>OJBJ01000056.1_pt1 | contig 33953 bp, 29 predicted proteins | sample 1590621 | NCBI WGS metagenome assembly OJBJ01 (sample SAMN05416808, study PRJEB24817) | seawater metagenome | isolation source: Sea water | place: Canada:Atlantic | collected 2013-11 | reverse complement strand
AGGCTGCTGCGATTATGTCAGAAGATAATAAAGCTTTTGCAATTACAACCTTCACTCCTTATGTAGAAAAGGCTGATGAAGAGTATATGAACATCGAACAACGCAAACACTTCAGCATGATACTTGCTAACTGGAAGCAAGAATTGATGGAAGAAGTTGATCGCACAAAAGAACATATGCAATCCGAAGCGAATAATTCTGCTGATCCGAGCGACCGCGCCAGTCAGGAAGAAGAATTCAGCCTAGAGTTGCGTGCTCGTGATCGTGAACGTAAGTTGATTAAAAAAATCAATAAAACGCTAGAATTGATCGAGAAAGATGATTACGGTTTTTGTGAAGAATGTGGTGTTGAAATCGGTATTCGCCGGTTAGAAGCCCGCCCTACTGCAAATCTGTGTATCGACTGTAAAACCCTTGCTGAAATCAAAGAACGTCAGCTAGGCGTATAGTCTTATGCTTAGCTGCATGACTGTACATAGTTAGTTATTAACCATTAATAAGCGATTATTTAATGTTTAATAACCCGCAATACCCAACGGCCAATGTTCCTTACATTGGCCGTTTTGCTCCCTCTCCTACTGGCCCATTGCACTTTGGTTCTTTATTAGCGGCGCTGGCTAGCTACTTAGATGCTAAAAGCCATAACGGCAAATGGCTGATTCGTATAGAAGACCTTGATCCTCCACGAGAAATGGCACATGCCAAACAGCGTATCTTAGAAGCATTAGATGCTTACCAACTGTATTCCGACGACCCTGTTGTTTTTCAGAGTGAACGCAGTGCGTTATATCAAACCGCTCTCGACCAACTGATTAGCCAGCAGCGTGTTTTTGCTTGTACCTGTTCGCGCAAACAACTGAACGCAGTTAACGGTATTCATTTTGGTAACTGTCATTCTAATCTCACTGACTGTCATTCTAATCTCACAAATAGTGCAACACCTTTTGCTTGGCGCTTTGATTGCCAGTTTGCGCAAGACGCTGAACATGCCTATTTTAACGATGCACTGCAGGGGCATTTTCAACAGTCGCTGCAGCACGACATTGGCGATTTTGTGGTTAAACGCAAAGACTTATTGTGGGCTTATCAGCTGGCGATGGTCGTCGACGATTTTGAACAAGGGGTCACTCACGTAGTAAGAGGCATCGATTTAATTGATTCAACCTTGCGCCAAAATATGCTGCAGCAAGCGTTAAATTATCCACAGCCTAAATACGCCCACATTCCGGTTGCCTGCGCCAGTAATGGCCAAAAACTCAGCAAACAGAATCTCGCTCCGGCATTAGATATACAACATCCGGCACAAAACATCTGGCGAGCTTTGTCGTGGCTAGGACAAAAACCGCCAAAAAAATTACAGCTTAGTAGCGTCAAAGAATTGTTATTGTGGGGCATCGAACATTGGCAACCGCTAAATTTATACGGCATACACAGCAAATCTGCCGAATAAGTGGTTATATGTTACCCTCCGTAACACTTTGAATGGTTATCTAGACAAGAGCCTGTTATGTACAATTATCGCGTCGCACTGCTAGTAGTGTTCGGCTTGTATGTTTTTTCTCCCGTAATTATCGACTGGTGGCTAGCGCCTAATGGCGCTTGGTATCATCCTTTTGCTTTCTGGTTTTTATTGATCGCTGCTCATATATTTGTTGGTTTTAAGCGAGGTTCTGATGAGCTTTAGCTTACTCCAACTCAGCCTGGTCATTATTGGCTACTTATTTTTTCTCTTTTCTGCTGCCTATGTGGTTGATCGCGGCTGGATTCCTAAGCGCATCGTGCGTCACCCTCTGGTGTATGTGCTATCTCTTGGGGTTTACGCCAGTGCTTGGGCATTTTATGGCTCGGTCTCTATGGCTGAGCAATACGGCTACGGTTTCTTGGCTTATTATTTAGGCATTAGTGGCGCTTTTTTACTTTCGCCCATTTTACTCAAACCCATCTTGCACATTACCAGCACTTATCAGTTGAGTTCATTAGCCGACTTATTTGCCTTTCGTTATCGCAGTCGGTTGGCGGGCGTTATTGTTACCTTATTTACACTCGCGGTGGCGCTGCCTTTATTAACTTTGCAAATAGCCGCGGTTGCCGAAAGCATGCATTTATTAAATGCCGAGCTTCCTTCGTCCACACTGGCGTTTGCCTTTTGTATAACCATGGTGATGTTCGCCATTTTATTTGGTGCACGCCATGTTTCACCGCGCGAAAAACACGAAGGGTTGGTATTTGCTCTCGCTTTTGAATCCTTGTTTAAGCTGGTTGCCATAACGGTACTAGGAATTGTTGCACTGTTTTATGTGTTCGATGGCTCCGGTGATATGCAAAGCTGGATTAATGCAAACCAAGAACAACTTATTAGCGGCCATACCAGTTTGCAAGAAGGGCCTTGGCGTACTTTGCTATTGGTATTTTTTGCCGCTGCAGTGGTTGCGCCGCACATGTTTCATGTCACGTTTACCGAAAACTTAAACCCTAAAGCGTTGCGCCAAGCGAGCTGGGGTTTACCGCTTTTCTTATTATTAATGAGCCTTTCGGTACCCCCTATTTTATGGGCAGGGGTGCATTTAAATCTGGGTATGCCGGCTGAGTTTTATGCTTTAGGCATTGGCATGGCGCTAAATTCAGAAGCGTTGGTCATTATGGTGTTTGCCGGTGGCTTAGCAGCAGCCTCTGGGGTAATTATTGTTACTACCTTGGCCACTGCTACCATGTTTTTAAATCACATTATTTTACCCAGCTACACACCGAGCCCAAAGCAAGATTTCTATCAGTGGTTGTTGTGGATAAGAAGGCTGTTAATCGCTGCTATTTTGCTTGGCGCTTACTGGTTTTACAGCATGGTTGGCAGCAATATCGACATTACCTTATTAGGTATTTTAGCCTTTGTTGCCGCGGTTCAGTTCTTACCTGGGGTTTTGGGAGTGCTGTATTGGCCAACAGCCAATCGCTGGGGACTTATAAGCGGGTTGAGTGTCGGTATTATTGTTTGGCTTTTCACCCTTTTACTCCCCTTAGCAAAATTAACCTTAGGCTGGGAATACATTATTCCGTTACCGGCCACCAATATGGACAACTGGCACATTGCCGCCATGGGCAGCTTTGCAACCAACTTAATTCTATTTGTGGTTATCAGCTCGGTTACCAAACAAAAAAGTTCAGAACGCGCAGCTGCAGAAGCTTGTTCTGTTGATACCGTTTCGCGCCCAAGTCGCAAACCCCTAATGGCCAGTCATTCTAATGATGTAATCGTTTCATTGAGCAAACCTTTAGGTCGTTATGTAGCAGAACGAGAAGTGCATCAAGCTTTAAAAGACCTCAATTTACCGTCTTATGAAGATCGTCCTTATGCATTACGCCGCTTGCGCGCTCGATTAGAAGCTAACTTATCTGGCCTAATGGGCCCCACCGTGGCGCATGACATTATTAGTTGCAACCTGCCGTTCCAAAAAGACGCAGAGTTAAGTGAAGATATTTATCAAATTGAACAGCGCATGGAAGGCTTTCATGATCGCTTAAGTGGCCTAGCGGGTGAACTTGATAACTTACGCCGCTATCACAAACAAACTCTCGAACGCCTGCCCATTGGTGTCTGTTCTGTGTCTGACGAAGGCGAGATTTTGATGTGGAATGCTGCCATGGCTGCACTTACTCAAATTGCCCCAAAAGAAGTAACCGGTATTCGGTTAAATGACGTGGCTGACCCTTGGGGGAATATGTTGCAGCAATTTTTACACGACAATGCAATTCGCCAACATAAAAAGCGCATTGAACAACAAGGCCGCCCACATTGGTACAACCTGCATAAATCGATTATTCAAGCGTCTGGTGGACAACCAGGGGGCACCGTTATTTTGGTGGAAGACCAAACCGAAACACAAATGCTCGAAGAAGAATTAGTCCACAGCGAACGCTTAGCTTCCATTGGTCGCCTTGCCGCCGGCGTTGCCCACGAAATAGGCAACCCCATTACCGGCATCGATTGCCTAGCACAAAGCATGCGCTACGAAACCGATAATCCAGAAATACTGGAAATGGCTGATCAAATTCAAGAACAAACCAAACGCGTTACTCGCATTGTGCAGTCGTTAATGAACTTCTCTCATTCGGGCAACCAAACCATAGAACATCTGCCAGTGAATATAAGCACCTGTGTCGATGAAGCTATTCAATTATTACGTTTAAGCAGCCAAGGGCGCGATATTGAATACCGCAATCAATGCGACCCAGATTGGCAAGTAGTGGGTGACTCGCAACGCTTGGTACAAGTTTTTATTAACTTACTAGGCAACGCCCGCGACGCCAGCCCAGACTTTAGCTGCATTCATATATTTGGTTACGTCGATAGCTATCAAGTTACCTTGCATGTAGTTGACCAAGGCAGTGGGATAGCAGAAGATAAGTTAGATCATATTTTTGATCCTTTCTTTACCACCAAAGAAGTCGGTAAAGGAACAGGGTTAGGGCTTGCCTTAGTCCACAACATTATCGAAGAACATTACGGGCACATCAGTATTAGCAGCCCAGTACCCGAGCACATCGAGAATTTGCAACGCAGTTTCTCTACCGATCATACGCTTCCTGATAATGATTCAATAAACGTAAACAACGCCGGTGCCTGCGTCACACTGCGTTTACCCAAGGTGCAAAACAACTTGCTTGAGGATAATTCCGAATGAGCCGTATTTTAGTCGTTGAAGACGAAAAGATTATCCGCCAAGCGGTAAAACGTTTATTAGAACGCGAAGGGCACGAAATCTTTGAGGCTGATTCTCTGCATGTCGCCAAAGAACTTAACTTTAGCGATTATGAGTTAATCATTAGCGATCTTCGCCTGCCAGGCGGCAATGGCACCGACTTAATTGAGCTAGCAGGCACAACACCGGTACTCATCATGACCAGCTATGCCAGTCTCAGATCGGCTGTAGATGCCATGAAATTAGGGGCTGTCGATTACATCGCTAAACCGTTTGATCATGAAGAAATGCTATTAACCGTTTCACGCATTCTTAAACAAAGTGAGCTAAACCAACGTGCGCAAGCTGGAGAGAATCATACAAACGACCCCGCTGCCGCCGAAAACACCAAAGATCTTCCTGCTTCCGGCATTATTGGTAGCAGTGAATTAATGCAAAAATTATTCACTAAAATCAGCAAAGTTGCCCCCACTGATGCCACCGTGTTAATTCAAGGTGAGTCTGGTACTGGTAAAGAGCTGGTTGCTCAAGCCTTACATGCTCAAAGTCGCCGCAAAGATGCACCGATGATTTCGGTAAACTGTGCAGCGATTCCTGAATCACTAATCGAATCTGAATTATTTGGCCACGAAAAAGGCGCTTTTACTGGTGCAGCCTCTTTACGACTTGGTTTAGTAGAAGCCGCAGATGGCGGTACATTATTTTTAGATGAAATCGGTGAACTGCCATTAGAGGCACAAGCCCGCTTATTACGAGTTTTACAGGAAGGTGAAATTCGCCGAGTGGGTTCCGTACAAAGTCGCAAAGTTGATGTAAGGCTCATTGCTGCAACTCACAGAAACTTAAAAGAACTGGCGTCTAAAGCCGAGTTCCGTGAAGATTTATACTATCGCCTTAACGTTTTAGAGCTGCATTTGCCCCCCTTAAGAGCTCGCGGACGAGACGTAATCGAACTGGCCGAATTCATGCTGCAGCGCAACTGTGAAAAAATAAACCGTGAGCTAATGGTGATCACTGAAGCCTCTCGTCGAGCCATCTTGCAGTATCAATGGCCAGGTAACGTACGCGAACTTGAAAACGCCATTGAACGTGCGGTGATTCTTGCAGATGATAACAATATAACCCCAGAAAACATGGCGATTGATGTATCACCCGACCAATATGTGCCACAGAAACTAAAAGAAAACTTACTTGAACCCAGTGCTAATGCAGCCAAACCATCTGCAGATGATAGTAATCAAGGAGACTTGTCGTTAGATGATTATTTTATGCACTTTGTTTTAGAAAATGAAGATGGCATGAACGAAACTGATTTGGCCCGAAAACTAGGCGTTTCACGTAAATGTTTGTGGGAACGTCGCCAAAGATTAGGCATTCCACGTAAAAAGGCAACCAAGACCAATTAGGTCTAATCGAACCAAACTAAAATCAGTCATAAGTCGCCAAGCCAGTATCAAACTCTTACAAACATAGCCATAAAAGGTAACAAAAATAAGTGCCAATTTGTTACCTTACCTACTCTAGTTTTTACAAGCCTTTGATTTTAAAGGGTTTTAAAAAGTTGGCACACTACCTGCTAACTATAGATTATTAATAACAACAGTGTTGCTCAGATAATAAAAATAAGATTAGAGCGGCACATTAAAGATCAGCATCAATAAAAATAATAACGCTGATCAGAGCTTAAAATAATAATAACAATACCTCGGCTCATTAAGTATCAATTGCTTTACACTCTCTTAGAGGTGTAAAGCAATTGGCACTTTATTTACTCACTGCTTGTTTGATAATCTCTTAACCTCTCACTTCAAACTTCTTTCTTTTTTTTAAATCAGTCTTTTGCACGTCTTACTCAACACATGTTAATCCGCACTTGTTACTCCGAACATTCTACTCGACATCTGTTATTCAACATTTATTACTCTCAATAGTACTCACTGCACGCACAATCTCACTCTCATCAGCATTCGACAAGTGCCAAATTTTTATTAGCAATCGCCACCCAGCGACATGCAACGGCTAATTGACGAATTATTACTACCTTCATCATCTAAAAAGCGTCAAAAATCAAACTCTGCGGGTTAAATCGTAATTTTGGCAAAATGCGTCTTCTACAAATATCGTCATTCAATATCATGAGTGGCTCATTTTGCTCATTTTGTTACATCAAATTACACAAACGTTACCGTTGTTACATAAAAACATTACTTCGAGTAACACTTTTTACGTAACAAACACTCTTTCCTAACTACTTATAATACGCAAACTATTGATTTATAAGGATTCTTAAAAGTTGGCACGACTTTAGCTATATATTAATTACAAGCGTTAAGCACTAATTAAAATAATAAAGCTAAAACGCCAGATAGATGATAAACGCACTAATAAAAATAAGAACAGCGTTTACTGACATCAAGAACACCCGCTAAGAGGTGGCCTCATAATAAAAATAATAACGAGGCACAGAAAACTGATTGTTTTGAGTGCGAAGTAAATATTACTGAGCACATAACATAATAAGAATAATAATGGAGCCTTAAGTTCCTGCGTATTCAAAACAGTTAGTTTGTTTTATCAACCGGGTTCGACACCAATAAAAATAATAACCGTCGAACCCTGGTTTTACTTCTCTCACACGCAATACCCGTATTTCTCCGTTAAAAACCCTAAAAATACCCTATAAACATCCTATATTGGCATATAAACAAAGAAGCAGTTAAAGCAGCCTTTGAAAGAACCTAGCCATCAGGTAAACTCATGTAACTTATTCTGAACACTCATCGCTAATAGTTAGGCACCCCTAGTATGTCCATAGTTAATACTGTAGCTCGCTTATTCAATCGTAAAGCTAAAAAAGCTAATGACGACTGTAAGCCAGAAATTTTGCAACGCAAAGAGCATGGTATTAGCCGTCGTCAGCTTAGCGAAAATGCTCTAAAAGTTTTATACCGTTTAAATACCGCCGGTTATCAGGCTTATTTAGTCGGCGGCTGTGTGCGCGATTCAATGCTTGGCGCACACCCTAAAGACTTTGATGTAGCCACCAGTGCGACCCCAGAGCAAGTTAACCAACTGTTTCGTAATTCTCGCTTAATTGGTCGCCGTTTTAAATTAGTACATGTGTTGTTTGGCCGTGAAGTGATTGAAGTGGCAACATTTCGTACTTCACCCAAAGAAGAACACAATAGCCAGCAAGCTAAAACCGGCGACAGCGGCATGATCTTGCGCGACAACGTATACGGCACCATTGACGATGATGCTATGCGACGCGATTTCACCATTAATGCAATGTATTACGCAGTTGATGATTTTACCGTGCGTTCATACGCGAATGGTTACCAAGATGCTAAAAGTAAACTAATTCGACTCATGGGCGACCCCGAAACTCGCTACCGTGAAGATCCTGTGCGGATGTTACGCGCAATTCGTTTTGCCGCTAAACTGGATTTTTCTATCGAAGAAAAAACAGAAGCACCGATTAAAGTAATGGCACCATTAATGGGCCAAATTCCTGCACCGCGCTTATTCGAAGAAGTCTTAAAGTTGTTTTTATCGGGCAATGCTCTGGTGACTTACCGTTTACTGCGTGAATATAGATTATTTGGTGAATTGTTTCCGCTCACCGAGCAATGCGTTGCTGATGACGAATTTGCAGCGCGTTTTGTTGAACAAACCATGATCAATACCGATACCCGTATTCAATCTGGCAAGTCGGTCACACCTTATTACTTTTTTGCTGCTTTGCTTTGGCCATCACTGCAGCGCGTGCAAGAAGAGTTTTTAGAGCAAGGCATTCCACCGCAACCGGCTTTACATAAAGCCGCTAGCCGTGTCATCGAACAGCAATTGGTGCGCACCTCTATTCCAAAACGTTTCACTATCCCAATGAAGGAAATCTGGGATATGCAGTCGCGCTTTGAGAAGAAAAAAGGCAAGAAAGCTGGTGAAGTCGCAGAAAGTAACCGTTTCCGCGCTGCCTACGATTTTATTCTGCTGCGTGAGCAATGCGGTGAGAATCTAAAAGGCTTGGGGAACTGGTGGACAAAATATCAAGAAACCGACGAATACAAAGACATTGCAGCAAATCGTAAACCTGAAGAACGCCATACGAAAAAGCGCCGCCCGCGTCGCACTAATCGCGGCACACCCAACGATCGTCAACGCGCTCGTCGTTCTGAGCCATAAATCATGGCGTTAGCTTATATCGGCTTAGGCGCAAACCTTGATCAGCCCCAACAGCAGTTAGAGCAAGCCTTAGTTGAGCTTGCTCAATTACCTTACTGCCGCTTAGTGACGCAGTCTTCGCTTTATCACAGCAAGCCTATTGGCCCACAAGACCAGCCCGATTATATTAATGCGGTGGCATTACTAGAAACCGATCTTGAACCGCTTGCTTTGTTAGATGCTGTGCAGCAACTTGAGCAAGACCATGGTCGTATTCGTAAACGCCATTGGGGTGAACGCACGCTTGATTTAGACATCATCCTAATTGATCAACAAATCATCAAAAGCGAGCGTTTAACCGTACCACACCCTTATGCCCAACAACGCAGCTTTGTGCTAGTGCCTTTATCAGAGATTAGTCCACAACTGATCTTCCCAGATGGTAAGACCTTAGAGCAATTGCTCAGCGGGCTGGATAATGATTTAATCCGCATCCTCGATTAATCTTTAATCATCAAATTCAGTACTTTTATATGACCCGTTCTCTTATATAAAATATTACCCTAATTAGAAAACCTGAGGCCCAGCATGAATACTGTTAGCATCCGCACCCTTAGTGAGTACAAACGTAAGGGCGAAAAATTCAGCGTATTAACCGCTTACGACGCTACCTTTAGTCAAATGGTCAGTGACGCAGGCATAGAAGTTATTTTAGTCGGCGATTCGCTAGGCATGGTCTGCCAAGGCAAAGACAGCACTCTGCCGGTTAGCGTAGCAGAAATGGAATACCATACTCGTTGTGTTGCCGCCGGTAATAAAGGCTCTTTAGTTATGGCTGACATGCCATTTATGAGTTACAGCACATTAGAGCAAGGCCAAGCCAATGCTGCATTATTAATGCAAGCAGGCGCGCACATGGTAAAAGTTGAAGGCGACGATTGGTTAGTGCCTCTAGTAGAAACACTGGCTCGCCAAGGCGTACCAGTATGCGCACACCTAGGCTTAACGCCCCAGTCAGTTAATAAACTGGGGGGTTACCGTGTGCAGGGGCGTGATGAAGCAAAAGCACAAGCGATGGTTGATCATTCTGTTGCTTTAGCGGCTGCCGGCGCAGATTGTATTTTATTAGAATGCGTGCCAAGCAGTTTAGGCAAAGCCATTACCGAAGCGGTTGACGTTCCTGTTATAGGTATTGGCGCAGGCAGCGATACTGACGCACAAGTATTGGTCGTTTATGACATGCTCGGCCTAAACGCTGGTCACATTCCTAAGTTTGTGAAAAACTTTATGACCGATGGACGCACACCACAACAAGCCATAGCCGCTTATGGTGAAGAAGTGAAAGCGGGCGTTTTTCCAGGAACAGAACATAAATTTTCATAAGTCTAAAAATTTAACGGGTAGATTGTTGAATGAGTTTGTTAACCGTTTCCACCGTCGCTGAATTACGCGAATTTGTTCAGCAGGCAAAATTTAAAGGCTTAAGTGTGGGCTTTGTCCCGACTATGGGTAATTTGCATGCTGGACATATGAGCCTGATCAAGCAGGCAAAAAAACACTGTGATGTTGTGGTGGCTAGTATCTTTGTTAATCCATTACAGTTTAACGATCAAAGCGACCTAACCAATTACCCGCGCACTCTTGAACAAGATCAAGCGCTATTAACCGACAACGGCTGCAACTTGCTTTTTGCTCCCACGGTTGCTGAAATGTATCCTAATGGCCAACAAAGCCAGACCCTCGTTTCTGTACCTGAGGTGTCTATGGGATTGTGTGGCGGCTCGCGCCCAGGCCATTTCGATGGTGTTGCCACCGTTGTTAGCAAGCTGTTTAACATGGTACAAGCAGATAAGGCATTTTTTGGTGAAAAAGACTTTCAGCAATTAGCTGTTATTCGTAAAATGGTGCAAGACATGTGCATTGCAATCGAAATCATTGGTGTTGCTACAGAACGCAGCAGCGACAGCGATACCGAAGGCTTAGCATTGAGTTCTCGTAACGGTTATTTATCAGCAGAAGAACTGGCACACGCACCAGCGCTTTATGCAACGTTAAAAGAAGTCGCTATTGCCATTCAACAAGGCAACGATACTCTTTCAACCCTTGAAAATGCTGAAACAAGACTAACCAAGCAAGGCTTTAAAGTAGACTATCTGGCTCTATGTCGTCAGTCTGATTTAAAGCCTGCAACAGCAGACGACACACAACTAGTGGTACTTGTGGCAGCCTTTTTAGGTAAGGCTCGCCTAATTGATAATTTACCATTTCCGTTGAATCGAACTAGCGATTAGTGCATACTGCGCACCGCCTTCGATAAGGCTATAAATTAACCAATGAAAACAGAGGCACGCTTTAGCCTGCTGAGTCATTGAGACGTAACCGGATTAAAGGTTTTTTCTATGCAGTCCACTATGCTGAAAGCCAAGATACATCAGGCTCGAGTCACACAGGCCGTATTGAATTATGAAGGCTCATGCGCTATCGACGGTAAGTTGTTAGAATTAACAGGCATGCGCGAATTTGAACAAATTCAAATCTACAACATGGAAAACGGTGCTCGTTTCACCACTTACGTTATCCGTGGTGAAGATAATTCAGGTATTATTTCGGTCAACGGTGCAGCAGCACGCCTAGCGCAAGTGGGCGATCGCTTAATCATCTGTGCTTACGGCACTTATGATGAAAAAGAGCTGGAAAACTTTAAGCCTAAAATGGTTTATACCAACGCCGACAACACTGTTAGCCACACCAGCTTCGATATTCCTGTTCAAGTTGCTTAATCGATCGACTTATTAATTGATTAAGACAGTTTGACCCAAACGCCACACTTGCTGTGGCGTTTTTGTTTCTGGTGCCTGCCCTATGATGAAGCTGCGCAAAAGATTATACTGAGTTCATACTCATATTTGACTCATATAAGGATATTTATGAGCACACCTCTACAACGTCTCGACATCTGGCAACAACTAAAACATCACTACAGCGATATTCAGCAGCAACATATGCTGGATTGGTTTAAGCAAGACAACCAACGCTTTGAACGCTTTAGTATGGAAGCTGCCGGTTTAACCTTAGACTATTCCAAAAATCGCATTACCAGCGAAACCATGAGCCTATTAACGCAGTTGGCAAAAAAACGTGATTTGCCCGCTAAAATCAAAGCCATGTTCGAAGGTGAGTTGGTTAACCAGAGCGAACAACGCCCGGTTCTGCACACAGCATTGCGTAATTTCAGTGATAGACCGGTGATGGTCGATGGCGTTGATGTGATGCCAGAAATTCGTGACACCATGAATCGAATGGAAGAATTCTGCTGGAAAGTGCGCCGAAAACATTGGCGTGGCTACACTAACAAACCGTTTACCGATGTGGTATCGATTGGTATTGGCGGCTCATTTTTAGGCCCTAAACTGGCATCCAGTGCGCTTAAACCTTATAACGATAACCAAATCAATGTGCACTACTTGGCCAATATCGATGGCTCGCACATTACCGAAATACTGAAACATCTAAATCCTGAAAGCACATTATTCATCGTGCAATCAAAATCCTTTGGTACCCAAGAAACCTTAAAAAATGCCCTCGCCTGTCGACAGTGGTTTTTAAGTAACGGCGGTGCCGTGAAAGATTTACCCAAGCACTTTGCCGCAGTATCGGCCAACGTCGAAAAAGCCGTTGAGTTTGGTATCGCTAAAGAAAACATTTTCCCGATGTGGGATTGGGTAGGTGGTCGTTATTCTTTATGGTCAGCCATTGGTTTACCGCTAGCTCTGACGATTGGCATCGATAACTTCCGTGAGATGTTACGCGGTGCGCATGAAATGGACGAACATTTTCGCACCGCTCCCTTAGAAAAAAATATGCCCGTTATCATGGCTTTATTAGGTGTGTGGTATGTCAATTTCTTTGGCATCACCTCGCAAGCTATTTTGCCTTACGACCATTATTTACGTGGCTTGCCTGCGCATTTACAGCAACTGGATATGGAAAGTAACGGCAAATCCATTGGCTTAGATGGCCGTAAAGTCGATTACCATACCGGCCCGATTATTTGGGGCGGCGTAGGTTCTAATGGCCAGCATGCGTATCATCAGTTATTGCACCAAGGCACGCACTTTTCGCCCAGCGATTTTATTTTGCCCATGCGTAGCCATAATCCCATTGATAACTTTCATGCCATGCTGGTGTCTAATGCTTTGTCTCAAAGCCAAGCCTTATTAACCGGCAAAACTGAACAACAAGCCATTGATGAATGCTTAGCCGCCGGTATGAGCGAAGGTGAAGCTGTGGTACTGGCTGCGCAAAAAGTGATTCCAGGTAACCGCCCTAGTAATACTCTGTATTTCCCTAAATCAACGCCACACTCTATTGGTGCTTTAATTGCTTTATACGAACATAAAGTCGCTGCTCAAGGCATGATTTGGGGTGTTAACTCGTTTGATCAATGGGGCGTTGAACTGGGTAAGCAAATGGGTGACAACGTATTGGCCGCTTTAGAAGGTGAAGCCAGTGGTGCCCAGTTTGACAGTTCGACCAGTGGTTTAATTCAAGCTTATAAAAATATGCAGGACCAGCTATAAGATTTATTAAATCATTTAGCGCACAACTGTGTTTTTAACCGGCATTGGGTTGGTTTTGGACTAACCTTTTTTAACTATTTATCATGTCGTGAATTGTTAACATTCATGATTTTATATTGATCTATTTTGGAGAGTTTTATGACCGACGTTGTCATCGTCGCTGCAACCCGAACCGCGATTGGTACTTTTGGTGGTTCACTTGCGAGCTTACAAGCAACTGAACTAGGCGCGATTGTTATTCGTTCTTTAATCGAAAAAACCGGCATTTCTCCTAATGCCATTGACGAAGTATTGATGGGCCAAGTGCTAACCGCAGGCTGTGGACAAAATCCAGCCCGCCAAGCCGCCATTAATGCTGGTATTCCAGCAACCGCTTCTGCTATGACCATCAACAAGGTGTGTGGTTCTGGCCTAAAAGCACTGCATTTAGCCGCACAAGCGATTAAAGCGGGCGACGCCGATATTATTATCGCCGGTGGTCAAGAGTCTATGTCTAACTCGGCTCATGTATTACCTAATTCTCGTAATGGCCAGCGCATGGGCAACTGGAACATGGTTGATACCATGATTACCGATGGCCTGTGGGATGCGTTTAACGACTACCACATGGGCATCACCGCTGAAAACATTGCTGAGCAGTTTGAAATTCCTCGCTGCGACCAAGATGAGTTTGCCGCGCACTCACAAGCCAAAGCATTAGCGGCGATTGCTGCCGGTAAATTCAAAGACGAAATTACCCCTGTGACTATTCCTCAACGTCGTGGCGACGATATCGTATTTGATACCGACGAAGGCCCACGCGCGGTTACGGCAGAAAAGCTTTCTGGTATGCGCGCGGCGTTTAAAAAAGACGGCACGGTTACCGCGGGTAATGCATCATCTTTAAACGATGGCGCAGCAGCTGTCATGTTGGCCAGCCGTGAAAAAGCAGAAGAATTAGGCTTGCCAATTCTGGCGACCATTTCGGGTTATGCCAGCGCTGGTGTTGATCCAACGATTATGGGCACAGGCCCCATTCCTGCGGTTAAGAAGTGCTTAGCGAAAGCCGGTTGGGATATTAACGATCTTGATTTAGTAGAAGCGAACGAAGCATTTGCGGTGCAAGCTTTGTCGGTCAATAAAGGCCTTGAGTGGGATACCAATAAAGTCAACGTCAACGGTGGCGCGATTGCTTTAGGCCACCCAATCGGTGCCTCTGGCTGTCGTGTACTGATCACACTATTGCACGAAATGATTCGTCAGGATGCACACAAAGGTCTTGCGACTTTATGCATCGGTGGCGGTATGGGTGTTGCGTTGTCTATTGAACGTTAGATCGCTTCGTAATATTCTTGATTAAAACAACAATTACAAAGTGAGTTTGATATGTCTGAAGAAAAGCGCTTTCAATCATTTGCCGAGTTCTACCCTTTTTACCTAAGCGAACACAGCCATCCTATGTGTCGTACGCTGCATTACATCGGTAGCTTTGGCGTATTGGCGATTCTTGCCTATGCGATTGTTACAGGTAATTATATGGCACTGTGGTTCATGCCCTTAATGGGATATGGCTTTGCTTGGGTGGCGCATTTTTTTATTGAGCACAATCGCCCAGCCACCTTTAAATACCCGCTGTATAGTTTTATGGGGGATTGGGTGATGCTAAAAGATTTTTTATTGGGCCGTTTACGCAGCGAACAATTTAAATAAACACGCTTATTTTAAGTAAACGCAATTACCATTATATATCCAAAGGCGTGGAGTAATTCTTTACTCCAAATGCCTGCTGGTTTTGGGCACGTTTAATCAAGCCCCATACTATAAAACCAGCAATTAAGTTTCCTAACGACGCCCCTAACAATAAACCTTCAAAGCCATAAAATTGGCCGCCAAGCCATGCCAACGGCACATAAAATATACTTAGACGAACAATATTCAGCAGCATAGACACAGTGGTTTTCTGCAATGCGTTCAGCGCCGAATTAGCACACAATACAATCCCCATACCGGCGTAACCCACAGGCATAATCATCAAATAATTAACGATTTTATCGAGAACAGCAGGATCTTGTGAAAAAATAGTGGCCAAATACGGTGAAACGGCCCATAGCCCCAACCACACAGCGATTTGCCATATCAAAATAAAACGCACCGCTAAAGACAGCACTTGCCAAACCCGCGCATGTTGATCAGCCGCAAAATTTTGGCCGACAAAAACCGGCAATGTTGAGGTTAACGCCAAAATTGCCACAATCGCAAAAGGTTCAATACGAGAACCCACACCAAAGGCAGCCACAGCTTGCTCGCCCATTGGTGCGATCATCACCAATAAAAATCCACTGGCTACTGGCACTAAAACATTGGTAATCATGGCAGGAATACCAAGCGATAATAATCTTTGCCAAATGTTAAGCAGTGCTTTTAACGTCAACTGCCCCCAATCCAATAAGTCTATTTTAGCTAACGAATAGATCATCACCATCACCACAATCAGCCAACACAATGAACTGGCCAAAGCTGCTCCAGCAACTCCCATCGGCGGAATAGGACCAAAACCAAAAATAAGAATAGGGTCTAAAATGGCATTTAATACCGCCGATCCCAGCATCATTAAACTGGGTAATTTAGTATTACCAACTGCGCGCATGCTGCTGTTGATCACAATCATCAGCATCATAACCACCGCTCCCGGCCACCAAAACTGCATGTACTGCCAAATTAGCGGTAATAACTCTTGCTGTGCTCCCAACAACAGAAATAACTCGTCGTTAAACCACCAGCCTAGCACCACCATTGCTACGGCAATTACCACGGTAAATAACAAAGCGGCGACGACATAATGTTGAGCAAGTGTATGATCTTGTGCGCCGGTAGCCCGTGCAATTAAAGCCGATGAGGCAATGCCTAAACCAATCGCCAGATTCATCGCAATCATTGCGATCGGCATAGTAAAACTAACCGCCGCCAAGCTTTGAGTGCCTAATAACGAAATAAAGAAGGTATCGACTAAGTTGAAAAAGAAAACTGCAACAATTCCAATCACCATAGGGATGGTCAGCTTATACAGCACTTGCCCCACAGGGCCGGACACAATTTCTTTTCTCACAGATTCACCGCTGGCTATTTTTAACAGATGGCTATTTTTAACAAGTGACTATTTTTAACAGGTGGCTATTTTTAACAAGTGACTATAGTAACAGAATGAAAAGTAGCAGGATGAAAATTGGACGGCTTGAATTCATTGTTCCAATTTTGCGCATTAAATATGCACACAAATACTTAACTCAATTCAGCCATAATTTATAAAAGTACATCGTTAAATGCTGTAAAACATTAAGTCATCACTTTTACAAAGGCACAAAAATACTCTAAATTAGCAGCGTATTTAACCCGCTTCTCTCATCCATTATTAAAATAATTTTATTTAGCAATACGGTAGCGAACAACATGAAAAAGCAATTACGAGTGTCTAACATTCTGCCAACAACATTTTTATCCACAGGTTTGTTAAGCAGCTTATTACTTTTGCCAAGTATTTCCTCGGCCAACGAACCAGAAGTTCAAGAAACTCAAGAAACTCAAGAAGCTCAAGAAGACATCTCGCCTTGGGCGGGTAACGCTGAATTGGGCTTTATTCAAACGTCGGGTAACAGCGATACTCAAAGCTTTAATGGTAAATTCAATCTAGTACACGAATTAGAACCAAGTACGACTTCTCTAAAACTAGAAGCGCTAACCAGTGAAGAAGACGGCACCTCATCGAAAGAAAAATACCTAGCCGAATTAAAATACGATTATGCCTTGTCAGATCGCAGCTATGTAGCTTCGTTTTTAGGCTATGAAGATGACCGCTTTAACGGTTACGAATATCAAAGTACGCTAGCGGTTGGTTATGGTTACAAGGCTTGGAACGATAAGAAAAAAGGGAAATTAGAGCTAGAAGTTGGCCCAGGTTATCGTCGTAATGTGCTAGAGCAGCGCAACGAAGATAATGAAAAAATTGAACAAGAAGCTGTCGGTCGTGCTAGTTTGAACCTATTGGTAAATATTGGTGAAGGCGCAAAATTCACCGAGGTTTTATCGGTTGAAGGCGGCGATTCTAAAATCGTCTACAAATCAGACATGGGCATTCAAAGCACTTTGGTTGGCGCATTGGCGATGAAAATCAACTACCAAGTTAAGCACACGACAGACGTTCCAGAAGGCAAAAAGAACACCGATTCTTTAGTCGGCGTTACCCTTGTGTACAGCTTTTAAACCCTTGAAAAATGCCTAACGCATTTATTGATCATGAATTCACGCAGCCAACCGAGCTGCGTGATTTCGTTGAATGGCATCAAGGCATCAAACACTATGGTTTTTGGGCCATTGAAATCACCGATCCTCACTGTTTAGCAACCCTTAAACATTGCCAGCAACACTTAGCCGACAAACTTCATCCAAATTATTTACGTCAACCGCACATCACACTAAGTGCATGTGGTCTTATCGACGAACAACATTTCGACTCACAGCGGTTACAACAGCAAATACATGCACTCACTGTCGCTAATTTCAAACCGTTCAATTTAAACCTATCTCAAGTAGACAGCTTCACCACAGCACCTTATTTAACCATCGAAGATCCCACGGCATCATTACAGCAGATTCGCCAATGCTTGCAGAGTATTAGTGCTGGCCAAGAAGCCAGTGAGTATGTGGCTCATGTTACCTTAGGGTTTTATCAACAGGCTTACAAAACAGCTAATATACTCGAACAGTTATTAGCAGCATCTACCCTATATTGCCAAGGTACTGAATTTAAGGTCAACGAAATTGTCTTTGCTCGTTATAATACCAATGAAATTCAAGGTCGTTATCAAGTACTGCATCGTATTTCACTGGTCTAGCGCTCTGTATTACCAGCACTTTTAATACTAGCCTCTTTAACACTAGCCCCTTCGGTTTTATTATTGTCACAACTTCGCGAGCTACTAAACCATGGCACTACTGGGATTATTTTTATCAGCATTAATTGCCGCTACGCTCTTACCCATGGGCTCCGAAGTGATTCTGCTGGCGTTGTTAGATCAAGGTTATGCTGCTTTATTATTGTGGTTAATCGCCACCAGCGGCAATACCCTTGGCAGCATCATTAATTATGCGCTGGGCTATTGGGCCCACGGCTATGTAAGCCAAAAATATCAGCATTCACGTTCGTGGCAACAGGGTCAACGCCTGTATAATCGTTATGGGTTTTGGACTTTATTATTCGCTTGGTTACCCATTATTGGCGATCCATTGACCCTAATTGCCGGTTTAGCACGTACTAACATTAAGCTATTTATATTATTGGTCGCCATTGGCAAAGGCGCACGTTATGCCGTGCTGATTATCCTTGCTCAAATGGCATTCAATTCATGATGATAAGTGGCCAGCCAATGCGCCACCATCACACAGCAAACTCGATGTAGAATATTATGACAGACGATGACGATTTCTTTCTGCAGCAGATGCAGGGAGTAGCAAAACTTAAACAGGCAAAAAAAGTCGATCTGAGCCAACCGCACCAAACGACCGAAGCTCATAAAGTAAGACAGCAGGCGGCTACCCGTGAGCAAATCAGCACCGACCCCAACCATCTTCAGCATTACGAAGTACAACGCGTGCAACCGCACGATGTTTTAGGCTTTAAATGCCATGGTATTCAAGACGGTGTGTATCGCAAACTGCGCCAAGGTAAGTATCAAATCGACGCACGCTTAGACTTGCACAAAATGACCATAGAAACGGCGCGTGAAAAAGTCTTCAGCTTTATCAACGATTGCATGAAGTACGATTTACGCACAGTATTAATTATGCCCGGCAAAGGTGATCGCAATACAGAAGATCCCGCACTGCTAAAAAGCTATTTAATTCATTGGCTGCCGCAATTAAACGACGTAATGGCCTATCACACCGCGCAGCCAAAAGATGGCGGCGCTGGTGCATTTTATGTATTACTTAAAAAAAGCGAGCGCAAGAAAGAGCAGGCTCGAGAAAAGTTTTTAAAAGGTCGCGTATAAAGCAGTATGTAATTGCATCTTAGCGTAGAAACAGCTGATAAGCTGGGTTATCAGATTCATTCCAATAGTTATAGCCCAGTTCGGTTAAATAACCTTCCAGCTCTTTGTGCTGGCGGTTGTCTTTTGGCACCTGTAAGCCAACTAAAACACGACCATAGGCAGCGCCGTGATTACGATAATGAAACAGTGAAATATTAAACCTTTTGCCCAAGGTTTTTAAAAACTGTAACAACGCACCAGGACGTTCTGGAAATTCAAAACGATACACCAACTCATCGCTCACCGAGTCGGGTGCGTGGCCACCTACCATATGGCGAATGTGGTACTTAGATACTTCGTCTTCGGTTAAATCCAATACCGGGTAATCTTTATCTTTTAGCTCGGTTAATAGCTGTTGGCGTGCGTCTTTTTCGGCACCGACTTTAACACCAACGTAAATTTGCGCCGATTTATCATCACGGTAACGATAGTTAAATTCAGTAATTGGGCGTTTGCCTAGCAAACTGCAAAACTGCTGAAAGCTGCCTGCACGTTCAGGAATCGTGACCGCTAAAATCGCTTCTCGGCCTTCCCCTATTTCAGCAACTTCAGCAATATAACGTAAGCGGTCAAAGTTCATATTGGCACCGCTTAAAATAGACACCAAGTTAGCGCCTTTAATACCTTCTCGCTCTACGTACTTCTTCATCCCAGCAACGCTTAATGCACCTGCTGGTTCACACACCGCGCGGGTATCATCAAACACGTCTTTAATCGCCGCACATAACTCATCTGGCGTACAGGTGATGACTTCATCCACATAATGGCGGGCTAAATCCCAAGTATTCTTACCCACCTGAGCCACTGCCACACCGTCGGCAAAAATACCAACATGAGGTAAGGTCACACGGCGACCCGCCGCTAATGCCGCATGCAAACTGGCCGACTCGGTAGATTCCACACCAATGATTTTAATATCAGGGCGCAAATATTTCACATAGGCAGAGATACCGGCAATGATACCGCCACCACCTACCGGCACAAAAATGGCATCAATCGGGTCACTTAGCTGACGTAAAATTTCCATACCAATTGTACCCTGACCGGCAATCACATCTGGGTCATCGTATGGGTGGATGTAAGTAAGGCCTTTTTCTTCAACTAACTTTTGTGAATAAATAAACGCTTCGTCAAAGGTATCGCCGTGCAATACCACTTTGGCACCTCGCGCTTTACACGATTTGACTTTAATTTCGGGAGTTGTGCGCGGCATAACAATCGTTGCTTTAATGCCCAATTCAGTAGCGGCTAACGCCAAGCCTTGAGCATGATTACCTGCCGAAGCGGCGACCACGCCTGCTGCTTTTTCTTTATCACTCAGCTGCACAACCTTGTTATAGGCTCCGCGAATTTTAAACGAATATACTGGCTGTTTATCTTCGCGCTTCACCCATACATTATTTCCCAAGCGCTCTGATAAAAACGGAGCAATGTGCAATGGCGATTCAATCGCAACATCGTAAACATTAGACGTTAAAATTTTCTTGATAGTTTGCTCTAACAACTTAGGGCTTGGGGTAGCAGAGGTTCGGGCAGTCATGATCGATACTTTTTTAGTGTATGAAAACAAGCATTGTAGCGAATAAGGATTTATAATGCTTGCACGAGTGATTGAATTTTACCTTTAAACGAATCCATTAGAGCCAAGCTATGCCCTCACCTGCCAACACGTTATCTCCTGATCAATTAAAAGCCGCTGTCGGTAAAGCTGCTGCAGATTATATTAAACCGCATCTGGAATACGATTCGATCATTGGCATCGGCACCGGTTCAACCGCCAACTGTTTTATTGATGCATTAGCTGAATTTAAACATTTGTTTGATGGTGCTGTTGCCAGCTCAGAAGCCACCGCACTGCGTTTAAAAGAACATGGAATTCCGGTATTCGATTTAAACTCGGTGTTTGAATTAGAATTTTATGTCGATGGTGCCGACGAAATCAATCACCAGCTCGAAATGATCAAAGGCGGCGGTGGTGCCCTTACCCGTGAAAAAATCGTGGCGGCGGTAGCCAAAGAATTTGTTTGTATTGCCGACGAAAGCAAGCTGGTCGACGTATTAGGCGTTTACCCTTTGCCTGTTGAAGTTATTCCAATGGCACGTAGCCATGTCGCTCGCCAAATGGTGAAGCTGGGCGGCGATCCAGTTTTGCGTGATAGCTTTACCACCGATAACGGCAATATCATTTTAGACGTGCACCACTTTCACATGGTTGCCGGTTCTAAGATTGCCCCAGTTACGTTAGAAAATGATGTTAATCAAGTGACGGGCGTAGTAACCAATGGATTGTTTGCTCGCCGAGCTGCCGATACGTTATTGTTAGCGACACAAGACGGCGTTAAAAAAATTAAGGCGCGTTAAGGGCAGTAAACACATGCTAAAAGTTTGCTAAAAGGGAGTTAGAAAGAGAATGAGATCTTGGTTTAAGGCACTGTTGATCAGTGCTGTCATATTAGCATCCTGCATTTTCTTTCTACCTTCGTTAGCCAAATACGCTTTAAACTCAATGGCTCCTTGGGCCATGGCCCAAGCTGACTTACAGCAAGCTCGATTTCATATCAGCAGTTTTAGCTGGGGCAAACTCAGCCTTGATCATATTCAGTTTCAACTGCTGCAAAACCATTCAACACATATTTCTGTAAACACACCAGCAAACTCGCCAGAAAATTCTACTCGTGTTGACCTGCAAAATATCGATATAACCTATTCTGCTTGGGGTTTAATCTCTGGAGAACTGCACCAGATTGTGGTGGATAAAGCACACATAAAAATCGCTGCAGCCATTGCTGAAGATAGCAATTCCCAAAGCAACACCAAAAACAACACTCAAAACAATACTTTAGTATTAACCAGCTTAGAGACGCTTTTTCAACAGCTTCCACTGCAGCAACTCATCATTAATGAGCTTGAGGTGATTCATCCACAAGCCACTGTTTCGACTTACGCCAAGCTGACCCAGCAACAACTTATTGTAACCAGCCAGATCGACACCGCTTTTTTAAAATACCCACTTAGTCACACACTCACCGTTGATCATAAAGGTGAAATCAGTAGCAGCGTGGTGATAAACAAAGGCACGAAAAAAGTGACGAACAAAGCCTCTGCGCCTATTTTTAATCTGCAAGGCCAGTGGTCTGAAAGCACGAAAAGCACCCTGCAATTAAGCCTACAACAAAGTGCTGATATTCAATCTTGGTTAGACCTGCTAAGCACCGCCGAACAAAAACAGGCCTTAACCGCTAAAACAGCCATTCAAGCATGGAATTTAGAACTCACACTGCCTGCATCCATTACCAGCACAAAAGCATTACTAAGCCAGCTTAGCGCCCAAGGCATGATGCAAATTCAGATTAATGATTTCAACATTCGAGACCTTGTTGAAAACACCACACTGATCGAAAATGCTGACCTCACGTTTAGCTTGCAAACCGACATCGACCAACAGCTTCCACAACAATGGCTGCTAACCCTTAATGCCTTTGATATATCTGGTGCGATTAACTCATTAGCGCCTTTAGATTTTACCCTTGAGCAAGGCTTAACTAATCCTATTACTGTTGGCTGCTCGTTTACTGCTGAATCGACAACTAATAATTCGACCAGCAACTGCACTTGGCAGGGCGATATTAGCCAAACTCTTCGTGCTAATGATCTATCTCACACATCTGTACTGAATATTAATGGTGAGCTTAAACAAAACTCTCTGCAAAATAGCGAATTGATCAGCCGCCAATCGCTAACGTTAACTACTCAACAACACAATGCACTCTGGCCAAAAGCTAACAACCAAAGCCAAGGTGAAATTATTCTGCAAGCACAACATGTGGATAACCGTTGGCACTGGCAATTAAACCTGCCTTTTGGCTTCCAAAATCACAGCAAATATTTAGAAAAAATCAGCGTTGCAGACCATCATGCACAACTCACTGACTTGCACTGGCAACTGCTGCCCGATTGGCAAATTGCTGGTATTAATGGCGAAATCACCAGCAGCAAAGCGCTTACTGTTAATATTGACCAGCTGCAACTTGAGGTAAAAAGCAGTCGTAGTCATGTTAGCCACATCGCCCTGGAAAACGCTCAAGTTAGTTGCAATTTAGACTGGTTAAAATTGCAATATTCACCACAATTACGCAGCCAACAAGCGCTATCGCAACTGCCACTAGAATGTACTTGGCAACTACAGAATCAACAAGGCAACTGGCAGCAATGGCCAATACCGGCCGTTAATTTTAACGGCAACATGACCCTTAGCTCGTTGGATTTTAACCAAGCCAAGTTTAATACCCGCATGCGCTTAACCGGACTGGCCGACAATTTAGATTTAACCTTATTAGCGCAGCATGATTTCAACCAACAACCGCAACAGTCACACTACCAACAAGGCAGTGCACAGCTGTATTTAAACAACCTAAAACTCGATTGGAATCAACTTGGTTTAGCCAACATGGAAACGCTTACCCAAATGCAATTACTGGCCGGTTCGTTATCAGCCCAAGGTTGGTTTCAGTGGCAGCAATATCAAGCCGATATTTTTGACGAAAACAGTCTTGCTTGGCGTTGGCAGCCCGATGTCATGCTACGCATTGATGACTTTGCCGGCATTTATCAAGAACTCACAACATGGGAAGACATTGATATTCAACTGGCTCTTAGACGCCCGTATTATCAAGACTTTCGCATCGACAGCCAAATATCCGCACTCAGCATTCACCCAGGCATTGAAATAAACAATGTATTAGCACGCAGTACTACCACGATCAAAGCCGATTTATCGCAAGCCTTAATTGTTATCGAAGAAGTCCATTCCGATGTACTCGGTGGCCGCATTAACGTTCCGCTGATTCGCTTTGATACCAGCCAAGATACCAACGCCTTTGGCATTGAAGTAGAAGGTATTGACGTAGCACAACTGGCAGCGTTAGAGGCCGGGGCAGGCATTGACGCCAGTGGCCGACTTGATGGTGTATTACCTATTATATTATCACCCGCCGGAGCCACAGTACCTGCTGGCAGTCTATATGCTCGACCACCGGGTGGTATTGTTCAATATCAAGGCCAAACGGCAGAAAGTTTAAAAAGCAGTGACCCAAGTGTGAACCTTGCCATGCAAGTATTAGATGACTTCCGTTACCATACTCTGCAAACTGATGTAACGTATCAACCCACGGGTGAATTAAACCTTGGGCTGAAGTTTCAGGGTCATAACCCAACATTTTTTGATGGCCAAGCAACGCACTTTAATCTGAACCTAGATTACAATTTACTCGACTTGCTGGCGAGCTTGCGCATTAGCAACGACATTGTGCAAAAGCTAGAGAACAAATATCAATAACACTCACAATAAAAGTAATAGCAATAAAAAGCAGAATAGGAAAACCCATGAGAATACTCGCTTTAATTCCACTAATATTAGTGATCAGCGGCTGCACCTTAAAAGTTGCAGCCCCCGACAAACCGATCACGATTAATTTAAACGTTAAAATTGAACACGAAGTCCGCGTAAAAGTTGAACAAGAGCTAGAAGACCTGTTCAGCGAAGACAGTGACTTATTTTAAAAATAAAAAAAGGAAGCCAACATGACATTTAAATCCGTTTTAATCACCGCCGCCTTATTAGTAATGAGCCAGTTTTCGTTAGCCCTAACACTAGACGAAGCTCGCAGCCAAGGCTTACTAGGCGAAAATGCCAAAGGCTATGTTGAACTAACACCTCGAGGCAACAGTGACGCGCAAGCCCTAATGGCAGAAATTAATAATCAGCGCAAAGCAAAATACACTGAAATTGCAGCCAAACAAAAAACAGATCTAGCTGCCATTGAAAAAATTGCCGGTGAAAAAATCACTGAAAAATTGAACGCAGGTGAATTCTACAAAGATGCTAACGGTAAGTGGCATAAAAAATAGGTGACGGTTATGGAAATTTCTAGCATTGTGATTTTGGTCGTTATTGCGGCTCTGATTTTTTACATCATCAGTATTTACAATACCTTAGTCGCGCTAAAAAACCGTTATGAAAATGGTTTTTCGCAAATTGAAGTGCAACTGAAGCGTCGTTACGACCTTATTCCGAATTTAGTTGAAACCGCAAAAGCGTATTTGAAACACGAAGCCGAAACGCTAACTGCCGTAGTAGAAGCGCGCAACGAAGCCATGGCGGGTTTAAAAGCAGTCGCCAGCAACCCTTCAAGTGCTGCTGCCATGAGCAAGCTGGCCGGTGCAGAAGGTGCCTTAGCCGGAGCAATGAGCCGTTTTAATGTCACGGTTGAAGCTTACCCAGAGCTAAAAGCCAACACAAATATGATGCAGCTCACCGAAGAGCTGACTAGCACCGAAAACAAAGTCGCGTTTGCGCGCCAAGCATTTAACGATGCGGTAACCGCTTACAATACTTATCGCCAGTCATTCCCGCCGGTATTCTTTGCCAGCAAGTTTGGCCATGCTACCGATGCGACCTTGCTTGAATTTGACGACAGCGTACAAATCCAAGCGGCGCCCACGGTCAGTTTTTAAACTATGGATTTTTTTGGCCATCAAGATCAAGCCCGAAAGCGCACAAAGCAACTTGTGCTGCTGTTTGGGCTGGCATTATTAACCCTCATATTCTTAACCAACCTGATGGTCGCGGCCTTTTTATGGGGCAATCCAGATGTTTTTCCTAATGTCGGAAAAAACATTCACAACCCCTCTTTGCTGGATATTTTTCATTACATGTCTTGGCAAGCGTGGGCCGTTATATCCGCGGTTGTGTGCAGCTTTGTCGGTTTGGCCTACTTGTACAAATCGATCAAACTCAGCGGCGGTGGCGCGTCGATTGCACAATCACTGGGTGGCCGCTTACTGCATCCCGATACTGAAGACTTTTACGAAAGACGCTTGTTAAACATTGTGGAAGAAATGGCCATTGCCTCGGGCATGCCTGTTCCACAAGTGTATTTAATGGATGAAGAAATTGGTATTAATGCCTTTGCCGCTGGCTTTCAACCTTCAGATGCGGTGATTGGTGTTACCAAAGGGTGCTTAACTAAATTATCACGGCTGCAGTTGCAAGGGGTTATTGGCCACGAGTTTAGCCATATTCTTAACGGCGATATGCGTATGAACATGCGCTTGATTGCTATTTTATTTGGTATTTTATGCATTGGTATCCTTGGTCGCTTTATTTTACAAGCCGGTGCTCGCCACAGCGTGTATAGCCGCGGACGCTCTAAGGGTTCTATTTTTACATCATCTTCGTCGGGTAAAAAAGAAGGGGGTGTACCCCTATTTTTGATTGGCTTAGGTTTTATGGTGCTGGGTTATAGCGGTGTATTTTTTGGCAAATTGATTCAATCGGCGGTGAGTCGACAACGTGAATATTTAGCCGATGCCAGTGCCGTACAATTTACCCGTGACCCTGAAGCCATTGCCCAAGCGTTGAAAGTAATTGGTTATGGCGGAGTCGGTTCAGCCATTGGCCATAGCCGCCGAGAAGAATTTAGCCATGCTTTTTTCAGTAACGCGATAACTCAGCACTTTAACTTTAGCGCTGGTTTTTTATCCACACACCCTAAGCTCGAGCAACGTATCAAACGCATTGATAAACGCTGGAACGGCGAGTGGGTTCAACCGCAAACGCTGAAACAAGCGTATGAAGAATATCCAGAGCTGGCTCCTAAGAATAAAATCAGACCAGAAGAGTTACTTACTGGGGTAGCCGCAGCCATGACCGCAGCGATCGATTTTCATCCTGTACCTCAATCAGCACATTCCAACAGCTCCGACAATAATGCCGCCTTAGATCAAGCAGCTCGCGATCCTTTCACTGCAAGAGCGCTGTGCTATAGCTTAATTTTAGCAGCCGATACTTCGTTGGTGCACGAACAGCAGTTAGATCTTATCCAGCAATTTTGCGGTGCTGATATTTTGCAGCAAGTAACACGTTTATCTGCGTTGGTATTAACACTGCAAGACGATCGGCGTTTGGCCTTAGTTGAAAAATCTGTACCAGCGCTTAAGTTACTCACACCAGAAAAGTACAGCGAATTCAAACAGTTGCTGATTAAACTGGTTCAAGCCGATGGCAAAATTGATTTGTTTGAATGGTGTTTGTATCGCATGTTACTGCAATATTTAAACCCTACTTTTGGCAAAGCCAAAGCCATTAAAACCAAGCATGGCGATGTCAAAAAGATCCTTGGGGAAATAGAAACTGTGTTGTCGTTCGTCGCTAACCACGGGCATACCTCTCTTGAAGGTGCCATGGAAAGTTTCAATATTGCAGCCCAAACCGCAGGTTTTGAAGGACTGTCTTTGCAACCAAGAACCGAATCTTTTAAGGTATTTAATATTGCGTTAGATACCCTTACAGAGGCTTACCCACACGTAAAAGGTCGTATCATGAAAGCATTGGTAGCGTGTGTCATGGTCAATGGCGTTGAAGCAGCAGAGCAAAATTTAGTGCAAACCATTGCTGCTATTTTAGAATGCCCAACTCCCGATCTTTTTGCCTAGCCTTTTAATTACCAGCCCTGATAGAATGCTGGCAATACTCCCCTTTAATTAACCGATTCATAACGGAATATTTATATGAAACAGTACCTTACCTTTGGCTTTTTACTAGCAGGCTTTGCCAATATATTAGGTGTTTTAGGCTTTTCTTTAGGCTTTCAAAACGAATTATTAAATAGCTATTATCCTGAAGTATTTAGCAATTTTGGTCTTGGTATGATCATTGTTTGGGGTATGGCTTATATTGCAGTTTCTACCGAACACCCGCGCGCGTCTCGCTTAATTTTTGTCTTCTTCCTTGAGAAGATGGTCTACGTTGGAACGGCAATCTACTTCTGGTTCGTTATGAAGCCAGACTTCATGGTGATGTGGGAAGAGTCTGTGTTAACCACCTTATTCTTTATTATTTATGGCATTAACGACTTAGTATTTGGTTTAATGTTCTTTTACGCATGGCTGCAGTATAGAAAGTAAGCACTTTAAATAAGCACTTTAAATAAGCACTTTAAATAAGCACTGTAAATAAGCCATTTTTAGAAATTCAAAGGCAAAAAAATACCCGCTTAGCACACACTAAGCGGGTATTTTTTTACTTTATTGAAACATTACTTCTTATAATTCTTATGATCAGAAATAATAGTCAATAGTTAAGTACATGGCTGAAAATTTCGAATCGTCATTCGCAGGATTACCAACATGAGCTACATCACCATTAGCATTAATGTAATTAGACTGTGTTAAATATTCAGCATAAATCCAACCAGGGCCGTAGTTGTAACTAACACCAGGTGTAAAGGCGATCATATCGTTCGCTTTATTGCCCTTAGTATCTGTTGAAGCACCTGCGTACTCGATGTAGTAGTTAAACGGACCCGCAGCATAAGCTAACGACAGCGCATGGCGTAAGGTTTTAACTTCGTCAGCAGCAACCGGATCTGTAGTATCTGGATCGATGATTTTGTCTAAACCATCGCGCTGAGTACCAAACACCTGTGCCATCACAGTGAAACTACCCATCTTGCCTTTATACCAAAGGTTCCATGCTTCATGACCACCAAAAGTAGAGTCTGTATCGGTCTGGTTTTCGGTCAAATCTTGCAATTCACCCTTTTGGTATGACGCACCAATGGTCGAACCCGGCATAAACTCAAACCCAATATTAGCAACACCTGTATTCACTTTACGATAGGTCGTAGAAGAACCCCAGTGGCCGTTATCATCCATAGTGTCTGTGCTGGTTGCGCCAAAGTCGTCTGATACGTACCAAGCTAGGTCATAGCTGATGGCATCTTGTTTATCACTAAACTTAACACCGACATCCATCTGATCGGCATAACCCCCTAAGGCCATATCGCCGCCCCAGAAGTTAGATGTTTTCCAACCAAAAGGCACACGCGACTTACCAATCAATACTTTTCTGTCGGCAGAAAAATTATAACCAACCCATAACTTATGAAAGCCGGTGCTATCACCCGACGAATTATTTGCACTGTCGCTAAACGAACCAGAACCGGCGCGCCATTCAGCCGATAACTGCCAATCAGAGGCTTCTTGTTGATGATCAACATACAAAATTAACGCTTCGTAATTCGACACCCCCAGGGTTTGGGCATCACGCTCAGAATTATCTGAACCCGTATCTTCGGTTGTTAGCCCGTGGTTCATCCAAATGCCACCCGATATTGCAGTAGACGCATAAGCAGGCACAGAAGTAGTCGCTGCAATGGCGAGGGCTAACAATGTTTTTTTCATGGTAATTGCTCCTTGTTGATTTACGAAGCAATGTACAACTTACAAGGGTTAAGATGTTGATATTAATCAACTTCAATCGCTTTGGCTGGACATTAATGCTGAGCGCGATACCAAAGCGAAGCAAGGTACTCCATTTGAACATTGGCTCGTCGCCATGCGGTTCGATTTTTTACACCATAGAAGTTAATAATTTTTTCTTCAATAACAGAAAGCTTGTCTTCACTGGCGTTAGATTTTTCTTTTATGCCTTGCCACAACGCTGCCAAGTCCCATAACGGATGACCAAAACCGGCGTATTCCCAATCTAACAACTGCAAGCCCGTAGCGGTGTATAACCAGTTGGCTAAAACGGGATCCATATGGCAAAGACAAAACTCACCTGCTGGAGGCTCGCGCATGGCGACCTGCATTAAAGGTTTCATTTTTAACATTTCATCTTGAGGATTATTCGCTGCTAATATTTGCCAGTAAGATTCTGCGATATCACTAATATTTATTTTCGGTAACGTAATACTCACCGGTTGTTGATGTACGTTTTTTAGTTGTTCAATCATGTAAGACAACACGCTGTCGGGCAGATCTGCTGCATCAGCCATTGATTCGCTCAGCACTTCGCCTTCAATATAATCTCGAATTAAATAACTCTGGTCGTCACTTATATAGCGTATGGGGCTGGTAATATTGGCTTGCGCCATTAGCTGATGAATCAACAGTTCACGCTCACGATCAATACCCAAAGCGTGGGTATTAGGCGCATTAACACGCAGAATATACTCACCACTTGCTAACGTTAACTGATAACTGATATTGGTTAAGCCGCCTTGTAATAAAGCGACCTGTTTAGTTTCTATTGGCTGTTTGGATATTCCCCATAATGGCCAATCGTCTAAAATATTTACCAGACTGCTCAAGTTTTCATTTCCTAATAATCAACCTTTCCATTTATATTTTGCTGTTTGTATTCTTTTAGCCAAATAAACCAACCCATAGCGGCCATGACTAAAAAAACCAACATTTGAAAAGCGATTAAGTATAACTCTCGATCAACGTATAAATAAATTGCGACGGTATTAATGACCAGCCAATACAACCAGTTCTCTAATACTTTTTGCGCCACCATATAAGTGGTAACCACTGCGCCCCAAGTAGTAAATGAATCCAGATAAGGTAAAACGGCTTGGGTATTTTGCTCTAACTTATAACCGGTAAATAAACTCAATAGAATAACACCGGTTATTACAAACACATGGCGCTGGTACGACCAACACTGAATAGGCATCTTTGTCTGTAGGCTATCTATAGGGTTACCTGCTGAACTGGCAATGGCGTTAGCTTTCCATACCCACCAGCCATACACCGCCATCAACAAGTAATACACATTCAGTGCAGACTCCATTAACAGATTGACATCCCAAAATAACCAACTAAAAATAGCCGTGCTACCAAAAGCTGCGTACCAGCCAAGAATATTTTGGCGCATTATCAAGGCGAGATAAGCAAAGCCAAGAATAACGCCCAGTACTTCCCAAATACTCATTGCTTGAAGCGCAGAAATCACGCCTTGATAAAATGCATCCATAATTAATTGCCGTGTGGGTTAAGTGCAGGATCTAAATTCGTGCCGATAAACTTACACACAAAAATGGCTTTGCCAAATTGTTCATAAGAGCGGCGCATTTCTTCTTTTAATGTATCCATAACCAAATCATAGTCACCAAAGACTTGTGTACTCATGGTATTGCACACAACACTTAAGCCCTTGGTTGTTTGCAAGCGTTCAATAAAATCTTTGATTGCTGGAATATAATTTTCGGTTAATGGGTATTTACTGATTTCTACTGATAATTGCATATTCAATACCTTGTGATTTTTTAAGCAATAAGCGGCTACGAACATGACCATTCGCAACCGCTATAAAACGTATTAGCTTAGAAGTTGTAACGGCCTTCAATACCAACTAAACGTGGCTCGCCTAGCTGTGCATAGCGACCTTCATCATCAGGCTGAGTACTTTTCGCATCATTACTAAAGCCACCAAAGCCTCGAACATCTGTTTCTTTATTTGTTAAGTTTCTTCCATATAGAGAAACTTCAAAAGGTCCATTTTTAAAAGCTGCCTGAGCATGCCATATTACATAAGCGCGCGATTTCTCATCGTGACTATCTGAAAAATAGAATTCGTCTTTTGCTTCTGACTCAATACTCAACGTTAAGAATTCAGAAGGAGAAAAGTGTAGTCCTGTTGCCAAACTATACTCTGGAGCGTGCGCTTGGCCTCTCCCAGACTTATCGACAGTTTCACTACCAATTAGATTCCAACTAGCATCATAAACATTCTTTTCGTATTCATACTCTTTAAATTCAGAGTGCAGATAGCCAAGGCTCAAGTCCCATTTCAATGTATCTAATAACTGCCAATTACTCTCTAATTCTAAACCGTAATTTTCTCCTTTCGCTGCATTGGCTAAATAATCCTGGAAGCTGCTGCTGGCGAGATCAAAGTATGAGCTTTTGACTTGTTGGTTTTCACGCTGAATATAGAAAACCGCTAATCTAGTTTTTAAATCATTATTTTTTAATGATGATTTAAAACCTATTTCGATAGTGTTATTTGTTTCTGTATCAAATGTTCTATTATCTTCTGAAACATCTGAGTCACTATTCACACCACCTGGCTTATAACCTCGAGCAAGTGATAAATAGCTAAGGTGATTATGAGTGATCAGCTGCTCAAGAGTTACCTTTCCGCCAAACAGTGTTTCACTGGTATCACCTTCAACACCATCACTCGCTGAAAAATCATTTTCCCATTGTTCTGCGCGCACACCATAACTAATACTAGATGTAGCAGATATCGAAGTATCGAATTCGGCATAAGCAGAAAAGGACTTAACCGTTAGCGCATTATTGTATTGATTTTTACCTGTACGGTTTTGCTCAAGATCTTGATCTCGCTCCATCCAGTAAATACCCGCTACCCAGTCTGTAGTGCTAGAGAATATTTTTCCGTTTGCCCCTGACAATAATCGTATTTCAATACTATCGCGCTGCTCGTCTCGTATGTAAGCATCAAATACCGTACCCCACTTAGGTGGATATGAGTCTGATACCCAATCTTCATCATAGCTATATTCAGTTTGATTCCAGCTAGCCGAAGCATCAACCTCTAGAATTAACGAATCTGATAATTTTCTATCGTAGGAGACTGCAAATGCATTTGTATCTTGGCTATCTCGCCCTACTTCATCAGCAAGTGAATTTCTTGAGCTATCTAAGGTAAATGCATCATAACCGTTATCAATGTCCACCAATAAATAGGTCAACCTAAACTCCGAGTCGCTATCTGGCTGCCACTGTATTTTTCCTCGAGCAACAACCTCATCTAGATTATTCGTATTACTTTTATCTAGATATTCATTCTCCATATAGCCATCAGACTGAAAGCTATTAACCGCTATACGCCCTTGTACATTGTCGGCAATAGAACCAGAAAGTGCACCACTCTGACCATGGGTATTATAATTACCAAATTTGGCGGCAACAAAACCTTCTGTCTCTTTTGTAGGCGCTTTGCTTTGTATGTTAATCATTCCTGCTAATGCATTGGCACCAAAGCGAGTGCCTTGTGGGCCGCGCAAAACTTCAACTTGCTGCACATCAAATAAGGTCGCTGCACCGCCTAAGCCAGTCATGTCGATACCGTCGATCATCAAACCCACAGATGGATTGACTGGGTCTATGAACTGACTGCGCTCGCCAATACCACGAATTTGGAAAAAGCGACCTCTTGAACTACCACCAGCATAATTAACATTGGGGGCAAAACTTAAAATGGATTCTAAATGCTGGGCCGAACGCAATTCAATATTGTCGACGCCAATAACCGTTACTGCTTCTGGCAGTTCTTGTACATTGGTTTCACGAAAGTCGGCACTAACGGTTACAACATCAAGATTAACGGTTTTTACTTGGGAGTTTGTTGCAACATCTGCACTAGCCGCACTGGCTAATATAGAGGAACTGATAGCGGCTGCTATCGATAAAGATAAAGAAAGTTTTTTCATGTATAGGTCTGCCTCAAAAAATAAGAGTAGACCCGGTTGAGCGTAGCAAGCGTGAAATGTCAATTGATACAATTGTCTTGTATCAATTGAACTGCCCATTCCTACGCCGGTGTTAACCGGATCAGGTTCAAGGAGTTTGCAATGCAT
>OJBJ01000048.1_pt1 | contig 37778 bp, 1 predicted proteins | sample 1590621 | NCBI WGS metagenome assembly OJBJ01 (sample SAMN05416808, study PRJEB24817) | seawater metagenome | isolation source: Sea water | place: Canada:Atlantic | collected 2013-11 | reverse complement strand
CACCCGAAAGGGTATCGTTACCGGCTTCGCCACGAATATTATCGTTACCGCCCAAACCATCAATTACATCATCCGTTTCATAACCAATAATGACATCTGCTTCTTCGCTGGTTATGACAACACTGGCTCGAACTGTAGATAAATCCCAACGAGTATCATCTGAAAAATCAATACTCGTTAATGCATACGCACTGCCAGCAAAATAATTCTGAACCGTGATTACTTCACCCGTTGTTTTTACTGTTACCAACAAATGATTGCTAGAGCGAGCCAAACTTACATCGACTGGATTAATGCCTTCCAAGAAACGTAAAACGTCGTTATGACCTGCACCCCAATCACTATTATCAATCGTGGTATTGCCATCACCCGCAGCAAACAAATACGTATCATCGCCATAACTACCGCGTAAAAGATCTCCTTCTCCTGGACCGCCGCGTAAGGTGTCATTTCCATCACCACCATTAAGCGTATCTTTTCCAGAGCCGCCATTTAGAATGTCATTTCCAGTACCACCACTTAACGAATCATTACCGTCGCCGCCATTAAGCGTATCATTACCCGCATCGCCGTTAAGAGTGTCATTGTCGGCATTACCATTTAAAATATCATCGTTATTTCCACCCGAAAGCGTATCATTACCCGCACCACCCGAAAGGGTATCGTTACCGGCTTCGCCACGAATATTATCGTTACCGCCCAAGCCATCAATTACATCATCCGTTTCATAACCAATAATCGTATCGTCGGCATCGCTTGTATCAAATACCGATGAATACAGCGTATCAACATTCCAAATAGTACCGTCTGCAAACTCAACCGCATTTAAAACGTTATGAACCTGGTAAAAGAAATTGGTAATTGTAATTACGTCTTCCGTTCCTTCGATTGTTAGAACTAAATGATTACCACTGCGCGTAGTACTCACATCTGACGCATTTACACCCGGTAAGAAACGTAAAACATCTTTACGATTCGAACCACTATCGTAATTATTAATAGTGGTAATACCGTCCCCTAAGGCGAACAAATAAGTATCATTGCCGGCACCACCCTCAAGAACATCTCCAATACCTGTTCCACCACGTAAGACATCGTCGCCATTTCCACCAAACAGACTATCAATGTCATCACCACCGTTTAAGGTGTCATTGCCTTCGTCACCATAAAGGGTGTCATTACCTGCATCACCGAATAACGTATCGTTACCACCCGCGCCTCTTATAGTGTCATTACCTGCTAAGCCATTAATGGTTTCGTTGTCGTCATACCCGTTAATTTGATCGTCACCTTCAGTGATGCCAAATAACAATGTGGCAATTCTGTCTCTTTTCCAAATCGTACCATCAGTAAAATCAACCGCATTAAGTCCATAAGCCGTGATAGAGAAAAATTCTAATACAGTTACGACTTCACCCGTTGATTGCAGAGTGAATACTAAATCATTTACATCACGCGATAACGCAATATCAGAAACACTGATACCCGCTAAGAAACTAAGAATAAACTGACGACCCACACCGATTTCATCACTATCGATACTGACATCACCATCACCTAGCCCATAAGTATATTTAAAGTAACGCGTATCAATTAAAGGATTAGCTTCGATTAGTATTTCCAATCGTTTATGCGCTAAGTTTAAGTGTTCATCGTAAGCCGCTAAATCTAAGAAATAATCCCCAGCAGGCATTAAGTCAGGTGAACCGTCCCAGCTTTTTCTATCAACAACAGGATCGTAAGGCGCTAAGGGTAATAAAATGTTGTATTGTTTTTTGCCTGAGGTCCCTTTTGAATAATGCTCCGCATTTGAAAAGTCGTGCTCGCCGATTATCTTCTTCAAACCACTCTGTTTATGCGTTGCCAATGCTACTAGCTTGTCTAAATTCTGATCTTGATCTGTCACGGTAATAGGCAGGTGAATAATGTGCCCCTGCTTAACGACTAGATCTTGTAAATTATTAACCGTGATTTCTGGGATCATTGACGGAATTTCAACAACAGGAAATGAAACCGTACTTACTGGGCAGCCTTTAACTTTAATATCCAGTGCTAACTGTCCATCTATAATATTATTTTCTATATCCTTACCCGCTACGACATCGTAGCCTGCGACTGTTTCAAGCACTTTTAAGTTATTTATAAATTCAATACTGTTATTTTCATTAATAGGTAATGATGTTCTAAATTCTTCACTTGCCTGACCTAGACCCAACTCATTGGCAAGCTCTAACAGCTGTTGCGAGTCTATTTCACCCTGATGATTATTTAAACGTTGCGCATAACGCACCCATTCAATATTACCCGTTGGGTTAATTGAACAATTATTGGTAACAATTGATAAGGTAATTGGGTGAGAAAGAAAAGACTCACCACTATCGACATGGGTAAAGCGCACCCTAATAATGGATTCATGATCGTCTAACGTTACGTGGTAATCATTTATTCTAACTAAGCGACTGGTTAATAATCCATCTTCTTCAATTCGTTGAATAATTTCTGCCAATATTCCATTTCGACGATCTAATGGAGATAATGCGCCTTTACTTGGGTCAAAAATAAATCCAAGGCGTGCGTTTAATTCGGCTCTTTTTACTAATGCAGAAAAATGTCCCTGTTCATATAGTGATAGATACCATGCCTGACGCTGCTCGGTACCTTCAGGCCTATCGGGATGATCTGCCTCTATGCCAACAAAGACGGCCATAAAATAATTACCTGGGGATAAATCCTGGGTTGGTACTCCCTCTTCTGTATATTTAATTAACTCAAGTTGATTACTAATGAGATTTTCTTTAAATATAAGGCCAGAAATCCCTTTTTTACGCTCACTACTTCCATCCCCATAAACAATCGTTGGTATCAGTTCAGCACCTAGGGCCAGCACTTCAAAACCAATGGTTTCAACTGAGCGCTGCACCATCACGAATTCAGAATTTGAAGATTCTTGAGAGATAAACTGTGTCGCTAATAAAGCAATATTTTTATGGTTATAAATTCTCTTTCCTGCCGGCATTTCTGCCGTATTAAGATCATCTTTCACCCAATCGCTTATCATTTTATTACGATATTCAGGTATCAGATTTGGAGGCGATGCTGCGCCATCCGGCTCTATCCTTATTTCGTAGTGTCCTTTTTGCTGAGCCGCAAGTTCATCAATGGCTAAGGTTTTCACCAGCGAGTGCCCTACCTGCAAATCAAGTTGCTCAGGTAAAGCTGTGTCTATCGTCGACAGCGAAAGCGCTGCCGAAAAAACCAATAATGAAATCACTTCGATCCCTCAACAAAATTCACATCACGTCCGCTAACAATAGAAACGCTATAGCTAATAGTTTTTATTTCACCCGTGTCATTGGTGAACTGTAATTCTAAATCGACCTGAGAAAGGTCTATTACATCACTGGCAACTATCAAGTCTAAGCGATGTGCTTTATAAGGATTCTGACCAATAGAGCTGGCCGTATCTGCACAAGTAACACCGTCTTTCAGGTATCCGTGCCCTTGTGTAGAAGCTACTAATCCAAGCTGTATTTCTTCACAATGATTGACAATATCAATGCTCATACCATTTAACGTTGCCGCCGATAAAGCACTAGGCAATATGCCACCCGTTATATCGAACGATACCTGTCGAATATTTGAATCACGGTAAACAACGCCATCTCCCACGGCCACTAGCTCTAGCTGAAGCAGCTCTGGATCATTCACGCGGCTATTGAGAACGAATAAATCAACGACATCTTTTAAATCACCATTCATAATTAAGGCGATCGATAATTGCGTTTTACCTGAAGATTTCAGTTGATAATGATCAACCGAAAACTCAGCGATATCAGTCGCTCTGCTTCCAAATGCCAGTAAGCTGAAGTCATTGCTAATATTAATAATAAAACTCTTACCCATATGAGTGAACACAGCTTCTACGTTCAGTACGAATTGCTCTCCGTCTTTAATATCCAGATTTAGAACATCGTTTATCGCATCAATTTTGGTGATATAAGCAGGATCAACAATTCGAATACCAGGATCAAGTGGATCAGAGTTTGAGACGACTTCCACCATATCAGGCAGACCATCTCTATCAGTATCTATCACGAGTGGATTGGTATTATGAATTTTGACCTCGTCATAATCACTGAGGCCATCTTCATCTGTATCTGAGCTACTTAAATCAGTACCCTGAAGAACCTCCTCTCGGTTGATAAGGCCGTCATTATCAATATCTTCATCACCATCTTTTATGCCATTGCCATTGGTATCATCATTAGCAGGGTGCAAATCAGCTAGCGCATATTCAATACCGTTCGGTATACCGTCATTATCAAAATCACCGCTCTCTGATAATAATATAAACTCAGCACTGTTCGCGGCTTTAAGACGAGTCAGCTGCAAGCTCATAGTAACCACTTCGCCATCGATACTTCCTTCAGGGAGATCCGTGAATGATGGCGCGATAAAAGTATTACCCTTTAGGACAATTGATTTAGAGGTATTAATAAAATTTAAACTACCCGCAACTGAATTGATTCCTGTAGCGGCTAAATAATTGACTGTCATCATTCGCCCCTCAACCACATAAGGATCAGTCAATGGTTGTATCATCACATCCCCCATGCAGACCTGACCAGTTTGAGCCAGCATTTCATCATTAGCCGCTAAGCCAACAAATTCAGTATTTGAAGAGTTCCATTGCATACATGCACCTAATTCTAATGGCGCTCTAGGTGTCGCAATTAATTTTTCATCATGCGTGCTGTAATTTAATTCAACTGCTAGACCGTCCTTAGTCACATCAAACCCTAACTCTTGCTGAGTCATTACTTTTAATGATTCAGTTAGAGTAAATTCAATTGGCGTGAGTAATGAGTTATGGACCAGCGGAATTGAACTCGCTGTAATTGCAGGCAAGCGTTTGGCAAACTCTAGCGTTTCATCATTAATCGCTAAGCCAAGGCCAGAAAAATCATCCTGTAGGTCTAAGATAACAGTTTCTGCGCTTTCATCAGAGACACTGATATTGGCTAAGCCACGAGATAGCCTAACTGGCTTACCCGCATCCAATACTTGTCCGTTACTCAATCGTATTATCGCATCGCCATTAACAGCAGCACTTAACAGAACATTAGTATCTTGGTTTTCCCAACGAATGGCACGGTTACCATAACGATCTTCCAAGGTTAATACTAATTGCTGCTGCTCTCCCGCTTCTAGAATGTTGTCACGTCCATATTGATGATTGGTTTTATCCGCCAAGGTAATGACAACTGCTTGTGGTTTTGCAGGTAATAGTTCAATAGGAATTTCGGTGACTTCTTTTGGAGCAGTATTTTCACGGCCGTCATGATCATAAAACAAGCGTGCAGATGCATACTCAATAGGTAACAAGAAACGACCTGAAATTAATCCAGCACTTGCTGAAACATTGACTTCACCATCAGTAAAAGTTTGAGTCATTTGCTCTACTAACTGACCGTTATATTCCACATTCGTAATTTGGCCATTACCACTGAAGCCAAAGTGGAAGTCTGCCGTCGGTAGGGTAGCAATTAATGGTAAATCAGAAGGGGCATTTACGACGTTATGCCCTCGATCATAAGCTCGCACAGATACAGTAAATGTTTGTGCCACAATAACGGGAGGTACATGCATAATTTCAATGCTTTGAACTTGGCCCGAAAGCACTTCAATGCCCTGAGCAGCTGGCGATACCGTAGAGTGCGCTAATAACTTAGCTTCTAATCGGTAACGACCTGTAGGCAGCGCCGTCGATAACGTCAACTGAGTTGTTCCATCCAACCCAGTAATACTGGTACCTAGGTTGCGACTATCAGGCCCATCACCCGATAAGGTTATCAAGGTCCAGCTGATTAATTGTTTACCAACACTTCGATTTGCACTGTCGGTTACCTGCACTTGATAGACCGCATCGTTATCAACATCAACGATGCTTTTATTGATCAAGATATCCGCATTATTATTAAACTTTACTTTATTTGGTTTAAAAGAGTATTGAATCGTAAATGGCTGGCTAACATCTCGTTGTTGCAAAGCATCTTCTACAATCACTACAAACTGGGCCTGATCATTTGTGAGACCCGACTGAGGCGATGCGAATGAAAGCTGTTTGAAGCAATTTGAACTATAACAACTGACAGTGCGATCAAACTCTTTATGAGCTAAAGCGTCATTGATATTATACTGATCTGGAGAACTATAATTAGAGTTGTAGTTCATGACATAGAAATTTACGATTTCGGAGTCATCAATACCATTGACATTATTAACGGTTACTTTTGTTTTAGCCGTATATTGATCGCTAGTAGAGTAATAGGCCACTTCAGGATAATCGATAGATCCTTTGCCCATATCAGGAATTGTATCTACCTGCATTGTGACTTCATGATCAACCGTAACTGTTTGCCCTGCATTATCAAACACAGATACTTTAATCGTATCGGTCTGCCCTTCGACGACTCGGGTTACTCGGTTATCATAGAAAGTGAAGTTTGCACTGTCTAGCTTCCCACTCAGTGAGCGAGTGAGTTTTTGATTACCAAACTGCACTTCTACTCGTGATAGACCAACATCATCAGCCACTTTTAATATTACTTGGAAGTGACTACTTTCACGTAAGCTAGTGACCAGTTTATTACTGCTATCTCTTAACGATACGTAATTAATAACTGGAGGCGCATCACTGATTACCGAGACATTATAATCAAAGTCCTGAGTATTTTGACCATAGTCAGTTACTGACCAACGATAATTAACGTCACCGATAGTCAATAAAGGATTTTCATTGTGTATCGATATTCCCTTATCGAACATCGCGTTAATCAGTTCATCATCACGATACAATAGCGCTGACTGAATACCACTTTCTGCATCATCTGCGCGTGTATAAATATCAAAGCCATGTCCGATAGATATCTCTTGCTGGCTAATGACAGAAGAGCCTGAAAATTCTAAGCTTCCGGTTGGTAGATTCATATCGACTAAACGACTAAACGATATGGTTTCAGATTCTGTAGTATTGCCATAAATATCGATAGCACGCACTTTAATGAAATCACCATTATGTTCAGGACCATAATTTCTCAGAATCGAGAATTCAGGGCCATAATGCTTACCGATTAATTCAAAAGCGCCATCTTTCGAATCACCTTTATAATATTCGACTTGCTCAATAGCATGATCACTATTATTGATCAGCGCCTTAATCTCCATAGGTGCTGGCAAATGAGAGCTAGAGTCGATAATCAGATCAACAGAGAAGTTATTCTCTGGTAGCTGCTGTCCATGTAAAAATAGCTGCTGTGCCTCCCCTTGAATAACTTGGCCATTTTCTAACTCGACATCCGTTCTAATTGATATTGGCTGTCCATTTTTAAGGTAGGCAGGAACTATGCGACTAAGAACGTTACTCGATTTTGTATTGGCTAAAAGAACATCATTCACCCAAATACGCTGAGCACTTACTCGCGATTGATCTGGCCAATTTAATGTTAATAAGTCGCCTTGCTGAATAGTCGACTTAATCGCGGGTGAAGAGAACAATGAATCAACGGACAAGTCCAATAGTGGTAACTCTTCAATCGTTAAGCCACTTTCACCGCGAGCAAAAGCCAATAGATTGTTATCTAGATCAATATCATAAACTCGCGAATCGACCTGCTTACCTAAGCTCGGGATAAATGACTTTTTATTCAAGTCATAAGCAAAGACATGAGCACTGTCTAATGTGCGATACGCACCCCAAAGAAGACCTTGATCTACTTTCAGCGACGTTACATCAACATTATTATTAAGTACTAATGCTGTCGTTGTTTGATCATTAAGATCCATAACATTTACGGTTTCATTAGACACATAAGCTAAATATTTATTGTTCCCGGTTAATTCTTCGAATGGGTAGTTACCTTGCAATAACAATTCGCGACGCACTCGGGAATCATCAAAAGGAAGCCCTTCTAGTGAAGGTATATCTATATCTAATTTAAATAATTTTCTCTGATCGGTAGCAACGTAAACATGCTGATCTAGCGTTACAAAACCTATGATATTTTCGTTCTCGGCAATCAAGATTTTACTAGCAAAATATTCTAAGGATACCGCAGAGCCTACACGTTCAAACTGAACATTCCGGTCAGATTTCTCGCGCTCCAACATGGCTTCAATATCCGTCGGCATAATAATAAGTTCGTCGTTATTACTTACGTATAACCAATCGCCGACCACCTCCATATGTTCAGGTACGATACTGCTCAACATCAAATATTTTGCTTTTGTAGTATTCCAGCGAGACTTGGGAATAACGCGTCTATGATCAAGCTGTCCGTAGAAAATATAATCATCACTAATAGCGACGGTATCAACACCCTCACTATAAGCCTGCTGCGGATAATTATTAATCGACCAGTCAATACCTGATGATTGGAATACTTCTGCACCATAATGATCACGGGGTAGCCATACATCTCCACCCGACATAATTAGATCGCTAATAATGCCATGCGGAATACTAGGCTCATAACGAACATGCGCGGCATCAGAGGTTAGGGTAACCTTATAATGCTTAGCATCAATCCAAAGACCACCGTCACTCAACTGAATGCTCTTGCTATCAATAACTGAGTCTATGATAAAGAAACCCGCACTTTGAGGATTTGAATGCCAGCGGGTATCAACCACATAGGCTTTATCCCCATCAATCGCTAATATATAACCCGCAACAGGTAATAGCTTTTCAGCAGAGATATTAATATCAAAAGATTGCAACTTGCCACTTGAGGTTAATCGCTGCCATTGCCCTGTATGCGATACTAACCACCAATGGTTATTAATCTGAAGGGTCGAGCGTATATTTTCTAGAATTAAAGAACGCACTGCCTTCAACTCAATATCATACAAAGACCATAGGTCTTCACTGACAAGCCAGATTTGATCATCAATAAAGCCAGCTGAAATTATCTTAGTAGCAGGTCTTATATGCCCTATCTCGAATAGTTCATTACCGCGTGCATTGAAGGCTGTTAACTGTTGTGCTCCTAACACTAAAACAGTATCACCACGACTGATTAAATTATCATACTGACGATTGCTGACTAAAGAATGTCGCCCAACAATCGCATACGTCTCAGCAGGATCAACAAAATGTATCTCACTGTTTTCTAAGAGAACTAACAAGCGATCGAGATGTGGTACGACATCGACTATTGGAAATTCCATTTCAACTAGCTGATTACCTGATGTATCAGAAATCACTCGCCCTTGCCATAAAAGATCTTGCCCAACCATCGGAATACGAATGCTTGATGAACTTGCCTGAGATGTCATTTCTAAATCAAAGGGTTTTACGATAGCCAGATCGTACTGCTTCGAGCGGATGTTGCCAAATTGGTCATAAACTCTAACGACAACCTGCAACAGAGTATCGTTAGTAGCGATCACTTGCTCGTTAACATGGAACTGAATCTGTTCTTCATGACTGGCTAATAGCTTGCCTCTTTGATCGTAAATCGAAATAAGCGAGCTTTGGCCTGCTAATAATTCAGTTGTGACATTAGCTTCTATAAAACTATTGAAAATAACGCGCGAACCTATTCCTGATAATTCAGGTGGCAATACCTCAACCCTTGGTGTTAGACGAATATTTTTATAGGCACTGCTGAAGCGATATTCGTCTCCGTAATAAGCTGTGACGGTTGCTTGATAGACTTCTTGTTCGTCAACCGTCGGCAGTTGAATTTCTAAACTGCCTTTAGCCGAGATCAAATCGCCTTGCCATTGAACATGGCCATTAAAATCAGTCAGCTCGATTGAGACATAGCGAAGATCATTCACATCCACTTGATATTCGATTTCTAATGAATCGCCTTCGTAAAAACGTTGGTTATTAATCGGCTTAGTCATCGAAACATCTTCCGCTAAGACATTATCAATTAAGGCCCAATTTAACTGGTTATTAACAACATCATCCAAAGAGGTATCAACCGATACAATCTGACTTAAAGGTGTATTCGCATCATCAACAGGTACCTGATACCAATTAAAGAAAGAAGTACTACTAATAGAATTTAAATCCACATTCGTTTGCCCTATCGCAAACGTCAGTTTATTAACATTACCCAAGCTCGCTGTTTTAAGCGCTAAAGGTAAACGCGCACCTTTCGTTAACGAAGACTGATCAGTAGGCGCCCAGGAAACAACATCACTTGAACTACTTAATACACTATCAAGATAAGTACTTGTTAAGTCATCACCATTGGAATAATTTACCACTAGGTTCACACGCTTAGATGTCCAAATGGTATTCTCATTCTGCCAGCTCCAGTTCATATCATTGTTAAATTCATCCTGCACGTTAATGAGACTCGATGAATAAATACCTTCAAGATTAATAAAGGTACCAAAGGGTGCTGGCGCAGCCGTAATTTGAACACTTTCAACTCTATCTCTATCAATAGCAACTTCTACCAGCTCAGTATCGCTAGCAGCAATGTGTTGCTGTGATGTTATATGAGTAATCACACCCAATGGATGGCGACCAACAAATTCCATATTGCTAAAGCCATAAGCATGCTCACCCAAATTGATCCAAGCAATATCACCATCCAAGAACAAGCCTTGTGATATCACGTTTTGATCATTAAAGGTCGTTATACTTGTCGAGGTTTTAGACCAACCAACTTGTGTTTTCTTTAACTGAGTCAGTTGCTTACTATTGGCCAAAATAATCTGCTGATCATTAGCCGCTAATTTGAAATAGCCAGGCGCTGAAACAAAATCCTCTATTCTGACTGCCGGCAACTGCTGACTATCATCTACCGAGAGTATATAGATTCCAGATTCCGTTAACGCATAGACTTGATGACGGAAAGACTGAATATCTAAAATATCCTCAGGCACTGTTACGCCAGGTAATCTTAGAAGGTTGGCATCAGCAGTTTGAGGAAGCCCAATGCTGATACTATTACCTTCTTGTAGCCATAACCAAGAGCCATTAATACCCATTACCGATGACGAAAGCGCTTGAACTTGCTCGCTGACCACACCGTCAATCACCTTGACGATCAGTAAATAATTTTGGCCATTATCTGAATAGGTCAAATACATCTTTTGAGCAGCAGCATGTAACGATTCAACCTGACCCGTTAGCTTTTGCAATAAAGTTGTATCTTTTGTCTGTAAACGGAAACCACCTTCAATAATCTGCTCAACCCAAACCAACCGCTCTCCTAATGCCGTTTGATAGCTAGAAAAGTTCGATATGACTGATTTTTGATCAGCGACTTGATAATAGTTCTGTGGCTTCGTTGCAAAATAGGCCTGTTTATTAAGCGATTTAGTCGCTTGCTTCTCGTGCCCAGATAAATCCTTTAATACAGCAGTTAGTTGTAAATCTGTTCCAGATAATTCACTGGTTAACCAACTTCCGGCCGTACTAAAATTATTGTCTGTGGTGAAGCCAGCGTCTTCGACTCTAATAAGCGACTCATCAGAAAAATCTGCCATTGAAGAATCAACAGTCGCCATTACTTTAAAGTCAGCACCTGATAATAGTAAGTTATTAGGCTCACTCATAACGATGGGAGATTCTGCAATGCCATTATCGTGCATTACATTCAACAGCTTTTGGCTATTCAAGGCATTACCCGATTGTAAACGTGCAATCACAACGGTATTTTCACCGGTAACAGGAACTCTTGCTTGCAGTGTTATTGTATCGGCATCCCCTAACTGACGAACTATTTCGATCGCTGCTGGGTTACGAGTATCATTAGCATCACCACTGACATCAAAATACAGTTGCGCATTCAGTACATTTTTCAATTTAGCGGTAATATTCACTAATTGATTCTCACGTACCACTTGGCCGTTTACTGGATTAATCAGCTCAAGTTCTGGTGCACCTGCTTCAGCGGAATACGGATAAACGGTTATTTCAGTAATATTATTAACATCAATATTTGAACTAACATTACCATTGGTATCCGTCGCCCGAACTCGAACAGTATACTGGTCGAAACCGTCATCAACGGTGGGGGTGAATCGGTATTTATTGGTTTCATTTAATTCAACAAAGTCTGCGTTGTTAAGGCTTAATTCCACCTTTTCAACCGCATATTTATCAAATGTTTGAACCATTACCTCAATGCTTTCGTCCAAAGCCACAAAGTCTTGATGCTGTGGTGTAACGATTTTAATACTTGGCGGCGTAACATCTTTATGCAGTAAATAACTTAAATCGAAAATCTTCTTATAGTTATAGCCATATTCAACTTCAACTTTAACCGGAATATTCACCTCAACTACCGCACTGCCTTCGGCAGCACTTTTATTAGGCTCTAGTTCTTTCAGTAGTGAGTTTATGTAAGGAACGGTTTGTAAGGTTCCTGTTGTGGCATTAAAGCTATCTTCAATGCGATTCAAACCTCCACGCCAGCCAACAAATACCTTCACATTATCAATGAGATCATAATCCCCCATAAATTGAAGGTTGATTTGACCTTGAACCGCCTCTTCTGCTTGCTCAGGGAATAAAACAAAGTTTTCAATTTCAATAACAGGATCAACAACTAAAGGCGCATAAGTTCGGACAAGCTTATTACCCTCATTATCTTTTGCGGTTAACTCTATTTGTAACTGAGTTAGCTCTTTAGTGACATCAACCGGTATGTTCAGAACCTTCGGTTTAATCGTTTTACCATTTTTGTCTTCAATATCACCTTTAGGGTTCTGAATTGGGCCAAACGACGTACCGCCATTAACAGATATACGATAAGTAAAACTTACTCTATCCGTCATATTATCAATGGCACTAGGCAACAAGTGATAACGACGACCAATGGTTAAATTATTGTCTTCTAGTAACTCGTTATTTCGATATAACCGTAGCTCCAGATTACGAGGTGCTAATGTATCTTTGCCTATTTTGGTATTGAAGAGAGTTCCTTCGCCTTCATAAATATCCCCAACCAACCAGCTATCTCTGATTCGGTTAAATCTCGATAAATTACCAACAACATCCTGCACTCCTTGGAAAACCAAAGCGTATTTAGCATTAGGTTCAAAAACATTATATTGATTTGGCAATAATGATAAACGCACAGATCCTGACTGATCTAGCCAGTCCATTTTTTCGTTAATATCGACAGGTTCGCGATTGCTATAATCAAAGAAATATTTACGTAAAACGTAATCATCAGCTAGGACTCTTTCGTCCGCTCGCCACTCAACAGCTTGCACAGGATGAAGGCCACGACCGTCCTTCGGATTAAAAGATGGTCGAGTATCATCAATCACAGTTAGGTATAAAGAAGATTCATTAGGAACATAAGCTTCTTGCGTACTGCCTCGTACTAAGATCATGCGATAATCACGATTATGAACTCTTGCCGTTGCTCCGTTTGAAACCGCTTCTGTATTGAAGGTTAATGCACCATTTTTCAATACAACTTCTACTTCTAAGCCGCGATAAGCATCAAAGGCATCGCCTACATCGACGGGTACCCAATAAGCATGAGTATCTGCACTGAAACCTGTTCCTGAAATAGTAATAGTATTAGAGCTTGTATCACTAAAGCGATTAGCTCCACGACTATTATTCGAGGTAATTGTACTAATACTTAGGGCATCGGTAACATTGACTGCCACAGGTAAATAATCATCCTGCCCTTCTTGAGCGACTAATAAGGATTTATAACCTGATAGTGCAAAGCTGGCCTTAAAAGTTATTTCAGTTCCATTAGCATTTACTAAGAATTCATCTTGAGTAAGCTCTAACTCACCGAGTTTCAGGCGCGTGGCTACGTCAAGGCCTTGCCCTTGCACAGTAAATTCAGTTTCCGAGCCCGTTATTACTGTTAATGGGTCAATACGGCTAATACTTAACGGCTGAATGCCAAATAACGGTTCTGTGGTGATATTCCATGGCATATCCAATTCAATAGAACCACCACGAATAGGTGATTTAGGCGCTGTATCGACAGTCACCGAATAATATTCACCTAAGGTAAAGGCACTGTTTGAACGGAAAAGTATTTCATGGCCTTGCTGCTCTGATTCACCTTGTTTTCTACCATTTACATTACCGACAATACCAAGTTCAGCACTGCGCCAGTTATTTAAATCACCATAATTTTCGATTCTTAATGAGTCGAATTCATTAGCAATACGTAACGGCTTTAACGCAACGGTATTATTGAAAGGCACCCTGACTGCCTGAAGACCTTTATCTGTCCATAAAATAGTTTCGCGATTGAAATCTAAGCTATCAGGTCTGGGAATTTCACCATTAGATCTGGAAATGTCGTCATTAGTGTAAAGAACTTCGGCGACTTTTTTATAGGTTAATGTGCCTTGCCCATCGTCAGGCCCTATATCCCAAAGAGTCAAACCACCACTAGAGGCTAAACCTTTACTATAAATTGCCAAGAGTTCACCGTTTAACGCGATATTCTCTATGCCATCAACAAAGTGTCCATTAAAGTCTGTGTAACCTAATGAATTAAGATCAACAACTTGATAGATATTATTTATATTAAAAATTTCGACTTGTCGACCATCATGAAGAACTAAACGATTATCTGTCGCTTGTACATCAACAGGTCGCGTTAGCTGATGTGAGTACTCCGCTAGACGCTCGGTTATATCTTTAATATCTCGGACTTCTATTGTGTAATCAAAAGCCAAATAAATATAATCACCATGAGTAGTGATAGAACGTAATGATTCTCGCGCTCGGCTAACATCAATTTTTAATAACTCAACACCGTTCACATTGGTTAAATACAAACCATTACTGGTATGTAATAAAATACCCTGCCCCATAATTTCGATATTATAAATATCCAGCGCGGCAATGTTTTCAATTTCGTTAAACTTCACTGGCTGATATAAATTCTGCACATCATAAACAATCAAGTCATGCTGATTACCATGTTCGTAGACAACAAATCGGTCTGAAATAGCGGTTGCACCGACATTTCCAGTATGACGAATAGTCGATAAAACTACAGGGTATTCAGAATCACGGGTCGTGCTAACCCGAAGATCTTGATACGGAGTTCTCTTAATAATCTCTTTGACTAATAACAGGTGTTGCCAGCGCGCCATCTTGCCAGAAGAAGATACAAAAGGTGTTTTTACTGCGGCCAATGAAACCTCTAAAGGCTCTGCTACTGTTGCATCATTTTCATAACCATTACTGACGCTAATTTCAAATTCACCAATTAAATTATTGGGTAATTTAAAATGTAAAATATCGGGGGAAATAAAGGATACTTCTTCTACCGACTTATCATTAATAAATACCTTAGAGTCTAGGCTAAAGCCGGTACCCGTAAGCGCAATACGTCTGCCAGAATTAAAGTACAATTCTCCTAGCGCTTCTTTTTGGGCCATAGCTTGATTAAAGCCCATAATACTTTCGATGCTTGGATCAATTACTAGAGTCAATAATGCAGGTCTGAAGGAAGATAAATAACCATTAGTAACTTCCACCGCTAATAACAAGTTCTCAGTGGGTTCTTGCGCCCAGGCAGGCATCACAAAGCTCAGAGATTGCTCGTCGAACGATACAATGTCATTACTATCGATCAATACAGAACCAATTTTTATTTCACTGTATTGATCGAAACCAGTACCACGAATTTCAATTGTCTCACCGCCATGCCAGCTAGTTGCACTCGGAGAAACTGAAATTATTTCTGGGCGTAATTTATCTTCACCAATCATGCGGAAGCTATAATCTTTCGCTAATCGACTGCCGTGGATATCTCGTAGTGAACTTGATAGCGTCACACGATAGAGACTTTCCGCTTGCCAACCTGCTAAAGGCGTAAAAATAAGTTCACTGCCTTGTAAAGTATTTTCGGCTGAAACATAACCGGCAACAGGAACCCCTGAACGTGTCACTGATAAATAGCCATCTAAACTTGCCATTTGATCATTAGCGATAATGCGATTTAATTGAATGCGTACTGGTTCTTGAGCCGTAATGATTCCTTCAGCAACCGGCGTATGGTCCATTACCGTTAAGCGATCATTTAAAATTACATTTAAGCCACCACCAATATAGTCAACCGTTTCACTGACAGGATTTTCAACTTTTTCACCACTTTCAGTATAAGCAAAAGCGGTTCCTGCCAATATCGAGCGAGCACTGACAGAAACAGCGTTAACGTTACCAAATACGCTATAGAAGTAATCCATAGCAACAGGCTGGCGGAAATCACCGGATAACCAATGACTAATATCAAATACCTGTAAATCTCCCTGTTCAGCGGCAACGTATAGCTTTTGACCTTGCAACCAAAGCTCTCCCGCTCGAATATCACCATTTGGAACTATGTAGGTCAAACTTAAGTCGGCAACAGCGGTTGCCGCGGTATCAGAATCGATAATATACAACTGTACTGTTGCTGATTTACCACTAGAAACTAATAAGCGATCTTTCGTGACTAACAAATCATCGGGTTTTAATTGTTGACCATTATGATCGTTAGTTTCAAAACTACGCTGAACATTAAATAAGCCCGATGAAAGTTCTAGCTGGATTATTTTTCGGCTATTGGGCATTGCTGCCCATAAAGAATTAGTATCAAGGAATAGCTTTCCTGGAATACCATCAAGTTCGCTTGCTTCAACCAGCTTCAATAACTTCAACTCACGTTCAGAGTTCTCTTGAAATATAGAGATACCATCACTATGAGAAACATAAAGCATGCTATCAAACGCTTCTACATCATAAATTTCATAATCAAAATTAACCGTGGTAATTAATAAAGGATCGGTAGGCAATGTCGTATCAAAATGGAATAGCTTACTTTCACCCACCACAAATAAACTCTTATCTGATGATGCTATGGCGGCAAAACCACTAGGCTGCAAGCCACCTGTCACATCAAAATGATAAGGAACAAATAAATCTGCGATTTTCTTTTCAACGACAACCGGATGCACTGGATCTGATATATCCGTAATAATTAAACGCGCATCAATTGAGTTTAAACGCTTCTGCAATTTACCTTGTCGGTCAATGGCATCAAAACCACCACCGGTTACGGCATAAACCAGCTGGTCATTTTGCTCAATAGCAATGACTGGCACGGCTTTATCGTTAGGCATATCGACACTACCAACCGCTTTACCCGCGTAGAAATAACTAATCGGTGAGATTACTTTTTCACCTGGGAAGTATGGATCAGTGATGGCTATTTCAGCTTCACCAAAAGTACCTGAGGGTGCTCGTACTTGAATATAATTAGAAGAGAATAAACGTAAATCTCCCGCTGTATTTCCTGCAAACGTAATAGCGCTACTGTAGTTAAAACCACGACCGCGCAACTCAACAAAGTTACCACCTTCAGGCGGGCCTGTTGGTGGATATACGTCTTCGATATTAATAGCAGGTAAAATAGTAACTGCCCCATAAGCCAGATAATTTAATCCTGCAATATCAATACGCACAGGCATAGCAACAGCGCTAACGCCGAGAGCAAGCTCAGGGAAGTCAAAAATAATTTCTGTTGGACTCGCTGAAATTATTCGCTCTTGGTTGATTTGTGTTTCACCTACCCATAAGGATATTTTACTAATATCCGAGGTTAAATTTTCCCCGCTCAAGATGGCCGTCTCAGTATTATCACCGTGGAAATAATGTCGCTTAGCAACACCTTGAACATTGTGATCTCTTAATACCGATTGAATAATGGGTTTCTTACCGCTTTGAAAACGATATTCCCCACTCCAAGGTAAGATCACCCTATGGCCATCTAGCTCTCGCGTCTGATCTGTTACCGCTAAGGTTAACTTACCAGCATATTCAAAATCATCAGCAAAGGTGATGTTGACATACGCCCCTGCAATGGCATTGTTCGCCTCTGTGCTATAGGTACCTTCCGGTAAAACAGTGCCATTCTCATCAGTTAGAACAATACTCTGGCGAATAATATCGGCATCGGTATTTAAGAAATTACTGAACTGAATTTTTACTTGTGAATTATTTGCCAGTAAAGCACCCGCTTCTGGAGTCACACTGGTAACTGCTAAGTACGTACTATGAGTATCAGTAAATCCTTCATCCAGCCCGATGAACACCGCTCCGTCATTAGCAAATAATTCTCCACCTTTATAGATAGAGGACCAATAAACAGGATCCCAATTTGATTGGTTATCGTCTAAATGATAAATCAACTGTTCATGGGACGTTGAAATATTTAACTGTCCATGCTGTACAAACATAGACACATCATTAATTGACCAACTGGCATAAGGGTCATCGGGATTGCCTTCGGCACGGTTTAATAATTGAACTTTATAATTAAATTGTGCGCCAAAGTCAGAGAATGTCGCCAGATACAACTGGTTATCACGATGGAATAATACTAATAACTCATCATTCAACCATTGTACGTCCAATGGCTGGCCTTGAAGGCGTAAAGGATCATCACCTTCTTCGGAAAATACGATGACGGGGTAACCAAACGGTGGCGTCATCTCATCATCGAATAGATTAAAGAAGCGTACATAACCCGCGCCAAAATCATCAGACACGGCGAGTGCTAATACACCTTTAGCGGCATCAATATCTAAGTCTCGTGCTATATGCCCTGGATTTGGAAAACCATTTACAATTAAAGGTTCTTTCGCTGACGTCACATCAACAACTTGCAAACCTGACTCAGACGCAGCCATATACAAGGTATTGCCGACCAGCTTAAGACCTAATACTGGTGAATCCATACGGACTTGTGCTTTACGTATCGGACGTTCCCAAATATTGATGTCGTAGATTTCAAGTCCGTACTTCATTAAGAAACGGTTTTCTTCCGTCGGATGCATACCCTCTTTTACACCGACATACAGCATATCCCCGCGTTTTTCAGCCGCACCCATTTGCATCGGTGGGTAGTTAGGTAAATCGATGCTACGCCCTTCTGGTAAATAATAAGAGAAATTACCGATTAAAATTTCTTTGAAGGTTTCACCACTTGGCATACGCAGATAAATGTCATAGACATCCGGCTCGATCACGCCTGGAACATAAAACTCAAATGTTTTTGAATTAACAACATCATCACGCAAGTTACGAATTTTATAACCGTCAACAAATTCACTGTACAGCTCATCCGCCGAATGGCGAGCACGCATGATTACTTTTGTTCCTGGCAAGAAGATTTCATGATTCGCTTCAACAGTGATTCGATAACCACCTTTTTGACGACCTGCATCTCTAGACAGTTCAAACTCAGAATATTCATTAGGCGCATCCGCTAATACGATCGCCCCCATGTGATAGCTTTCTAAGCCTGAGTTAATTACTCGTACATGATGCAATCCCGCCTCTAAAGGCAGTTGAGCTAAAGCTCCCGCTGGGATATGAATTTCTTCATCAGAAATAACCGTTGCTGAAACTTCAAAAGAATCGACAAATATTTGAGTAGTAGCATCATTTAACCCGGTACCTAAAATACGGATAGTTTGCTGATCATCAAAGTTTTGTACGCCGCCCAATACTTGCTTAATGACTGGGCGTGCAACGGCTACATCGGTTGTTTTAATAGTGCGAGCAAAAGGAACCCACAGACCACCACCGCGTAAGTTTCGGCCATCTAAAACTTCAATTTTATATTCAGTACTTGCTTGACGAGTAAATTGTAATTCGAACTTACTTGCGGCGCCTTCAGCTTCGTCCAATGGAATTAACTGATAAGGTATGTCCTCGCCAGCTTCGGAAGAAAGCTCAGTAACTCGAATGCTTTCTGGTAGATCAGCAAAATGCTGTAATGACATGAATTCATTAAATTCAAGGATTAACGCATCAGATTCATCCGCCGAAATAAGTTCTTTCTGACCAATATTCATATTCGTAACGAGAGCAGAAGGCATTTGGAAAATACGTACGCCTTCTGAGCGAGCCGCAACGACCAGCCGATCTTTAAAGAAATCAACATCTGTAGCATTTTCGATGTTGCCTGCTGAAAGTAAAACAGGATTCACTGGGTTACGGATGTCTAAAATAATTAAACCACCGCCATTACCAGATACGAATAAGGTACTACCCAATAATTCTAAGCGTTCAACACTACCGATATTTTCTTGCAAGTCTTCGGTAATGGCAAAACGGTATCTATCGTTAGGATTCTTACGACTGATCACTTCTAAGCCATACTCTCCTAAGGCTGCAAAGATATAATCATCGTAACGTAAAAAATCTACAGGATTGGTTAATACTGTAATTTCTAAGCGATCGTTAGGATCGAATGCATTGATATCCCAAATTGTTAATGGCACATCGTAGTCTTCGGGCTGACCAGAGGAGAGAGGCGCTGCAAATCCTAAGCGCATCCAATCACATATACCAGGCATCAAAAATTCGCCGCCGCCTGCACCGCCAATACCACCGGCTAAAATACGGTCATTAGTTAATTTAATTCTCTGTGACCCGGCTGCCCAATCAACTTCATATTCAACAGGGTCTTCAAGATTTTGATAACTATAAAGCTTAAATTCTGGAGCACCTAAACCTCCTCCTGTAACTGGACTACAAGGGGTTGGAGGCATTTCCTTAATCCAGCTACCACTGCCTCCTTGTAACGTAGAGATAGCCATTGAACCCTGATAAATAAAATCAACATTATGTTTCTCATCATCCCCATGATTAATATCACTAATAACTTGCAAGCCTGCCTGCTCGTCCCAGTTTAATAAGCCTAGACCGCCAGTCCCTTGAGCCACCATGAGACGCTCACGCTCAACGCCATCAGGTTCTATCAAACTCATTTTTTGCAGTTTAATCGAGTCGTACTGCATAGGTGGAACATATTCAGCGTTATAGTCCATCACCTCACGCTCTTGCCAGCTTAAAGTTTCTCCCAGAGCTTCCAGTCCCTCTAAAGGTCTCTGAACTAACCAACGATCTAATTGAGTACGAGCATCTTTACCACTGCTCAACGCTGTGTTGCCACCGCTCATAACTGGATTTGCAGGGTCATTAATATCAAATACTAAGGCGCGGTAACTTTCTCCCAAACCTTTGCCACGATAACTTTGAGTAATGTGAGTTCTAGGTTTACCTTTTGGACCGGGCTGTTTCCCTTTAGGTGTCATGGTGTAATAACCAGCAGCAACTGCCGCTAAGCCTGTATTTTTATCGACCAATACATCTTCTGCAGAAAGCAATAATGCTTTCGTTTGGGCAATTTGACGTAAGCCAAAACCATAACCTGGGCTATTTTCTGCTTTTGCCCCATAGCGATTTTTGCCGATAAGTTTATGTACACCCGGCACACCGGATGGCGCAGTAACATACATTTTATTACTGGCGACGACTTCAATTTGATTAACTAAGACCGAGCCAATTTTTAACTGTAGGCCATCCATTACTGTATTGCCGGGCTCAAAACCAGAACCAGTAATGGTTAACTTATTACCTCCACTAACAGGGCCCCACAGAGGCTTGATAACATCAAAGACTAGTGGTGCGTCTATGCTGAAAGCACCATATAAAATACGATTTTGCCAAATACCAGATTTCTCAACCGACATATATAAATCATATTGGCCAGCTATAGGCAGCGCTGGTATTTCAGCGGTGAAAATGGCCAGTCTTTCTAACGAATCATTACTGCTGGCATCGGTTATTAGTAACTCTTGATCTGCTAACCAAAAACGCACACGGGTACTGTCAATTGGTGCACCTTGTACTGCAATTTTAACGACTTGCTTTTGATTCACCGGTGCTCGGCGCGGAGCAATAGATTCTATATGAATGGTATCCGGGCGTACTCCGCGATAGGTCATAGGAATGGTAACGTCACGAGGTAGCTCATACAATTTGAGTACATTGGTTTCAGTCAACGGTTTAACCGATACTAGACCGGCTTTAGCTACTACATTAAATTGGTCGCCCACACTTAAACCATGGTCAGCATCCAAAATTAATACACCATCATTGCCTTCAATCGATGTTGTTATAGGCAATAACTGCCCATCCACAGTAAGCAATTCAAAAGCATTTAAGTTTTCATCGTAGAGATCAATTGCTTTACTAAAACGCAAGCGAATACGTAGCGCACCGTCGGCGTCTCTATCTAAAATGGAATTTCTTGGATCCCAAGTATGAAGTTTTAAAATCACATCAGGGGCTACATTCAGAACCCCATAACTTGAATAAGAAGTACGAACAACTCCTGCTCCAACAACCGCATAATTAGTTGCAACGACAACCTGAGTTTCAGTATTGATGCTATTTTCGATCCCTTCATAAATTAACGGTGTAGAAGGATCACTGACTTCAACTGAAAGTACGCCTTTCTCGCCTCGTGCTAAATACAGCACATGGCCTTTAATATCTAAATCATAAATATAACCAAGGCCAGCTAAACGACTGATAATTTTGGGCTTTCGTAAATCAGAAATATCGACAATAACCACACCGTCTTCACCGGCCGATAAATACGCAATATTATTTACCACTCGAACGCGACTAGCTGCAACAGGAAGATAGGACAGTATTTCCCAACCCGTTTTAGGGCTGTGATTATAAAGATAAAAGCCACCTTCTCGTGAAGCTTCAGTCGAGGTTAGCTTATTGCTAGCCAAGTCAAATTCACCGGATGTCACTGCATATAATTCACCAAAGCCTGGACGATAATCGAGTACTTCTACATCATTGGCGAGTTTATTTTCGGGTAAGGCCGTCCAGTCCATTAGATAGGCTTTATTGTGAACATAGGTATCAACTACCCCTAAGCCCGCATGTCCCATCGCAACGACCGCACGATTATTACGCGCATCGACGCCTCGAGCAAAATCAGTAGGAAGTTCTAATGTTCTTACGATCGTTGCTTGGTCAACATTACCGGCGTTAAAGGCTACTATCGATAAAGAGCCATCTCCACCCGTAACAAAAACTCTGTCAGTTTGACGCTCAAAGAAACCTTTAATCCCGGTTGCCTTACCACCAGGGATACTGACTCGGGCAATAATACGATCATCAGAGTATTTTGAATCTGCAAAATTAATTGGCTTCAACAGGTCGTCTGGATTCAACGGCCCATCTAAAATGCCGTCACCGTCTGTATCAATTAACGGATTTGTGGTGTATTTAGACGGATCTATATTAACGATTTCTAAACCATTACTTGAACCCAGCATCATGAAGGTACCAGAAGGATCTAGCTCCATATCATACACGGTGCCCGTCTTGATTTTTGATTGCAGAGGTTGCTGAAAATCAAAAGCATTTTTTAATGTTGAACTTTGGCCGTCGGGAGATGAAATGGTGATATCAACTCCCCCTAAACGCGCAGGCGGTGTATAGACTTCGATGGTTTGAGAATCAAGTACCTTGAAATTATCGCTAGCAACCTGATAACCACCAAAGCTAATGGAAAGAGTTTGCGCAGACTGAAAGCCGATACCTTTAAGAACAACCTTGGTTCCACCATTAATACTGCCTTCAGTAGGTGTATTACTATCGAGGCCTAGCGGCTCAACATAAACTATGGCTCCGACTAATGCATCTGAAGTTCCATTATCATTGATCACTTCTAATGATACTGGCCCTGCTAGATTCTCAGGGGCTTCTAATTGATAGATTGTGCTTCCTAATGCATCTGGGTCTGTATTATCAGTACTGCTAAGAACGCGCGCGGGCTCTCCAGCAATTAAGAAAATAGGCCCTTGATCATTATTAATAACCGCAGATACAGGAGTGCCACCAGTCGTTAATGCTACCGGATCAAGAATTGATAGGATTTCTGGCACCAAACCAGAACCGTTGGCGGTGGAAAAATTAAGGCTGTATTCAAACAGGCCTATTGTTCGGCGACTTGCCTTATTTCCTGAAAGTTGAACTTGGTAGCTTGCATCGGCCGCAAGGGTATCGTTAGGTTTTAATTGTATTTTTCTGACATCGCTAGGATGCTGAGTAATAGTGAACGAGACATCCTGACCATTATCAGAACCATCGTCTAAGTTGATTTTAATGTATTGCTGTAAATAACTTTCCAATGTTTTACTATCTGGAATGTTAATTGGCAAAGTAAATTCAAGCTCGATGGTGCCATCACGTGGGAAACGACTGCCATCATCTTTTGGATAACTAGAAACTAAATCTAAGGTCAAGCTATCAATAATGGATAGCCCTCTATGCCCATCTAAAATCAGGCCGTCGTCAGTAAAGAGCGTCAGACCGTTATATAACGCAGTATTATAATCATTAGGGTACTCTTTAAATTCTGCGCAGGGATTAATTAAGAATACATCTAATATTGTACTATTTTGACGGTCAGAAGCATCTAATAATGTGCCATAGCCTTTTGTGCACACATCTCCCGTTGATGCATCTGATTCCGACGAGCTGCTATCGCTCCCAGTATCATCGCCTCGTTCCTCTCTCTGATCTTCTATCTTTTCATCACCATAGGAGAGGAACGAGGAACGCATCAAGAGTGATGCATTCGATGAGAAACCACGAGTCTTCCCTGTGACATCTAAGCCATGACCATACTGACGACCAACTAGCTGGGCGAACTGAGGCTGCTCAACGTCGTAAATACTTAATTGTTGCTCACCACCAGAAGACGTAATAAGTGTATCCCCAAGCATAACCTCACTGGCGTTATAGCCTGAACTATTCTGGGTGGTAAAAGCAGCAATTTGCGGGATCGTAGATTTGGAAATATCATAGACTGCCCAATCTGATTGACCAATAAACAATTTATTTCCGATGATCTCTAAGCCCTTGCCTCTAAAGCTAACCTCATCACCTTTTTCATTAACAAAATTTTTGATCGTCTTAATGACAAAAGGGCGCTCTGGCTTAGACAAGTTAACGACAACAACTCCATGTCGAGGTGCGTATATAAATAATAAATTATCTTTATAAACCATGTGACGATAGGTTTTTATAATTCCGCGCTCATCGGTATCGCTTTCGATAGGCAGAGGTAATGCGTAAAGAATATCTCTATCTTTACCATCAGGCTGCTCTACACCACCTTGGCCTGGCAATCTATCTTCACGGTCGTAAACCAATAACCATTCTTTTGATTCATACTCTGTATCTATGTAAGGTAAATCTGGCGATGTAGCGGTGACATACATATTACTTTCAGAAAGCAACATATCATGAACAATAAGCTCGGCAGGCAAATTGTAGTAACCTAAATTTAGCATAATAGCTGCATCTTCTAATGCATCTCGCTCATAGTGCACTAAAGAAATCCAACTATAGGCACTTCCACGCTCTAACTCTTCTTTAGTTTTAGCATCAACATTAACATCTGGATTAGGGTAATGCTTAGGCAAAGGGATACCACTTTGAAAAGCGGTTCCATTACCCATAACATAGATAAGACCTAAATTAGAGTCATGGTCAATATCAACTAATCGACCAGGGGGTAACTTAGCTGGATCTGGTATATAAGTCTTACTCGGATCAATAGGAATCTCTTCTGGTATTACTTTATTAACTTCTAAATTCCCATAAAATAAAGCATTAGGCAGGCGGAATTTTCGTCCATGCTCATCACTTATTTCTACGTCTACGAAACCTCTGTAAGTGCCGAAATCGGGAGCAACCCAATACATGCGCTCTGAACTATAAAGCTCTAATCTATCTTGATCGACATCGTCTTCAATAAAAGTATCGGGCTCACCGCTGATCCAGGTTTTTAAAGTAATCCCCTCGTGAAAACCATAACCTACAATAGAAACTCGATCGTTAACTCCGCGTTGAGCAACATTAACAACCGGAGGATCAATAAAATTGATGCGCAAAGTATCTAGGTAAATAAAGCCGCCTATAACCGTATTCTCTAGACCTTCCGCAGTAATAACCTTAACCGCAGCAGCTCCTGCATAATTAGGAACTGTGGTGATAGAAATAGCATCGTATTGATTTTCACTATCCGCAGGAATGTAAGATTCAATCGTATGCTTCTGGCCGCCGATATACACTTCTGCATTCTCGCCAAGATTGTGACCTCGAATAATAACCTGAGTACCGCCTTGAATCGGGCCACTATCAGGGGTTATTGAAACGATATCTGGCAAGCTTAAATTACCTGCAACGGAGGTAATAAAACTGAACTGATAATCTTTAGCTAAGTTATGGCCTGTTAGAGGTTCAAGCCCTTCTTTTATGCGAATGAAATATTGCTGGTCTTTTAATAACTCATCACCCGTTCGAGTAAGCTCAATAAAACGATATGCAGGAGCGTCATTTCTTTGTTTAAAATCAATACTAAATTGGTCACTAACATTGAGACCAAGAGTCGGCTCGCCTTCAAAAACTTGTACATAATCTGCTAATTGTGTATCAAATTTCAGTACGTCACTCAGCTCAATTAAAATCGTATTTAAATCAGTTGATACAGAAGATTCGTAAGCGCTAGGGTTAGTCGCTAATACAGAAAGCTCTGTGAGCTCTAGCTTTGCGATACCTCGCTTACCTGCTGCAACCTGAATACCGCCACGGGCGACGGTAATGTCACGAATAGAAAAGTCATCATTTCCAACATCCCCTAGTTTATGAATAACCGCAGGCACTGTTGGATCCCATAAGGGGTCGTTTAGTTTTTCTAGATCAATTATTTCTATTAATGATTGAACCGGTTTATCTTCTTGATCTGAATAATGAACACTCACATAGGCATTATTACCGACAATTTTAACGTCATAAGCGCCATCTTGTACAAAGTCTTCACGCGCTGGAAGTAAGTCAACAACACGATCCATGGTAGGGTTTTGAGGGTCGGAAATATCAATCACGTTTAGCTGAGAAATTAAGCCATCACCTGACATATTGGTGAGGTAAAGCTTATTACCACGAATGTCGATACGGTTAGCAATTCCTAGGGTATCTAATTGTGCAACCACTGGCATAGTTGGGTCACTAATATCTGCAATCGCTAAACCTTGGTGAGAGGCTGCTATGTAAGCATAATTGCCAACTATTTTGACATCCCTAGCAAAACCATTCGGTTTAATAAAGCCAACATGATAAGGCGCGTTAAGATTGCTAAGGTCAATAACTTGAATGCCGCCTAAACCATTCGCTACAAACGCCAAATCATCTTTGCGGGTTAAGCCATAAGTATCTGGATAAGGTAAATCAACTCGACCTGCTAATAAATAAGGCAACCCAAACTGGCCATCACCGTTTTGGTTAGTAAAAATGAGTAATTCAGAATCTAGGTTATCACCATAAATACCACCGGTAGATTTATCCTTTTTAATTTCTTCTAACAAACCATTACCGACATTACTACCACAACTAAATTCTCTATCTTGGGTATAAAGAACCCTGTCTCTCAATGGCACTGCACTTTTTGAGGCTAAGACAAAATTAGCATCACTATGGATTTCAGAAATACTACCGGCGAAAATTTCTGCAGCACCATTAAGTAGTGACGAATATATGTAAAAGTTTCCATTCTTATCACTCAGCCCTTCGTCAACTTCATCTAGGATCATCATTCCTGTACAAGACTGATCCGCCCAACCCGTCGTATCCGCATAGCGAGTATTTCCCAGTGATCTATCGATGCGTATTGGATTAAGGTCTGACCATGCGGCCAGTAATGCACCCGTTCTCACTGTCGATTTGAACTGGTCAATTGAGGTGTAATAAGGGTTGAGATCCACACGTGGAATAGTCCCCTGAGAAGGTGCTATAAATCGATGCTGACTGGTGCGAATACCTATTTCATGGGTATTCCGTTCTATAACAGTGTGGTTAGCAGTAACTACTTCTGTTTCAATACGTACTCGCTCATGAGGTTTATCACTGCGTTGCAATATATTACCGTCGGAAAAATCAGCCCAATAAACGAAGTAATAGTTACCTTCATCGCTGACCGGAGTTAAATCATTTTCACCACGAACATCATCACGGAATAACTGAATGCGGTTTGTATCTAATGTAATCCATTCACCATTTGGTAAACGGTATTCTCGATACCAATTCATATAAACATGGCGATCTAATTCTGAGCCGATATCCGCAACTGAAACGATTGCCCTGAAGGGATCACCCGCTGTTAAAATCTCTTTATCAGCTGGCCACAATACAGAAACTTTTGGTTCGACTGTATCTTCAATTCTACCAATTCTGACAACTTGTGATTCCCCCCTATGACCTAGAATATCAAAGGCTACGACTTTAACTACAAAACCGTCTGTGGCTTCTGGTGGACGGATTACCCCCTTATAAATAAATTCTTGCTCATAACCGCCATCATTTTCACTTACATTCTGATATTGAGTTAATAGTGGTTTGTCATTCACATAGAAGACTACTCGCTCAACACCTTCAACGCCCAAGTCATCACGCACTTCTGCAAAGATGATTAAATCTTGACCGTCAATAATCACAGACTCATCACTACCAGGCTTTACGATATTGACGCTAGGGGGTAAGTCTTCCACGATAGTCACTGTTTTTATCAATGATGCTGGCGAAACTTCGCCGTCTAGATCTGTTGCTAAGGCTTTAAAACGAATGGTAGTCCCAACTTTACCGACAGGAACTTTATACTGAAATTGGAACGGCGCAGAAAAATCTTCCGCTACCAGTTCAAACTCTTGATTATCCAATGACATAAATATTTGAACAGAATCTACGCCGACTTCAGGATCTGTTGCTGTCACTGCAACGGCCACACCACGGCCTTCGGTAATTTCAGAAATATTGCCTAAACTATTTCCTCTATGATCAAGTAATTTAATATCTTGAACGACGGGTGGCTGATTTTTTCTAATCGTTAAAAAGCGATCAGAGGTTGAAATATTCCCTGCACCATCAATCGATTCTACAACTAGCTTTGCCGATAATTGCGTAGGGCTGTCAACTAAGGGAGCATATTCAGCTAAAGACTTTAATGTTAACTGGCCAGCATAAGGCGCGGCTAACAATATTTGTTGAGTTGCTAATTCAACGTCGTCATAATTTCCGTCTTGATTACCATCAACAAAAAGTTTTGTTTTTACAAAAGTAATCTCAACATTATCAGTGGATTCAATGTGATAAGGCAATACTCGCTTTTCGACAGCAAAACCTTGTTCTTGTGGCTCAACAATTGTTAGTAAAGGAGCCTCTGAGTCTTCAAGCACGATTACTTCTGGTTGATCAAGAGATTCTACGGTTCGCCCTGTTAGTCCAAATGCCAATTCAGTAACTGATGCTTTAACAGTAAGATTGCTTCCTGCTTGCCCATAAGGAATAGGCACTAAGAACTCATAAGGGTATGAATAATCAACCTGAGTAAGATCACCATTAATCAAACCCGAAATTGTTGTAGTAACACTTTGAATAGCAACATCATCCGTTGCTGCTACTTGAATAAATAAATTCTCGCCTTCGGTAATAGAGTCGCCGTGTTCCGGCTTGCCTATACCAATTACGGGAGGCACGTCTTCAACGACTTCTAAGTAAAGTGTTTCCGTTGCTATGTGCTTATCTAAATCAATTGAAAAAGCATGGCCATACGTATCAATGGCTTCAACAAATACAGTCAGCTTATTATCTATCGCACTACTACTATTGAACTCTGGAACATCGAATAAATAATTCCAAGGAGACTCTCGTAATAGACGCTCATAAATAACCGTATCGCTATCACCTTGTCTAACCGTTAAACGGATCTGTTGAATACCCACATCATCAAAAGCATTTACATTAACCCATAGCTTTGAGCCTTCTACGATTTTTTGCCCAGGTAATGGATCTAAAATATCGATAACAGGACGCTCATCGACTCGCACCGGCAAACTCACTTCCCGTTCGCGAATGTTACCCGCAGCATCGCGAGCTACAATTTTAATCCAACGATCAAAGCGATATTCTTCCGTTACATCATTCGCGCTAATTGAATCAAACTTATTAATAATCTGAATTAAGCGATCGACATGAATAATGTCAGAGTAGTCAGGAGTATCAATATTTAAGGTAGAAGTAATATACTCATCTTTACTCGGTATATTGTTCCGTTTAGTGAAAGGATTACCATAATCAAGTTTCACATAACTGTCGTCGGGTAATCTTGCACCGTAGCTGGTATATATTTCTAAGGACTGTACTTTTACATTATCAAAGCCACGATAGCTTAGAGTAAAGTCTGTGAATTCTTTAGGCCCATAACCAAGTTCTGGGGCATTAATGATAATTTCTGGATTAATTTCATCGGCGGCGCCAATTAAATTAATTTCATGAAGACCAATTGTCCCTGCAGCATCGGTAACTTTAGCAATCAGTTTAATATTTTCGTTATAACGAATAAGGCCAGGTGGTACTTCAAATACAAAACCTAAAGCTTCAGCATTATCTGATTCTTTAAAACCATGTTCATTAGCAAGTGCTACTGAATACTTAGCTTCAATCGCATCATAAATGTCTTCAAAGGCAGCATTAATAGCTTGCACTCCACCCGACACCTCATCCCCATTCATGGTCTTCGGGTTATACTTTAGACGCTCTAGCTTTACACCATCAGCAAATATTTCTATTTTCGTTGGGTCTAATTTCCGGTCATCTGTCGCCACAACTCCGACTTTAATGCGGAATGTTCCTGCAGCTATGTATTGATTATTTGAAGGGCCTGTAAATCGAATCTCAGGTGACATGTTTCCTAAAGGATGTACTAATATAATACGTTTAGTCACATGACCATAAGTATCTGTTAACGCTAATTCATACTCGGTAGGTTCCGTTTGGTTAAAGCGTATCGCTGCGGATTCAGACTTATTTAAAACTCGAGGCTGTGGGCATTGCGTAATATAGTTTTTATTATATTCAAGCGTTCGAGAACCATCACGATTCAATCGATTAATCGCATAGTTTGTTAATCCTGCGTCATCAGAAACATCCGTTTGAAATTCAAACGTTTCTCCTATACGAACCCAGAATTCGCCATAATTTAAACGTTCAGGCTGGGTATAAATTCGTTTATCTGCTGCATTAACTGAATCCGTAAAACGCTTGTACTCTATGCTTGGTGGTTCGTTACGATCTATAAATAAGTCTTTTTCATCTATGGCTACCCATTCAGACTCATCTTCAACTTGAATCGTAATTGCTAGCTCACCTTGGGGGTAGTTCTTAGGTACTTCATAACGGAAAAAACTACTTTTTTCATTATAAATGCCAGAGATTTGGTTTTCGACCTTACCATTAACCAATAAACGGTAATGATTTAGTAAGCCAGTATTATCATTAGACTCAAAGGCAACCTTTAGGTAATCGAGTGGCACAAAAAATGTTCTATCCGCTGGTTCTGTTATTACCGTTTCTGGGGAGGCTACATCCTCTGTTAAGTCAACTGTATAAAGAGGAAGTATATCAACTGCAGGTCGCTCAAATGACTTCCAATCCCAAGTGTAACCATAAGCATGAATTTTCGACCAGTTAGATTTTGGAATAGGAAATGCGTGACCTGAGTTATTCTCAAAAGTATTTGTTTCGAAAACATTATCAATAGACAGATAAGCAAGGCCAGTAGCATCCGCCTCATCTTTAATAGCAATATAACCTTCAACTGTATTGGAAGAGTATATGCCACCTAAATCTGTTATTTGAGAAGATACTTTTTGCATCAATTTACGATATAAATAAAAATGATCAATAATCCCATCCGTATTACTTTCATAGACAGGAACTATTTTAAATTGAGTGGTGTAGCTATCAGTATATTCATTGAGATTAAAGCCTGTTCCCTCGACATACACAGCCTCTGGCTCTTTAAGGCAAATATTATTGCTTTCTTCGTGTATCCAATAACCTATTACCCCTAGATTATTTAATTCGATTTCATAAGCCTTACCAAAAGAAGCTCCCCGCAAAACTTTTTCAACTGTCATCAATCCATCTGTAAAAATGAGCTTCGTGTCAGGTAAAATATAAGCACTTGCTTCACTTACCTGATTATATTCTGGATAATCAAGCTTTATACGGCGTTTTTCAATGGTACTAGTATTAACGATTAAGTCTTCAGCTTCACCCGTTGCTGCACGATCACTAAAGCTGCTATAAATAAAGAAAGAGCCTTGTCGTGTTTCATCGGGGTTTTGGTTTATATTCCTATCTTCGTCGAAATAATCATCAATAATACTCACGTTAGCCCACTTAATATCAGCATAGTTAGTATTATCTTTTGGCTGCTGATCATTAACTTTTAAGGTTGGGTTTTCATCAGGAAGCACATCGACTTGCACTGATTTAACGGACTCATTACCACTGGTATCTTTAGCGGTAACTTCTACTGTTAATAATCCACTCTCGATAGCTTGATCCCTTAATGAATCAAATCCTTCGACTATGACATTAAATCCTTCGCGCTTTTGATCCAACAATGCTACTGGATGAGAATAACGCTCATCACCAACCACCACATGAATTTGATAACTGGCAAGACGAATATTATCGGTTAGATCAGCCTTTACAACTAAGGTTTGCGTCGCGTAAAAAGGGTTAAACGGTTTTATAATATTAATATTGGGTGCATCCACATCACCCAATATTGTCAGCTTGATTTTTCGGCTTTCTCCGACATTGACGCCATAATCTTCCGCTTCAACATAGACATCAAAGACCTGCCCAGCATACTGCAAATAGCTTTCAGGAAGCTCTACCTCACCGCTGAACTCTGAACGATATACCTCGTCTAAAATTATTTCACCAAACGTACCTGGATTAGGTAGCGTTATCTGCTCGATAGTATCCTTTTTCTTTAAAAACGACCAAGGAAGCTCTAGACGCCCTACTTCTGAGTTTTGTAAGACAACTTTTATACCGTTTATGTACTTATCATCTCTAGCAATACCTTCGAGGGTAAAGCTATTGGTTGGTAATAAGCTGAATTTTTCCACTGGCTTATTTAATGAAATGGTCGGTGGATTTACATCGTCAAAAATTTCAATGTCGATAATTTCAGTAGTTTCATGTCCGAAATCATCAACCGCTAGAAATCCTATTTCAATCTTACCCTCTGAAGGTAACGTGGGAATTCGAGATGAATGAACAAAATAACGGCCTTGAGTAATAATTGAGTCTAATTCACTAGGGGTAAATTCTTTTTTGTCGTAATAGGTGCCATCTGAATGACGAACAAACGCTGTTACTGCAGTAACTTCACTATTATCGGTAACTCTTGCCGATAAAAATATTGCCTCTCCCTCGATAAAGCGAGTTCCGTAAGCAGGGGTTCTTATGGAAATTATTGGTCCACTGTCATCCACTGCCTGATAACGCCAATTAGAGGTCGATTCATTACCAAAATTATCGACCGCATCTAAAGTAACAACAATCTCTTCCCCTATCTCCTGAACAAGGTAGTTAAAGCTAGTTGTGTACTGAGCCCCTTTATCAACATTCACAGTTCCATTTAAAACAACCTCACTAGACCCTCCCTGAGTGATCGTTGCCTTTATATGTGAAATTTTACTAATATCCTTAGCTCTAATATTAAAACTATAAGATTCATTCGAGAATAAATCACTACCTTGAATTGGGGAGGTGATTGCTGCTAAAGGAGCATCATTATCTGGATTAATATTGATTATTTGCTTGTAGATATCCGAAGATTGTCCGGCATCATCAATTGCTTGGTAATGAATTTCTAAGACTTGTTTTATATTTTCGACGCCAGTAATATTTTCTAAATTTAGACTGAAAGACTGCTGCACAACTTGCTGAGCTACTAAGCCTGTTGCCTTATCTTTTTTCGTCGAATAAATTTTCTTACCGTTCAAGAAAAAATCAGCATGCATTTCTTGCACGCCTCTATCATCTTCTGCTACGACATCAGCAATAATTGTCGATAGAGGAAAGTATGCAGGTTTATCGGAAAAGGCATTTTTTATTTCAGGTTTTTCATCATTGATAACGGCGATAACCGCATTTAGCGTACTCGAATTTCCACTTTCATCCCACGCGGTAGCTGCAACAGGATAACGATCGAATTCTACTTGATCACCATTGCTAAAAAATGGTGCTCTCACTAACTTTAAAGAGGAGTAAGCCTTTAACGCACCCGGCATGGTCTGAGGATAAAAATCATCACCCGTTAACACATCGCTGTCTAGGCCTGTAAGTACGTATTGATTCCCTACCTTTTTAATACCTGTAATGAGTAGCTTAACAACTCCCACATCATCATAGCCTGTTACCTTTAAAACAAACTCTGTATCTTCTATCAATACGGCTAAATCATCACCAGCATGAGTTTTAGTGATCGATGGCGAAGCAAGGTTAATAACAGGAGGTTCTTCATCTTTTCCAAGTGTTACCGACACCTCGTTACTTGAAGTAGTTTTTCCACTAATATCCTCAACAACCGCCCTAACACTCAGGACTTGTTCAAGCTCAATATTACTAAGTGTTTCATAAATAACGGCAAAAGGAGCACTATAATCGTCACCGACCAAGACCTCATTAACATAAAAACTTACTTTTTTAATACCGATATCATCAGTGGCTTCTGCTCGTAATTCTAGATTGGTACCTGAAGTAACACGCTGACCTACTACTGGTGCCGTTAAAGCTATCGTTGGTGGCTGGTCTGCTTTAACAGGCAATATTCTAACTTCAGAGACAGATACCACACCATGAGCGTCAATTATTCTGCCCTGAATTTCTAGCTCTGAGCCAACCCAATCTGAAATGATATCAAAAGAGAAATCATTATTATGCTCATGCAGAGCGAAACTGCCTTTATCGATATAAGCATTATCTCGAATATTTTTTGAACTAATCGCTTTGCCATTAAGCAGTAATTCAACCGTACTGCCATAAAACAAGGTATCGTCTATCGACTTTAGGGTAACGGAAACACGGGTATCTTCAGTCGCATGCGCACCAATAATAGGTTTCTCTACATAAACAACCGGGGACTCATTTTTAATCAATTTGATTAAATTACCCTCACCTTCTTTGAAATGTTTTCCTACATATATCTTTGAGTTAATTGCTAAGGAGGTTTCATCTAAACCTAGTTCTGGGGCATTGAAGCTGCCACTCCAAACTTCATAGACATAAGTAATTTTATCCCCCCCTTCCTTAAACGTCCTCTCTTCTAATCTTGGGTAAACAGACTCATCCAAAAAGTTACCACTACCAAAGAACTCAACCCGAGTAATGCCTGAAGAGTTCTTATGCTCTCCTTTCTTACCTAAATTTGTACTTAATGCTAAGTTGACAGTCATTCCTTCAACAACGCGCTGACCAATAGCAGGCTTTTCCAGCAAGGTGGGAGGTATTGTTATTGAGCTTGCGCTTTGTGCTGAAAGGTTATAATCGAGAGAGCGTCCTGCCTGACCAATTGAATCATAGGCCATTGCATATACTTCTATGCTTTGACCCAGCATTTCTTCTGTTATGTTAAGTAATAGCTGGTATGGAACGCTGGTGCTTGAGGTGACTTTGCTACCATTAATGTAAAAATCGACATGTTTCAAACCTACATCATCACTAGCAATTGCAGTAATGATTACTTCTTCACCTGCCAATACTGATGACGGTAATCTAAGCTCAACACTTGGTGGCGCATCCTTAGCTAAGACTTTAATGCTGCCTTTAACAGAGGGCTTTGAAAGTAACGAAATGGTTATACTAGCAGGAGAAGCATTATCTATAACTGAGTGAGAACTCACACTCAAAAGTGCAGGATTAACGTCTAGAACAGACTCGTAAGGAGAGTCGACGGCTATCACCAAGGGTATCGTAGCAGGTAGCCTTGTCTTGCTGCCATCATCATAAACCGCAAATATGTTTTGTATTGAGTAATACTGACCCAGTGACGGCAAGATTAACTCATTGCCTGGCACCTCAAGAGAGTCCAATTCTCTTGAGAATTCTACGGTTACAGGCACGATAAGATCGTCAACACCGGGATAACGAATCGTAATAAATAAGGGAGCGGCTAAGTTTTCTGACAATGGAATGATACGCCCATCATTCGCCACTTGAATATATCGAGTATCACTGACTTCATAAGTCACCCCAGTACCTGAACCCGACATATCCACAAGCCCAGTAAACTCGAAATCTACTTCAGGCATTAAAAATATTGTTTCTAGCGGATCTGTGAATTTTATTTCTTCTGCATCAAGCTTTAAAGCCTTGGGCTTTTCCTCAAGCGTGCCACCCAAACTTCTTATTGTGCTGATAGTACTTATATTCGCGCTAGAATCTAAAGCATATGCATCAATAAAGACCAAAGAGTCGCGATCAATCTGATCGATTGTTAAGCTAGTACCCAGAGGGATTTCAAAAGAAATACGGTTTATTCCTGGCGCAGGCCTTTTTATCACCCGCTCTGCCTTCACGAACGCAAACTCATCTACTTCATCAATCACGCCACCTTTAGATGAAAGCAAACCAGCGCTCACTCCTAAAACGTCAAGATTCACACTAGAAACATCGACATCGTCAGTTGCAGTAAATTCGACTAATAAGGTCTGCTCAGAACCATTTGAAATTAATGATAGATTTTCTAAAATGAACTCGGGAGAAATATCATCATCAGTAAATGACTCTTGATAGGTGATGTCTCCATCGAGTGTATTAATAGTCGCGGTAGGGTTATGTGAAGCACTAGAACTAAATTCATGCAAAAATTGGCATGAATTGTCACTAGCTGTTCTTTTGGCAGAAGTAACCGAGACATGCTCACCCTCTAATACAACTGACTTCACCCGCGAACAATCGTTTATTTTAAGGAGATATTCATTTGAAGAACTGGCTAAGGGAGGCGATACCAGCACAAAGTCCGTTTGGACAACACTGGCATTAACGATAGTCGTTAAAAAAAGAAAAAAACAGGTAAAAACGCTCAAAACATAGCGCATATAGATCATCCTTGACACAAAAACAACAAAATATAGATAAAATTATGGCGGCATTTAACTACAAAATAGATTTAAAATAAAGGACTGGTTCGTTAAATAAATACTACCTATAAATATTGGAGACGGCTCAAAGCCAGCAGTAGTGATTGATATTCCTTAGAAGCCACTCAAACTATGTCCATACTCGCCCCAAACAGGGTAACATTCGAGCAAAATCTGGGCACAGAGGAGATTTTTAGAGCAGATACAAAAAAGCCCAATCTTTAAATTGGGCTCTAAGTACTTGATTTAACAAGGGAATTCTTTGGTAGGACTACCCAGATTCGAACTGGGGACCTCTACCATGTCAAGGTAGCGCTCTAACCAACTGAGCTATAGTCCTAAAGTGTGTGCAGTCTAATAAAATGCCTTTAAGCATGCAAGGCATTTTTATCAATTCCGTTCGAAAGCCATTATTTGTAACAATTTGATTAAAAATCAGTCTGTTAGCGCTGCCAAACGGCCTTATCCATACGTCATCACCCCACTACGTCATGGGCTCGTTTTTCTACTTCTGGCCAGTTATTCGCTGCTAACAGACGCCCTTCGGTAATCCAGCTGCCGCCTACGCACATTACGTTATCCAGACTTAGGTATTCTTGATAGTTTTCAGGGCTAATGCCACCTGTGGGGCAAAATTGGATATCTTCAAATGGCCCAGACCAGGCTTTTAATAGCTTTACCCCGCCGATCGCGCTGGCCGGGAAGCATTTCAGTTGGGTGAACCCTGCGGCTTTCGCTTGCATGACCTCACTGGCGGTTGCAACGCCTGGTAGAAATACGCCGTTCCATTTACCTTCTTTCTGTATTTGTTGTGCTTTTTGGATCAGTTCTAGGGTTAAGCCAGGGCTTACAATAAATTGTGCGCCGGCGTCGATGGCTTG
>OJBJ01000045.1_pt1 | contig 38739 bp, 30 predicted proteins | sample 1590621 | NCBI WGS metagenome assembly OJBJ01 (sample SAMN05416808, study PRJEB24817) | seawater metagenome | isolation source: Sea water | place: Canada:Atlantic | collected 2013-11 | reverse complement strand
AAAAAATTGTTGGCTAAAATGTTGAGGAACGAAAACAGCCAACTGTTTTTTGTCCTTATTTATTAGCTTGTTATATAACTTTAACACTAACCAAAGATATTAGTAAATTTACTAACTGCAAACAAAGCAATACCAACAATTAGTGCATGTAAGCGATATTGCGACCAAGAAAATGAGTCACTTGGTACTGCTTTAAGGTACTCGTCCTCTCCGCCACCGTTAAACATATCAACGGGCAAGAAATCAGATATAAACATAATTAGCCCAAAAGCTATTAAAATAATGCTAATTATAAAAATGAATTTGGTCACTACTCGATCCTGATAGTTATATAACGCCGCTTTAAGCGGCAAATTGTTGTTGGCTAAAATAAGTGAGGTACGAACAAAAGCCAACTGTAATTTGTCCGACTTGAAAACCCTTGTTATGTTTTTTTGTTCAGATAATACCTAAACAAAAAGGCTTGAAATAATGCCGCCAAACCTAATATTTGAGGAGTGTTGTTAAACAAGCCACCAACAACAACTATTAGTGGTATTGCGATATAAAAAGCATAAGAGCCGTTAGTGTACTTTTTTACAAACCAGTGAACAGGAAAGCCAACAACTAACCAACCAACGATAGAAATTAGTAGGTAAACACTAATATAAAGTAAAAAAGTAACGGCAAGTCCATAAATATCATCAAGTGATGAAGGTGCCAGTCCATTGAATAAAAACCAAACGGCGATTCCTATACCAACATAGCCAATACTTTTTATTACAGCACTATCCCAGTTACTTGAACTCACTACGGGCTCCATGAAAACATAACATGTTTATAGCGAGCTAATCGCGCGTATTTCTACCACAGCGTAGCTCGTTTTCTTATTGGTTTATTATTAACAAACTTGCCAACTAATTGCCAGTGTTATTAAAATTCACCCGCGCGCGTTTTCTTCTTAGTATAAAACGAGCGAATGGGTCGTTTTCTTGACTATGCGAGCGACAAAGCCATGGCTGTGCATATATACAGCGCTAATTTGACGAATTGAAAATGAAAACTCGCTCTGCGTATTTAAATTACATTGCGACTATATGCTCACTCGACAGTATTCATTAAGAACTATTAATGCTTATTTGAGTTGGGTCCAAACTTTATTCACTTTCACAACAAACGCCACCCAAGCTCAATGGGAAATTCAGAAGTCGAAGCGTTTTTAGACCATATTCTATTAAAACGTAACATGTCAGCTAAAACACAAGCTGCTAATGGAGTTGTTAGCCTTTTTCAAGATTATGAGCGTCTCTTTCTAATCCTCTAGCGTTACATATTCGCTTTAAGACCAATATCGCTATCTATTGCTACTTTAAAAACACATAAAAAAGCCCCGTTTGGTTTTAATCAAACGGGGCTCCACACTAATTAGTCACTTAAGAATAAAAGCGCCGATTTTGCTGGCGCTTTGCATCATTGAATTAGCTTTGTAGCTTACTGGTTAACCACACTTTTAAGTGGGTTAACTGGTTGTGCGTTGTCATCTAATATGTTCATATCAAAATCGAACTCATCAACACGAATCGCTTTTTCACGTTTCTTGTTGTAATCAATTAACTGAGCAAACTCAGCATCTGTAATTACGTTTGCAGCAAGTGCGTTTTCAAGCGTAATGCTAAAACGAGCACCTGGCTTGATGGTTCTTGCACGTAATGCTTTTTTAACTTTCGCAAGTTCAGCTAGTGATGCAATTTTAGCTTTATAAGCTTGCTCGTTAATATGATGACCGTCGCCTTCAATAGGCTTAACTAAATGCGTTATTTGCGCTTTAAAGGCGGTATCAAGCTGTGCTTGTTCAGCTAATTCGCGGATTAAATCATCGCTGATTTTTGGCATTTTAGTTGAGTAGTTCATTGTAACGAAACGAATAAACTTACGAGTACCACTTGCAGGGAAGTTATCTAAGAACTTGTGCAATGCTTCTTCTGCGCTTTGTAGTGCAAAACGAGTTGCATAATGGAAGTAAGGTGCTGCTTGCTCGCGCTCGCTGCTCGCCACTTTTTGCTCGTAGTATTTAATTGATGCCATAGCTGCATATAAGAAGCTCATTACATCGCCTAAACGTGCTGATAGCATTTCTGCTTGCTTTAATTTACCGCCAAGTACTAACAACGAGAAGTCAGCGTATACTGCAAGTTTTGCAGATAATTTGTGAACTGCTTTTTCGTAGTCACGTACTTCTGGTAATGCTGAGCTTGCGCCAGCTGTAAATGGTAATACACCTAAACGGAATGCACGTAAGCTGTTTGCTGTACTGTAACCAATTGTTTTACGTAAAATACCGTTAAATTCTGCATCAGCGCCTTTGTCGTCGCTGTGGATTGATTCAACCATAGATTGTAAGTATGGGTGACAACGCATAACACCTTGACCAAATATCATCAGGTTACGAGTAAGGATGTTTGCGCCTTCTACAGTAATTGCAATAGGTTGTGCAACGTAGCCACTTGCTAGTGTATTTTGTGGACCGTTTTGAATCGCTTTACCGGCTTGAATATCCATCGCCGAGTCTAATACGTCGCGACCAAGCTCAGTCATGTGGTATTTAGCAATTGCCGTTACTACCGATGGTTTTAAGCCCATGCCTAAACCTTCAGTTGTAAGTACACGCATTGCTTCTTGAAGGTATGTTTTACCTGCAATGTCAGCAAGCTTTTCTTGAATACCTTCAAACTGACCGATTGATAGACCAAACTGCTCTCGTACTGCTGCGTATTCAGATGCAGATTTAAGTGCAACTTGCGCTGTACTTACACCTAGCGCGGGTAGTGAAATACCACGGCCAGCACCTAAACAGCTAACCAGCATTTGCCAACCACGGCCGATGTTTTTCTGACCACCAATAACAAAATCCATTGGTACAAATACTTTGTTACCACGTGTAGTACCGTTGTAAAAACGGATACCCATTGGATCGTGGCGATTACCAAGTTCTACACCTGGGTGCTCTTTTGGAATTAAGGCACACGTAATACCTAGGTTTTCTTTACCACCTAATAAACCGTCTGGGTCAACTACTTTAAATGCTAAACCAAGAACAGTTGCGATTGGTGCAAGTGTGATATAACGCTTGTCCCATGTAATTTCTAGGCCAAGAACTTCTTCGCCGTTGTGCATGCCTTTGGTTACTTTACCAACGTCTGGAATGCCGCCTGCATCAGAACCCGCTTCAGGGCTCGTTAGGGCAAAACATGGGATGTCTGTGCCGTTTGCTAAGCGTGGTAAGTAATGCGCTTGTTGCTCTTGCGTACCGAAGTGAAGAAGTAGCTCACCCGGACCTAATGAGTTAGGTACCATTACTGTTACTGCTACTGCAGAACTTTTAGTCGCAATTGTGCCAACAATTGTTGAGTTTGCGTAAGGGCTAAACTCTAAACCGCCAAATGACTTAGGAATGATAAGCGAGAAGAAACGTTCTTTTTTCAAAAACTCTAAAATGTCATTCGGTAAGTGAATGCCATTTTGAATTACTGAATCGTCAATCATGCCTAGTAGCTCTTGTACAGGGCCGTCAAGGAATGCTTGTTCGTCAGCTGTTAGTGTAGCTGCTGGTACATCGCGTAATGCACTGAAATCAGGCTTACCTTGATAGATAGAACCTTCAAGCCAAACATCACCCGCGTCTAGCGCTTCTTGCTCAGTGATAGAAATACTTGGTAAAACTTTTTTTAACTTTGTACGTAAACTCATGATTGAACTCATCCGACCAGATAAATAATACCTACATTACGTCATAAAAATCGCTTTAGATCAATTACTCTATTCAATTAATTAACAGTTTTTTCAATTTATTTTCTTTACTCGAACGTAAACTGTTGAAACACAAAGGCTTACACCTGTACGCTGAAAATGATAAATTTTTTAAGATTGATTGATAAAACGCCGTGCAAAGGCACCCAGTAGCAAATAATCTGCAAAGCGGGTAATGAATTAGGGTGTTTTTTTAAATACAGACTGTTTTAATTTTTAAATTTAAGCCTGATTTATTGTATTGAACAGGGTAAGTTGACACGTTAAATACGTGATTTATGGCCACTCAAGTTTTTTAAAATGCTTTTGCTTATTAGTGTAAATGTATAAAAAATAATAAGTGAATGACACCTAAAAAAGGCATAAAAAAACGCAGCTTAAACAGGCTGCGTTTTGTATTAATCAGAGTTTTTTAACAGCCTATTTTTACGACATGCTTGCCTGTAAAACCACCCGCGAGCTGCGTATTTAAGGCATTAGATACCGCGTTTGCGTTAAACTCAACAGGCGTTAAGGTCGGTGCTTTAATATCACCATTGGTGGCGCCTTCGAGTAATAAATTACCCATAAAGCTCAAGCGTTGCTGCGCACATAAACTATTAGCGAGCCATGCACCACCAAGCGACACAACACTTATATTTGGCGCGCGCCGGTACATTAGATCTTGTTCAAAACAAGGTAATGGATTTAAACACGCTATTTTTCCGCAAAAACGCATGAGTTCGATATTACGCGCTGTCGACTCACCACCCACGGTATCGATTACTGCATCAAACCCTTGCGGCCCTAGCTCTCTACGAATTTTTTCACACAACTTTTTATCGTTGTAGTCAAACACAACATCCGCGCCAAGCTGTTTAACGAGTTTATGGTTTTTCTTAGAGGCTGTTGCAAATACATCAGCGCCACGCTGTTTAGCGTACTGAATAGCAAACTGCCCCACTGCACCTGCCCCACCTTCAATAAAAACAGTTTGACCTTCAGTGATACTAATTTTATCTAAGCTAATTAGTGCTGCCATTCCGGCGCAAGGCAGCACAGCAGCAACCGCTGGGTTTAACTCTTGCGGTACAATAGACACTGCAAAATTAGGCACTTTTGTGTATTCACTCAGTACCCCTTGCCCACCTACGTTGGCGTGCCACATGACTCGCTCGCCAACATTAGGAAAAATCCCTTTACTTGCTTTTACTACAACACCTACCGCATCAAGCCCCAAAATATGAGGGTACTGCCACTGACAAAAACCTGATTTTGCAAAATGCCCATCAACGGGATTTAAACCAACATATTCTACTTTTATCAGTAGCTCGTTATCTGAACACTCAGGAACAGGTAACTCAATGTCAGCTAAATTTATTTGATCATTCGGTTTTTCCAATACAATGGCACGCATTGTGTGCGGTATAGTATTTTGCGTTAAAATATCAGTATCAGACATCGTTAAACTCTACTTATTTGTGTTACTTAGTGCATAGCTCCATTGCCCATTAAATGATTGGTACGCATTGACCTTAGCAAGTAACGATAAAATGGTTGTTTCAACTGCATTTTCTTGTGCTATTAAAACATCCTGCCGCGCATCTAACAACTCTAGATAAGGGATTTGGCCTTCTTCATACATGGCTTCTGCTTGTAAAAAGGCTTTATTAGCAAAGTCATAACGTTCATCTGCAAAACGTTTTTGCTGTGCCTGATTAACTAACCCCTGCAACGAAAGCTCACTTTCACTAAGTGCTTTAAGCACCACGTTTTGATAATCGCTGTAAGCGGCTTCACTTAAAAACTGTTGTGCGTCTCGTTGTGCTAAAAGAGCAGGATAGCTTAAGATTGACCATTGCAACTTAGGCGCAATTTGCCATTGCTGCTGTGTATCGCTAAAGCCATTACTACCTAGACTTAACACACCTGCAAAGCCACTTAGGCTTACATCTGGTAGTAAAGCTTTACTGGCTGCTACACTTAAACTATTGGCTTGGCTAAAATCATAAATTGCACGGCTAATATCTGGCCTCAGTGCAATAGCGGCATTTGGCTTACTAAGTGTTACGTCAAATTTATTGCGTAACACACTCAGTTCATTTGTTAATTCAATATTTTGAGTTAAACGCCCTGTAAGAACAGCAAGCGTTGATAAATCACTGTACTTGGCAAACTCAATGGCAGGAATTAACGCTTGTTGCTGGCGTAATTGCGCTAGGGTGCGGTTTAAATCAAGCTCACTTGCAACGCCTTCATCAACACGCGCTTGTAACACATCAATACTTTGCTCAAGCGCTTGTATTTGTAAGCTAATAATGCGCTGTTTTTCAGCATTGCCTTGATAGCTAACAAACCCTTTAACAACCGCTGAAACAACTTCAATTTGGAGTAAACGAACTTGCTCTGCTTGGCTCATAGCCGATGCATTTGCGGCATCAACTAAAGCAGTAACTCGGCCAAATAAATCAAGCTGCCAATTAAGTGCAAAATTAGCACTTGATTGGCGTGAGTTTGTATCTCCTAAGCCGCTTCTTTGAGCGCCTACCTCAACACCACCTTGCGGTAAATATTGTGCTTTTTGCTCGCCCAGCCTAGCTAATGCACTTTTTAGTACAAGCTGACTTGTTTTTAGGTCGTAGTTTTTAGCGAGTGCATCTGATACTAATTGATTTAGCTGCTCAGACTTAAGCGCGTGCCACCAGTTAGTTTCATCTGCACCACTTAGTTGGTCAGCAACTGCAGCACTGGCAACAAATTCGTTAATTGTTTTTTGCTCGTCAAGCACGTCAACCTTACTTGCACAGCCAGATATGAGCGTGACCATTAATACAGACGCTACGGTTAACTGTGTTTTAAACCGCTTTGCTATTTGATTAGTCATTTGATAACTCCTGTCTGTTACCTTTTTTCTTTACAACAAGCATGTAAAACACCGGGGTAAACAATAAACCAAACACGGTTACACCAATCATTCCAGAGAACACGGCATTACCCATTGCATGGCGCATTTCAGCCCCTGCACCCGTTGCTAGTACAAGTGGTATAACACCCGCTGTAAACGCGATTGATGTCATAAGTATTGGGCGTAAACGCATACGACATGCCGCTAATATTGCATCAATATGCGATAAGCCTGTATCGTTTTTATCTTTTGCAAATTCAACCATTAATATCGCATTTTTAGAGGCCAAGGCCACCAGCACAATAAGCGCTATTTGCGTAAATATATTGTTGTCTGAACCTACAAACCAAACACCAAGTAATGCTGAAAATATCGTCATTGGAACAATTAAAATAATTGCCAATGGTAAGCGTAAGCTTTCATATTGTGCAGCCAATACCATAAACACCAGTAACACAACTAATGGGAACACATACACCATAGTGTTGCCTGCTAATACTTGTTGGTACGTTACTTCAGTCCATTCGTACTCGATACCACTGGGTAAGTTGTCGGCCAAAATAGCCTCAATTGCCAGTTGAGCTTGGTCAGAACTAAAACCAGGTGCAGGACTGCCGTTAAGCTCTGCGCTTGGGTAACCGTTGTAGTGCATTACACGGTCTGGGCCAATTGTTGGCGTAACCGTTAGGATTGAGCCTAATGGCACCATGTTACCTTTACGGTTTCTTACTTTGAGGTTAAGAATTTGATCAGGGTCTAGGCGATAATCAGCATCAGCTTGCGCATTTACTTGGTACGTTCGGCCAAACATATTAAAATCGTTTACATACACAGAACCCAAGTATATTTGTAAAGCATTAAATACTTCGTCAAGCGGTATGCCTTGAATTAACGCTTGTTCACGGTCAATATCAATATCCATTTGTGGCACTTGAATTCTAAAGCTTGAGTAAAGCCCCATTAATGCTGGATCTTGTTGCGCTTTACCAATCACTGTTTGTAGGCTATTAAATAACGCTTCAAAACCTTTGTTTGCTCTGTCTTCAATTTGAAGTTTAAAGCCACCTGTAGTACCTAAACCTTGAATTGGCGGCGGTGGAAATACTGCAACAAACGCTTCGTCAATTGCTGCAAATCGTTGATTTAACTGCGCAGCTATAGCCATGGCCGATTTACTCGGATCGGTTCTATCTTCAAATGCATCTAATGGGGTAAACACAATCCCGCTGTTAGGGCTGTTGGTAAAGCCATTTACTGATAAACCTGGAAACGCAACCGTATTAGCTACACCTGGTACTTCAAGTGCAATTTGCTGCATTTGTCTAAGAACATCTTCAGTACGGTCAAGGCTTGCTGCATCAGGTAGTTGTGCAATGGCAACTAAGTACTGCTTGTCTTGTTGTGGAATAAACCCACCTGGCACCGCATCAAACAGCTTAATGGTTCCACCAACTAGGGCAACATAGCCGATCATTACAATAAAGCTCATACGAATTAGTTTTTTAACTAATTTTTCGTAGCCTTTGGCCCCTCGGTCAAATACACGGTTAAAAGGTTTAAATAACCAGCGGCCAAATAATTTATTTAACAAACGTGTGAATGTATCTGGCTTAGTATCGTGAGACTTTAACAACAGTGCCGCTAAGGCTGGCGACAGCGTTAACGAGTTAATTGCTGAAATCACCGTTGAAATAGTAATTGTTAAGGCAAATTGCTTATAAAATTGCCCTGTCAGTCCGGTAATAAATGCCGTAGGAATAAACACAGCACACAATACGAGTGCAATGGCAATAATTGGCCCTGTTACTTCGCTCATAGCAACACGTGTTGCCTCAAGCGGCGATAACCCTTGTTCAATGTTACGCTCAACATTTTCAACTACAACTATGGCGTCATCCACCACAATACCAATGGCAAGTACTAAACCAAACAGCGACAAGGTGTTAATAGATACGCCTAACCACTGCATTACCGCAAACGTACCAATGAGTGAAATAGGCACAGCAATAAGTGGAATAATAGAAGCACGCCATGTTTGTAAAAACACAATGACAACAATCACGACTAGTACAATAGCTTCAATCAACGTGGCAATAACAGCATCAATAGAGCCACGAACAAATACAGTCGGGTCATAAACTATGTCGTATTCTACACCTTCAGGAAAGTCTTTTGATAAACGCGCCATGGTTTCGCGTACTTGGTCCGAAAGCTCAATGGCATTAGACCCTGGGCGTTGAAATATAGGCATTGCAAGTGCAGGTTGTGAGTCAAGCTCAGCACGCAAAGAATAGCTGTCTTGGCCAAGCTCTACGCGGGCAATATCAGTAAGGCGTGTTATTTGGCCTTCATCACCCACTTTAATAATTACTTGTTCAAACTCTTCAATACTGTTTAAACGCCCTTTTACATTTAACAGAACTTGAAATTGACTGTCGTTAGAAACCGGCTGTGCACCCAAGCTACCTGCTGCTACTTGTTGGTTTTGTGAACGAAGTGCAGTTATTACATCGGTTGCTGTTAGCTCGCGTGCTGCTAGCGCATCTGGGTTTAACCATACACGCATGGCGTATTTACCTGCGCCAAATAAACGCAAGTCACCCACACCCGGTAAGCGTGCTATTTCGTCTTTAATATAGAGGTCGGCATAGTTAGACAAATACGCGGTATCGTGCGATTTTTCTGGTGAGTACAAGTGCACCACCATGGTTAAATCGGGTGATGATTTTTCAGCCACCACACCTAAACGTTGCACTTCTTCAGGTAAACGTGGCAAGGCGCTGTTTACACGGTTTTGTACTTGTACTTGGGCGCGGTCTAAATCAGTCCCTAGTGCAAATGTAACCGTCAGCGTCATACGACCATCACTGGTTGCTTGAGAAAACATATACAGCATGTTTTCTGTACCATTAATTTCTTGCTCTAACGGCGTTGCTACCGTTTGCGCTATTACCGTTGGGTTAGCTCCTGGGTAGCTTGCTGTTACAACCACGGTAGGAGGCACGACTTCTGGGTATTCACTTACCGGCAGTTGGAATAACGAAATACCACCAGCAATTAATATAACCAAAGACAGCATGGCCGCAAAAATGGGTCGCTGTATAAAAAAGTGTGAAAATTTCATCTAAAAAACCTTATTGCTTTGCGACTAAGCTTGAATCGTCATTGTTCATGGTGAACGCAACATCACTGCTATCAATGGTTACTTTGTTCGGTGCCACAGGCATACCTGGTCCAACACGAGCAGGGCCATTTACGGCTATTACATCGCCCTCTGAAAGACCTGAGGTGATGGCACGAAGAGAGCCATAACGCTCACCCACTGTGACTAATTTATACTGCAGCGCATTGTTTTCACCCACAGTTAAAACAAAGCGGTTTTTTAAGTCAGTCCCTATTGCTCTGTCTGGCACAATTATTTGCTCTGTCACTGAATTAGCAGCAAGCTTAATACGCGCAAACGACCCTGCACGTAATTGGCTGTTATCCTGATCAAATACAGCACGCACACGCAGCGTACCTGTTGATGAGTTAATTTGATTATCAATAAAGTTAATGTACCCTTTGTAAGCAAAATCGCGTTCGCCTACTTTTTGCATTACAACGGCTTGGCGACTTTTTGAGGTCACGTTACTAAAATCGCTATTCCAGGTGCGTTCGTCCACATCAAAATAGGCGTACATTTTTTCGTTAGAAACAATGCTGGTAAGCACGCTTTGCCCTGCAATGATGTTGTTACCTTTCGTGATATTGGCACGCGAGATCACACCGTCGATAGGTGACACAATGGCTGTAAATTCTAAATCAAGTTCAGCTGATGTTAGCTGTGCTTGTAATGCAGCAAGTTGTGCTTCGCGTTGGCGTAATACAGAGGTACGTGACTCTGCTTGCTCAGTTGAAATTGCTTTACGTTCAGTTAAGCGCTCAGCGCGTTTAGCTTCGCTTTTTGCTTGCTCAAGCGCAGCTTGTGCACTGTTAACTTGGGCTTTTAAACTAGCAACAACCGCCGCAAACGGACGGTCATCAAGCTTAAATAATACATCGCCTTTTTTAACAAGGTCGCCTTCATTAAACGTAATTTGTTCTATAACACCAGATACGCGTGGCATAAGTGCAACTTCTTGCGGTGACTCTAAGCGAGTCGTGTAGGTGTGCCAGCTTTGTACTGGTTTAACAAGTACGTTAGCAACATCTATAGGTTGAAGAAATTGTGCTTGAGCCGAAGGCGGTGTGCTTTCATCAGCACAACCAGCAAGTGTTAAAAATGCGCCTGCAAATGCAGCAGCGATAAGGTGTTTTTTCATGAAGACGCTCCTTTAATTGATTAAGAACGCATACTACGGGTTATACCTGCGGACAAAAACCATAGATTTTTAAATTCATTAATGCCAAAATGGCATCAATAGTATTGTTTTGGTGGTTTTATGGATACGACAAGTCGGCTTTTAATGTTGCTTGAAGTGGTTGAGCAAGGCTCTTTTGCTAAAGCTGCCGAATTACGTAATATCGATCGCTCTGTGATCTCTAAACAAATTAGTCGTTTAGAAGATGAGCTAGGGGTTAGATTGCTAAACCGCACTACTCGCTCATTTTCACTCACTGCCGCTGGTGCAGAAATGATAAAAAAAGCCGGTGAGCTCAGAGAGCTGCTTGGCGAAACCGTGCGCATGGCTGAAAACTACCACTTAGAGCCTCGTGGCGTCCTCAAAATTACTTCATCAACACTCATTGGTAGGCGCTACTTACAACCAGTACTTAATGACTTTCAAAAGCGCTTTCCTCAAGTTGAAGTTGAATTAAGGCTTGATGACAGATTAGTAGATATTGTATCTGAAGGGTTCGATTTAGCATTTCGTATTGGGGAGCCAAAAGATTCATCACTCATTGCAAGAAAAATTGCACGTAATCGCTTATTAATTGTTGCGGCCCCCGAGTTTATAAGCACGTATGGTATGCCATCCACCATGGAAGAACTAGCAGATTTGCCTGCGGCAAGTTATGCGAGCAACTCTATGAGAGTTGAAACAGTGGACTATTACAATAGCTCGGGTGAGCCATGTGAGCAAAAAATAAAAAGTGTATACCGCGCCAACGACGCTGAAGCACTGCTAATGAAGGCCATATCTGGCACCGCTTATTTTGTAGCACCGGCATTTATAATCGGTGACGAAATTACTGAGGGTAAATTAATTCCTATATTAACGGATGTGAAGTTAATGGATTACAGTGCTATGTATGCTGTTTATCCGCACAGAGATTTACCTGTACGTACACGGTTATTTTTTGATGCAGTGCGCGAATATTTAGGAAAAGATAAACCAATTTGGGAACGCGGCATCCCAAACTTTGAAAAAATGTATTAAGCAGGTACTTCTATTTGCTTTAATTGCTCTTTTGAACTTGCATATACTTTATTTCGACCTAAGCGTTTTGCTTTGTAAAGTTGTTTATCAGCCGCAATGAAAATAGATTCAAGCGAGGGGTTAGCTTGATAGTCAGCTACACCAACACTGATAGTAAGTTTAATTGCATGCCCCTCAATATTAAACGGTGTTTTTTCAACAGTTTCTCTTAACTTTTCAGCTGCAAATAAGGCTTCGTCTTTACTATTAAAAGAATGAATAACGGCAAACTCCTCACCGCCAACCCTAAACACGTACCCCTTTGCTAAGGTTATTCTTAAAAGCGTTGCAATTTCAGTAAGTACTTTATCGCCTACATCATGGCCAAATTTGTCATTTATTTGTTTGAAGTAATCTAAGTCGAGTAAAAATAAATAGGTATTTGTTTTATCAACCAGCTCTACTTCAAAATAGTGGTTCATTGATAACCGGTTACCTGCGCCAGTTAATGGATCAAGTAGTGCTAGGTTTTTTAAACGTTTGGATGAAAGCGCGCGGCTTCCCTCAAAAATATGCGAAACAGTCCAAATACTGACATAGGCCAATAGTAAGTTAATCGCCATATTTAAATTTACTATAGGATCAGGCGAAGATTTACTTAATAAAATCAGTGATTGAATAAAGAGGACAGTACCTGAGAAGAAAATTCCGTATCGCTTTCCCATTAATAAATAACACAATACAGGCAAAGCGAATGACCATACAAATAAGCCATATTTAGGTTCTGATATATAATTGGCGTACAAAACTATAATACAAACCAATACACACATTACAACAGACTGCCAAAACCGCAATGCATGCTTACTTAAATGATGAATGGTATACAAGCAATAAATTGAAAAACAGAGCTCTAAAAAGCCGAGCAAATAGACACCACTGAATACGTTTAATGCGCTAAAAAACAATGACACAGAACCAAAAAACAAACACATCCATACAAGAACGTGCTTTCTTAATGCTTTAGTACTATTTAGAGCGGTGATATCCATTCAATTAACTCAATAACGTCGAACTAAGGGATTATTCTACCCTGTAATAAATATATAACAAGTGTAATCGAGTGTTATTGCACCACATTGTGGCATTTTTAACCACTAACCACCCAGTATCGAAAGGTTAGTTGTTACACCTGTTTCGCCCTGATGTAGCAAATGAGTTGGCTTTTTAGTTTTAATATAGAGAGATAGCTGGTTTATAAGTGCTTGGTTTGAGTTTTCATTCATGTGCTCTCGTAATGAAATACCTTGCTCTGAAAACAAACAAAGGTGTAATTTACCCAAAGAAGACACTCTCAGCCTGTTACATGTGTTACAAAAGTCGTTACTGTAAGGCATTATTAAGCCAATACGCCCTTGGTAATCAGGGTGGTAAAACTCCTGAGCAGGACCGTCTGTAATGCTTCTAATGACAGGTTGCCACCCTGCTGCACGTAATCGTACTTTAATTGACTGGCCCGATACGTGATTTTTATCAAAAAATGCCTTATTATCGTTAGTCTGCATTAGTTCAATAAAGCGCATAGTGACTGGGCGATGCTTTAAATACGCTAAAAATGTGTCGAGCTCTTGACCATTATATTGCTTCATTAACACGCTGTTTATTTTTACCGATTCAATACCGCTTTCTAACGCGGCGTCTATGCCTTTCATCACGGTATTAAATTTATCGTGACCGGTAATAGTATTAAACATTCTTGGATCAAGTGTATCAATACTCACATTAATCGCATTAAGCCCTGCATCTACCCAATTGTTAATGTGCTTATGCATTGAAAAACCGTTTGTTGTAGCAGCTATTTTTGTAATGCCCGGTGTATCTTTTGCCACACGAATAACATCTATGAAATCTTTTCTAAGGGTGGGTTCACCGCCAGTAATACGTAGCTTGGTAATACCATGATGCGCAAAAGCACTAATAGTATTACTGATTTCATTCAGTGAAAGGAATTCTCTGTCATGGTCACATTGGTAGCCATCGGGTAAACAATAAACACATTTAAAGTTACACACATCGGTAATCGATAAACGTAAGTAACTAAATTTTCGCCCTGCTGGGTCGATGAGCATAAAAAACCTTCACTTTACTTTGTTTAACTGGGCCTGTGAGTATTACAGGTTATGCTTTTATTATGGTTGTAGGTTAACACACGGAATTTGGCTTTATTAATATAAAATAAAGGCCTTATGTATTTAATCTAATATGAGCCTAATAACTCGCACTGCAAAAGCGTGTAAATTTATGGTTTACACGCTTTTGGTGTTTATTTAGGCTTTTAAACCTTTTACAACTGCACTTGGTTTCATTGGTAAGTCACGTAAACGTACACCTACTGCATTGTATATGGCATTGCCAATTGCTGGCGCAACGCCAATAACACCTGGCTCCCCTAACCCTACAGGAAACTCATCACTTTGCACAAACTCAATGTCCATTTCGGGTACATCTTGCATTCTCAGTGGAAGGTAAGTATTAAAGTTTGTAGCAGCTACTTGACCATTTTCATAAGAGTTGGACTCATGTAAAGCCATACTCGCTCCCCATAATAATGACCCTTCTAATTGAGCCATCGCACCATCAGGATGTACAATTAAACCGGCGTCAACAACAGCGTATAACTTTTTAAGGGTGATTTTGCCATCGCTTTTGTTAACGTGAACATGGGCTGCAGTGCCAATCCATGCTGGCATGTGGCGCTCTTGCCCTGAACTAACCGAAAAACCAATGCCCTCGTTTTCGTTCAGCTTTATTGAGCTAACTTTGTCTGACACTTTTTTAAGTACATCATGTAAACGGCGCGCGCCACCCACACTTTCAGGTGCTTTACCCGCTTGTTTTCCTTTACCGTCAAGCATTGATAAACGAAACTTAACCGGATCAATACCTTGCTTGTGCGCTATTTCATCTATAAAAGACTCAAGGCTCCATACAATCCAACCCGGTCCAACTGAACGTAACCAACCCGGCGTAAAAGTGCTTTGTGCTAACTCGTTATTGATAGCACGAGCACGATGGTTATTCATGCTATACCAGTGATCAGCACCTGAGGCAGAAAACGAATCAAATTTACCATTACCATCAACACCAGGAGCCAAAAAACCTGGCGCCATTGCTTTAGTTGGCCAGCCTGCAGCAAACGCATGCTCTAATGCGCTAAGCTCTCCCTTTTCACCGAACGAAGCGGTTAATTTAGCCGTAGACGCTGAGCGAGACTGATCAAATAAACTGTCATCTTCACGGGTAAATACAAGCTTAACCGGTTTACCTATTGCTTTTGCCGTTAATGCAGCAGGGACTGTCCAATCACCAAATAAACGACGTCCAAAGCCACCACCCAAATAGTAAGGACGAATAATGACTTTATTTTGCTCTATATCGAGGGCTTTGGCTAAAGCAGGTAACGTGAGTGATTGCCATTGGTTACCCGTATGTACAATCCAGTTACCGTTTTTAAATTCAGCTATGGCGTTAAGTGGCTCTAATTGGTAGTGACTCGCTGTCGCCGTGGTGTAAGTTGCATCAAATGTGTTTTTTGCATCGGCCAAAACCTGAGGCGTATTGCCTTCATCTGCAAATAAAGTACCGGATGCGCTATCGTCACATAATTTTTTACCCTGCGCTTGAATATCTGACTCGGAGACGTTAGCCGTTTTGCCTACCTGGTAGCTTACATTTAACGCATCAACCGCTTTAATAGCACTGTGATAATTGTCAGCCAGTACAACAACCCATCCTTCGATGGTATTGCTAGGATCGTTTAATATTTCAAAACCGCGATAACCTTTAATTGCTTTTGCGCCACTGTCATCAACGCTTGTTACTTTACTACCGTAACGTGTTGGAGGAATAACCGGACGCGCATACACCATACCTTCTATTTCAACATCAATGCCATACACTGCTGTTCCGTTTGTTTTAGCGGGTATATCTAATGCTTTAAAATCTTGGTTTAAGCCGGTTAAATGACGTTTATTAGCTGGTTTTAAAGGAAGCTTTGCAACTTCTTCACTTGTAAAGGTAAGATTAAATTCACCTTTTTGTACAATATCAGCGTAACTTACCGATTGACCACCAGCAACAATTTGCCCTTTTTGTGCAATACATTGCTCTGGTTTAACCCCTAGCATTTTAGCCCCTGCATCAATAAGGGCTAAGCGACCTGCGGCACCCGCTTGCGATAGCGGTTTAAAACTTTGAAATACTGACCACGAACCACCTGTAACCATATATCCCCATTTCTCATGGGTGTCTACGTAAGTAATTGATACTTTATCCCAATCACACTCTAACTCGTCGGCCACTATTCGTGCTAAAGCAGTACCAATGTGTTGGCCCATTTCAGCCTTTGCAATGCTAACCTCTACCCCACCATTGGTATCCATTGTCCACCAAATAGTGGGTGAAAACGCCTGTTGTGAAATTGATTCTTTGGCGCTTAAAGAACCTGAAAGTAACGCAGGCGCAAATGCCATTACCAAGCCCGCACTAGCACTGCCAATCATAAATGAACGACGATTTAAGTTGACGGTTTCGCTGTTTTTTTGAAATAATTTTTTCATTATCCGCTCCGATTAAACGTCTTGCTCATTTGGGTTAAACATCTGTACTGCGCTTTGTGACTCATCGGCCGCACGTTGTATTGCCGACTTTATACGTTTGTACGCCATGCAGCGGCAGTAGTTACCATTCATATGATTGACAATTTCTTCGTCTGTTGGCGACGGATTGTCTGCAAGTAATGTTGCCGCTTGCATAATCTGCCCAGACTGACAATAACCACATTGCGGTACTTGCTCTTCAACCCATGCTTTTTGAAGCGGGTGTTCGTTATTGAGACCTTCAATAGTGGTAATGTTTTTACCAGCTACAGCTCCTACGGGTAATACACATGAACGTGTAGCCTGTCCATCTAAATGCACTGTACACGCACCACACATTGCTATGCCACAACCAAACTTAGTGCCCTTTAGTCCTACTTCATCGCGAATAACCCATAGCAGTGGTGTATCTTCACTTGCTTGTGATTCAATCACTTTGCCATTAATTGTAAACGTTACCATAACCCGCCCCTTGAATTAGCTCTCAATCAACTGCACTGCGATTTGTGCTGAGCAGTTGGTAATACCATTAAAATTAAAGCAACTTGATCCTCGACATTGCTCTTAAGTTGTATGCGCAACTTTATGCCCTGCGCAGTATGTATTTATATAAACATGTTCAATTAAAGTTTAGTTTGTTTTTTTATTTAAGCTGAACCTCGGTTTGAGGTCGGTTTATTGCCTAAAGTTTTAATTATTTAATTTAGCGCCTGTTTAGCGGTATAACAATTTAACTGCTCAACGGTGTCTATGTCTGCGCTTGCCTTATTTAGTAAAACGCAGTTTACAATACCGCCGGATTCACGAAGTAGATGTTGAGCGCCTTTGTCATTCGACAAAGTGGTGAGTAAATCAAAATCATCATGAGGAAAAATTGCCGGCACACCTAATCGTTCTCCATAGTTAGCACACCATCGAGTGGGGTTATTCTGAAAACGAGTAACTAACTGCTGAATATCGCACGCCTCCAATTCAATCTGATCGGCTAGCATAAATAAAATGCCGTCCCAACCGTCACTATGCCTTAACTGATTAGCTGCAAGCGCGATTGATTTACCTAACCCTTGCTGCCAATCTAAATTACAGATAATTTCGACATTATTGTAGTGCTTTAGCGCTTGAGTAATTTCGTTATGCCAGGCGCCTGAAACAACATAGACGGCACCCGCGTCTAACTGCTGTAAAACGTCAACTGCACGCGCGATCATAGTTTTATTATTGCCCACATTTGCTATTAATTTGCATCCATCAAAACGAGACGACTGTCCTGCGGCTAACAACACTTTTGCTATGCGCATACTTCACTGACCCCAATTGCTTAGGGATGTAGCATCTTTATTAGAAAGCACGGCGTGTATTTCACTAATAAGTGACAATGCAATACTTTCTGGCGAGTCGCCACCTAAGTTAAGCCCTACAGGCCCAAAAACAGGCGCTTTAACCTCTTGTATAGCTATATTAGCTTGCTCAAAAACTTGTGCTCGTCGGTGCTTAGGACCCAGCAGCCCCATGTATTTTAAATTAGACTGGTTCAACGCATAAAGTGCATTTGCATCAAGCTCAACACTGTGGGCCATTAATATGCTCGCATCCACCTTTTGCTTTTCGCAATATTGGGATAGCTCTTGAGGCGGACAACGTAAAATTGCATCTGCCTGCTGAAAATATTGCCTTTTAGCATTAGCCGCGCGGGGATCCCACACAGTCACAACCCAACCCAGCTGCTTAGCCATAGAATAAACGGCAACAGCGTCGGCACCGCCACCCACAATTAAAATATGTGGGGCTGGGTATACGGCCACTTGTAGCCAATGCTGATTATTTTTTTCAATGATTTGTGCTTTACGATTAACAGAAAGACCGTCAGAAACATTACGTTTTGAAAAAACGCCCTGCCCCAACGCACAAAGAGGTTGCACTGGTTGTAAATAATAACCTGACACTTTTTCTTTAAGAGCATTAAAAACAAAATCGAGATTTAGGTATTCATTGGCGCTATTAACTGGCTGTAAAACAATATGGACAACACCACCACAGCCAATACCTAACTGAAAAGTTAAGTCATCTTCATCGGTGGCATCATAGGTAATCGTTTTTGACGTAAGGGAGGTCATTACTTGTTTGGCGTGGCGCTGAATATCTGCCTCTAAGCACCCACCGGAGAGCATACCCAATCGCTGCCCTAAGCTAGAAATAAGCATCATGGCGCCTAGCTTACGGTAGCTCGAGCCTTCAATTTTATACAATGTAGCCAAAACCCATTGCTGTTCGTCTCGTAAAGGGTGCCACGTTGCAAGCATGCTTTTTAAATCAGTTACCATATAAGTGCCGTTAGAATCCTTTATTTATGTATTTTCGTAGCTTATAAAATTTAGCTGCAAATAACTGACTAATTTTAAAAACGTTTAACCTACGTTGGCCCTACTCAGTAAGATCATATTTATATTATATAAATGAAATTTTCGTACTCAATGTAAAGGTTTAAATTTTACGGTTCCATTAAATCGTTAAGGGTTTCAATTAGGCTGTCAAATTCATCATTAACACTTTCGCGCTGTTTTTTATTCAATGTCGGGGCTAGTTCTATTAATAAATTAACATATAAATCAAGGTTGCTGGCATTTATGGCTAATTGCTTTTCGCTCATAAAGGCTTCACGCTCTTTTATTACATAGCTTAATTTAGTTACAAACTCATCTTCAGAGAGTGTTTCATCAACCATTATTGATTTTGCTGCATCTAATCGAGTTTGTTTGTAATCAAGCCACAGCCCACCTGACTCCGTATGCTTGTTATTTGCGTCTGTAATAAGTTGCTTTTGCTGGTCAGTGAGCTTACCCAGCCAATCTGAGTAGTAGTCTAACTGGTTTTCTAGGCGTTTAGTTTTGCGCTCTTTACTAGATTGTTCGTTATATTGCTCACGATCTTCGTTAATTTGATCTTGAATATTCTGTATAAATTCATCGCGCTGATCTGTAGAGAGCGTATACCCTAATTGCGCAAGCGAAAAATGCGCATGCTCAAGAAGGTTTTTCCAGTGCGCCCTAGCAAATACTACCTGCTCTTTTAATTGAGCATGATTTAGATTTTGATTAAACAGCGACTTTAAATTTTCAATATCTTGCTTGTATGCTGGCAACTGTGTATCGCGATGCCATTGCTGTGTGGTGTTAATAATCTCTTTTAATTGCTTGTTCTGTTGTTTGTTTAAATCAACGTAATCATCAACCCAAAATGACGATAACCAAGTTAAATTATTATATGTAAACGAGGCAGAACAACTTGTTAATAGCAGTACGCTTAACGCAATAGTTATATGTGACAACTTATTTTTTATTGTTTTTAACATTTTCACCTCTGCAAATATAAACGCTTCACTTAGCTAAGCACTTACGTAATGAACCTACGTAACGTGAACTCGCTACCTTAAATAGCATAACAGTCAAAAGTTTATAATTAGCAACTTTTCGCCATGCTTTGACATAGTTATTTCTTTTAAATTTTCTGTTATATCTGTATCTTACGCTTATAAAATCGAACGTGTTAGAAAAAACGCCCCCGATTTGAGCTATAATCACAAACAGAGTTTATCTAAACTTAAATGCACGCTAGTTTGTTTGTAGTAATAAAATAAACCTAAAATATAGCAACGTTATACGCCCTTAATTAGCTGCAAGTGCAATAGTGTTGCAAATAAAATGGTTTTATTTAACTCACAGTGAAACGATTACTTTTTGGAGACATCGCTATGCCACAGTTTAATTTAAAAACGTTATTACTTACGGGTGCTTTAATTGCGAGCCCTTTTGCGAATGCGACCCTTGAAGAAGGTATTATTGCGGCGAACGAAGGTCGCTTTGAATTCGCTTTAAAAGAATTTGAATACCTTGCCGACAAAGGGTTTGCACCTGGCATTTACGAGCTTGCTAAATTATACGAAGAAGGCCACGGCGTTACACGTGATTATTACAAAGCAGCCGATCTATACAAAAATGGCGTAAAAAAGAATCACGCAGATTCAATGTTTGCATTAGCGGTATTATACGACGAAGGCAAAGGCGTTAAGTTAGACAAGCAAATGGCTTTATCTTTATTCGAAAAAGCAGCCAAAAAAAACATGCCTGCCGCACAGTTTAACTTAGGCGTGATGTATTCAAATGGTGATGGTGTTAGTCACGACTACAAACTTGCTAAAACATGGTACGAAAAAGCCGCTGGGAATAACTATTCTTTAGCGCAATTTAATTTAGCGCTTATGTACTTTGAGGGGCTAGGAATGCCTAAAAACCTTGAGAAGTCATACATATGGAATACAATTGCCGAATACAATGGCAACATGCAAGCAAGCCATAGTCGAAAGTTAGATGAGCGTTCAATGCTACCTAAAGAAATTGAAGAAGCAAAAGAAAAAGCTGACGCAATTTACACTAAAATTCTTGCAGGTACCTACGCAGGTGAAGGACGTCTATTTTAGGTTAAGCAAAAAATAAAGCTGAACTTAGTGTCGTTGTGCATAGCTAGTTCAGCTTTATTTTGGTTTGTTTTACTTAATATATAACCACTTTAGTAGCTTGGTTAGTAGTTTACTTTGCTTAAGTAACAACCCTATACGCGGGTTAAAAGAACCAGAAACGAGTGTATTTTTAGCGTGACTAAACGTTAAAAACCCTTCCTTACCGTGATAGTGCCCCATACCTGAATGACCCACCCCACCAAATGGCGCGTCGTCAGCAGTTACTTGTACTAAAGTGTCGTTAACCGCAACGGTGCCACTAAGTGTTTGTTTAATAATGTACTCTTGTGCCTCTTTATCTTGGCCTAAAATATATAAAGCAAGCGGATTTGGATGCTGTTTAATATAATCGAGAACGTCATCTAACTTCCCATAACTCTTAATTGGCAATATAGGCCCAAATAGTTCATCTTGCATAAGTTGCATGTCGTCGGTCACGTTCGTTACTAAATGCAGGCCCATACGGTGCTTATCTGCATCTTGTTGATTTTGTTCAAGTGGCTTAATGACATTTGCCCCAAGCTCTTGTGCTTGTACTAAGTATTCGGCTAGACGCGCATAATGTGAGTCACTAATAATAGAGGTTAAGTTTTTACCTTCAACACCCTGCTTAAAATGCTTTTTATAAAGCTCACATAACTGTTTAATAAGCTGGCTTTCTAGGGTTTTAGGCACAAATACATAGTCTGGCGCGACACAAATTTGCCCGGCATTTGCCATTTTCCCGAATAACAGTGCGTGTGCTGCTTTTGTAACATCAGCTTGCTCGGTAATAATCACTGGTGACTTGCCACCAAGCTCTAAAGTAACGGGAGTTAAGTTTTTACTGGCTGCTTTCATTACTAATTTGCCAACCCCAGTAGAGCCGGTAAATAATAAGTGCGCAAAAGGAAGAGACGAAAATTCGCTGGCAACGTCGCTGCCGCCTTGGACCACACATACATGCTGACTCATTTTGTCATCAAAAAGCTTTTCTAATACGGCATTAGTATGTGGTGTAAATTCGCTGAGTTTTAACATTACTTTATTACCGGCTGCGATAGCGGTGATCACTGGCACAACCGCTAGCTGTATTGGGTAATTCCACGGTGCGATAACACCTACCACGCCTTTAGGCTGATAGGTAACACTCACTTTAGACGGCCATAAGCTAAGCCCCACAGAACGTTTACTAGGCTTTGACCATTTAGGTAATTTTTTAATAATGTGCGAAAGCCCTTGCACGGTAGGCAAAATATCACCAAGTAAGGTATCAAACGCAGTCCGGTAGCCAAAGTCTTTAGATACTGCACTGATAAGTTCTTCTTCTAGCTCTACAATGCGCGAACGTAATTTTTTTAAAATGGCAATTCGAGAATGAATAGAAGGATAAGGATTATCTAAAAACGCATTTTGTAAACTAGTAAACTGCGCTGATAAAGAGGCTATTTGTGCTGTATCTGTTGTCAAAATAGATTACTCGACTTTTAAAGTTATTGTCGACTATAACCCTGATCTGTTTTTCGAGCAATAACACTAATTTACCTATTACAACCACATACATAGTTATTAAGAGTCGCTTTGTTTAAGATACAAACCAACTCAATTTTTAAAAATTAAATACTGTTTTTGCGAGCGTTATTGTTACAAGTGTAATTAATAAGATAGCGACTAGGTTAAGTGCAAAACCTGCTCTGATCATATCGCGAATTTTAATTTTTCCCGAGCCAAATACAATGGCATTTGGTGGTGTAGCAACTGGCATCATAAACGCACAACTGCATGCTATAGCAGCAGGAATAACCCACACTAAAGGCGAGCCAAAAATACTTTCAGCAACTGGGCCTAATAACGGCAAAAAGCCCGCCGCAGTAGCTGTATTACTCGTGATTTCGGTTAAAAAGGTGATAAGCGCTACAACAACCACTATGCCCATAACTAACGGAATAGCACTCGCCCCTTCTATCATTTGTGCAATGTATTGCGCTAAACCAGAAGATTTAATCTGTGATGCTAACGATAAACCACCGCCAAATAATAACAATACGCCCCATGGCACTTTAGATGCACTTTGCCAATCTAAAATTCGCTCATCACTGCCCTTCTTAGCTGGCAAAACAAATAACAACAAGGCTGCTGTAATAGCAATAGCAGTGTCTGAAATGCTAAGACCCGATAAATCAGCTAATAACGGTCTAAAAACCCAACATAACGCGGCTAGTACAAATACTGAAAACACACCTTTTTCGGCCCGTTGCAACGCACCGAGTGAAACAAGTTCATTACCAAACATAGCTTTACTGTCTTTAATGTTTTCTGCATTTTTATCAACTTTATAGCTGAATTTAGTAAGCCATATCCAACACACCAGTAACATCACAATTGCTAAAGGCACACCTACCATCATCCATTGCCCAAAGCCTATTTCAATTTGGTAACTTTCAGATAAGTATGCTGCCATAAGCGCGTTAGGCGGTGTTCCTATTAACGTAGCAATACCACCAATGCTGGCACCATAGGCAATTGATAGAAGTAATGCTTTTGCAAATCCATCTTCACCAGAATCAGAGTGACTCACTAAATGAATAATTGATAACGCGATAGGTAACATCATCACCGTTGTAGCCGTGTTTGACATCCACATAGATAAAAATGCTGTGACTAACATCATAGCTAAAATTTGTAAGCTCGGTTTTTTACCCGCATATAACATAGTGGTTAACGCAATTCGTTTATGTAACCCCCAACGTTCCATAGCTATTGATATTAAAAAACCACCCAAAAATAAAAATATAAGTGGGTGTGCATAAGGCGCTGCCGTAATTTTGATAGGCGCAATGTTTACAAGTGGCGTTATGACGAGCGGTAACAGTGAAGTTGCAGGAATAGGAACAAACTCAGTCACCCACCAAGAGGCCATCCAAAATGTTAAACCTGCGGTTTTAAAGGCTGTATCAGATAGGCCATTTGGTGGATCTAATAAACAGGTTAACAGCATTACAATGGGCCCAAACCAAAGCCACACGCTTCGTATAATAGGATATGTTTGATTAATATTATTTAGGTTGCTTACCATCACCGCGCCAAAAGCTATTTAACAGTCGACACAGTAAAGAAGATAGTAAGGACTTGTCAAATGGATATCAGCCATAACTAAATTTGCATAGAGTTAAAGGCTTAGAGCTTTAGTAAGAGTGATAAGTGTAAGGCATCAAAAAATTTAGAAGGGCAATTTATAGAAACGCCGTAAACAAGAGGTCTACGGCGAACATATCAAAATTAACTAGTCGCTAATGCTGATCTATTTTTTATGTACTTATATAAACCAATTAATGAAGCAGCTATCCAAAATATTTCTATCACAAAGCTTGCTAAATTAAAGTTATAACAAAGGCTTATTAATAATAAAATCGCCCCTGTTAGGTTCATCATGTTGTACGTCAAGCTGGTTGGTGTTGTTTTACCTAATTGAAGTAGAAAAAACGAGCCAACAACTAAAAATGTGCCTGTCATACCGATGATGTCAAATAAGAGTGCTATCACGAAACTATCCTTTATCCATTTTCAAATAACCCAAAAAACTGGCCCATTCCATGGGGAGGGTATTTTTCATTCATTGAAACAGCAAAACCGGGCGATCATAGCAACAAAGCAGTTTCAAACAAGGCCATATGTCCGCATATGTTTTTAGTTTATTTAAATGTAACTTTTCCACCTATCATTTTGTAGGCAGGCGCGCCGCGGATTAAAGCAGGTCTTGCAAAAGCCCGCTCACAACTTGGGCAAATACACGGAATTTTTGTGAAGTCTTGAGATATACGCTCTTTAAAACACTTAACAAGCGCCCCCTTCCCCCCTTTGCGATATTTAAAAAGTTGCGTTTTGCATGACGAGCAAAAAATATCAACGGTTTTTATAGGGCCTTTTTTGTTTGGTTGTGCCAAAACACCTCCGTAATTAATAATTATATTTAAGGTTAAATAAGATAAGTTTAATGAGGTAGCCCGTAAATTAAAACAGCCGTAGTGACTAGAAAGTATTTTAACCGCCCAGTTCATGACTTATTGGCAGTAGCTAAAACATGATTTAAGTGATCAGCGAGGCATTTAAGGCTAAAGGGCTTAACAATAATGCCTGAAACTTTAGCTGCGATTACATTTTTTATAGCTTTAGAATTATCTTCGCATGTCACCATCAAGACAGGGGTTGAGGTAAGCTGTTCGTCATTTCTTATTCTATTTAGTAAATCTTTACCGTCCATTTTGGGCATATATAAATCAGTGATGACCAAATCAAAAGACTGCTTTTTTAACAGTGTGAACGCCTGAATACCATCGGTCGCTTCAACAATATCAAGATAGTTTAGATTTCTAAGCATGTTAATTAATACATGTCGCATCAGTGGTATGTCATCAACAACAAGTATTTTCATATTATTTAGTTACCTGAATAAATAAAAAGATAGACAATTTTGTGTTTATAAATCAATTATGGCCACCCGCCTAAAATTAATCCCATCAACGAAAATTGGCTTACATAGTAACCACTGTTTATCAAAAAAAGTTTTACTGGACGCTGCTCATAAAGATAACTTAAACCCAAAGAGCTACTCACCCAAAATAAACCAATAGCAAAACCAGTCCCTACACTCAAACCCAAGCTCGACTCGTTACCTAAAAATACCGACAGTACAAATGCAGCCAAAAATGAAAATAAAAATGTGCCAATACATACACGTTTTTTATTGGCACTTTGCAGGTCAAGCTCGGTCAAGCCGCAACTTTCAAGCCAAGCTTGTCTAAATAATAAGTTTGAATACCAAACACTACTTAACGTAAAAGACGAAAGCGCAGCAACCAGTACCGAAATAAAATTAATATCCGAAAAATTCATACAACACTGAAATTTCCTGAATCGTAACGTCTTTTTAATGTAGTTAATATTAACTAATGCAGCAAATACTAAAGTGTAATCGATACTTAAATACCAACAAACTATTAGAACACAGCAAACGTTGCTTTTGTTAACTCAGCTACATCGTCTATGGCTAACTTTAACTCCAACCCACGCTTACCGGCACTGACATATATAATTTCAAACTCACTAGCACTACTGTGAATATATGTTTTAAGACGTTTTTTTTGTCCTATTGGGCTCACTCCTCCAAGTATATAACCGGTGCTTGCATTTACTTTTTGAGGCGCGGCCAAGGCCATTTTTTTTGTTTTTGCCACTTTAGCAAGCTGTTTAAGATTAACTTGTTGAGATACGGGGGTGATGGCAACGATTAATTCACCTTCATGCGTTTCTAGTACAAGTGTTTTAAATACTTGATCACTATTTAAATTGAGTTTTTCAACTGCCTCTAAGCCATAGTGACCATAGTTTGCATCGTGCTCATAGCTTAGTATTTCGAACTTTATTTTTTGTTTTTCGAGCAGTGCGATAGCGGGTGTCATTGGGTTCTCACTTTTTTAGAGGTGTTAGCAAATTTAAAGCAAAAAAAACGGCGCTGTAAAGCACCGTTTTTTTAAACAACATAATTTTTACTTTGTTAAGTCATCAAAAAACTTTTTAACACCATCAAAAAAGCCTTGCTCTTTAGGACGGTTTTTTGAGCTATCTGTGCCCATGCTTTCTTCTAACTCTTTAAGTAGTTCACGTTGGCGCTCGTTAAGATTGACAGGTGTTTCAATAACTACCTTACAAATTAAATCACCTTGTGCGCCACTTCGTACAGACTTAACACCTTTGCCACGCATACGGAACATTTTGCCGGTTTGCGTTTCTGACGGTATTTTAAGTTTTGCACGACCATCAAGTGTAGGTACTTGAATTTCACCGCCTAAACCAGATGTAGTAAAGCTAATAGGTACTTCACAGTATAAATTGTTACCTTCACGCACAAATATATCGTGTTCTCTTACAGACACTTGTACGTATAAGTCACCCGCTGGTGCGCCATGTACTCCGGCTTCACCCTCACCCGATAAACGAATACGATCGCCTGTATCAACACCCGCTGGTATTTTCACCGACAACGTTTTAGTTTTTTCTACACGGCCTTGACCATGACAGCTTTTACAAGGGTCTGAAATAATTTGACCTTGCCCCTGACACGTAGGACATGTTTGCTGAACAGCAAAGAAACCTTGGCGCATTTGCACCTGGCCTGCACCATGACAGGTAGTACATGTTTTAGGTTTAGAACCCGCTTTTGCACCGCTTCCATCACAAGGGTCACAACTTACCCATGTTGGTACTTTAATTTCTACTTCTTTACCACGAACCGCTTCTTCAAGCGTTAAATCCATGTTGTAACGTAAATCAGAACCGCGTTGCTGGCGAGATTGACGTCGGCCACCGCCGCCACCAAAAATGTCTCCAAACACATCGCCAAATACGTCACCAAAATCGCCATGTCCGCCACCAAAGCCGCCATGACCACCGCCACCGCCTTGTTCAAAGGCCGCATGACCGTATTGGTCGTACATCTGGCGTTTTTGATCGTCAGTTAGAATTTCGTATGCTTCTTTTACTTCTTTGAACTTGGTCTCAAGCTCTTTATCGCCTGCGGTACGATCTGGATGATATTTCATCGCTAAGCGTTTATACGCTTTTTTTATGTCTCGCTCACTCGCATCTTTGCTTACGCCGAGGACTTCGTAATAATCGCGTTTTGACATATCTATCACACTACTCTTTCTATTTTGCAGCGTAAGCTGCGGGATAAACCGATAAATCTAATCGATTTATCATTGAATTATGAACCTTAAATACATGCAAAAGGCGCGACAAGCTATTGCTCGCGCGCCTCCTTTGTTCATCCTAACCTAAACACCTAACCGAGTTAAGTGTTTTTGGTCAGTTAGAAGCGTCGGCAACAATTACTTGTCGTCTTTTACTTCTTCAAACTCTGCATCAACAACGTCATCATCTTGCTTGGCTGATTGTTGTTGCTCACCTGCGTCTGCTTGACCTTGCTGTGCTTTAGCTTGAGCAATTTCCATTAACTTTTGAGACTTTTCAGCAAGTGCTTGCGTTTTAGCTTCAATTTCGTCTTTGTTGTCGCTCTTAATTGCAGCTTCTAAGTCTACAACTGCCGCTTCAATCGCTTCTTTATCTTCACTTGGTAAAGCATCGCCCGCTTCTTCAACTTGCTTACGTGTACCGTGAACCATTGCATCTGCTTGGTTACGAACAGCTACAAGCTCTTCAAACTTTTTGTCTTCTTCAGCGTGCGCTTCTGCATCACGTACCATTTTTTCAACTTCTTCATCGCTTAAACCTGAAGACGCTTGAATAGTAATTTTTTGCTCTTTACCTGTGTCTTTATCTTTAGCAGATACATGTAAGATACCGTCGGCATCAACATCGAATGTTACTTCGATTTGTGGTGTGCCACGTTGAGCAGGACGAATACCTTCAAGGTTAAATTGACCTAAAGATTTGTTGTCGCTTGAACGTTTACGCTCACCTTGTAACACATGAATTGTTACCGCAGACTGGTTATCTTCTGCTGTTGAGAACGTTTGTGATTTCTTAGTAGGAATCGTCGTGTTCTTCTCAATAAGCGCTGTCATTACAGAACCCATTGTTTCAATACCTAGAGACAACGGAGAAACGTCTAGTAATAGTACGTCTTTAACATCACCTGCTAGTACGCCACCTTGGATTGCCGCGCCTACAGCTACAGCTTCATCAGGGTTAACGTCTTTACGTGGCTCTTTACCGAAGAAATCAGCAACTGTTTTTTGTACTAAAGGCATACGTGTTTGACCACCAACAAGAATAATGTCGTTGATGTCGCCTACTGATAAATCAGAATCAGCAAGTGCACGTTTAAGCGGCTCTAGAGATTTAGTTACTAAATCTTCAACAAGTGACTCAAGCTTAGCGCGTGTTAGTTTCACGTTCATGTGCTTAGGACCTGTTGCATCAGCAGTTACGTACGGAAGGTTAACTTCTGTAGATTGTGCTGAAGAAAGTTCAATTTTTGCTTTTTCTGCTGCTTCTTTAACACGTTGCATTGCAAGTGGATCTGTTTTTAGATCTAAGCCTTGGTCTTTCTTAAACTCTGCTACTAAGTAGTTGATAACACGGTTATCGAAATCTTCACCACCTAAGTGAGTATCACCATTGGTAGCTAGTACTTCAAATGTGTGCTCGCCTTCAACTTCATCAATTTCAATGATTGATAAATCGAACGTACCACCACCTAAATCGTATACAGCAACAATGTTTTCGCCTTTGTTTTTGTCCATGCCGTAAGCAAGGGCAGCAGCAGTTGGCTCATTGATGATACGCTTAACTTCAAGACCAGCAATGCGACCAGCATCTTTAGTTGCTTGACGTTGTGAATCGTTAAAGTATGCAGGTACTGTAATTACCGCTTCAGTTACTTCTTCTCCTAAGAAGTCTTCTGCAGTTTTTTTCATTTTTTTCAGTACTTCAGCAGAAATTTGTGGTGCAGCGCGTTTTTCGCCGCCCGCTTCTACCCATGCATCGCCGTTATCAGCTTTGATGATTTTAAATGGCATAATGCCGATATCGCGTTGTACTTCTTCGTCTTCAAAACGACGACCAATTAAACGCTTAATTGCAAATAATGTGTTAGTAGGGTTAGTAACCGCTTGACGCTTAGCAGATTGACCTACTAATGTTTCACCGTCTTGCGTGTAAGCAATGATAGACGGGGTTGTGCGATCGCCTTCCGCGTTTTCTATAACACGTGCTTTGTCACCATCAAGTACTGCAACACAAGAGTTTGTAGTACCTAAATCGATTCCGATAATTTTACCCATGAAACTTCTCCAACTTCAAAATTCGTTATACGTTAATTCGTTCGATGACTAGTAAATAGGGATGCCCTAAAACTAATTCAACTGTAAAAATGAAAAAAAATTCATTTTTTATGATTTATTTACAAAATAACCCCAATAATTGTAAGGAATGATGATTTTTAGAGCGTTTGACACACCTTTAAATACTGGCCTGACCAGTTTGGTTGTGTTATAAATTTATTAAATTGCACTTTTAAAGGATATTTCCCATGCATTTTGACCAACTACTTGAGCAAGCCGCTAAAATAGGTCAATCAGATAAAATCGAACAATCCACACTTACCATGCAGTTTCCTGAAAATTGGTGCCAAGGAAGAACCGCTTTTGGTGGTTTATCAGCTGCATTGTTATATCAGGCTATTAGAGGCAAAGTGAATAATGACCGCCGACTTCTTTCATTAAGTACTAATTTTGTTGGGCCTTTACTCGCCGACACCCCTTTTTCACTTTATGTTGAAGTATTACGTGAGGGTAAAAACAGTACACAAGTACTCGCTAAAGCAATTCAAAATGAGCAAGTAGCCGTAATCGTACAGGCTTGTTTTGCTAAAAATAGAGAGTCAGCTATTAATGTTCCTGTTTCAAAGTCGTTAGGTTTAAGCCCTGTTAACGAGCGTTATACGTTACCCTTTATAAAGGGCCAAATGCCTGAATTTTTTCAGCATGTGGATTTGTGCCCACAGCAAGGCGCAATGCCTTTTACAGGGGCAGACACATCTCATTTAGGTGGGTGGATGCGACTTAAACATACACCTGAAACCATTACAGAAGCGCATGTAATTGCACTAACCGATGCATGGCCGCCAACATTATTACAAATGTTTAAACAACCCGGACCAGCAAGTAGTATGTCGTGGTATTTAGAGTTTGTTCAGTCTCCCAATTTAACGCCTGGCGAGTGGCTTGGCTTTGAAGCAATTACGCATCACTCTAAAGATGGATATGGTTTAGAGGACGGGTGTATTTGGTCACAGTCAGGTGAGCTTATTGCTCTTACCCGCCAAACTGTTGCTGTGTTTGATTAGGGTCGGTTGAACTTTGCGGATTAAAATTTGTTCAAACTAGGGGCTATATAATAGCGGCGCGAGATTTTTAACCTAGTGGGCTCGATAACTGCTCCTGCATTACTCTACTGGCTTACATCCATGTAAGAATAAGTAAAAACTGAGTAACAAAGAGTAAATAGCCCCTAGGAAGCCCCCCCTTGGGAAGCGCCTGTTTGGCATTAATGCTACGTTCTCGACAATTTATGGGAATAACCATACTAAATAGGCTCTTCCTTAATACTAATACAGACTCCTGCAAATTTAACCTTGAAAGGTCAACAGACCTTAATATATAAAATGCTGGCCAATCAGATAGTTTCTGGCTTGGCCTGTATTCAAAATTAACAGTTCGCGTTGTATTACAGCTTCAAATATTGCAAAATCAAATAAATGCATTATTGTTTGGTACTAAATTGCAAACTGTTTGCCCCTGCTGTGACCTGATCATAGATATACCAAGAATTATCGCTAAGCAAATGGCGATTTGCCCGCATTGCCATCATAAATTATGCGAAGCCAACGTAAACCACGATAATCGCATAGTGGCGTTAAGCTTTAGTGCTTTGCTAATGCTATTAAGTAGTATGTTTTATCCTTTTTTATCCTTTAGTAGTAATGGTATAACCCAAACTATCACCCTCCCCGACGCAGCCCGAATATTATTCAATTACGATAGTGAATTGTTAGGCCTTTTTATTGATTTAAGCATTATTGCCTTACCAATGAGTTTATTAATTATTTTAATACCCCTTCATTTAGGTGTTTTAAAAACATTGCCACAAGGCATTGCGCGTAGGTTGCTTAAGTTTACTTTGGCACTTGAGCCATGGATTATGTCTGAGATATTTTTAATTGGTGTTTTAGTCAGCATGGTTAAAATTATGTCTTTGGCTGATATAAGCTTTGGGGCAAGTTTTTGGGCTTATGCTGGCTTTGTTATTTTATACATTGCCGCTTTAGTACACTTAAATCGTCCAAGGTTATGGGCTCAAATAAAACCAATAAAAGTGTTAGAAGGTGCCGAGCACGCTAAACGTGCTATTGATGAAAATATTAAAGCCTGTCATGTGTGTCATCAGCTTTGTACAGGTAAGATCTGCCAGCGATGCCACACCAAAACACATGTACGTAATCCTCATAGCGTTCAAAAAGCAACTGCTTGGCTCATCACATCTATTGTTTGCTATATACCAGCCAACGTATTGCCTATCATGAATACAACAAGCTTGGGTGATGAAACCCCGTCCACACTTATTGGTGGGGTTATTTTACTTTGGAAAAGTGGTTCTTACCCCATTGCAGGTATCATTTTTTTTGCGAGTGTTGTTGTTCCTTTAGCTAAAGCATTTGTACTAAGCTTTTTGTGTATTATGGTAACAAAACCTGCAAACAGGCATACAAAAAGTTACACTAGAATTTACCAACTCACTGAGTTTATTGGTAAATGGTCAATGATTGACGTTTTTGTTGTCGCCATTTTAGTGGCTTTAGTACAGCTAGGTAATTTAATGTCAGTTACACCAGGCTTAGGCATTGCATTTTTTACCGTTATGGTAATATGCCAAATGATGGCTGCTCATTCATTTGATCCACGCCTTTTATGGGATTCACCTAAAAATAAATCATCAGAGACTAAAACATGACCGAAACTGCCCAAGTAACAGATGAACCAAGAATCTCTGCTATCTGGATTATTCCAGCCATAGCGCTTTTTGTCGGCGTGTGGATGCTTTATCAATATCAAGCAAATAAAGGCCCAACTATATATATTGAGATGCCGCAAGCCGAGGGCATTATTGCGGGTAAAACAGAAATAAAAGTGCGCAGTGTAAAAATAGGGCAAATAGACAGCGTTCGTTTATCCGACTCCCAAGACAGTGTGATTGCACGGGCTCAAATAGATAAAAGCTATGAAGACTTACTTACCGACGACGCAAAAATATGGGTGGTAAAACCACGTATAGATGAAACCGGCATAAGTGGAATGAGTACTTTACTCTCTGGGGTATATTTAGAATTTGCACCGGGCGAAAGCAATACACTGAAAGAAAATTTCACCCTGCAAGAAGAACCTGCATTAATAGGCAAAGACGTGCAAGGTGGTCGCTTTAAACTACTTAGTTATAACGCAGAAGTACTTGATGTTAGTACCGGAATATTTTTTAAGAATTATAAAATTGGCCAAATAGAAACCGCCACATTTGATTGGGAAAACCAAGCAATGAAGTACGGTATATTTATAAAAGCGCCTTACCAAAACTTAATTACCAACAACTCGATTTTTTGGGTCAACGCTGGTATAGAAATTGATTTATCTGCTGATGGCATAAATATTAATACAGGCTCTTTAAGTAAGCTTTTAAAAGGCGGAATTTCAGTTGGCTTACCCGATAACCAAACACCGGGGGAAATAGCTAACGATGGCCACAATTTCTCACTTAGCCAAAGCTATAAAGAAGCACTAGAAGAACGCTTTTACGACTTTGACTATTACATAATAGATTTTGAACAATCAATTAGAGGCCTCAAACCCGGTGCCCCTGTTGAATATCGTGGTATTCGCATTGGTACAGTAGTTGAAGCGCCTGCAAACATAATTGTTAATGGTAAACCTGCTCACTTTAAAAGTGCAAACACGTCAGTACCTGTTCTTATAAAAATAGAGTACGGGCGTATTTATCACCACAGCGCAACAGCTAAAGACTTTTGGAAAGAAAGCTTAAAAGGCTGGATAGAAATTGGCATGCGCGCCTCTTTAAAGCCCGGAAATCTTTTAACTGGTGCAGTTTATGTTGATTTTGATATGTACCCCGATGCCCCAGAAGCGGAGTTTGAAAAACTGGGCCAGTATACCGTTTTTCCTAGTATATCGAGCGGAATTACCGTACTTGCCGACCAGGTTTCTGATGTATTAAACAAAGTTAATAATTTAAAAGTTGAAGAAAGCTTAGCCCAAATACAAGTTGCCTTTGCCGACTACCAATCTCTTGCAAATGAAATGCGCACACTATTAAATGAAAAAGATACTCAAAATTTACCCGGTGATATAAATCGTAACTTTGCAAAAATGACCAAAAGCATGGAGCAATTTGAAGTGACCATGCGACAATTTGATAAAACAATGGCGAGTTATCAGGCTGGATCTGAATTTCATCATCAATTACAACAAACACTGCGTGAATTTAAGCGCTTAAGTGAAGAAATACAACCTTTGACACGCGGCTTAAATGAACAACCAAACATGCTAATTTTTGACAAATCACTGCCCGCAGATCCAATACCAAGGAGGCAATAATGAAAACCCTATTAATCATAACAAGTTTGCTTTTAGTATTGTCGGGCTGTAGCTCAGCAATACAAAATGCGACTCAGTATTACCAATTTGAACAGCCTATTGATTCATCATCACGAAATGTTAGTGAAACCAACTCACAGTTGAGAGTACAAACAGTTGTTTTAAGAGGCGCATTAAACAACTTAGGCATAGCGATGAAAATTGATAATAATCAAATCCACGCTGCAAATTATCATTTATGGGGCGAGTCTCCTGACGTTATGCTTACTGCCACTGCCCAACAAACTTTATTTAAAAATATGCCCTCTTGGATGGTTATTAAAGGGCTACCTGTAATAACCGAGCTTGATCAGCAAACATTTTATGAGCTTGAGTACGAAATTCACCACTTTAATGGTGATATGCAAGGCAATGCTGATATCTCTGGACTATGGCGCTTATATTATACTCACCCAGAAACCGGCCGCCGCTTGATTAGTGTGCATAACTTCTCACGCCTAGTGCCCATAAAAGACGACGGCTACGACGGTTTAGTAGCCACGCTTGAGCAAACGTGGCTAAACATAAACTTAGATGTAGCCAAAGCAATAGAACAAGCACGACTTTAATAACCATATATATCAATGGCGGTTTTATCATCACTAATAACCGCCTTGCCTACCCTGTTAAAATCTAACTTTAATAATAGACACTAATAAACATTGTTATTATCTGTATCACCATTTGCAGCAACGCGTTTTTTTATTCAGACTTCACCATGCTTACAGCACTACGTTCTCGTTGTAACTTAATGAACTTTGGAGTTATGCAATTACCTTACACATTAATAGCAGCATCGCTGGCTGTTATGAGTTTTAAAGCATGAGATAAGTACTTTGTAGATATTGAAATAAATAAAAAACCCCAATGTATCAGTACATTGGGGTTTTATTTTTTGACTTATTTATCAATCTTATTTTTGTAACTTAATGCCATTGTAATAAGCGTCAAGTGTAGTGATTTTTGTTTGATTTGGTAAATCAGCAAAGTCACTTTCAATAAACTTAGTACCGCGCAGCTGCACATTTAAACGCGCTGCTTGTGGGTTTAGCATAGTTTGCTTGTAGTACTGTTTTATATCTGCAAGCGTTACTTTTTCTACTTCATTGATCAACTTTTGTTTTGAGTCAAAACTAAAGTTTTCTCGGTACCAATCATTAATTAAAGGACCCATTTCATCATTTAAGTTTTTAGGTTGCTCTTTAAGTGACACCAAAGTCGCATTTTTAAGCTGTAAAAATGTGTCTTCTGTCATGTTATCAAGCTCAACCGCGTACTCTTTTTTGAACTGGTCGAAGCGAGCTTGTACTTCTTTAGGCCCTTTTACAGGGGTTTGTATGAACAAACCAACAGCAGAATAATCTTCGATTGAGCTTGCAATAGCACCTACTGCATAAGCGAGTTGTTCTTCTGTTCGCATTTTGTCAAATGCGATTGTTCTAAAGTGATCGCGTAATACAGCAGCCTGAGCCTTTTGTTTGTAACCCGGTATTGGGTGAACGGTCATATCAACCACGGCAACATCGGCTACATCTATATCCTTTTGTAATACTAACGTTTCACCCGGTTGCGGCAACCACGCTTTACTACGAGCAAACTCGCTCACCGTATGATTTTTAGGTAAAACAGCTATGAGCTCGCCTGCTATTGATTCTATATCTTGCTGGTTATAATTACCGTAGCTAAATACACGCAAATCATTATTAGAAAATGTAGCTTGTTGTAACTTTGTTAAGTCAGCAACACGTAATGATTTTGCAGTTTTGATTAATTCATCGGTATCAAAGCTACCCGTACGAGTTAGCTTAGAGTAAGCACCAAAGGCTTGAGCATAAGGAAATTGCTTTTGTTGATTCAATAAGTCACGCGTGTAACGGTCAATAGCTTGCTCGAACGCTTGCGAAGTAGCCTTAACGTTTAATCCACTCAAAGCCTGTTTAAGCAATACATCTTGCTTATCAGTGAACCCATTAAGTGATAATACAAGCCCATTACTTGGTGCTAGTCTAACGCCCATACCCGCTACAGCAGCTTCAGTGCTTAATTGGCTTTGCTGAATGTTGTATAAATCTGCCCAAACAGAGTAAAGCACTTCAGCACTTATGTCGCTCAGACCCGGTTGTGTATTTATATAAACCTCAACGAGCCCTTTAGGTTGCTCAGCAAATTTTTGACTTGCTTGACGCCATACTTTTACACCCTGCTTATCGAAAACAAGCTCTGGGTGTTTTTGCTCTTTAAATTCAGCCGTTTTAATTGCAAAACTTTCAGGTAATAAGTTGTTCACACTAGGAAGCGCTAATTTAAACTCACTTGGCTTATTCCAGCTTGCTATTTCATCATCACTAATGTCATTTATGCGGTATTTGCCGTCGTAAAAGTATAATTGAGAGTCTGTTTCTTCTTGTTGTGAAATGTACCAAATACGTAGCGAATCTGCATTAAGCTGGTTTAGCACATTGTTAACAGCGTCGGCATCAAATTTTGCATAGTGGTAAGGTGCGTTAATCGTGTGATTAAGCGGGTAAACCTGCATGCTACCCGTAAGAGCACTTACATAGTTAAACTCGTCGCCCTTTTCTAAAAATGTAAATTGGTTATTAAGCGAGGTACGTATTTCGTTAAAGTACTTGCTATTAACCCCTTCTTTTTTTATTAAATCAATGTATTGCATAACCAGTGCAACAATTGCTTCGCGGTTTTGCATACCTAAATCAGTAAGCTCAATATCGACCGTTAAGGCACCATAGTTTGCATATTGTGTAGGAGAGGCTGATGCCCCTAGCTGCGAAACCCAGCCCTTATCTCTTAGTATTTGTGCTGGGCTACCCGGCATTTCATTGCTTAATAAATATGAAACAAAACGGTTAGGTTTAACAGCAAACTCATCACTGTTGTTGGTAATTGTAAAATCAAGTTTTAACTGTTTTACATCTTCATTTGGCGAGTAAAATACGCGTTTACCGCCCGCTTTATCAAAATCTAAATTAGCAGTAACACTTGGCTTTTCAATGTTTTTATTTTTAATGTCAGTGAAGTATTTTTGCGCTTTTTGTTCCATATCGGCTATTGGCAAATTAGAAATAAGTGCGACTTTCATAATATTTGAAGAATAATATTTATTGTAAAAATCAACGGTTTCTTGATGAAGCGAACTACCTTCTTTATCGCCTAGTGTTTCTAGGTTACCAATTAAAAAGCGATTAGCTGGATGCTCGCCCATCATTTTACGCGCTAATTTAAATTGGCCAAAGAAGTCCAGTTCGCGGCGCATAGACCACTCAGCATTCACTGCGTTTTTTTCTTTTTCTGTGTATTCTGGATATAACTTGGGGGCTTTAAAAAAGTCAGAAAAACGGTCGAGTCCTTCGTCAAACGCATCGTTGTTTATTTTGAACATGTAGTTTGTAATTTCGAGCCACGTGTAGGCGTTGTGCGCTCCGCCATTTTTGGTCATGAAATCTGAATACCCTTTTGTATCAGGGTAACGTTCTGTGCCTAAAAATAGCATATGCTCTAAGTAATGCGCCATACCCTGCTGAGACATAGGATCATGTAGTAAACCCACCCCCACACTTAGTGAAGCAGCAGATTTTTCTGCGCTTGGATCAGACACTAAAATAACCTCAATTTCGTTAGCAAGCTTTAGTGTTTTATATTCTCTATTATCATTTGGGCTAACCACTAAAGTGTCTGATAGTAACGAGGCTTGTGGCGAGGTTGCTACTGATGAAGATGTATTCGAGCAACCGCTGAGAACAGCGAGTGCGATGGCACTGAGACAAATAATTTTTTTCATTTTATTTCCATTAAAAGCATGATGCAAAAAAGGTTATGCTAATTCAAAAGCAGGTTTCATAATATAAACTAACACTTTGTACTGAATACTTTCTAGCAGTTAACGCTTTTTTGTGTAACACATTGTGAAAAATGTCTGCATACTGACTAAAACAATAACAAGGAACTACAATGGAAAAAATAATAATACTTGCCATGTTTGTGCAAGTCACCCTGTCTTTGGCTGTAATGATTATTATGGGGAGAAGACGCTTTGCAGCAGCTAAAAATAAACAGTTAAACTTAAACGACTTTGCAACGATGCGATTAGATAACGCAGGTGACCATGTAAGGGTTGCGGATAGAAACTTTACTAACCAGTTTGAAATACCCGTTTTATTTTACGCCGGTTGCTTGTTAGCTTTGCAATTAAACAGTGCAAGCGTTGTGGTTGCAATTTTGGCCTGCGTATTTGTAATAACACGCATATTACATAGCATTATTCATTTAGGATCAAATAACGTAAGAGCTGTCTCTTATACACATCTGACGCTGCCGACGAGCGATCTAGTGTAGA
>OJBJ01000042.1_pt1 | contig 40746 bp, 40 predicted proteins | sample 1590621 | NCBI WGS metagenome assembly OJBJ01 (sample SAMN05416808, study PRJEB24817) | seawater metagenome | isolation source: Sea water | place: Canada:Atlantic | collected 2013-11 | reverse complement strand
GCCGTGGCCCAATGTACCCGATTGCTCAAGAAGGTGCGTTGAAGCTTAAAGAAATTTCATACATTCACGCTGAAGCCTACCCAGCCGGTGAGTTGAAGCATGGCCCGTTAGCGTTAGTTGACGAAGACATGCCAATCATTGCCGTGGCACCAAAGAATGATTTGCTAGAGAAACTGGTTTCTAACCTAGAAGAAGTGAAAGCCCGTGGCGGTGAACTGTTCGTCTTTGCTGATGAATCGGTAAACCTGCATGATCTAGACGACCAACACCTAGTATCACTACCCACAGTACCTAGCTGCCTAGAGCCGATTGTCTACATCATTCCTCTACAACTGCTGTCATATCACGTTGCCGTATTAAAAGGCACCGATGTGGACCAGCCTAGAAATTTGGCCAAATCGGTTACCGTAGAATAATTGTAAGTTATTGATTTGTAAGGCTTTTATGCTTTATATTGATTAACAATAAAGTCGTTAACTCAGCTGTTAAACAAGCCACCCCAGCGTTCTTTTTAAAGAATAGTTGAGGTGGCTTTTTTATTGGCTCATCGGATATTGAATGCACAAAATTAACAGGGTTGGATTTCGACCCTGTTTTATAACCAGTATTGAAACTACTCGGTGATTAAGGTGCAATAGTGGGTATTGATAGGTTATTTATCAATAAGCTAGCAAAACACCGTCCGTATTCTCAAGGAAGAACACATGCCTCAAGACAATCCAGAAAACCTATCTGCCATTATTGCGCTCGCAATTTTTGTACTGCCAATCATCGTTGCACTTTTCTATCGCTACAAAGCTAAAAAACTGAAAGGCAGCCTTGCCAAAAGCCAGCTTGACATCACCACCATAAAGGCCGAGCGCGACAGTTTAATTGAAACCCTAAAGCCTATAACCGATGTGAAGCAAGAAGCAGGGCGTCTGTATTCAGAGGCAGATGCAGCCAATTTGAATGCAAAAGCCGTATTGAAAGCCGCCAAAGAAAAAGCGCAAGAGTTAGTAGACCAAGGCCAAAGCGAAGCTGATAAAACAATAGAATCGGCTAAAAGTCGGGCGCAAGAGATTGCAGGCTCAGCGCTTGAGGCCAAAGAGAAAGCCGACAGCTATGCAGCGGCCATCAAAGCAATGAAAAATACCATAGAAGGTTATCAAGACGATTACATCATCCCGAATCATTCTGTATTAGATGACTTAGCCGATGAATATAGCCACAAAGAGGCAGGAGAGCAGTTGAAGCTAGCTCGCAAACGTGTGAAGGACATGGTGAAAGATAGTCGTGCAGCCGACTGTGATTATGCTGAAGCTAATCGTCGAGCTTATGCGATACATTTTGCAGTCGATGCCTTCAACGGCAAAGTAGACACTGCGCTAGCCAAAGTGAAACACGATAACTATGGCAAGATTAAACAAGCGATCATAGATGCCTATGCCTTGGTTAACCACAATGGCCAACCCTTCCGAAATGCCAGAATTGAGCAAGAATACCTAGATGCCCGATTAGAAGAACTAAAATGGGCGGTAGCAACACATGAATTACGCCAACAAGAACTAGCCGAGCAAAAGGAGCTGAGAGAGCAAATACGCGAAGAAGAAAAAGCGCGACGTGAAATGGAAAAAGCCATTAAAGACGCAGAGAAAGAAGAGCGCATGCTGCAAAAAGCGTTAGAAAAAGCACGTAAAGAGCTAGCGGGAGCGACGGAAGAGCAAAAACTACAATACGAAGCGCAACTTGCGGAGCTAGAGTCGAAGTTAAGTGAAGCCGAAGCCAAAGGCCAAAGAGCATTATCAATGGCCCAACAGACCAAGCGCGGTCACGTTTATGTAATTAGTAATATTGGCAGCTTTGGTGAAGAAGTATTTAAAGTAGGAATGACACGTCGCCTAGAGCCCATGGATCGAGTAAAAGAGCTTGGCGATGCATCAGTGCCATTCAGCTTTGACGTACACGCCATGATCTATAGCGATGACGCCCCGGCTTTAGAAAAATCGTTACACCGCGTATTCGACGACAAATCAGTGAACAAAGTAAACCCTCGTAAAGAGTTCTTTAAATTACCCTTAAGCGAAATCAAACAAGCGGTTGAACAAGAAAATGTAGACGATGTAAATTGGACACTGAAAGCCGAAGCGGCAGAATACAGAGAGTCTATGAGCATTAATCGATCAATCGTTAAACAAAAGAATGAAGCTGAAAATCAAAACAGCACAGTAATGGCTTAAACAGCCTGCATGGTAAGGAACCCTTAATGTATAAGCCCCCTTGTTTATGCTTAAATGACGTCAATTATCACACGGAATAGACATTTACATGTTTGAACAAACTTTTAAAAACATTGACGACATTTTTCATAAAGATGCTGGTTGCTCTAGTGAACTAGATTACACCGAACAATCATCATGGATGCTATTTTTAAAGTACCTAGACGACCTAGAATTCACCAAGTCGCAAGAAGCCGAATTGATGGCCGAAGACTACCAATACATTATCGATGAACAATTTCGTTGGAGTTCGTGGGCTGCACCTAAAACCGCAAATGGTGAGTTTGATCACGATAATGCCTTAACCGGCAGCGACTTAATGGATTTTGTTGATGGCGAGTTATTCCCTTACCTTAAAGGTTTTAAACTTCGTGCTAAAAGCCCTGACACTATTGAATATAAAATCGGTGAGATTTTTAGCGAGATCAAAAACAAAATTCAAAGCGGTTATTCACTGCGTGACGCCCTAGAGAAAGTGGATGAGCTGCGTTTTCGTTCACAAGAAGAAAAGCACGAGCTTTCACACCTGTACGAAGTAAAAATTAAAAACATGGGCAACGCTGGCCGTAACGGGGGCGAATACTACACGCCACGCCCATTGATTCGCGCCATGATCGATGTATTGCAGCCACAAATTGGCGAAACGATTTACGACGGTGCCGCAGGCTCGGCAGGTTTCTTATGTGAAGCCTACGACTACCTTCGCCAAGGTGGTGCCAGCAACAAGCAGCTTTCAACTAGCGACCTAAAAACCCTGCAAGAAAACACCTTTTACGCCAAAGAGAAAAAGTCTTTAGCGTACGTTATCGCCATTATGAACATGATTCTTCATGGCATCGAAGCACCTAACGTTATTCACACCAATACATTAGGTGAAAACCTACAAGACATTACCCCAAGCAACCAGCACGATATTGTATTGGCTAACCCGCCATTTGGCGGCAAAGAACGTAAAGAAGTTCAGCAAAACTTCCCGATTAAAACCGGTGAAACGGCCTTCTTGTTTTTGCAGCACTTTATCAAAATGCTTAAACCTGGTGGCCGCGCGGCCATTGTGATTAAAAACACCTTCTTATCCAATACCGATAACGCCGCCATTGCCTTGCGTAAAGAACTATTAGAAAACTGCAACTTACACACCGTACTCGACTGCCCCGCCAAAACATTTTTAGGTGCTGGGGTAAAAACCGTGGTGCTGTTTTTCACCAAAGGCGAACCGACACAAAAAACTTGGTTTTATCAGCTAGACCCTGGCCGCAGTTTGGGTAAAACCAATCCGCTCAACGACAACGACTTAAAAGAATTTATCGAGCTACAAAAGAGCTTTGAGGAAAGTGCTAAATCTTGGTCATTGGCGACAGCTGATTTAGATACGGATGCTAAGGGAAATGGTACATGGGATTTATCGGTTAAAAACCCCAATCAAGCTGAAGAAGCGCCCCTGCGTGAACCGCAAGCCATTATTGAAGAGATCATCGCGCTGGATAAAGAGAGTGAAGCAATTCTGGGTAAAATTCAGGAGTTGTTGTGATGGAATGGCCGATTGTAAAGCTTGGTGATATTTGTGATTTTCAAAATGGTTTCGCATTTAAAAGCAAACTGTTCACCGATATTGGTGTTCCAATTCTACGCATATCAAATATCCAAAGTGGCTCTATTGATTTAAAGCGAGTTGCTTACACAGATCCAAGTTCGTATAAAGAAAACTTAGATCGTTACCGTGTTGTAGGTGGCGATCTATTGATCGCGATGTCCGGGGCAACGACGGGAAAAATAGGTATAAATAATACAGGCATTGATTTTCTTCTGAATCAACGAGTTGGTAAATTTGTCCCTAGCAATGAATTAGACAAGCAATATTTATATTATTATTTATCTACGCAAGTAGAAAATCATTTAGAAATATCAGCTGGTGCAGCACAGCCGAACCTTAGTACTGAGCAAATAAAAGGGATGAAAATCCCATTCCCTCCCATCCCTGAACAAAAGCGCATCGTCGCCATTCTCGATCAAGCCTTTGCCGATATAGAACAAGCCCGCGCCAAGACTGAGCAAAACCTCAAAAACGCCCGCGAACTGTTTGAGTCGACATGTTCAATGTCCATTTTTTCAATGGATTCTACTCCAAGCCTTACAGTCATTGATGTTGCAGCCCAAGAAAAAGGGGCTATGCGAACAGGTCCATTTGGTAGTCAGTTATTAAAACGAGAGATAGTAGATGAAGGCATTGCTGTATTAGGAATTGATAATGCTGTTCACAATTCATTTCAATGGGGGGCAAAGCGATTTATAACACCAGAGAAATTTGAAGAGCTTTCTCGATTTGAAGTTAAGGCAGGAGATGTGCTCATCACGATTATGGGAACGTGTGGGCGTTGCGCAATTGTTCCAGAAGGAATACCAAAAGCCATTAATACGAAGCATATTTGTTGTATTACTTTAGACTCTAAAAAATGCTTGCCAGAATACCTCCATGCGTATTTTTTGTATCATCCTATTGCAAGAGAATATCTTTTCAAAAAGGCGAAAGGAGCTATTATGGCTGGGTTAAATATGGGAATAATCAAAGAGCTTCCGCTTGTTCTGCCTACTATTAAAGTACAAAAAGAGCAGGTATTGCGAATTAAACAGTTAAAAGAAAGCATTGAACAGCTGGAAGCAACATATAAGTCTAAGTTAGCAGTACTAGACGAGCTTAAAAAATCCATCTTACAAAAAGCCTTTTCAGGTGAGTTAACGAAAACTCTTGAGGTTGATACAAACAAAGGAGCGGTGGCCTAATGTCACAAGCAAGGACGCGTAACGAAGCACTCTCTATTTACGAGCGCCGAGCGGATTTTATAGCCCCTAAAGTAATGGCCGAGCAGTGGATAAGGACAGGCACAATAGGTGAGATAAGTGGCGATGAGTAATATAGTGCTTTACACCAGTGACGACGGCCTCACGCGTTTAGATTTGCGCGTGCAAGGCGAAACCGTGTGGCTTAGCCAGTTGGAAATTGCCGAGTTGTTTCAAACTACCAAGCAAAACGTATCGCTGCATGCCAAAAATATCTTAGATGAAGGTGAGTTAAGCGCTCTGGCAACTGTCAAGGATTCCTTGACAGTTCAAATGGAGGGTAAGCGAGAGGTTAAACGCACTATCACCTTGTATAACCTTGACCTAATTTTGGCCATTGGTTACCGCATTCGCTCACCGCGTGGCACGCAGTTTCGTCAGTGGGCGACAATGCACTTGACCGAGTTTTTGGTGAAAGGCTTTGTCATGGACGATAAGCGCCTAAAAGAACCCGGCGTTTGGGATTACTTTGATGAGCTACTGGCGCGCATTCGTGATATTCGCGCCTCAGAAAAACGTTTTTATCAAAAAGTACGCGATCTATTTGCGCTCAGCTCTGACTACCAGCAACGCGAACAAGAAACCCAGCAGTTTTTTGCCCAAGCACAAAACAAACTCTTATATGCCGTAACTCAGCATACCGCCGCCGAGCTGGTGCTTGCGCGGGCTAACCCCAACGAGGCGAATATGGCGCTGTTTAGTTGGCAAGGTGAGCGGGTGCGTAAGCAAGATGTGCTGGTCGCAAAAAATTATCTGAATGCCGATGAAATAGACACGTTAAACCGCTTAGTGGTGATTTTTTTAGAGCAAGCTGAATTACGTGTAAAGCAACAACAAGACCTCACCTTAGACTTTTGGCAGAATAATCTCGACAAAATGTTAGCCTTTAATGACCAAGCGCTGTTACAAGGCTCAGGTAGCGTGAGCCATGCGGATATGAAGCAAATTGCCGAAGCGCGCTATAACGAGTTTGATCAGCAACGCCGGCAAGCAGAAGTTTTAGCTGCTGATCAAGAAGACTTACAATCGCTAGAAACGTTAGCGAAAAACTTAAAGCACAAAAGGTAAGCCGCATGGCCATGAACGAAGCGGATACCCGCGCGAATTTAATCGACCCTAAGCTAGTGGCGGCCGGTTGGGGTGAAGTTGATAACAGCTTTATTCGTCGTGAACTTATTTGCCCTGGCCAAATCATGGCGGGCGGCAAACGCGCTAATAAAGTGCCTTGCGATTATGTACTGGTATACAAAGGCCGCAAGCTTGCCGCTGTAGAAGCCAAAAAAGAGTCGCTGGCCTACAGTGAAGGTGTGCGCCAAGCCAAAGACTACGCAGAGCGCCTGCAATGCCGCATTGCGTATGCCACCAACGGCCATGATATTTACCAAATAGATAGGCTCACAGGTGTTGAGAAGCTGGTGGATGAATACCTTTCTCCGCAAGCGCTTTGGGACTTAACCTTTGAGCAAACAGGCGATACACCAGAAGCGGCTTTTACCACCGCTTGGCGTGATGCGTTTTCTACCATTCCCTTTGAGGCTAAAGGCGATTGGGCACCGCGTTATTATCAAGAAAATGCTATTCACAACGCCCTTGAAGCCATTGCCCAAGGCAAAAATCGTATCTTGCTAACTCTGGCTACCGGTACGGGTAAAACCTGTATTGGCTTTCAAACAGCGTGGAAGTTATTTCAAACCCGCTGGAGCTTAACCGCGCAAAAAGACATTAGCCTTGCTAAAAAGCGCCCGCGTATTTTGTTTTTGGCCGACCGTAATATTTTAGCCAACCAAGCGTTTAACGATTTTGGTTCGTTTGGCGAAGATGCCATTGTACGTATCACCCCTGACGATATTCGTAAAAGAGGCGGCGTACCGAAAAATGCCAGCGTCTTCTTTACCATTTTCCATACGCTCATGTGTGGGCCAAACTCTGCACAAGTTGATAGTGAAGAAGATGAAAACGGAACCGTCAGCAGAACTGAAAACCCTTATTATGAGCAATACCCGCCCGATTTCTTTGACCTCATTATTATTGATGAATGTCACCGTGGTGGCGCTAATGATGAAAGTGCATGGCGCGATATTCTTAACTACTTTGCGCCAGCTGTTCAGCTAGGTTTAACCGCAACACCCAAGCGCACCGATAACGCGGACACCTACGGTTACTTTGGCGAACCCGTTTACAGCTATACCCTAAAAGAAGGCATTAACGATGGTTTTTTAACGCCGTTTAAAGTCTTGTCTATTGTTGGCACCATGGATGAGTACATGTACACCCCAGGTGATGGCGTTGTGGTAAAAGGTGATCCAGAACCCGGCAAACTGTATAAAGAAGGCGATTTCAACCGCATTATCACCATTCCACAACGTGAAGAACGCCGTGTTCATTACTGGATGGATCGCTTTAAACCCAATGAAAAAACCATCGTATTCTGTGCGACTCAGGTTCATGCCGGAATGGTACGCGACTTTATCAACCAGTATGCGGTGCAAAAAGGCTGGACGACCAATACCAACTACTGTGTGCGTGTTACCGCGAACGATGGCGCTGCCGGTGAAAACGATTTAAAAACCTTCTGCGACAACGAAAAAACTATCCCAACTATTTTGACCACCTCACGCAAGCTGTCTACAGGCGTTGATGCGCGTAATGTTCGCAATATTGTATTGATGCGCCCCTGTAACAACATGATCGAATTTAAACAGATCATTGGCCGTGGCACCCGCACCTATGACGGTAAAGATTATTTTACCGTGTACGATTTTGTAAAAGCCCATCACAACTTTGCTGACCCAGCTTGGGACGGCGAACCTATTCAAGAAGAAGTCTGCGCCGAGTGTGGCAAAACCCCGTGCGAGTGTGAAGAAACAGGTGGCAGTGGCCCAGGCGAACCCAAACCCTGCAAGGTGTGCGAGCAACAACCGTGTATCTGTGAAAAACCAGAACCCGAAGGGTGCGAAAAGTGTGGCCAGCGCCCATGCGTGTGTGAAAAGCTAGAGATCACGTTATCGGATGGCCGCACAAGGCAGATCAAACACATCTCGTCGGCGATGTACTGGGCAGGCGATAAGCCCATTACAGCCAAAGAATTTATCGAACGCATGTTTGATGATCTACCCAAATTCTTTGAAAATGAAGATCAGCTACGCGACATTTGGAGCGACCCAACCACGCGCGAAAAGCTTCTACAAGACCTTGCTGAAGCAGGTTACGACAATGAAAAACTCGACAGCATGAAAGCCGTGATCGATGCGCAAGATAGCGATGTTTACGATGTGCTAACGTATGTAGCTTATGCCGCAGAAGCGAAAACTCGAAGCGACCGAGCGCAACAAGCTAAGCCCAAAATTCGTTCTGCATTTACCGATTATAAGCAGCAAGAATTTATCGACTTTATCATCAGTAAATACATTGAAGACGGCGTAAATGAACTGGCAACCAGCAAAATGCGCAGCTTGGTAGAGCTTAAATACAACACGATAAACGACGCCGCAATTGAGTTTGGTTCGCCAAAAGCGATACGAGAAACGTTTGTTGGGTTTCAGAAGTATTTGTATGAATGATCGCGCCCCCGTTTCTCAACCGACTAATACTTTGTTCAAAAAGTTACTTTATATTTTGGAGAGTGGGTTTAGAAAACTTGCCAGATGTCTCCCACAATAGATCTATCACAGATACCAGAGGTTAAAAATGTCGATTACTCTTTTGAACAATCCAAATACCGAGTACCTGAAAACCTTGCCGACACTGGATCAATCCCCAATAGACTGGTTGAATATCTCAACGGAGAGCTTGATCAGGTTAAAAGCGGTAAATTATGACCTGAAGATATTCTTGGGCGAGAACTTTCCCCTGTGGCGAGAGCGCTGGCTGGAAGCGCGACGATTAAAAAAGCGGTTATCTCATCAACCCTTTCACAGTCAGAAGAACAAAGAGTCAAAGGATATGGATTATTTAAGGATGTGCGTGAGTTATTTGCCGGATTCAAGCAGAATGACTCCTTACGAGGACTGCTCTACAAAAACGAGTCTGTAGGCAATATAATTGAGGGCGCATCATGAATAAGAACATCACTGAAAACCAAAAAATTAAACTCGATATCGTCTCAGACGTAATGTGTCCGTGGTGTATTGTGGGCTATAAACGCTTAGAAGCCGCGATTAATGAGCTTGGCATACAAGACAAAATCGACATTGAATGGCAGCCGTTTGAATTGAACCCAGATATGCCAGTTGAAGGTGAAAACTTGCGTGATCATTTAATGCGTAAGTATGGTTCAAGTGCTGAAGACAGCGCCAAAGCGCGCGATAATATTACCGCGATGGGGGCAGAATACGGTTTTGAGTTTAATTACTCAGATGATATGAACGTAGTAAATACGCGCGATGCGCATATTCTATTGGGTTTTGCTTTTGAACAAGGCTTGCAGCATGCGTTAAAGCAGCGTTTGTTTAGCGCCTTCTTTACTGAACACAAAGACGTTTCTAAGCGCGATGTGTTATTAGCCCAAGCGCAATCGGTAGGCTTAGATTTAGCAGCGGCCACACAGGCCTTAGATGATACTGAACGTCGCAGGCAGGTTGAAGAAAATGAGTTAACTTGGCAGCAGCGCGGTATTTCTGGCGTTCCTACAGTAGTGTTTAATCGCACCAGTGCAATTACCGGCGCACATCCACAAAGTACTTATAAACAGGTGCTGCAAGAGTTACTGGCAGACGTTAAATAATCGAATACATGTAGGAGTTATCTCAATGGAAAATCAATACACGCCACCCCAAATTTGGACTTATGATGCAGAAAATGGCGGTACATGGGCTGGCATGAATCGCCCAACTTCCGGTGCTAGGCATGAAAAGACTTTGCCTGTAGGGCAGCACCCATTTCAGCTGTATTCGATGGGAACGCCAAATGGTCAAAAAGTAACCATTATGTTGGAAGAGTTGTTAGCCCTCGGCAAAGATGCTGAATACGATGCACACATGATCAAAATCGGCCAAGGTGATCAGTTTTCTTCAGGCTTTGTCGAGATAAACTCAAACTCTAAAATCCCTGCTTTATTAGATACTGCTGATAAAGACGCAAAACCTATTTTTGAGTCGGCTTCTATTTTAGTTTATCTAGCTGAAAAGTTTGGTACCTTTTTGCCAGAAAGTGGCGTTGAGCGTACACAGGTATTTAACTGGCTGTTTTGGGCGCATGGCTCTGCGCCTTTCTTGGGTGGCGGTTTTGGGCATTTTTATGTTTATGCCCCAGAGAAGTTTGAATACCCGATTAACCGTTACACTATGGAAGTGAAGCGCCAGCTTGATGTGTTAAATAAGCAGCTAGCCAATAATCAGTATTTAGCCGGTGATGATTACAGCATTGCCGACATTGCGGCTTGGCCTTGGTATGGCAATTTAGTATTGGGCAATGTTTATAATGCTAAAGAGTTTTTGCAGGCTGATGAATACCAGCATGTTCTGCGTTGGGCTAAAGCGATTGAAGCACGCACAGCCGTACAGCGAGGTCGAATTGTAAACCGCTTGTGGGGAGAGGAGTGGGAGCAGCTTGAAAACCGCCATAGCGCCGAAGATATTGATAAGGTGTTGGCGTTAAAACCAGAATGATCCGCCGAGCTTTTAAGCTCAAGCTCGAGATTAAGCTCTAAAGATAAAAAACCCAGTTCAAACTATTGAGCTGGGTTTTTTTAATAAAGGCTTGATGACTTTAAGTTATTGTTGGTTAACTTAAACACCTTCGAAATAATATTCTTCTAAGTCCTTTTCTAAGTCTTTTCGCTCTAAGTGGGCCTCAATGGCGCGACGGGCCATAAGCTTGTTTGACGCTGAGGAATCTTTGTTCACGATCACGTTGCCTTCTTTATCGAAAGATACAACTTGTTCAACAGATTTTTCTTGTGCACTCAATACTTTCTTAGCTACCTTAGCCATTTTACACTCCTTGGTCTTACATACTCATATTTAACGTTCAAATAAATATTCAAACGATTATGATTGTTATTTTTATGTTGTTAAAATAATGACAGTATTAAAATTAAAAGCAATAGGTCAATTTTCTAATTTTAGCGACCTAATGCTGTGTTTTATCGCATCTAAGTGTTGAATAAAATCTGGGCCACGGCGCTGAGTGACTGCAATGGCAAGCATATCGATGACCATTAAATGGGCAATGCGCGAAGTCATGGGCGTAAACTGGTCTGTATCTTCTTCAATATTGATATGAATGGCGATGTCAGCAGCTAAGCTAATCGGTGTACCTTCTGGCGACATGCTGATCACGGTGGCGCCATAGGTCTGAGCTAATTCAATAGAATGCAATAGGTCTTTAGTACGACCGCTTTGCGAAATAGCCACTACAACATCTTGTTCGTTCAGGGTAACCGCCGACATCGATTGCATATGAGGGTCGCTGTAAGTTGCGGTGGCAATTTGTAAACGGAAAAACTTATGTAAGGCGTCGGTTGCTACCGCAGCAGATGCACCAAAACCATAGAATTCTAGGCGTCTAGCTTGGCTAATAATCGCCGACGCTTTGGCAATTTGTTGCGGTTGAAGTTGGTCTTTAACTTCGTGCAATCTTTGGATGGTAGTGTCTGCGACTTTTTCGCAAATATCGGCAATAGAATCGTCTTCAACAATGGCAAATTGGCCAATGCTATTAGCAACTGCCAAATCTTGTGCAAGTTTAACTTTAAATTCTTGAAAGCCATTGCATTCGATGGCGCGGCAAAAGCGCACAATAGTTGGTTCGCTTACCAAGGCTTCTTGCGCTAAATCGACAATACGCATATGAATCACCGAAGCAGAGTTGGCGATTACGTAATCGGCAACTTTCACTTCTGATTTTCGCATACTGCTACGAAAATGCTCAATGGTGGCTAAAATCCCATGTCGGCTGCTGGCTGAGTTTGACACTGTATTGTCCATTTTATAGATAAACTTAGTATAACAGGGTTTTTTCGAATTCCTCTAACAGCTATTGCGTAACTCCTCACTTGGTTATTAATCGTCGCTTGGTTATTACTAGCGCGGGCGAGGTATCTTTTTTTATTTTTCTGGTAAACTGCCTGCCATGGACGTATCAAGTATTTTAGATCATTTAAATGATCCGCAACGCAACGCCGTTGCCGCTAATAGCAAGCATCAAATGGTTCTGGCTGGCGCCGGTTCTGGTAAAACCCGAGTACTGGTGCATCGCATCGCTTGGCTTTTACAGGTAGAAAATGTATCCCCCTTTTCTATTATGGCTGTGACCTTTACTAACAAGGCCGCAAAAGAAATGCGTGCGCGTTTAGAAAGCCTTATTCAAACACCAACTAATGGCCTTTGGGTGGGGACTTTTCATGGTTTAGCACATCGCTTGCTAAAGCAGCATTGGCGCGAAGCAAAGTTGCCGCAAAACTTTCAAATTCTAGACAGCGATGACCAGTTGCGTTTGGTTAAACGTATTTTAAAAGCAACCGGTGTCGATGAAACTAAATTTCCGCCCAAACAGTTGCAGTGGTACATCAACGGCCAAAAAGATGAAGGTCGTCGTGCAGCGCATGTCAAACCTTCTGCTGACCCCTTTAGTCGTACTCAACATCAAGTTTATCAAGCCTACGAACAAGCTTGCCAGCAAGGTGGCATGGTCGACTTTGGTGAGATTTTATTGCGTGCCCACGAGCTGTGGCTGCATAACCCTGATTTGTTAGCTCATTACCAAAGTCGCTTCAGCCATATTTTAGTGGACGAGTTTCAAGACACCAACGACATTCAATACGCTTGGATTCGTATGTTAGCCGGCGACCGGGTTTCGGTAATGGCGGTAGGCGATGACGATCAGTCGATTTACGGTTGGCGTGGGGCAAAAATTGCTAATATTCGTAACTTTCAAAACGATTATCAAGGCGCTGAATTAATCAAGCTTGAGCAAAATTATCGCTCTACCGCGACGATTTTGGCAGCAGCGAATGCGGTGATCGCCAATAATACCGGGCGTATGGGCAAAGAGCTTAAAACCGACGGCGGTTTGGGTGAAAAAATATCGGTTTACTCGGCGTTTAACGAGCAAGACGAAGCCCGTTATATTGCTGATCAAATCGAAGATTTTGCGAAAACAGGGCGCGCCCGCAAAGATATTGCTATTTTGTATCGTTCCAACGCTCAATCGCGCACTTTAGAAGAGTCGTTAATTCGCCAAGGTATTCCTTATCGAATTTATGGCGGCCAGCGCTTTTATGATCGTTTAGAAATTAAAAATGCGTTGGCGTATTTGCGTTTATTGTTGAATCGTCATGACGACGCTGCCGTAGAGCGTGTGTTAAATGTTCCGGCGCGTGCTTTGGGCGATAAAACCGTGGGGGTTATTCGCGCCCATGCTCGCGAGCAAGGTTGTTCAATGTGGCAAGCGGTGTGCGAAGCCGCTAATTTAGGCATTTTGCCTAAGCGTGCCAGCAGTGCAGCTCAGGGATTTGTTGATTTAATCGAATCCATGTCTGAAGGTGCTAGCGAGTTAGAGTTGCACGAAGTGGTCGACAACGTTATTCAGCAGTCGGGTTTGATCGAACATCATAAAAAGGAAAAAGGCGAAAAAGCACAGGCGCGTTTAGATAACTTAGATGAATTAATTAATGCTGCTCGCCAATTCATTACCGAAGACGGTGTGGATATGACGATGATGGCTGAAGAAGCCGCTGCTGAAGCTGGTATCGACCCCGATAGTTTAATGGAAGCCGCAGCCGATGGTTTATATGATTTGGCGGTTTTCTTAGACACAGCTGCACTTGATGCGGGTGATACCCAAGCCAGTGAGCACGACGATGCGGTGCAGTTGATGACCTTGCACTCAGCCAAAGGTTTGGAGTTTCCGCTGGTATTTTTAGCGGGCCTTGAAGAAGGTTTGTTCCCACATAAGATGTCGATGGACGATGCCGATGGTTTAGAAGAAGAACGTCGATTGGCTTACGTGGGCATTACCCGTGCAATGGAACGTTTGGTCATTACCTATGCCGAGAATCGTCGTTTACATGGGCAAGAGCATTTCAGCACACCGTCGCGGTTTATTCGTGAAATCCCTTCTGATTACGTGCAAGAAGTGCGTTTAAAAAACACCATCAGTCGGCCATTAACGGCAACCTCGAATAACCCACTAGGGTTCAGTGAAAACGATGATGAAGATTATCCATTTCGTATTGGCGAACGAGTGTTTCATGCCAAATTTGGCGAGGGGCAAGTGCTGCAGTTTGAGGGCGGTGGTGCTAGTGCGCGTATTCAGGTGAGCTTTGATTGGGAAGGCACCAAGTGGCTGGTGGTGGCGTACGCTAAGCTGCAATCGATGGAAGCAGATTAACAATAAAAAAACGGAGAAAACTCATGCAGGTAAAGACTGCCTTTTCAGTGATTAAGCTAACGCTTATTGGTCTCATAGCAAGCGCTTTGATCGCTTGTGGGCCAGAGAAACAAGCAACAGCGACGAGTGAGGTAGCGCAGCAGCAAACCTTTAAGTGGAAGATGGTGACTTCTTGGCCGAAGAATTTTACTGGCTTAGGTACTTCTGCTGAAAAATTTGCCGCAACCGTGAATGACATGTCAGCGGGTCGGTTGAACATAAAAGTATACGGTGCAGGTGAGTTGGTTCCAGCGTTACAGGTATTTGATGCAGTGTCTCAGGGCACGGCAGAAATGGGCCATAGCAGTGCGTATTATTGGAAAGGTAAAACCCCTGCTGCACAATTTTTTACCACGGTACCTTTTGGTTTAACCGCACAAGAAATGAATGGCTGGATTTATCATGGCGGTGGTCTTGAACTATGGCAAGAATTATACGCTCCGTTTAATCTTATTCCTTTGGCTGCAGGTAACACGGGCGTGCAAATGGCAGGTTGGTTTAACAAAGAAATCAACTCAGTAGACGATTTGCAAGGCTTAAAAATGCGTATTCCAGGCTTAGGTGGCGAAGTGCTAAAACGTGCTGGTGGAACCCCTGTTATGTTGGCTGGTGGCGATGTGTTTACCTCTCTGCAAACCGGAGTGATTGATGCGACTGAGTGGGTTGGGCCGTATAACGATCTAGCGTTTGGCTTACACAAGGCGGCTAAATATTACTATTATCCAGGCTGGCACGAACCAGGCTCTATGATGGAAATTACTGTTAATAAACAAGCCTTTGAAGCACTACCAAAAGATTTGAAAATGATAGTAAAAGTTGCTGCCAAAGCCAGTAATATCGACATGATGGCAGAATTTACAGCACAAAATAAATCGGCACTTAATGAGCTTGTTAACACACACGGTGTGGAGTTGCGGGCATTGCCAGATGATGTGTTAACGACGTTGCGAGAGGTTTCTAAAGAAGTGGTTGCAGAAATAGCCGCAGCAGATCCAGCATCACAAAAAGTATACGATTCATACATTAAATACCGTGACAGCGTGGTTAAGTACCATGCCATTAGCGAACAATCTTTCATTAACGCACGCTAGGCATTTAATTACATGTTATCCACTTTAGAGCAGCCTCTCGCCACCGATAAACTGATCGCTACCCGTTCTTACATGGCATTTATTGCGATATTTGTGGTTGGTTTTATTGCGCTGCAGTTGTTAGATCTTAATACATCGTCTTTTTTGCTGATTAACGAAGTTTCTAAAAACTGGGTGTCGGATGCGTTAGCGGCGCATTTAACCGAACTGGGTAATGGCTCTATTGTGGGTATTCTTGCACTGGCTTTGACCATGAAATACCCCGATATCGCCAAACGATTTTTGATCATTACCCTGTTATCTGGGATTTTAATTGCGGGTTTTAAGCAGTTTTTTGCCGATCCGCGCCCAGCAGGAGTATTGGCTCAAGCAGACTTTCACATTATTGGTGACGTACTAAAACGCTACAGCTTTCCTTCTGGTCACACCACCACAGCGTTTGCCATGGCGGGTTTTATCATGCTGACCTTTGCCAGCTTACCGTTACGTATCGTTGTCTTGGTATTGGCGGTAATTGCCGGTATTTCACGAATTTCTGTGGGTGCCCATTGGCCAGAAGACATTCTAGCCGGTGCGCCATTAGGTATGTTAATTGCCTACGTGGGTAGCTTATTAAGCACTCGGCCTTTTACTCGCAAAGGCAGTTATATGGCCGCGGCATTGTTGGCTTTGGCGGCCCTAATAGGCAGCTTAACTGCCCCTGCAGATTTTCCTGAAATAGCCAGCATTGGTCATGTCAGAGTGCTGTGCGCAGGTTTAGGTATCGCTATGTTGGCATACTTTTTAGTGCGATTTTTTAAAGCGATTAAAACAGTTGAAAGCTCACATTAAACCAGTAAAAAATCAGTCGCGAGGTACGCTGCGAATGCGGCCTTGCTCATCGATGGCAACATAAACGAAACGAGCATCAACTACTTTTCGTCTTTCTTCTTCATCCAGATTACGCGTCCATACTTCAACGTTAATCTTGATCGACGACTTACCAATATCTTCTAGCTTCGTGTAAACACACACTGCCGCGCCAACACGAATTGGTGACATAAAAACCATTGATTCCATAGACACATTAGCAACGCGGCCTTGGGCAATAATGCTGGCAACACTTTCTGCCGCTTCGTCCATTCTCGCAGTTACCCAGCCACCAGAAATACCGCCGTGCATATTGGTATCTTGACGCCCCGGAATCATGCGTAAACTGAGTTCACCATAAGGTGTGGGTTCTTGATCTTCTGTGGAAGTATCAGCAGAGTTCATGGCGCTGTTTTCCTTGGAGTTATTAATTAAAGTAGTCATTATTTTTCTTCTTAGCGTTTAATTGTCACATTTAAAATTGCGAGTTAAATTATTCATACAGCTTATCGGGTAGCCAAGTGGCCAGCTCGGGGATAAAACTCAGTAATATCAACATGCCAATTTGAATGGCAATAAAAGGGACAACACCCCGATAAATCGCACTAGTGGGCAAGTCAGGCGGCGCGACACCTCGTAAATAAAATAAAGCAAAGCCAAATGGCGGCGTTAAAAATGACGTTTGTAAATTAATAGCTATCATAATCCCAAGCCAAACCGGATCAAAGCCCATGGCTAACAAAATAGGAGCGACAATAGGCACCACCACAAAAGTGATTTCAATAAAATCGAGAATAAAGCCCAGTAAGAAAATAACCAGCATTACCACTAACATGGCACCGAACTTTCCGCCGGGCATGGTTTCGAACAGAGACTGAACCTGCTCTTCACCGCCAAAACCACGAAACACCAATGAAAAAATAGCCGCACCGATAAAGATCATAAAAATCATACTGCTGACTTTTAAAGTGCCATCCATCACTTCTTTTAAACGGCTAAGATCAAGTTGACCGTATAGCAGTGCCAATACAGTAGCGCCTGCAGCACCAACAGCCGCCGCTTCGGTTGGTGTGGCAATACCGGTAAGAATAGAACCTAAAACCGTTAATATCAGTGCTAAAGGCGGTAGTAAACCAGAAACCATTTGTACCACAAAAGTACGATCAAGCTGAGGGCGATCGATCATCGCCGGGGCGGCACTGGGCTTTAGCCAAGCAGTGAATGCCATATACGTCATATACAAGGCAACCAGTAGCAAACCAGGAATCAATGCACCAACAAACAAGTCGGCCACCGATACCGTATCGGGGCTAAAAATCCCCATGCTTAATTGCGCCTGCTGATAAGAACTCGACAATACATCGCCAAGAATAATTAAGGCGGTTGATGGCGGAATAATTTGCCCCAAGGTACCTGTTGCACAAATGTTGCCAGCGGCTAGAGAAGGGCTGTAACCGTTTTTTAACATGGCAGGCAGTGATATTAACCCCATAGTAACAACGGTTGCGCCAATGATGCCTGTGCTGGCTGCCATGAGCATACCAACAATAATAACCGAGATGCCTAAGCCACCACGCAATGGCCCAAACAGCAGTGCCATGTTGTGCAGCAAGCGCTCGGCAATACGAGACTTTTCTAACATGATGCCCATAAAAACAAACAAGGGCACCGCAATTAAAATCTGATTGCTTAAAATACCAAAAATACGATTAGGTAGAGCGCTTAAAAAAGCACCGTCGAAAGAACCCGCTAAATAACCGATACCAGCAACAATTAGCGATGTGCCAGCAAGCGAAAAAGCCACCGGAAAGCCAAGCATTAACACTAGGCAAACCAAAACAAATAAAATAAAAGGCATCCATTCGCTCATGATTTAATACTCGTAAGCGCAATGCCAAAGACACTGGCTAAAATATTACTCAGTGCTTGGATTATTAATAAAATGGGTAAAATAATAATTAACGACTTCAGCAAATACACAAAAGGTAAGCCGCCGGTTTCATGGGATTTTTCCGCGTTTTGCCAAGCGATCAACACATAGTCCCAACTGATATAAAGTAAAAATACACAGGTGGGCAGTAATAAGAACAAGGTACCTAGCAAATCAATACGCTGTTGAATCGCTAGAGATTGTTTGTTGTAAAAAATATCTACACGTACATGGCCTTGCTGTTGCCAAGTATAAGCGGCCCCCAGCATGAATAACGACGCGTGCAAATACATCACTGTTTCTTGCATCGCCACCGATGAATAATCAAAAATATAGCGAAGCAAAACAATTAAAAAGGTAATCAGCACCATCGCCAGTGAAAACCAGCGACAGGTTTTACCAATGGCAGCGGTAAATGCTTCAAGGCCAGCAACCAGAGCGTGTGCAGACAGGGTCATAGCGCGAATTCATCAGGTGTTATTATTAGATGGCGGCGATTATACCTAAGCTGGCCTTGTATCCCAGTAATAACCGCAGTTTCTATTGTGTTTTTCTGCGAGTACGCAAGAACAATAAAAGAATCAATAAGTTAGCCAGCCTTGTGTAAATAGAGGGTGTGCGGCTTGAAGTAAGCAGTATTTGTTATAAAAGATTAAAATAATCAAAAAAAGACGTTGACGGAAAGCGACATGCTCTATATTATCTCGCACCAGTTAGCCGACATAGCTCAGTTGGTAGAGCAACTGACTTGTAATCAGTAGGTCCCGAGTTCGACTCTTGGTGTCGGCACCAAATACTAAAGCCTCGCTATCGATAGATAGTGGGGTTTTTTTATGTCTGTAGCTTTAACAATTTTACGATACCCTCAACAATACCCCCCAAAAAACAATACCCTCAGCAATAGCACTCTCCCAGTATTTCTGTTGCGGTCAATAAAAGTGAGTGCGGAGAGATTTTGCCCTGATGATTTATCGATTAAAGGGCGTGGTTATGCGACGCTTAAGAAATTTGAATTTAATGTTATGTGAGAAAATTTTGGGGGTGGGAGTTAAAAATAGGGGTTTTAGAAATAAGTAAGGCGGGAGAACATCCTGTCCAACCCACCTCAGCACCCTAGCAGCCATCCAATTGGCTAACGATCTTCCTTGTAGCAGTCCGTGGCAATTTTGTTATCCTTAACCGTTACATCCAGTAACGCTGCCTTCCTTGTGTTAGTAAATTTAGCAGAATGTAATAAAGTGAAAAGAGGGTATTTCCACTTTTATATATTTATGAATTATTCAGCTTTTAAAAATGCTATATTTATCAGTAACTTAGGTTTAATCTGAGCGGTATTGGGCGTATATACAGGGATTAATGGCGCTATAATCCTACTGGTTTTGTAAGATATATCTTACAAAATATTGGGGCGATGTCGCACAACCAAAAAATGGTTAATGTTTGAGAACTGCAATAAAAGTCAATTAATCAAAAAAGGACTTCTGTTTTGAATACTGTGTACGTGTTTTTAGCATCAGAAGGATTAGTTTTTCTTAAAAAAGGCTTTATTCCTTTCTATGGTGCAGAGCAGTTGCCAGAACCTTGGCTGCAACTGGGTAGCCGGTATCGACTAACAACAACCCAAGTGCTGTCAGACCAAGACTTTCATGATTATCTAAAACAGCAGTATGAGAATTTACCTAACCATGTAAAAAGCATGGTGAGTTTTGATTACTTTTTGCAACAGTCACAACAGAAAAGACCTCAAATAGAGCAGTTGTTACTTGTTCAACATACCTCGGCAACAGAGCAATCTTTGCCCTTACTTGCCAAACGCTTGAGTGGCTGGCGGGTATTAAGTGTTTTTGACGATTGGCAAAGCATCAGCCGCTGGCATTCTTTGGCAGCGGCGGGCCAAGGAATGGTGGTTGAGTTAACGTTGCCTGATTCTGGCTTTCAGCAGCCAAGTTATAACGATCAGCCTCAGTATTTTTCTGCATTAAACATTGTTGAGTCCTGGTTGCCAAACAATGATCGCTATTATGTATTTAATCGACCACAAGTATTGTCTATGGATTTAACCAAAACCGGCGAGCAGCGTTTGCTTCGCCATGTTGATGCCGCCGATCGAAAAATAACGCTGCAAGGGCAAGAAGTTGCGATGTTTCGGTTGCCTACCAAAGCGATAGCGCGGGTGATATTGGGTTACCGCTGTGGTGAAGAGTATTGCAAAAGCGTAAAGCGCTATTTGTCTCAGGATATTAATTATCGCCATGTTGAATGTGTTCAAGCGCAGCTTAATCCAAAAACACTGCAGCTTGAACAGGCAGATATTGTTTAACGAAAACGTTTGCCAGTGGCATTTACTTTCTGTGAAAAACCTTGTGGGTCTAGCAGTTCACCATCTTCACGAGTGTCTGGGTATTGCCAGCCAAGTTCATTACAGATTCGTGCATAAAATGGATGGCTCCACTCAAACAATAGTTGCTCGTAATCTGCATCGCTTATACGGCGCTCGTCAAACATGCCCTTCATTGAACGTTGGCGTTCTGCTTCACTCAATATTAACGCTGCTGCCACCGAAACGTTAAACGATTGCACCATGCCTAGCATAGGAATGGTGAGGTGTTCATCAGCCATGTCTGCGGCGGTGTCGGTAACACCTGACAGTTCGTTACCCATCATGATGGCGGTGGGTTGGGTGTAATCGTAAGCGCGAAAATCAATCGCTCGATCGCTAAAATTGGCGACACACACTTTAAAACCTTGGTTTTGTAAATGACTCACGGCTTCTTGGGTGGTGCGATAGGTTTCTACGTCTACCCAGTTTTGGCTGCCTTTGGCCTTGCCGCGAAAGGTACGGTAGTTTTCGTAAGGCCAAATAGCGTGAACTTTAGATACGGCGAAGGCATCACAGGTTCTAACAATGGCAGAAAGGTTATGCGCTTTGTGTACTTCATCCGTTACTACGGTTAAGTCGGGCTGGCGGCGGTTGAGTGTGGTTTTGATGCGGGCTAGGCGTTCTGGAGTCATGTAATTCGTCTTTTAACTGGCCATCATAACGGCAGGTATTGTATAAAAGGCCAAGATTTTAGCGATTCATGGAATAAAAAGGAAATAGTATGCGTGGTAATCCCTTACTTGGAATGCGCTATTTTGGGCGCGGCTTGTCTTTGTTGTCTAATAAAGGGCTTAAACGCTTTGTTGCGATCCCTATTATTATTAATGCATTGTTAATGTCGGCGCTTATTTATTTTGGTGGCGGTTGGCTGGTTGAGCAAATTGATATTATGATTGCTTGGTTACCCAGTTGGCTGTCTTGGCTTTCTTGGTTGTTGATTCCCATCGCTGCACTGACCTTGATTTCGATTACCTTGTATTTTTTTAGCGCGGTGGTGAATTTAATCGCCAGTCCTTTTAATGGATTGTTGAGTGAGGCGGTAGAAGTTCAGGTAAAGGGTGATTCGATTCCAGATGAGTCGATAGCAGCTTTACTTGCACGAACAATTCCGCGTGAATTAAGAAAGTTGGCTTATTTTATTCCTCGTTACATTGCTCTGTTAATTATCAGCTTTATTCCTGTTGTTAATGTGATTAGCCCTGTCCTTTGGTTTGTATTTGGTGCCTGGGTATTAACCTTGCAGTACTTGGATTATGCACTCGACAATAATGGTCACAGTTTTAATGATTTACACAAAGCGTTAAAAATTCAGCCACTAACAAATCTTGGCTTCGGTTTTATTGTTGCGATTGGTTTTATGGTACCAGTACTGAATTTATTGGTTATGCCGGCGGCGGTTTGTGGAGCGACCTTATATTGGAGTGAGCAGATTAAAGGCAATGTGTGATTAAACATGGCAAGTATAGATTTGAATCTATTTATCTTAGTAAACATTGAGCTATGCTTAGTAGACTTAATATAAATAAAATAGGGGAGGGCAATGAAGGCGCTTAATGTTTTGGTTGTCGACGATGCAGCTTTTATTCGAGATCTTATTAAAAAAGCCCTGCGTGACAGTTACCCAAGCTTTAAAATTCATGAAGCTGCAGACGGTCGAAAAGCACAATCTGTTTTAAAGTCAAACCCTATTGATTTGGTGCTTTGTGATTGGGAAATGCCAGAAATGTCTGGTCTTGAAGTCATTACCTGGATGCGCGAAGAAGAGCGTTATCAAAAAACCCCCTTTATGATGATCACCAGCCGCGGCGAAAGAGATCACGTTATAAAAGCGGTAACAGCAGGGGTGAACGATTACATCGGGAAACCTTTTACCCGTGATAATTTTTTAACCAAAGTTAATAAATTGCTGGCGAAGTATCACAATATTTCAGCCCCCGATTCGCAGCAAAACCAAAGTACCGGAATGACTGCATTAATGGGAGGGCTAGCAACGCAAGCGCCCAAGGCTTCTGTCGCACAAGGTTCTGCGGCAGCATTAATGGGGCAAGCGCCAAAAACTCAAGCAAAACAAAAACCAAGTACGGCTCCAGTAAATGCACCGATCGATTCAGCACTTGTTGCAACTGCCAAAACCAACTCCAGTACAAGTACTCAGTCAAATGCTAATAATAATGTAAAAAAAGGCGGCAAAGCCAAAGGAATTGCTGAACTGCGGTTTGGTTCGGGTGGAACTGCACGCTGTGTGATTAAAGACATTAACTTGCAAGAAATGTCGGGTGTGTTTAAACGAGAAGGTGAAATTCCACAGTTGTTAGAGCAAGTAGTACTGGACATCGTTGACCAAGATGCTGGCCAAGTAGCGCGCATCAATTGCTATATTCGCATGTTGCAAGCAGTCGAAAATAACATGGATGCAACCACCATTAAGGTGGTAATTCGTTATGTTGACGACGACCCGCAAAAACTAGAAACCCTGTCGCGATTTATTGCCAAAGTGCGCTAGTTTGTTATAAATAAGACAGCACCAAACCTGCCCATACCGCAACACCAACCCAATGGCTGTTAATAAAACCCGCAAAGCAGCCTTCGCGGTCGCGTTTTCTAATAAGCCAGTGTTGGTAAACCATAAGTGCTACCGCAATCACTAAGCCGGCATAATAAAACAAATTTAAAGCCAACTCTGAGCCCAGCAATAACAGGCAAAAAATAGTGATCGCGTGCAAAATGCCGATCATGACCCTGTCGGCATCACCAAATAAGATGGCAGTAGACTTTACCCCAATTTTTAAATCATCGTTGCGGTCAACCATTGCATACATCGTATCGTAAGCAACGGTCCAGCTGAGATTAGCCATATACATCAGCCAGATGTATTTAGGCAGCTCACCCGCTTGCGCAGCAAATGCCATAGGAATAGCCCAAGAAAACGCAGCCCCTAAAAATACTTGTGGTAAGTGAGTATGGCGTTTCATAAACGGATAAATGGCCGCCAAGGCTGCACCCATAAACGACAATTGAATGGTTAATGTGTTGGTCATTAAAACCAAAACAAAAGCGGCGGTTAATAAACCGAAGAATAAAATAAGTGCTTGTTTACTGGTCACTGCGCCGGTAACTAATGGTCTGGCAAGAGTACGCTCAACGTGGCCATCAACGTGGCGATCGGCGTAGTCATTAATCACACAACCTGCGGCACGCATAAAAATCACACCTAAGGTAAAAATAACAAGCACCGGCAAATCAGGAAATCCCTCTGCCGCTACCCACAGCGCCCAAAAGGTTGGCCATAGCAGTAAATACACACCAACCGGTTTATTCAAACGCATAAGATCAAAGTACGGCTGTGAGGTTTTCCATGACCGCGCAATAAGCGGTTTAGCGAGTAGCGTTTGCAAAAGTGTCATAAGGTATCTAACTGGTTACTTGAACGGTAAAACCCGCATTATAACCAAGATAAGAGGCTATTCATAAGGAAGGATGAGCAGAAAGACTTACGCTGCAGAATCGGGTAAAGGCTGGGTAAAGGCTTCGGTAACAAGAATGGGTTTACGGTGCAAATAAAACACAGAGCGGCGCGCCCACTTTAGCGCTAATGGATTGTGCTTTAAGCTAAAGGCATTCATTTTGCCGCGGGACATGTTTGGGTGAGTAAATAAAAACCCTCCCAAAGGTTTGTCGCCTAAATTGAGCAACTGACTTTCATAGCCGGTCAATGAGCTTTTAGGCATACAGGTGCGGGCATAAACCCAAGGTTCACCTTTTACTTGTAAGGCAACATCACGACACCAAGCGGTGGTATCAGAGCTTTTACAATTTAATAGTTGCGCTTCTTGCGGGGTTATTTTACGCCAACCTTGCCAGAGCACGCGTACCGAGAAGTCGCCGTCGCTTAACGCAATAAGCTGGGCGGTAAGTGAGTGAGAATTAAACAAAGTTTCACGCCAAATATGGGGAACAGTAAAGAAGTGGCGTTGGTTGCGAGCAGACCATGCAGGAAACGAGGGAGATAAATAACGGCTGATGATCGACTGATATTTCATGGCGCGGAGCATGTAACAAAACGGCAATAAAGGCAAGACGGTGAATCATTTGTGTTGATTTTTTAGGCGATGAACAGTAGGTTACGCCTGCTTTAATAGCGATACTAGAATATTTTATCAACAGCAGAGAGTGATTCTGATGAAGAAATGGCAATGTGTAGTATGTGGTTGGGTATACGATGAAGAAGAAGGCTGCCCAGAAGAAGGGTTAGCACCTGGCACGGCTTGGGCCGATGTACCAGACGATTTTATCTGCCCAGATTGTGGTGTAGGCAAAGACGATTTTGAAATGGTTGAGATTTAATACTCGCCCTTATTTAGTAAAAATTTCACCATAACGAAGATAATTTATTATGTCACAAGCAAATGCGCCTGTTGTTGTTATCGGAACTGGATTAGCAGGGTATAACCTGATTAAAGAGTTCCGTAAGCACGATTCTGAAACACCTGTACTTATGATTACTGCCGACGCTGGCTGTAATTACTCTAAGCCTATGTTATCCACAGGCTTCACTAAGAATAAAAGTGCAAGTGATCTGTCGATGGCAGATGCCGGTAAAATGGCAGAGCAATTAAACGTTACTATTCGCACTAATACGCGAGTAACGAATATTGATGCCGGTGAACATACTGTTTTCGTGGGTGAAGAAGCCATTGCTTACAGCAAGCTAGTGTTGGCATGGGGCGCAGAGCCTGTTGCCGTTCGTATGGAAGGTAATGCTGGCGAGCATATTTTCGCCATTAACGATCTGCAAGATTATGCTAATTTCCGCTCTGAATTAGATGGCAAAAAACGAGTACTCATTATGGGTGCTGGGCTTATTGGCAGCGAATACGCTAATGACCTATCAAATGGTGGCTTTGAGGTTGAGGTGGTTGCGCCGAGTGATCAGATTTTACCTGGATTGTTACCAGAAAAAGCCGCTTCAGCGGTGCAAAATGGTTTAGAAGGCTTAGGCGTTAAATTTCACCTTGGTTTACTCGTTACTCGAGCATGCGAAAGTGATAACGGTGTTGTGGCCGAGCTGTCTAATGGCGAACATATTGAAACCGATATTATTGTATCGGCCATTGGTTTACGCCCACGTCTAGATCTTGCCGTTAAAGCAGGCTTACAAGTTAACCAAGGCGTGTGTGTTGATCGCATGTTGCAAACCAGCGATGCTGATATTTATGCGTTGGGTGACTGTGCCGAAGTTGATGGTCATGTGTTGTTGTACGTTATGCCATTAATGGCATCGGCAAGAGCGCTTGCAAAAACCCTTGCAGGCCAGCCGACGGAAGTAAGTTATGGCGTTATGCCAGTAGCGATTAAAACCCCCGTTGTGCCGGTTGTGGTATCACCTTCTGCCAAAGAAGGTGAGTGGGAAATTGAAGCGAATGGCGTAGATGTTAAAGCGTTATGTCGTGATGATGATGGTTCATTATTAGGGTATGCTCTTACCGGAGCGTGTGTGGCTGATAAATTAGCCCTTAATAAAGAGCTCCCAGCGATTTTTAAATAATATATTTCAATTAATAGTAAAGAATAAAAAAACAAGGATCAAATTATGCGTAAACCTGAATTAGCAGCAGAAATTGCAGAGAAAACTGGCTTAACGAAAGAAAAATCAAACGAAGTTATTACTATTATTACTGACCAAATCGGCAAAACGTTAAGTGAAGACGATACTGTTAGTTTAATTGGCTTTGGTACTTTTAGCCGTCGTTCGCGTGCTGAGCGTAAAGGTAAAAATCCACAAACAGGCGCTGAGTTAATTATTCCTGCAAGTAACACAGCAGCGTTTAAGCCTGGGAAGGGCTTGAAGGACAAAGTTCAATAATCGTGACTGAGACACTGTCAAATATTGAGTTAACCCGATTGTGGGTAGAAAAACTGGTGGTAGGCGAAGGGCTTTGCCCTTTTGCCCACCCCGTTATGGACAAGCTTCATATTGAAGAATCGACCAGCACAGATTTAGAGACGATTACACGTTCGTTTTTATCCTTACTTAATGAAATGCAGTTAGCGGATGACAACGATCTACCCACCGCGCTGTTTATTGTGACTCGTGCTTTAAGCGACTTTGATGATTATCTTGATTGGCTTTTTGTATGCGAAGACTTACTTGAGCAATCAGGGCTTGAAGGCGAAATACAGCTGGCCAGCTTTCATCCCCATTATGAGTTTGAAGGCGAAGACGCCGACGCCATGACGAATTACTCTAATCGATCGCCGTTTCCCATGATTCATTTCATTCGAGAAAATCACATAAGCGAAGCGTTAAAAACGGTCACTAAGCCAGAAGCTATTCCCGAGCGTAACAAGCGCCACATGCAGCGTTTAGGCAAGGAAGGATTATTGAACTTAATGCCCGAATTGGCAGAAAGTGCAATTTTTGTGAAAAAGTAAGCAAGTCAGATATGACGACTTGCTGATTAATTATTAAAGCTGATTAATTATTAAAAGCTGATTAGACACTCACTAAAAAACAAGCCTTTGGCTTAAAAAATAAAAGGTATCAATACAATGAAATTCCGCATGCTGCTTTGGGCTCTTGGCCTAATGATGAAAAAAGCCAGTAAGAACAATCCTGATTTTATAAAGAAGCTGGTCGGTAAAGATTTTGCTTTTCAGATTCAAGTACAAGATGGCGGTATAGCGCGTCATTACATTGTTAAAGATGAACGTGTTAAATCAACAAGCGGCCCAGCCAAAGATCCTGCTTTTTGTATTTCATTTAAAGACGCTGAGACCGGTCTGTATATTATGACCTCTAAAGACAAGAATGCTTTTATGAAAGGCATTCAAGAAAAAGACATTAAAATCGATGGCGATTTGTCACTGGTAATGTGGTTTCAAAGTATTGTTAAGCACGTTAAGCCTAAAGGCAAAAAGAAAAAATAACGCATACGTTTGAGCAATTTAATAATAACAAGCTGGGTCACTCAGTAAGGAATGTCAAATGAATCTAACGCAACGGATTTTATTCGCAATGACTTTAGCGATTGCCTTAGGCAGCGCTACCCAACAGTTATTATTATTGCCTGAACTGCCTTCATGGCTAGCCATTACACTAAGCGAAGGGTTGGCTGGTGGTCTATTTTATGTTGGCGGCCAAATCTTTGTCGCTAGTTTAAAGGTGCTGGTTGTTCCCCTTGTTTTTGTATCTTTGGTTTGCGGTACTTGTCAGCTGCAAGGGCAAAGCTCATTGGGTTGGTTGAGTTTAAAAACCATTGCACTGTATTTACTAACAACCGCCATTGCTATTTCTATCGCTATTTTAGCCGCTGAACTATTAGAGCCAGGCGTGAATATTGCGATGACTGCCAGCAGTGCCGACTTTGAAGCGCCTGTAGCGCAACCGCTTAGCCAAGTCTTCATTAATATCTTCCCCGCGAATCCAGTAAAAGCAATGGCCGACGGCAACATGCTGCAAGTGATCGTTTTTGCAATTTTAATTGGCTTAGCCATTAGTCGTAGCGGTGTCCATGGCGACCGCCTTGCGCAACAGTTTCAAGACTGGAACGAAATTATGATGACCTTGGTCACCTTGCTGATGAAGCTGGCGCCTTACGGGGTGTTTTGCTTGTTGTTTAGCTTGTTTGCTAAGCAAGGCATTGGTGTTATTGGCGATTTGGCTTTATACATGATTACGGTATTGCTGGTATTAGCCATTCATATGCTGGTGGTTTACCCAACATTATTAAAAACCTTTGCAGGATTATCGCCTGCAATGTTTTTGCGTAAAATGCGTAATACTCAAGTCTTCGCTTTTTCTACCGCGTCTAGCTCGGCAACCATTCCAGTAACGCTTCGTACTGTTGAACAGCGTCTAGGTGTTGATAATCGCATTGCTTCTTTTACTGTGCCATTAGGCGCAACGATTAACATGGATGGCACCGCGATTATGCAGGGTGTTGCAACCGTTTTTATTGCCCAAGCTTTTGGTTTAGAGCTGACCTTAACCGATTATTTATTGGTGGTCGCTACGGCTACGCTGGCCTCTGTTGGTACTGCTGGTGTGCCTGGTGTTGGCTTGGTAACTTTGGCAATGGTACTACAGCAAGTGGGTTTACCGGTTGAAGGCATTGCTTTAATCATTGGCGTAGATCGTTTGTTAGATATGGTAAGAACGGCGGTTAATGTGACTGGCGATGCGACAGTGTCGTGCATCGTTGGTGACTCTGAAGGCGCAATGGATAGAGCCATTTTTAATGATCGTGATGCAGGCTTGGCGGGTCTTAATACGAACTCAGTGGAAACAAAGGTTTAATGAAAATGTTACGTTTAAGTTGTGCAGTACTAGCCGCTGTTTTTGCGATGAATATGCAGGCGCAAATAACGCCACTTAATAATGCCCAGCCATTGTTAGAACCAGCGCAAGCTGAGGTAACGTTAGCGCAACAGATTATTGATCGTTCTGGTTTATTGAGTTTGTCGCAGCAGGTTAAATACAGTGCGCAGCAGTTTATACAAGGCGATCAAACCATTAATCATGCCCAGCACTTTGCAATTGCTAAAAGCTTAGCGCAGCGTTGGACAGAAGAGGCTTGGCAACAGCGTTTGCTGCGACTCATCGAAAGTATGCCAGTTGCCCAGCAACAGGCTATTTTACAACAACTAATGCAGCCATCTATTGAAGCAGCACAGCAGAAAGAGAAACAAGCGATTGCCATTCAGTACAGTGCTGAATATCAACGCTATATCGATAAGTTAAGACAACGTCCGCCGGCTGCTTCGCGCTGGCAGTTGGTAGAAACCTTGGATAAAAACTCGGGTTTTTCACAGATGCTAATAAAGGCTCGTGCGGCAGTTATTAAAGATATTAGTCGCCAAGTAAAAGATTGGCAGGTGGCGAGTACTTGGCAAGCAGATACTCAACAAGAGGTGTTAGAATTTTTATTCTATGCTTACCGTAAAACACCGAATGCTGAGCTGCAGGGCATTGCCAACAGTTTTAATCAGCCAGATTTATCGGCGTTTTACAGTGCGGTACGCAAACACATTAACTAGTTAGGTTATTTGCTTAACATACCAATTAGCTCGTTTAAGTCATCTGTCTTGGCTAAAACATTTTCGGTAACAGTGCGTACCGATTCTGCGGTGATGTTTAAGCGTTCAAGCACTTCGTCTCTTGGCTCTTCTTTAGCACCGTCGCCAAAACCTAAACTACGCAATGAACGTGTTGCTACATACAGCAAGTTAGCACAAACGTTAAAGTCGCCGTCATACATTGGGTTGTGCTGACAACGAAGCGCGACCACCACTTCTTTTGGCATGCGCCATTGTTGCATTAATAAGCTACTGACTTGCTCGCGGTTCAAACCAATCAGGTATTTTTCAATAAGACTGCGGTTGATGTGTGGGTTTGCTTCAATATGGCGATTAATTAGCGAAAACTGAGGAGGAAACACATGCCCCAGAATCAAATAACCAAAGTTATGCAATAAACCGCACAAATAAGCAGTGCCGGTATTCGGGCGTTGCTTTGCCGGTATTAGGCGCGCTAGTTCACCCATTAAAGCTGCAGTTACCACTGCCTGTTGCCAAAATGTTTGATAACCTTGAGGGCCATGCTTAGGAACCGATAAGGTTCTGCCTAACGATAGCCCAAGTGCTAAGTTGATGACTAAATCAAAACCCAGAACGCGAATTACTGCATCTTCAACGGATTTTATTTCACCCTTTACGCCATAATAAGGCGAACGTGCCCAGCTCACGACTTGAGCTGCCATACCTGGATCAAATTCAACAATATCAGCAAGTTGAGTGGTATCGGCATTGGGATCAACACGTAATTCAATAATACGACGAGCAGTTTCTGGTAATGGTGGTAGGTCGAGAGTTTCAGACAAGCGTTGCTTAATGCGTAACGGCGTGAATTGATTAATTGCCGCGTGCGTATCTTCTAAATCCTGTGCTGGAGATTGTTGGTAGCTAGGAATGGGCAGGGGCACAGTGAAATCGCCAATCGTTGAGCTAGAGGTTAACGACTTAAAGGCATCTACCGGCAGTTTAATCCATTCGTGATTATCGCCACTGGTAAGAAACAGCTGGTCTTCATTTAGCAAGTGACTGTCGATTAAGCTATCGATTTGAGTAATTTGTGGTAACGCGGGAAAATCCTCAACGCCTAGTTTTTGCTTTAACTTAGCCAAGTCATTAAAGGCAACTGCGGTGAATTGTCGACCACATTGCAGTGACAAACGATTTAAATCCAAAATCCGATTGCTTGGTATTACTACTTGAACCTTGCCTATGCTGTCTTTTAAAAAAACAACACGAGCCAGCTTGCTCGAGTAATGAGTCATCGGATTACCTTGCATTAATTGAAAGGTATCTTCGTCGTCAGTTAATTGGTAGTTAACTTTCCAGTCATCTAAAACTTTTAATACGGTGGCTGGGATAGTCATGTTCTGGCCTTAAGTAATCAATCTGTATTTCTTTAATATAGAGCATTATAAAATTTATGCTTGTGAAAATTGCTCAGTATTGCCCACCCAACGCTTAATAATGGCATCAACATGTTGTGGATGTTGATTGATTAATTGCTCCGCCATCGATTTAACCTGTGGTAGCAAGTAGCCATCGCGCTCTAAGTTGGCCACCGAAAGCTGTTGTAAACCGGTTTGCCGCGTTCCTAGCAGTTCTCCAGGACCTCGAATAAGCAAGTCTTGTTCAGCAATATAAAAACCGTCGGTACTCTCGCGCATAACGCTTAGCCGTTGCTTGCTTACTTCGCCTAGCGGTGCTTGATAAAGTAACACACAGTGTGATTGCTGATTGCCGCGACCTACTCGCCCGCGTAGCTGGTGGAGTTGGGCAAGGCCTAAACGCTCGGGGTTTTCTATAATGATTAGATTTGAGTTAGGTACATCAACTCCCACCTCGATAACCGTGGTGGCAACCAGTAAGTCGATTTCATGGTTTTTAAAACGTTGCATAATGGCCACTTTTTCTGCTGCTTTCATGCGACCATGAATTAAACCAATACGCAGTTTAGGCAGTGCTGCTGTTAGCTGTTGTGCAGTAACCTCTGCGGCTTGGCACTGCAATGATTCACTTTCTTCAATTAAGGTACACACCCAATAAGCTTGAGTGCCACTTTGGCATACTTCATTAATGCGCTGCACCACTTCTTGGCGACGGTTATTACTCACGACCAAGGTGTTAATGGCAATACGGCCTTTAGGCAGTTCATCAATAATCGACACATCTAAATCTGCATAGGCGCTCATCGCCAAAGTACGCGGAATAGGTGTCGCGGTCATGATCAATTGATGTGGGGCAAAATCTTTACCTTTGGCTCGTAATGCCAGCCGTTGATGCACGCCAAAGCGGTGCTGTTCATCGATTACAACCAAACCCAGTTGATCAAATTCTACCCCTTCTTGGAATAACGCATGAGTACCAATAATTAATTTAGCCTCACCGCTGGCAATGTCAGCCAATACCGCTTCGCGCGCCTTGCCTTTCACTTTGCCAGTGAGCCATGCGATTTTTTTGCCGTCGTTTTGCGCGGCAAAAATAGGTTCAAACCATTGACTAAAATTGAGCAAATGCTGTTCGGCTAAGATTTCTGTCGGTGCCATTATGGCCACTTGATAACCTTCATCCAACATCGGTGCGGCGGCTAACGCTGCTACTAAGGTTTTACCTGAACCTACATCCCCTTGTACTAAGCGCAGCATAGGGTGAGGTTGATTTAAATCGAATTGAATTTCTTCTACTACCCGTTTTTGGGCGGCGGTGGGGGTAAAAGGCAATGCATCGATCACTTTTTGCTGGCTTGGCCCCATAAACTGAATGTGTACGGCTTTATCTTGTTTGACTCTTAAGCGAGCGCGGTGCATCGACAGTTGGTGGGCCAGCAGTTCTTCTAAAATCAACCGTTTTTGACACGGATGCTGGCCCGCTTGCAGTTGTTCTAAATCGGCTTCGGTAGGGGGTTGGTGTAAGTATTGAAGAGCTTGTGCCAACGATGGCAGTTGCCAGTCTTGTAACCAGCTTTGAGGAAGTAATTCGGGCAGTTGAAATTTATCCGCGGCCAACATCTCTAACGCTTGGCTAATCATGGTGCGCAAGCGGCTTTGGCTAATGCCCTCGGTGGCTGGGTAAACAGGGGTCAGTGTTTGCTCTATGTCGTCATTGTCTGCTGTTACCAGTTGATATTCTGGGTGATAAATCTCTAAGCCACTGGCACCACGACGGGCCTCGCCGTAACAGCGAATTTCTGCACCGTTATCAAATTGCTTCTTTTGAACGGCAGTAAAATGATAAAAGCGTAGCCCTAAACTGCCCGAGTTATCTTGAATGCGCACGCTTAAACTGCGGCGTTTGCCAAATAAAATTTGGCTACTGCGCACAAAGCCTTGCACAACATAGGTTTGCTGCGGGCGTAAGCCAGCGATGGGCGTAATGCGGGTTCTGTCTTCGTAACGAAAAGGAAGGTGGAACAGCAAGTTCACCAGATCGTGAATCCCCCAGTCTGAAAACTGTTGGGCCAGTTTGGGCCCAACCCCCTTTAACTGGGTTAGTGCTATTTGCTTCTCAATTAATGTTTTATGAGGCATGTGCCGGCAGTATCCAATAACAGATCAATGGCTTTACCTCTGGGGAAGCTGGCGCGCCAAGCAAGAGCAACGGTTCGAGCCGGAGCAGGGCTAACAAAAGGCCGCGTGGTAATTAAGTTAGAGTCTAAATTACCCACCGCAGACTCTGGCAATACGGTAATACCCAGGCCTGTTGCGACCATATATTTTAATGTTTCTAAAGAACTGCCTTGGGTAACGCTGCCTACTTGATTGCCTTTTTCGCGGCTAAGTGCCGGACACATCTCAATAACTTGATCGCGAAAGCAATGGCCTTCACCCAGCAATAATAAGTTTTGATCGGGCAGCATCTCTGGTTCTATTTCTTTAAGAGCCGATAACTCATGGTCTTTGGGCATGACCACCACAAACGATTCATCATATAAGGGGCGAGTAATAACATCGGGTTCGTTAAATGGCAGCGCGATAATAATGGCGTCTAGTTCACCTTCTCTTAATTGACGCCTTAGTACAGCGGTGTAGCTTTCTTCGATAAACAATGACATAGCTGGCGCTTGTTTGTGTATTTTCGGCACCAGCTGGGGAAATAAATATGGCCCAATAGTAAAAATAGCCCCTACTTTTAATGGGTTGTTGAGTTGATCTTTACCCGCTTCAGCCAATTCTTTAAGCGTACGCGCTTCGCTTAATACTTTTTGTGCCTGTTGTATTATTTTTTCACCGACAGGGGTAAGAGTAACCGCATTTTTACTGCGCTCGAAGATCGCAACATCTAATTCGCCTTCTAGCTTCTTTACCGCTACGCTCAAAGTAGGCTGACTAACAAAGCACTTTTCAGCCGCGCGGCCAAAATGCCGTTCTTGAGATAGGGTTACTATGTAGCGCAATTCGGTTAAAGTCATGGTGCCTCGGTAATCAAGATAAACGATAGTGATTAGATTCAGTTAATCACAGCAGGTGTTTTGATTTATATTAACTATTGCAAATAAGAATAGAAAGCCTATTGGCATCAAAATGTGTTTAATCGATTTAAACATCAGAATTTTCCAACAGTGCAATTAAGGAGTCGCAAATGGCGCGAATTTTAGTCGTTGGTGCAGGAGATATTGGCGGTCAGTTGGCAATTAAACTGGCTAATTCGGGTCATGATGTTTGGGCGATGCGACGCTCAGACGTTGAACTTGGAAACGATGTTAAAACGTTTCAAGGTGATGTGTCTGACGTAGAAACATTATTGTCTATGCCAAGTGACATTAATATTGTGGTGTATACGGTGGCGTCGCCGGTCTTTTCTCAAGAAGGTTATCACAAGTATTATTATCGTGGCATTCGTCATTTGCTGCATGCTTTAAAAGCCCAAGGACAAAATCCTGAGCATGTGTTTTTCACTTCCAGTAGCAGTGTTTATCACCAAATGGATGCCTCTTGGGTAGACGAAGAAAGCACGACAGAGCCAACCAGCTTTGCAGGTAAAGAGCTGTTGCAGGCCGAGCAAGCTTTAGCTGAAGGTTATATTCCGGCGACAACGGTTCGTTTTCCCGGTATTTATGGCCCAGGTCGTAATCGTATGATTGAGCAAGCGCGTCAAGGCGGTTATTGCGATCCAACGCCAGACGTTTGGACTAATCGCATTCATCGTGATGATTGCGTTGGCGTGTTAAGTTTTTTAATCGAAAAAGTGCTATCGGGTGAAAAGATCGAGTCAGTTTATATGGCCTGCGATTCTGAGCCTGCGACGCTATTTGATGTGCTGGAATGGATGAAAGATCGTATTGGTGAGGTTGAGCCAGATTATGATTTGCCAGAAGCAACACGTCGTGCTAATCGTCGCTGCAGTAATAAGCGCTTAGTCGATGCGGGTTATCAGTTTAAGTTTAAGAGCTATCAAGATGGCTATGATTTTGTGTTGAAAGAAATGGGTTTGTAGCGCAACGCGCTGCAAACCCATTTGAGAGCTTGAAGATGTTCGCCCGTTAGTTGCGAGCTTATTCGAGCTCTAAAATACCGTCCATTTCTACAGCGGCATCTTTTGGTAACTGAGCCACACCAATCGCTGCCCGCGCCGGATAAGGTTGTTCAAAGTATTCTGCCATAATTAGGTTTACGGTGGCGAAATTACCAAGATCGGTTAAGAAAATATTCAGCTTAGCAATATCTTGCAAGCTCCCACCTGCTGCTTCACATACCGCTGTTAAATTATCAAAGACGCGACGAATCTGCGCTTCAATGTTGCCGTTAACCATTTCCATTGTTTCGGGAACGAGAGGAATTTGGCCAGAAAGATAAACTGTGTTGTTAATCTTAACCGCTTGTGAATAGGTACCAATTGCTTGCGGTGCTTTATCGGTATTGATAATGACTTTGGCCATGTAAAATCCTTAATTAAGTGCTTAATAAATGCTTAGTTTTTAATGCGTACAATTTTGTTTACGCCACGAATAGTACGTAGGCGTCGAATAACTCTGGCAAGGTGTTTACGTCCTTGCACACTTAGCTGTATCTGAGTAACACTCAATCTGGCATCACGGTCTTCAACGCTGATACCTTCAATATTGGCATCGGCTTGAGTAATGGCGGATGCTAGTTCAGCAACAACACCTTTGCGATTTTCTAAATAGAGGCGTAAATCGACAGAAAATTCGCTATCAATGTCTTTATCCCAACTTAAAATAACGCATTTTTCTGGGTTGCCTTGAATATCCTGCACGTTTTTACAGGTTTCAGTATGAATCACTAAGCCACGGCCAGAGCTGACATTGCCTAAAATTGGATCTCCAGGGATTGGGCTGCAGCATTTAGCAAAACTGACGGCTAAGCCTTCAGTGCCTTTAATCGCCAGCGGTGCGTCATCGCTCATAGACTCTAAATCGACATCAGTATCACGGTTGGCCACTAACAAGCGTCTTGCTACTAACGACGCCATACGATTACCTAAGCCAATATCTTCTAATATGTCGTCAAACTCTTCGAGAGTTGTTTCATTAATTAACTGGTCGATACGGTCTTGATCAACATCGTCAATCGATTTGTCGAGAGAGGCCAGCGCTTTATGCAACAAGCGTTCGCCTAGATTAATCGACTCAGAACGACGCTGATTTTTCAAGAAATGACGGATGTTAGAACGGGCTTTGCCGGTAACCACAAAGCTCAGCCATGCGGGGTTAGGTTGCGCCCCTGGTGCGGTCACAATTTGCACCGTTTGCCCATTTTGCAATTTAGAGCTTAATGGCGCGAGCTGGCGGTCGATACGACATGCAATGCACGAATTACCAACATCGGTATGAATGGCGTAGGCAAAATCAACCGTGGTTGAGCCTTTTGGTAATTCAAAAATTCGGCCTTTAGGCGAGAACACGTAGATCTCATCTGGAAATAGATCAACTTTAACGTGTTCAATAAACTCAATGGGGCTGCCAGCACTTTGCTGCAGCTCCATCAAATTTTGTACCCATTTTTGGGCACGTTGACTGCCGTTGGTATTGTTTTCGTTGTTGCTGTCAGACTTATACAACCAGTGAGAAGCGATACCATGATTAGCCATGGCGTCCATCTCTTCAGTACGAATCTGAATTTCAATCGGCACGCCGCTAATACCAATCAGTGAGGTATGAAGCGATTGATAGCCATTGGTTTTGGGAATCGCAATGTAGTCTTTAAAACGCCCGGGAATAGGCTTATACAGGTTATGCACCGCGCCTAGTACGCGATAACACATATCAACAGATTCTACGACGATGCGAAAACCGTAAACATCCAAAATTTCGTTCAAAGATTTACGCTGAACTTTCATTTTGGTGTAGATGCTAAACATGTGTTTTTCACGGCCAAGTACTCGTGAAGGCAGATTTTCTTCTTTTAAACGGCCACGTAATGAGTTGGCTATTTTATCAACGAGTTCTTTGCGATTGCCGCGAGCATTGGTTACGGCTTTGCGAATCATACCCGAACGCATGGGGTACATGGCATCAAAACAGAGTTCTTCCATTTCGACACGAATACTGTTTAAACCTAGACGGTGAGCAACGGGTGCGTAAATGTCTAACGTTTCACGGCCAATGCGGCGACGCTTGTCTGGGCGTAAAGCGCCCAGTGTACGTAAGTTGTGTAAGCGGTCTGCTAATTTAACCAGCATTACCCGTATATCTTTGGCCATTGCCAGAATCATCTTTTGAAAATTCTCGGCTTGCTGCTCTTCTTTGCTCTCAAATTTAATGTGAGTCAACTTACTCACACCATCAACCAATTCTGTGACCACATCGCCAAATTGTTCAGCCAAAGCGATTTTAGGAATGCCGGTATCTTCAATCACGTCGTGTAACATCGCTGCCATTAAGCTTTGATGATCAAGGCGCATACCTGCAAGAATATTAGCAACTGCTAAAGGATGGATGATGTAGGGTTCGCCACTGCGGCGACGTTGTCCGGTATGCGCTTGTTCAGCATAAAAATAAGCGCGGCGCACCTGTTGAATTTGTTCAGTCGAGAGGTAAGTCGATAATCGGTCAGATAGGGCGTCGATAGTTGGCACGGGTGAGACCTGCGGTGATGAAAATTCAAACCGAGCGAGAAACGCTCACTCGGTTTACGATAGCTGAGAAACAGTACTAAAGTCTAGCGTCTCTACTAACGTTGTAGCTCTAATGTTGTAGCCTTACAGCTTATTCTGCGTCAGCTTCTTCTTGCACACGCATGGTTTCGTTAGAAATTAAACCTGCAGCGATTTCACGCAAAGCGATAACGGTTGGCTTATCGCCTTCAATATCGACTAAAGGTTCAGCACCGTGTACAGCAATTTGACGAGCGCGTTTAGTGGCCAACATGACCAATTCAAAACGGTTATCAACGTTTTCTAGACAATCTTCAACGGTTACGCGAGCCATGGATTAGTTCCTGCGAGGTTACAAAATTTGGGTTCTTTGTCTGTGAAATTTTGCCACTGACAACGATGACCCCATAGTCTATCGAATGCGGGGCCATCATAGAAGTATTAGAATGATAAAATTGGTTATTTTTTAACTAATTCAGCAGATTTTGCAATAAATCACGCTGAATTTGGCTTTGTACCGAGGTTCTTTGCTTGCGCGCTAACACAATTGCGCGTAATTGTTGCAGCGCAGTATCAAAATCATCGTTGATGATTAAGTAATCAAATGCGCCGTAATGGCTCATTTCACTTTCAGCATCTTGCATGCGACGATCAATAACATCTTGCGCATCTGTGCCACGACCGGTTAAGCGCTGCAATAATTCTTCGCGACTCGGTGGCAAAATAAAAACACTGATCATGTTGGGCATTTGTTGGCGAATTTGTGCCGCACCTTGCCAATCAATTTCTAAAATGACGTCGCGACCTGCTTGTAATTCTTGCTCTACCCAGACCTGAGAAGTGCCATAAAAATTGTCGAATACTTGTGCATGCTCTAAAAAAGCGCTTTCACCAATCAGCTGTTGAAATGTTTCTTGGCTAACGAAATTATAATCTTGGCCATTAATTTCGCCGTCACGAGGTGCGCGAGTAGTATGAGAAACAGAAACGCCAATGTCTTCGGTTTGTTCTAAAAGCGCTTTTACTAGGCTGGTTTTGCCTGCACCAGAAGGGGCAGAAAAAACATAAAGAGTACCTGTTTGGTCACTGCCTGTTTGTGCGCTATTAGAATGGTGAGTCGATGTATTTTGCATGAGTTTCTCAAATATTGTTCAAGCTGATTGTCTGCCTATTATTTTAACCTGCTAACGCCTCTTCTGAAAATGCGATATCGCAATTACTGTGGGTTTATCAGTACAGAGATTAACTTTATTAAAAATATATTCACGATATGTTACCGATATCTCAGCAAGATGCCGCTATAATGCCGCGCTTAAAATTTAATCTAGAGAACATATATATGAGACCCAGTGGACGCCAAGTTAACGAATTACGCGAAGTTCGCCTTACCCGCAATTTTACTAAGCATGCTGAAGGTTCTGTTTTAGTTGAATTTGGTGATACCAAGGTAATCTGTACTGCCAGTGTAGAAAAAGGTGTTCCTCGTTTTATGCGCGGTGAGGGTAAGGGTTGGGTAACCGGTGAATATGGCATGCTGCCTCGCTCTACAGGTAATCGTATGATTCGTGAAGCGGCTAAAGGTAAGCAGACAGGGCGCACGGTTGAGATTTCTCGTTTAATCGGTCGTTGTTTACGCGCTGCGGTCGACATGAAGGCGTTGGGTGAATACACCATTCAGTTGGATTGTGATGTTATTCAAGCGGATGGAGGAACCCGCACAGCTGCTATTACCGGTGCGTTTGTTGCTCTGCAAGATGCGATTAATGGTTTGTTAGCAGATGGGAAAATTAAAACTAATCCAATCAAAAGCCCGATTGCAGCGGTATCGGTAGGCATTTATGAAGGTACAGCGGTATTGGATTTAGATTATGCTGAAGATTCTGTTGCTGAAACTGATCTTAATGTGATCATGACCGCTGCCGGTGGGTTTATTGAAATACAGGGTACAGCAGAGCAAGAAGCGTTTTCGCCAGAAGAGTTAGCGTCTATGTTGGCCTTGGCTAAAGAGGGCATTGTTGAGCTGTGTGAAAAGCAACAAGTGGCTCTTAAACAAGAGGCTCTTAAACAAGAGGCTCTTAATAGCCAGTGAGTCGTTAAAAATAACCAGTAAGCGGCCTGAACAATAGCCAAAAAAAGCCCAAACAGGTTTAACACGTTTGGGCTTATCTTATTTGCTTTTAAATTATTCGTCGTCAAACTCATATTCAACTAATACTGGCGCATGATTGCCAAATACCTTGTTGCGCATGATTTTGGCTTCAACAACGTATTGACGTAAATCTGGTGTGCAAATTTGGTAGTCAAAGCGAAAGCCCTCGGTATTGCGACGGCGAGCTTCTTCGTTTGGCCAGTAAGTAAACTGGTTTTCACCAAAATTGGCTTCACGAAATGCATCAACAAATCCCACAGGTCCAAAAGCCTGGTCTAGAAAAGCACGCTCTTCTAATAAAAATCCAGGTTGATCCTGCTGCTGACGCCAATTGGCAACATCAATAGTTTTATGTGCGGCTTCTAAGTTGCCACAAAAAATAAAGTCACGACGCTTGCGGCGTGTCTTTTTTAAGTGGCTCAAAAATTCCTGCTGAAACGAGAGCTTATCTTCCAAACTATGAAAAGCATCTTCCTTTGGGAAGAGAACACTACCGATACTAACGTGCTCAAAGTCTGCTTGAATGTAGCGACCTTGAAAATCACACTCAGGAAAGCCTAGCCCTGTCATAATTGCTTTGGGCAATTCGCGGGTATAAATGGCGACACCTGAATAATCGTCGGTTTCCCCTTCAAAAAAATAACCATTGTATCCATCAGGATATAACACGCTGTCGGGCAGCTTGTATTCTCTATCTAGGGTGTTCTGGATGCACACAACATCCGCTTGCTCTTCATTCAGCCATTCGAAGAGCCCTTGTT
>OJBJ01000040.1_pt1 | contig 41180 bp, 40 predicted proteins | sample 1590621 | NCBI WGS metagenome assembly OJBJ01 (sample SAMN05416808, study PRJEB24817) | seawater metagenome | isolation source: Sea water | place: Canada:Atlantic | collected 2013-11 | reverse complement strand
TAGGTATTGGTGCGCAAGGTCTTGGCGGCTTAACCACAGTTGTTGATATTAAAGTTGCGGACTTCCCAACCCACGCGGCTAACAAGCCGGTTGCGATCATTCCAAACTGTGCTGCAACACGTCACGCACACTTTACCCTAGATGGCTCAGGCCCAGCCGCATTACCTGCGCCTAAGCTAGAAGACTGGCCTGAAATTACTTGGGAAGTCGGTGATGGCGTTCGTCGTGTCAACATGAACGACATCACTCCAGAAATGGTGAAAGACTGGCAGCCAGGTGAAACCGTATTATTGTCTGGCAAGATGCTGACTGGCCGCGATGCTGCACACAAGCGCATGGTTGATATGATTAACAAAGGCGAAGAGCTTCCGGTTGATTTAAAAGGCCGCTTCATTTACTACGTAGGCCCAGTTGATCCAGTCCGTGAAGAAGTAGTAGGCCCAGCAGGCCCAACAACAGCGACGCGTATGGATAAGTTTACCCGTACGGTATTAGAAGAAACCGGCTTATTAGGCATGATTGGTAAAGCCGAACGTGGCCCAATGGCGATTGATGCGATTCGTGATAACGAAGCGGTTTACTTAATGGCTGTGGGTGGTGCTGCTTACTTAGTATCACAAGCGATTAAAGGCGCTGAAGTCGTTGGTTTTGCTGATTTGGGTATGGAAGCTATCTACGAATTTGACGTAGTTGATATGCCAGTAACGGTTGCGGTTGATTCTCGTGGTTCGTCGGTACACATTACTGGCCCACAAAAGTGGAAAGCGAAGATTGCTGCCAAGCAAATTGATTAATTCTTTATAAGAACATTTGATTTGGCAGTAACAAGCAGTAACAAGCAGTAACAAGAAGCCAGCTTGAGTGACATGCTCTTGCTGGCTTTATTTTAGGCGGTTTAAACTAATGCCTATCTTAAACTAATGCCTATATAGTCAACTAGCATGGCTCGACCTTCACAGCCCAGTGTTTTTACACTAACTTTATGGCCATTATTCAATGCTGCCATTATCAGTTGAAATTTTCGTGTGCCAACTTCTGCATGATCACTGTATGAGCGATAGCGATTAGATCCTTTACCACCGCATTGATGTTTTTTGTTGGCGGTAAAAAAATCAAAACCAGGTTTACTATCATCTTCTAGCTGATAAATAGAGATAACTGTTAATGTGCTTCTTTCACTCGCGGTCTTGGCTATGGCGTAATTAGCAAAGGTCAGACTGCTTAATAGGATGATTTTAAAATAAATGAACAATTTCATCAGGTTTCTCTTTAATTAAGTTTTTTCTACAGCAGCCGTTACTTTAACTAGCTTTATTAAGAGCTTAGCAAAGCTGGTTAAAGTATTCTCTCACTAGGCTAACGATACTAACTAGACTATTATGATGGACAACATTAAAAAACATCAAGGTTAAGGAATATTGATGCTGGTAAATACAATAAAAATACTGTGCTTAGGTCTATTGACGTCGTTCAACTACCTGCATGCCTCGCAATCAATTCCTTTAAATGTACCGGTACCGCCCACATTGTATACCGGTTTTGAACAATTATTAGACGATGATAAAACCCTTGTTTTAGAAGAGTTAATGGATCTTAATCCAGATATTCAGCGCATCGCTCTTTATCATAATGGCGACCGCTTGCATCGTTTTATTCCCAAGCAAGTTCATCAAATGATCGAGAATAAATTGATGGGTCGGCTAATTGATAATGGCCGCTTTGAAGTCATTCAGTGCATAGAATGCCGCACAACCAAAGTAGTTATGTCAGATGATGAATTAAGAATATCTCAAGCTGCTGAAGACAACCAACAACTACGAGCACTTTCAAAACGCGTTCGCGCCGATGCTTTTATGTTTTGGAGCGCCTCTGTTCACGACAATAAATTTACCATTAACCTGCGCTTAGTCAGCGGTAAAAATAACGAATTATTGTGGTTAAAAGAATATTCTAAAAAAACTACAAAAGAAGCCGAAGATGAAAACTTTGATAAAGTTCAATATGAGTTCATTGTCGGTACTTGGGGCTTAAAAGGTGAGCGAAAAAGTGTATTAGGTTTGAGCGAAGAAAATCTTGAAGGTGTTACTGTGTTTGGTATTCGCCGCAGAGAAAGCACAGAACTCAACGAAGATATTGAATACGCTTTAGGATTTGAATACTTTACTAATTACTCGTCTGGAGATGTGTTTAATTTAACTGGTTATAACCTAGAAGGCCGAATCATTGCAGACGTTACCTCGCTAGACGATTTAATTGATACCAAGGTGTATTTTGGCATAGGGCAATCATTTTTTAATAATGCCAACAGTTTAATCTTCCGTTTTGGTCTTGAATTCCCTTTCTTTAAAGACGGCTTTATGAATTTTGGTGTTGTTTATATGCAAGAAGCGGATGTTGAATGGAAAACCGACAGCGCATTTGAAAAAGAGGGCACATTTGGTGGTGCTAGCTACGATTTGACACTGGGCTTGCGCTTCTAAGGAATCAATATGAAACAATTAGTAATAGGATTATTGGCGATTTTTTTAAGTGCCTGCGCTGTTGAACGAACCAATCGTACCCTCACAGAATACGGCAGCAGTTCTGCTAATGTGGTAGGAGTAGGTGAACAAAGTGCAGAAGCGGTGGCCGAAATTTCTTTAGAAACCATCGAAAAGCGCAAACAAGTGGCCGATTTGGCTAAGAAAAATCATGGTTTAATGCATATACACCGCTATGGCCCTGGCTTTGATGTGCTATTGACTCTTGACGCGGGTGATAGTGATGTAAGCTTCAGTATGAAATTGCCTGCCGCGGCGCAAGCGTCAAGCGACTTGCAACAAGACATGCAGCGCAGTGCTGAAGAGATAGCTGCACAAAACAAACAGGTGCTGGCCAGTTTAGATGAGGATAAAGCCGAGCTTCATCATGAAGAATTTGATGAGCGTAACGAGCTGATGGAACAGAAGAAAATTCAAGATTTTCAAGCATCCACAAAGCACATTTTTAATGCACAATCTTTGTTCTACAAAAAGCGATTTTGGCAATCTTTAGACGAAACCAACAAAGCACTGGAATTAGTCCCAGATTCAGCGCAAGCACATGCATTAAAGGGCAGTATTTATTACAAAATGGGCCTCAATGATGAAGCAAAATCCAGCTGGCAGCAGGCGCTAGACATTGATCCGAGTATGGAACAAGTTAAAGCCGGTTTGGCACGATTAAAGTAGAGGCAGGAATATGACTGACATAATAAATCGTGTAATAAGTCGAGCACTGTCATTAACGATGCTCATAACGTTTTCTATGCTGAACGTTTCACTGGCTTATGCTGAAACCGGCAGAACCTTTGAAGTACCCGCTAAAAAAGACGAGATAGAAGAAGTTCGATTTAAAGATGAAATGGAAGCAAGGTTAAATCGAGATTTAAAAGCCTATCTTGGTAACAATCGATTTATCATTCATGTAGAAGCCGAACTAAAAAAAACCCGTACTGTGATTAAGCAAGAAGGTACGCGTAACTCTCAAAACAGCCCACCACGGCCGGTATTCAGTGCACAGCCTATGCCTGCAATTATTACCGACACTCGCATTAATAACACTCGCAACAGCAATGGTCGTAACAGCGAGCCGCAAGAATCATTGCCTGGTTTACCGACCAGTGATTTGCCTATTTTTGAAGATAATAGCGCCGAAGTAAATGCGTTAAAAGGACGTGTAGAACAGTTAGAAAATGAACGCCAGCAAGCATTAAATTATGCCGAAGAACTGCGAAAAGAAGCCGAACAGCAAATTGCCGAGATAAAAGAAAAGACCTTAGGTTATCGTAATTCTATTAATAAACTGACCATCACAGTGGTGCTTGATAAAAGCCTAAAAGATGAACAAGTTGAATTTATTCGTAACCTAATTACCCGCAAAGCGCGCTTAGATGAGCTGCGAGGCGACTCGTTAGCCATTGTACGTACAGAATTTAAAGACGTGGTAAAACCGGATGTGGTAACCAGTTGGTGGCAGCAATATCAAGGTTGGATCGCCTTGGCCAGTTTTGGCTTGATGATGCTGTTATTGTTATTGGCGCTTTATTTATTTAACAAACGCTTAACCGATACCTTTCAAGAGAATCAGCGTAAAAATACTCATGATCAAAACAGCAATGATCAATCGAGCACCGGAAATAGCCTGTTAGCGTCAACCGATATGGCTGCTCTTAACAATGCTCAAGACGAGACACAAGAACGTCGCCGCCAATTTAATGAGATGCGCCAAGAGTTAGTGACCATTGGCTTGGGTCAACCACAGTTATTTCAGCAGCGTATTTCTGAGCAAATAAACAACGGTAATAGCCAAAACGTGGCAGCCTTATACGAAGTCATGGGCAAGAGCCTGTTTCGTAGCTTATGCCCTAAATTAGCCAGCAATGAATTTGATCGTATTGCGGAACAAACAGAGCGTCAGCCGCAAGATGCCGAGCAAAAGATGGAGAATTTAAATAATTTACGCCATGCGTTATTAAAAGCGATGGGTGCTAATGAGTCAGGCAATGCCCCGTTTGCTTTTTTAGAAAAGTTAAACGACTCGCAGGTTTTGTATTTAATCAAAGAAGAAGAAACTCGTATCAAAGCCCTTGTATTATCACAAGTACCCGCACAACGAGCGGCCAGTTTGGTGCAGCGTTTAGAAGGCAAAGAACAGTCAGCGGTAGCGTATGAGTTGGGTGAGTTTGAAACCATTCCAGTATCGACGTTTAAAGATGTTGCCGATCGTTTAGCGCAAAAATCACTCAACGTTCCTAGCTTCGAAAACATCTCAGCCAACGGTCTGACAGTTTTAATCAACATGTTAGATACCATGAGTTCTGGCGAAGAAAATCACTTATTAGCCAGCTTAAAAGCCGATAAGCCAGAGACCTATTATCGCTTACGCCAAGTGTATTACACATTTACAGACCTAATAAGAACACCAGAGCGTGTTATTGCTAACGAGTTAAGAAGCATCGATCGCAGTGTTATGGCGTTATCGCTATGTAATACAGAAACTGAATTTCAGCGTCATGTATTAAGTGGCTTACCGGTTAAGTTACGCTCTGCTGTTATTTCTGAATTGAAAGAACAAGAAGATGTTGCGCGCCAAGAAGATATTGAACAGGCGCGTAATCAAGTTGTTAAAAAAATGCGTGAAGTATTGAAGGCGGGGCGTTTTTCTATGGATGAACTCATGCCGCCATCGAGTCAGGCGTAAGGAGGCAATATGAACCGTTTTTCATTTAGTACGCTCATTGGTATCGCGATTGCTATTAGCTTGTTTGTTTTTGCCATTATCTCGAGCACTGATAATTATTTAATGTTCGTTAGTATTTCCAGTTTGGCATTAGTGGCAGGCAGTACGTTTGCTGCTTCGCTAATCAGTTACACCATTAAAGATGTATTGGTTGCCGTTAAGGGTATCTTTGGTACGTTTTTTCATGCGCCTACTGATTCAAAGCACTTACGTTCTCATGCCCAAAGATTTATCGAATGGGGAAAAATCTACCGTCAGCAAGGTATCTCAGGGTTGGAGTCTTCGTTAACAGCGAGCGAGCGTAAAGACCCTTTTATTGTTCATGGCATGGAATTATTAAGCAGTGGTTATAAAAATCACGACATACGAACTATTTTGACCGACGATATGGATGCTTTTTGGCAGCGCATGACGGTTGAAGCAAAAGTATTGAATACCATGGCAGTTTACTCACCAGGCTTTGGCATGGTTGGTACTATCATTGGCTTGATCATCATGCTTGATAATTTAAATGGCGATATGGCCGCGCTGGGCAAAGGCCTTGCATTGGCGTTAATTACCACCTTATACGGCGTGGTGTTAGCAAATTTGGTGTTTAAGCCTGCGGCAAACCAAGTAACCGAAAAACAAGAGTCGCTGTATTTTAGAGATCAAATGATCGTTGAGGGTTTTGTATTATTGGCTGAAAAACAAAGCACCTTGTTTATGCAAGATCGACTAAACGCCTATCTTAAACCCAGTACTCGTTTGCAACCGATTGAAGAAACGCTGTAATGACCAACTCTGTTTCTAACAAACAACGAAGTCTTCGCCGCCGCCGTCCTAACTTTGATGATTCTTCTAGCTCATGGTTAGTAACATATTCAGATGTGATCACTTTGTTATTGGCTTTTTTTGTCATGATTTTAGCCGTGTCTGATCTTAACCAAGGAAAGGTTGAGGCTTTGCAAGAAGGCATTTCAGAGATGATGACAGGAGAAGCACCGCCCACGCCTTTTACTGATATTAAAGAAGGCCTAGAGCAGTTAATTGCAGAGCAAGGGTTAGCAGACCAAGTGTCGGTAACCCTTGATCAAAAAGGTGTGAAAGTTGAGTTTGCCAACATCGCTTTATACGCATCGGGTTCTGCTGATATTAAACAAGGCTCTTTACCGACCTTAAATCAAGTGACTCAAGTTATTCGCGAAACCAGCCACAAAACACATATGGTCGAAGTTGAAGGCCATACCGATGATGTGCCAATTAATACCGAAAAATTTCCGTCAAACTGGGAGTTGTCGTCGTCTAGAGCGACCAATGTGGTTAAGTATTTATTGGCTCAAGGCATTGAAAAAGAACGCTTAAAAGCGGCAGGTTATGCCGATAGTCGACCCAAAGAAAATATTGGGTCTCTATCCCTTGAACAGCAACGCCAAGCTAACCGCCGTATTGTGGTGTTTATACGACGGTATTAAGAGGATAGCCAAAAAGCTTAAACAATCTCGTAGCAAGGCACGTATTGCCCACTGATTTTCATTCTTCCTTGTTCAGACATACGGGTTAGCAGTTGATCCATGGCCTGCATGATGTCTGCGTCTCCTTTTATCTGAAACGGTCCGTGTTTTTTAACCGCAGTTACACCGTCTTCTTTTACATTACCAGCGACAATACCCGAAAAAGCACGGCGTAAATTAGCGGCTAATTCATGAATTGGCATCTCTTTAGAAATCTCTAACGAAGCCATGTTGTGATGAGTCGGTGCAAAGGGTTGTTGAAAACTGTGGGCTATTTTTATGCCCCAGTTATAGAAAAAAGCATCGTTGGTTAGGCGGCGATGGTCGATAACATCGGTTAGGCCCAACTTCATTTTTTTTGCAACCTTCACTGGGTCGTCAATAATAATTTCGTAACGTTGCTGCGCTTTTTTACCTAGAGTGAGGCCAATAAATGCATTCACTTGATCAAAGTATTCGGCGCTGTTGGCTGGCCCGGTTAAGATAACTGGAAACGGCATATCGATATTATCTGGGTGTAATAAAATGCCCAGCAGGTACAGTATTTCTTCAAGAGTACCCGGCCCACCGGGGAAAATAATAATACCGTGGGCTAGGCGAATAAAGCTTTCTAAGCGTTTTTCTATATCGGGTAAAATAACCAACTCATTCACAATCGGGTTTGGCGCTTCAGTTGCAATAATGCCAGGTTCAGAAATACCAATATAACGGCCCGTTTTTATATGCTGCTTTGCATGGCCAATCGTGGCGCCTTTCATTGGGCCTTTCATGGCACCTGGGCCACAACCCGTGCCAACATCTAATCCGCGCAGGCCAAGTTCATAGCCAATTTTTTTACTGTAATCGTATTCATTGAGTGGGATAGAATGGCCACCCCAGCACACAACCAAGCTAGGTTCACTGTCGGGTTTTAGAATATTGGCATTTCTTAAAATATGAAAAGTCGCATTGGTAATATCTTCACTTTGAGACAAATCAAAACGCTGACTGCTCATAACTGAATCTTCGGTATATAAAATATCACGCAGCACTGAAAATAAATGTTCACGCACCCCTCTGATTATTTCACCGTCGACAAAAGCATGAGCAGGAGCGCCTTTTATATCCAGGGTAATGCCACGATCTTCTTGATTCACTCGAATATCAAATTGGCGAAACTGTTCAATCGACGATAAATAATCATCACTATGATTACCGCAGCTTAATACGGCAAATGCACAGCGGCGAAACAACTCATAGGTTTTACTGCTAATGTCACAAATTTGAGTGACTTCGTGCTTGGATAAAACCCGTAGATTTTTTTTCGGCGTAATAAGGGCATTAATGGTGTGCATATTGTTTCCTACAAATGATAAGGCGGTGGCTAATTAATAATGGCTTAAGCCCAAAGCTCAAGCGGCCCATAATGGCTAACTGTTTTGATTATGTCGGTGCGAGTAACTATGCCTAAAAGCTCATGATCTTCAGAAATGATCGGCAGTGCGCCTAAGTCGTATTCATACAGGGTGCGCGTGGCTTGGCGAATATCAGTATCTGCTGAAAAGCAAAATACTTGCTGGGTAGCAAAGCGCATAATGTTTTCAAGGTTAATGTTTTCTTGCTTGCCTGGCCCTTGCAAAATATCACGATCAGACAACATGGCCAGTACGGTATTATTTTCATTAGTGATGGGAATGTGATGAAAACCATGGCGTTGGAATAATTGCCAAGCATCGGCCACATTGGCTGTGGGGGGTAAGGTAGCCACTTGAGTAGACATAATATCGGCCAATAGTGAAACTTGGCTAGGTTCTTTCTGGCTTTCTTGTTGAGCACGATAAGGGTCGCGTTGTTCTTCGCTATTATCACGACGAACGGTGACGTTGCGTAAGTTCTGCGTATTCGTGTTTGGCGATGATTGCGCTGACTGTTGTGATTGTGATGACTGTTGTGACGGGAGGTCGGGTAAAAACTGATTGAATTGATCAATGGCCGAACTGTTTTTAGACGCTTGAACTTTTATAGACCGGCGGCGATCTTTAGTTTGTGGGGTAACAACGCGTCTACCCATGTCGATAACGATCAGTGCCAATTGAATTTCCTATTATTTTTTTAAGATATACAAATCACTACTTTCTTCATAAGACCACTAACTATATTCTAGCGCAAGTTTAATAGTCTAAAGAGCATATCGAGTTTTCCATGGAACAAGTTTATAGATTAACCATATCCTGCCCAGACCGTGTCGGCATCGTTGCCAAAGTTGGCGAATTTGTATCTTCCCAAGGTGGTTGGATTACAGAAGCCAACCATTATTCCGATACTGTTAGCGGTTGGTTTTTTATGCGTCATTGCATTAAAGCCAGTTCATTGCCTTTTGGTTTGGCAGAATTCCGTGAAAAATTTGCCGCCATTGCTGAAGAGTTTTCAATGGATTGGCAAATAAACGACAGCGCTGAAGCGAAGAAAATTATTCTAATGGCGAGTAAAGAAAGCCATTGTTTAAGTGATTTGTTGCATCGCGTGCATAGCAAAGAATTATTTTGTGAAATTCCTTGTGTGATCTCTAACCACAACGACCTTCGCTCAATGGTTGAATGGCACGGCATTCCTTTTTTCCACGTACCTGTGGATAAAGACAACAAACAAGAACACTTTGATCGGGTTAACAGCATCATTGCTGAACACAAGGCCGACACAATCGTACTCGCCCGTTATATGCAGATTTTACCGGCAGAGATTTGTCAGCAATACGCGGGTCATGTGATTAATATTCATCATAGCTTCTTACCGTCGTTTGCCGGTGCTCGACCTTATCATCAGGCTGCAGAACGTGGTGTGAAGTTAATTGGTGCGACCTGTCATTATGTTACAGAAGAATTAGATGCGGGTCCGATCATCGATCAAGATGTTATGCGTATTAGCCACAACGACACCATTGAAGATACTGTGCGTTTAGGTAAAGACGTAGAGAAACGAGTTTTGGCTCGTGGCGTTCGCAGTCATGTAGAGGATCGAGTGTTACTGCACGGTAATAAAACTATCGTGTTTTAACTTTCTGACAATTTTCTATTAACTTCCTCTTAATTTTCAATGCAGCATAAAAAACGGAGCTTAAGCTCCGTTTTTTATGCTTTAAACCGGTAAGGCTTATTTTTTGTGGTAAGCCATGGCGGTATCGACTTCATCGGCAGAGCCCATTACCACAGATACACGCTGGTGAATGTCGGTTGGGGTAACTTCCATAATTGGATCGAAAGCGGTGCTGGCTTTACCACCGGCTTGTTCGATTAACATGCTCATTGGATTGCCTTCATACATTAAACGCAGTTTCCCCGGCTTAGAAGGATCGCGGTTATCGTAAGGGTACATAAAAATACCGCCACGAGTAAGAATACGGTGAACTTCTGCAACCATAGCTGCAACCCAGCGCATATTATAACGCTTACCTAATGGGCCTTCTTCACCTTGCAATAAATCGGCAACGTAGTTTTGCATTTCGGGTAACCAAAAACGCTGGTTTGACATATTAATGGCAAACTCTTGAGTTTGAGTTGGAATTTGCACGTTTTCGCGCATCAACAAAAACTCACCCGTTGCAGGGTCCATGGCAAAAGAGTGAACGCCTTGGCCGGTCGTTAGCATCAAGATAGTCGATGGCCCATATAAAACATAACCTGCAGATACTTGCTCGGTACCGGCTTGTAAATAAGCATCTGCTTTAGACGCATCGACATCTTTAGTGGTTTTTAAAATAGAAAAAATGGTGCCAACAGTTACGTTTACATCGATATTTGAAGAGCCGTCTAAAGGATCGAATAATACCAAATACTCGCCATCTTCGTTGCAAGCAACCGGGAAGTCTTCTTCTTCACTGGCCATGCCTTTTACCATGCTCATGCCGGCTAGCTGATGTTTAATAATGTCGTTAGAAATAACATCCAGCTTCTTTTGCGTTTCACCTTGAATATTCTCTTCACCGGCACAGCCTAAAATACCTGCCAATGCTCCTTGTTGAAGTTTCGCTGAAATATCAACGCAAGAAGTCATAAGACCATTAAGGATGGCGGCAATATCGCTAGGCGTATTGTGGGCTTGCAGAAAAGAAGGCAAAGATTGCATATCTGAGTCTCGAATATGATGAAGGACAAAATAAAAAAGTGCTGCATCTTACCTGAAAATCCCCTCAGTTTGAATGCCTAAAGTTTGCACAATGGCTGCCAGTAACAAATGCGCAACAAATGGCAGGCCTTGTGAAGGTGTGGCTTGGCGGGGCAAGAGCAAGTACACTAGCGCCATACGATTTTAGTGGTAATCGACTATGCATCTTCATATTTTAGGTATCTGTGGCACCTTTATGGGCAGCCTAGCGCAATTGGCAAAAGCTCAGGGTCACAAAGTCACCGGATCCGATCAGGGCATTTATCCGCCGATGAGTGATCAACTGGCACAAGCGGGTATCGAGGTCATCGCTGGTTTTGATCCCAGCCAGTTAGAGCCCGCACCAGATTATGTGATTATTGGTAACGCCATGAGTCGAGGTAACCCTGCGGTGGAATACGTACTTGATCGCGGCTTGCCTTATCTTTCTGGCCCAGATTGGATGGGTAAGTACTTACTCGCCGATAAATGGGTAATGGCGGTTGCCGGCACTCACGGTAAAACAACCACATCCAGCATGTTGGCTTGGATTTTAGACTACGCAGGTATGAACCCGAGTTACTTAATTGGTGGCGTACCAGAAAACTTCTCAACGTCGGCGCGCCTGACAGATTCCAATTTTTTCATCATTGAAGCCGATGAATACGATACCGCTTTTTTTGATAAGCGCTCGAAATTTATTCATTATCATCCCAGAACCTTGGTGATGAATAATTTAGAATTTGATCACGCTGATATCTTTGATGATTTAGCCGCGATTGAACGTCAATTCCATCATCTTGTACGAACGGTACCTGCGACAGGGTTAATCATTTACCCCGTAGATAATAGCGCCTTACAAAGAGTGATTGGGCAGGGTTGCTGGAGCGATCAGGCCTTATTGAATCATGCTGGCGGTTGGATGACCGAAGCAATATTGGGCGACTGCAGTCAGTTTAACGTTTTGCATCACAGTGAAACAGTGGCTACTGTGACTTGGCAGTTAAGTGGCGAGCACAATATGGCGAATGCTTTGGCTGCCATTGTTGCTGCGCGCCATGTAGGCGTTGAGCCCAAAACTGCGGCAGCGGCGTTAGCAGAGTTTCAATCGGTTAAACGACGTATGGAGCTGGTGGGCGAGGTTAATGGCATTCGACTATATGACGACTTTGCTCACCACCCTACGGCCATTAAGTTAACGCTTGCAGGTGCGCGCGCAAAAGGCATTGTCGAAAAACGCCAAGGTCGATTGCTCGCGGTATTAGAGCCTAGATCCAACACCATGAAAATGGGTGAGCATAAAGAAGCCTTAGCGGCCAGTGTTGCCGATGCTGATAGCACTTTTTGGTTGGCTCCAGAAGGCTTATCATGGTCGCTGACAGAAGCCGTTGCCGAAATGCCGCAGCAAACTGTTTGCCATAGCATAGAAGAGTTAGAAAAACATTTGTTGGCCGAAATTCAAGCCGGTGATGATGTGGTTATAATGTCTAATGGCAGTTTTTCAGGTTTACATCTCTCCTTGTTGAGCCAGTTAAAAGCACAATACTTAGCGGTTCAGATAGAGCAGTTAAGCTAAAGAGCAGTTAAGTTAAAAAACAGTTAAATTAAAAGCCGTTAAATTTAAAAGCGGCCTAACAAGAGGGTTAAAGGTGACAACTTCAACGCAACATAAACAAACCGCTAATGTGTGTGTCGCTATTACCGGTGCGTCTGGTTCACCTTATGCCATGCGCTTAATAGAAGTATTGTTAAAAAGCGGTTGTACTGTATCGGTAATTATTTCAAAAGCAGCACAGCTGGTTATGGCCACTGAAACAGAATATAAAATTCCTGGACAGGTTCGTGGCCAAGCAGAATATTTGCGTGAATTATTTAAAGCTGATGAGCAGCAATTAAAAGTGTATGGCCGAGAAGACTGGATGTCGCCATGGGCGTCCGGCTCTGGGCGTAATGGCGCGATGGTTATTTGCCCCTGCAGCACAGGTACGTTATCGGCAGTGGCAACAGGTGCTAGTAATAACTTGGTAGAGCGCGCAGCTGATGTGGCGTTAAAAGAACGTCGTCAATTAATTTTAGTGCCCAGAGAAACGCCATTTTCGACTTTGCATTTGCAAAACATGCTGACGTTAAGCCAAATGGGAGCGGTTATTTTGCCGGCCAGTCCTGGCTTCTACCATCAGCCAGAAAACATTGCCGATTTGGTTGATTTTGTGGTGGCACGTATTTTAAATCAACTGAATATCGAGCACACGTTATTGCCACGTTGGGGCGAAAAGCCAGCTAACTAAGGTATGTTGTATTATTAAAGATACAGTAAGGCTGCAGTTAATAAGCAGTTAATAAGCAGTTAATAAGCAGTTAATAAGCAGTTAAAAAATTAAACCCACATAAACACTAATTATCTTTGGAAAAAGCATGAGCAGAGTAGAAAAGCGCGTATCAAAAGATGGCGATAAAGTGAAACACATCATCATGGGCTTAACCGCAGGCATTATTGTTACGGTATTGTCGTTAGAATATTATGGATATTTGCGTCATTCACGTGAAGTGGAGTCAGCAACTATAGAAGAGTTTAAATTATTGACCTTAAAACCGGGTTACGATGTAAAAACCTCTTCCAAGTCTTCGGGTAAAACAGCTTTTTGTTCCGGTGGCAGTTTATTAATGCGTGCCGATAAAACACCATCGGTTGCTGGAATTTTAGTAGATTCCAGAGCCCGCATTATTAAATGTGATAATAAGGCCTTGTAAATTCAGCTTATAAATTCAGGCTGTGAATAAAGAATAAAGCGTGTTTATAACACGCTGCACCACTGCACATTATAAAAAATACTGACTCAGCTTATAAAGATAATAATTATGAAGTCACCGCATTTGGTTTTATTAGGAAGCGCTTTTATTTTAGCGCTCAGCAGCACGCTTGTGTCTGCTGCAATCGACGATATGGATAACGACGGCATTGCCGACAGCATTGATACCGATCGAGATGGCGATGGACTGTCTAATTTTTTTGAAACCGCCACTGGTTCAGATCCTAACGTCCCCGATCAATATGACATGGATAACGACGGTATTCCCGATTCCATTGATGCCGACCAAGACGGTGACGGTATTGTAGATAAAGAAGACCATTTTCCTAGAGACGCTAAGGCAGCTAAAGATACCGATGGCGACGGTGTAGCCGATCAATTCGACAAAGATATTGATGGCGATCGCATCAGCAATGAATACGAAGCGCAACTAGGTTTTGCTATTGATGACCCTCGTGATACGCCAGAAGACCAAGATAAAGATGGCATTCCTGATGTTCTTGACGCAGATATGGATAACGACGGCTATAACAATAGCCAAGATGCCTTCCCCTTAGATGCTTCTGAATGGCACGATTTAGACAACGATGGCATTGGCGATAACCGCGATGACGATATTGATGGCGACGGCTACAGCAACGAGCAAGAACAGCAATTAGGTTATGACCCAAGCTCGGCGAGCAGTAAACCTAAAGACTTTGATCAAGACGGTATCCCAGATCAATTAGACGATGATCGCGATGGAGATGGTGTTGCCAATGCTGACGATGCGTTTCCAGACGATCCGAGAGATTATTCAGACATAGATGGCGATGGCATTCCCGATAGTCGTGATCAAGACGCTGATGGTGACGGTATTGCCAATGTGTTTGAATATCATTTAGGCACCGATCCGCTGGACCCTAACAGTGTGCCAAAAGACAGCGATAACGACGCTATGCCGGATGCTTTTGATACCGATCGAGACGGAGACGGCGTTGAAAATAAACAAGACCTTTTCCCCGATAATCCTCAAGAGTGGAGTGATTTAGACGGTGATGGTATTGGTGATAATACCGACCCCGATCTCGATAATGACGGCTATTCTAATGTGTCTGAACAGGCAGCCGGCAGCGATGAACGTGATGTTAATAGTGTGCCTACAGACTTCGATAAAGATGGCATTGTTGATGTGTTAGATGACGACATGGATAACGATGGCTACTTAAACGAGGTTGATGTATTCCCGCTTAATAACCAAGATTGGGCAGATTTAGACGGTGATGGCATTGGTGATAACGCCGATGATGACCGTGATGGCGACGGAATTAGCAATAAGTATGAGCAGCGTCTTGGTTTTGATCCAGACTCAGCGGCAAGTGTCCCTTCTGACCTCGATAAAGATGGGATTCCAGACAAGCTCGATGCTGATATAGATGGCGATTCAATACCTAACGCACTCGACGTTTTCCCGTTAAATAAAGAGGAATGGTTTGATACCGACGGTGATGGCGTGGGTGACAATTCAGATTTAGATCGCGACGGTGATGGCATTAGCAATCTGTATGAAACACAGCTCGGTACTAACGACCTAGACCCTAGCAGTAAGCCCGATGATCGCGATGGCGATGGCATTCCTGATGCATTAGATACCGACCGGGACGGCGACGGTTATGTGAATGATCAAGATGCCTTTCCAGACGATGTATTAGAATGGAACGATATGGACGCTGACGGTCGTGGCGATAATTCTGATCTAGACATCGACGGCGATCGCATGAGTAATGCCTTTGAAATTGAGCTTGGTTTTGACCCCAAAAATGCCGCTTCTGTGCCATCAGACATCGATGGTGATGGCGTTCCTGATGCCCTTGATGATGATCGTGACGGCGATAACGTGGTCAATGCAGAGGATGCTTTTCCCAATGATGCCAGCGAATGGACCGATATGGATGGTGACGGCATTGGTGATAATAGTGATCCTGATCGTGATGGCGACCGCATCAGTAATGAATACGAATTAGCGTTAGACTTTGATCCCAGTGATGCTCAATCAACACCTGCAGACATGGATAAAGATGGCATTCCCGATGCGTTGGACGATGATAAAGACGGCGATGGTAAAGCCAACGATGTTGATTTATTTGCCAGCGATAGCAGTGAATGGGCGGATTTAGATGGCGACGGCATTGGCGATAATAGCGATACTGATCGTGACGGCGATGGTTACAGCAATCGTGCAGAAATTTCTGCGGATACCGACGTGGCCAATCCTTTGAGCTTTCCAGATTCACTTAAACCGGTATTGGAAAATGTGCGCTGGCAGCTGGTTGATTCTGCAGAAGCAGCAGGCTCTCGTTATGAATTAACCGGCATGGCATTTGACGATGGAATGGGAGTTGATTCAATATGGTTGCAAGATGCTGGTGGTAATCGCTGGCTCGGTGATTTTATTTATGCCAGCCACTTTAAAGTAGTTATATCTGATGCTACTCAAGCCGTTATAAACAGTGCCGTTATAAACAGTGCTGTGCAAGGCCCACTCACCCTGCACATTACTGACAAAGCAGGCAACGAACAGCGCTTAAAAGTTTCGTTGCCTAAGTAGGCTTAAAAAAGATACAACAGCGCTATTAGTAATAGCTAGTAATAGCGCATGAACATTAAATAAGAATAAAAATAAGCGCCTAGCGCAATGGATTTAATACCATGGAACAGATCAACGAAATTGATTCGGCCACCGATACTTCACGCATAAGCATCAGTGCCCATTACACCGGTTATATTTGGTACAACAACGGATTATCTCATAAGCAGTTCGTCACCCCGATGGGGCGCGCCGCATATTGGGCATTAAAACCAATGAATGCTTTTATGCAAATAATGGTCGGTGCCAGTATCGACACCTTTTTGCTACAACGACATTATGTACTGGATCACTTGGTTGAGCAGGCCATTGCCGACGGTTACGAGCAAGTTGTTGAGCTGGCCGCAGGGTTATCTTCGCGAGGTTATTTGGTTAAACAAGCTCATCCGCATGTGCATTATGTAGAAGGGGATTTGCCCGGTATGTCGGTGCGCAAAGCAGAACTATTAGATAAACTGGGTCGCCCAACGGGGCATGTAACACAGTCGTGCAATATTTTGGACGAGAGTGGCTCATTATCAATAGAAGCCTTGTTATCAAGTTTGGATAACACCAAGAAAACATTAATTATTACCGAAGGCTTAGTGAATTATTTTGATTTGCCCACCATTCGTAAAGTCTGGTCACGTATGGCGCTTGCTATGAAACAATTTCCTCAGGCGCGCTATGTCACCGAAGTGTATCCGCAGCTAGAACAGCATCCTTCTTATAGGTACGTAAAAATTGCCCAAAAAGTGGTGGGTTTCTTCACTCAAGGTGAATACCCGCTGCACTACAATTCTAACGAAACAATGCAGCAAGGTTTTTTAGAGGATGGCTTTGCTCAAGTGTCGGTTACGGCACCAGAAGATTATTACCAAGCACTCGACATGCCCACCAGTTCGCGCCCAAGTTTGGTGCGTCTGGTTGTTGCCGATAGCTGATTTTAATACGAACTTGTAAGGCGGCTGTATAAGCCCTGTTAAACAGGGCTACTGCTCAGAAAACGCCGCGATTTGCAGTGTCGTTTTCTGTTGTTTGGTTAAACTTTGCAACAAGCGCTTTTGTAATTCTTGCGCAGTTTCTCCCGTTGTCCAAGTTGCGGCACTGGTCGATAAACTGAGCTCTGGAATGGGTTCCCAAGACTGCTGCTGTAAATTACGTTTAATTCGTTCCATTAGCACGATCGCGCCATCATTGGGGCAGTGTGGAAGCAGTAGAATAAACAAATCTTCTTCCAAGCGAAATATTTCATCACCTGCACGAATTAAATCTCGAGCCTGTTCGGTAAATACCGGTAAGAATCCTTCAACAGAACGCCTCCCATGAATGTCGAGCATCTGGTGATACTCATCAATGGTTAACGCAATCAAACTAATCGGGTCGTTGGAATTTTCACTGCGACTGATTTCACGATCAAGAGTATGGTAAAAGTGACGCTTGTTATAAGCGCCGCTCACTTGGTCGGTCAGTGCTAAACGACGTAACGAGCTGCGTTTAATCTGCGTTAAATAGGCATAGCACCAAGCTGAACCTAAAAATAAAGAATAATTAACCCCCGACCTTAAACCTTCTTGCCACCCTAGTGCTGACCACATCATTAACGAGGTCACCAAAACCACAAATAAATTAATAATAGTGGCGTTTAAAATGGGTAAACAAAAAAAGCTAAACAGCGGCAGCGCATATAAATAATGTGTCATTAATGTTGGGTAATTAGGGAGCTGATATAAAGCCAACACTGCCAGTAAAATAATCAGTACATGGTGTACCCAAACAGACGGCGTATGGTCACGATTAATGTAAATAAATACTGCACTAAATAAGAACGCTGGGACACCAATAGCGCTAGAAAGCACGAGTGAATAAAGCCCTTGGCGGTATTGATCAATCATCAAAATACAAATCGCCAGCGCTGCTAAAACGTATAAAATAATTTGAATGCGCAGGGTTAATTGTTGCTGTTGCATTATTTAGATTCCTCTAACAACGAGGTTACGCGTTTCAATAAACTGTAGCTGTCATCTTCTGGGCGATAAGTTGCTGTTTTAATCAAAAACTTATTGTGTGTGATGTGTCTGCTTTTGCTGATTCGAGTCAGTAGTTCGGCGCATAAAATTTCGCCATCTTCTGCTGTGCTGTTGGGTAGCATCACCACAAAATCGTCATTATCTAAGCGGTAACAGGTATCAAATTCACGAATAGTAGACTGCAACCGGTGGCCAGCATTGGCAATACGGTTCTCAAATTCATCGGTTTTAAGTTCGTGCCAAGAAGCTGGTAAGCGAATAGAAATTAGCACTAAGCCGGTACGCTGACGGTCGGCACGGGTGATTTCTTTGTTCATATTGTGATGAAATTGATGCTCGTTATAAACTTTGGTTAACGGGTCGGTATTAATCAGTTTAAACAGCATCATATTACTGCGTTCGTTAACCAGTGCGTACACCAAAGAAAACGCATAGCAAGCAACGTAGGTAAATAATAATTGCAGGCGAACGTAGTTATCAAAGTTATTTAAAACAACCCAAAAAATTATGGCGCTATAAGTCAGGGTGATGTAATTGGCAATATGGAAGGGGAATAAGAAAAAAACATATATCGGAAAGAAATACACCCACTGCACCACAAAGGTTTCTTGCTGCATGCCAAAAATAGTAAAAACACCTAATAGAATGGTTAAACCCCATTCAACATAAGGTGGCGTGCGTTTTTTTCGACGCAGTAATAAATAGCCAGCATAAACAATCAGTAAAGCACTGAAACTTGCCGCCACTAACGCAAATAATTTTTCTTCTTTTAAATAATCTAACAGCGCAATAATACTTAACGCAAAAGCCGCTAATAAGCAGTAAACGACTTTAACTTGCATGATAACAACGTGTTGAAAAGCGGGCTTTTCCATAAAAGGCAGGGTACTTGTAAAGTTTGATTGTCTAAGTGTAGTGTTAATTGGCTGATAGTTGCAAATAGAGTGGATGAACAAAGCATTTCTAGTCTGTATACTAATGCCCATTAATTGCTTTAAATCCAGTCCACATGCCAAGAGAACGATGATGGAAATTCAACAATATATGCAAACCCTAGGTCAGCAAGCGCGCCAAGCGTCTCGAGCAATGGCTCGTGCGACAACGGGGATTAAAAACCAAGCATTATTGAACATTGCTCAGCAGATTGAAGCCAGCCGTGATGCTCTAAAAGAAGCCAATGCCAAAGACATGGCGCGCGGTGAAAAAAATGGCTTAGACACCGCATTGTTAGATCGCCTTGAGCTAACCGATGATCGCATTGATACCATGCTAGAAGGCTTAAAGCAGGTAGCAGGTTTGGCTGACCCAGTGGGGGGCATTACCGATTTGAATTATCGCCCAAGCGGTATTCAGGTAGGAAAGATGCGCGTGCCATTAGGCGTTATCGGTATTATTTATGAATCGCGTCCAAATGTAACCATTGAAGCCGCGAGCTTGTGCTTAAAGTCGGGCAACGCAACCATCTTGCGTGGCGGTTCAGAAGCGATTGAATCGAACCAAGCGTTGGCTTTGTGCATTGCCAAGGGTTTGCAAGACGCAGGTTTACCCGCACAAGCGGTGCAGGTTGTTGAAACCACCGACCGTGCAGCCGTGGGCGAGTTAATCACCATGCCAGAATACGTTGACGTTATCGTTCCTCGTGGCGGCAAGGGCTTAATTGAGCGCATCAGCCGTGATGCTAAAGTGACGGTGATTAAACACCTTGATGGTATTTGCCACGTTTACATTGATGAGCAAGCAGATTTAGCAAAAGCGACCAACATCGCAATCAACTCAAAGACTCATCGTTATGGCACTTGCAATACCATGGAGACTTTATTGGTTCATGAAAATATTGCTGCAAAAATTTTACCCGATTTAGAATCAGCGTATTCGTCGCTGGGTGTTGAGTTGCGTGGTTGTGAAAAGACCATGGAAATCTTATCCACAGCGGTTGCTGCTACAGCAGAAGATTGGGATACAGAATATTTAGCGCCTATTTTAGCGATTAAGATTGTTACTGATTTGGATGAAGCGATTGACCATATTAATACCCATGGTTCTCATCATACCGATACCATTGTTAGTGAAAACTATACCAAATCGCGTCGTTTTTTAGTTGAAGTGGATTCAAGCTCGGTGATGATTAATGCGTCAACGCGTTTTGCTGATGGTTTTGAATATGGCTTAGGTGCTGAAATTGGTATTTCTACCGATAAAATTCACGCTCGTGGCCCCGTTGGCCTTGATGGCTTAACATCTCAGAAGTACGTAGTACTGGGTGACGGTGAAATCCGTAAGTAGAGAATTCGACATTTTGGGTTTATAAATCGATTCATGATTAGGTATTTATTCCGCAAAACGGCGTGAATACCTCCCTGTAGCCTTAGGTTCGGCATCCATGCCTCGCATATTTGCTACACAAACACCTAATAATGAATCTAACTCCAACTTATAACTCTTAAATGTATTAACTTCACTACTAAGTAGACTATGACCAAACACATTGCGATATTAGGCGGCACCTTTGACCCCATTCACATCGGTCATTTACGAATGGCAGTAGAATTGCGTCTGGCAGGTTTTGATGAAGTGCGTTTAATACCCAACAATGTCCCGCCACATCGAGAGCAACCCAAAGCCAGTGCTGAGCATCGACTCGCCATGGTGCGGTTGGCTTGCAAACAGCTGGCGCAGCAAGGTATGGCGGGCATCATCGCCGATGATATAGAACTCAAACGTGATCAACCCAGTTACAGTGTGGCAACGCTAGAACTGTTGCGACAGCAGTTGTCTAGCAATACCAATCTCAGCTGGGTGATTGGTGATGATGCATGGGAATTTGTCCATCAATGGCATCGAGTCGATGAGTTTTTAGGCTTAGCGAATCTGGTAATTATTAACCGAGGTCACGAAAATCAGTTCCTAGGTACGACATTACAAGGCCAATGGCTGAAACAACACGCCACAGAGCTGGATAATTTGTTAGAATGCAGCAACGGAAAGCTAATTCGCCTAAACTGGCGCTTATTAGACGTATCTGCAACGTATTTGCGTAGCTTGTTAGCGCAAGACCTTGGGGCGCAATTATTAACCCCAGACGTGGTCTTAAATTACATAGCAGAAAACCAACTTTATAAACTTGACTGAAAGCGATAGCGAAGACTCAATGCAAACTGAAGAAATTAAACAATTAGTTATCAATGCCCTAGAAGACATGAAAGCTAAAGACATCACTGTGATTGATGTACAAGGCCGCACGTCGGTAACTGATTACATGATCTTAGCGACCGGCACGTCTAAAAAACACGCCCAAGCCGTTTGTGATAACGCGTCTGCAGAAGCAAAAGCGAAAGGTCTAAAACCTCTCGGTGCTGAAGGCCGCGATTCATCCGATTGGATGTTATTAGATTTAGGTGACGTTATTGTTCATGTGATGACAGAGCAAGCACGTAATTTTTACGATCTAGAGCGCCTGTGGGGCGAACCTAGCGCAGAGCAAAATGACGCGTCTCAAGACACTGAATAATCTAGATATACACGAAAAAACACTATGAAATTGCGTTTGTTAGCGGTTGGCCAAAAAATGCCATCTTGGGTAGAGCAAGGCTATAAAGAATATGCCAAGCGACTGCCTATGGATTGCAGTTTAGAACTGGTAGAGCTTGCCAGTGGTCATCGAGGTAAAAGTACCTCTGTCGCGAAAGTAAAACAGCAAGAAGGTGAAATACTACTTAAAGCAATCAAACCACAAGAGTGGGTGGTTGCTTTAGACGTTAAAGGCAAGCCTTGGAGTACCGAGCAGTTAAGTGAACAGCTGGCTAGTTGGCGCATGGATGGTAAAGACATCTGCTTGTTAATTGGTGGTCCCGATGGCATGAGTGATGAAGTAATGGCCCGCGCTAACCAACGTTGGTCGTTATCTAACTTAACTTTACCGCATCCACTAGTGCGCATCGTTATGGCCGAACAGGTGTACCGTGCTTGGACAATACTGCAAGGTCACCCATATCATAAATAACCTTACCTTTCGTAACCGAAAAAATAATAACAAGAGCAACCGCTAAGCGAGAGTCATTGAATGTTAGGGAATTCGTTTAGAGATAAAAAGGCAGAGCAACGGTTATTTCGTGGTCGTGCCATCTTCATGACGATTTTTGTCTTTGTACTACTGTCTGTTTTAGGCGCACGCATTGCATTTCTGCAAATTGTAGAGCATCAAAAATATCAAGATCTGTCTGAAAACAACCGCATTCAACTAAGACCCATCGCTCCTAACAGAGGCCTCATTTTTGATCGTAACGGCATCTTGCTCGCAGAAAATGTTCCAAGCCACAGCTTAACTTTAGTAAAAGAACGCGTTAAAGATGTAGACGCTACCCTAGATTATTTAAAAACCTTAATCGACATCAGTGAGCGCGACGAAGAGCAATTTCGCAAGCGCCTTAAATATCGCCGTCGTCCTTTTGAACCTGTGGTTATTAAATATCAGCTAGAAGAAAATGAAATTGCCAAAGTGATGGTTAATCGCTATTACTTGCCCGGCATAGACGTAGAAGCCCGCTTAATTCGACACTACCCCGAAGGCGAAATTTCAGTGCATGCACTGGGGTACGTTGGACGTATAAACGAAAGAGAAGTGCAGCGATTAGACAAAAAACAGTACAGCGCAACCAAGCACATTGGTAAATTAGGGGTTGAGCGCCGTTATGAAGATGCTTTACACGGTGAAGTGGGTTATCAAAAAGTTGAAGCCAATGTTCGTGGTCGTATATTAAGAGTTATAGAGCAGCAAGATCCAGTGCCTGGGAAAAACTTAGTGCTGCACTTAGATCAACGCTTACAAAGAGCCTCAGCCAAAGCCATGGGAGATTTTCGCGGGGCTGTAGTTGCTATCGATGTGGCTACCGGTGGCATATTAGCTCAATACAGTAACCCCAGTTACGATCCTAACTCGTTTGTTACCGGTATTTCTCATGGTGAGTATTCGGGGTTGCGAAAAAATCCTGATTTACCTTTGTTTAATCGTGCAATACGGGGTCAGTATCCTCCTGCATCGACACTAAAGCCTTTTTTAGGCTTGGCTTTTTTAGACGCTAAAGTAGTGACTTGGGAGCAAAAAATTGATGACAAAGGTTGGTATCAACTAGAAAACGACGATCGCCTTTATCGCGACTGGAAGCGTACTGGCCATGGTCATGTTGATATGCACGAGGCCATGGTGGAATCATGCGACACTTATTTTTATGACGCCGCTTTTAAAACCAGTATCGATAGAATTTCCCCGTTTTTAGCAAAGTTTGGTTTTGGTCAAAACATGGCTTTTGATGTGCCTAATGCCTTGCCCGGTTTGTTACCTGACCGACAATGGAAGCGTGACCATCGTGGTCGTTCATGGTACGCCGGCGATACTTTGAATCTGGGCATTGGCCAAGGCTTTATGTTGGCAACACCGCTGCAGTTAGCCACTGCAACCGCAATGTTAGCGGCTAAAGGTGAATGGCATACGCCGCGATTAATGGAAAGTATCGGCGGGGAAGCCGAGATCGAAGTCACCAAAACCCTTGAAAATTTGGTGTTAAAAGACCCCAAAGATTGGGACAAAATGTTCCGAGCTATGGAAGACGTTATCATCGGGGCAAAAGGCACCGGCAGAGCTTTGCGTTACAACCTCAATTTTAGAATGGCAGCCAAAACCGGAACCTCACAAGTAGTGAGTATTGGCCAAGACGAAGAATATGATTCAGAAACCATGGCCGAGCGAAATAGAGACCATGCATTATTTATTGCATTTGCGCCCATAGAAAATCCTGCCATTGCAATTGCTGTTATTGTAGAAAACGGTGAGTCGGCTGGCCGCACAGCAGGTCCGGTAGCGAAAGCGGTGATGCAAGAATATTTGTCAGGGGCGCAAGGTTAATGGCGAGTACAGATTTTAGTCACCAAATGAATCGTGATGCAGAGCAACATGGTTTTCAACGCAGCAAGGCGCTATTTGCCCGTATTCATATCGATTTAACCCTGCTGTTATTGCTGCTACTTTTGTGTGGCAGTGGTTTGCTAATTTTGTACAGCGCGAGTGCCAGCGCACAGGGTTGGCCAATGGTACAAAAACAAGGGATGCACTATTTAATTGGCTTTGCTGTCTTGTTATTTGCCGCACAAATACCGCCGCGTATTTATCAGGCACTCGCTCCTTGGGCTTATGCTGTAGGAGTATTGGCCTTGATTGGCGTATTGGTGTTGGGGGTATCGGGCAAAGGCGCGCAACGTTGGTTAGCCATACCCGGATTACCTAGGTTTCAACCTTCCGAATTAATGAAGTTGGCCCTGCCATTGTTAATTGCTTGGTACATGGCTTCTAAAACAACGCCGCCTAAATTAATTACCTTAGCAAAAGCCATGCTATTAATTGCCATTCCTTTGGTATTGATTTTAAAACAGCCGGATTTGGGTACGTCAATTTTAATTGGCACATCTGGCATACTGGTGTTGTTTTTTGCTGGCATGCCTTGGTGGTTAATTTTCTCGATGATCAGCATCGTCGCCGCTACTGCGCCATTAATGTGGTTTTTTGTGATGCACAGCTACCAAAAACAGCGAGTGCTAACGTTTCTAAACCCCGAAAGTGACCCGCTGGGTTCAGGTTGGAACATTATTCAATCAAAAACGGCGATTGGCTCTGGTGGCGTAGAAGGAAAAGGATGGTTGCAGGGAACTCAATCGCAATTAGAGTTTCTACCAGAAAGCCACACCGATTTCATTATTGCGGTATTGGCCGAAGAACTTGGCTTGATTGGTGTTGTCTCATTACTGGTGCTGTATTTTTTAATCGTGATACGCGGTCTTTATATGGCTTCTTCCTGCAAATCAATGTTTGGTCGTTTATTGTCGGGCAGTTTAATAGTGACTTTCTTTATTTACGTCTTTGTAAATATTGGCATGGTGAGTGGGTTGTTACCGGTGGTCGGAGTGCCTTTGCCTCTGGTAAGCTGGGGTGGAACATCGGTCGTTAGTTTGCTGGCAGGTTTTGGTGTCATGATGTCGATGCATACACACAAGCATAAATCGTAAATAAAGAAGCAGCGAAGTGAAAAGAAGGGTAAAACCAATAGCTAAGTAGCTTATTAATCGACACGATTAAATAAGCTACTTAAACAACCCGATTAAGTATATTTTTGTGATTGCAATAAGCGATTAAAGTAGCGATTGAAGTAGCGATTGAAGTAGTGATTGAGAACGGCATTGAGAAAAGTCTTCGGAACAATATTTAGGGATAAAAAAGTGATTAATTTTTTTAACAAAGCAGTAAAGCAAACAAGCAAAAAAAGTGGACTAGCCATATTGTTAGCAAGCTGTTCACTCATGGCAAGTTATAACGTAAACGCCAGCTATGCAGAGCACCCACGTTTCAACGAATTCGCCAGTGAGTTAGAAGCTGAGCACGGCATTAAGCCGGCGCAAACCAAAGCTTGGTTAGAACAGTCAAATCGGCTGGAGTCGGTATTAGAGGCAATTGCGCGTCCGGCAGAAAAAAGACTCACCTGGGCTGATTACCGTAAGATTTTCCTAACAGAAAAACGCATCGAACAAGGTAAGCAATTTCTTCAAGATAATGCCGAGTTGTTAGCAAAAGCAGAAAAAGAATTTGGCGTGCCAAAAGAAATAATCACCTCAATTATTGGTGTTGAAACTTACTATGGCCAGCGTCAAGGCAGTTACCGTGTGCTTGATTCTTTATCGACCTTAGCGTTTGATTATCCAAAACGGTCATTGTTTTGGCGTGAGTTGAAAGAATTTTTTGTTATGAGCCAAGAGCAAGAAGTCGACCCCGGAAGCGTAAAAGGTTCTTATGCGGGAGCAATGGGTTACGGCCAGTTTATTCCTAGCAGTTATCGTTATTATGCTATTGATTACGATGGCGACGGTAAAAAAGACCTGTGGACCAATAAAGCCGATGCCATTGGCAGCGTAGCCAATTATTTTAAACGCCATGGCTGGAAAAATGGTGAGCCTGTTACGCAGCGCGTGCGCGTAAGTGGTGATAAATACCAAGATGCCGTTAACGATCGCTTAAAACCAAAGTGGAATGCTGGTGAGTTGAAAGCTTTAGGTGTTTCGCCAACTCAAGACATTGCTGACGATGCCAGCGCTACGCTGGTGAAGCTTATTGGCGAAAACGGTGCTGAGTTCTGGCTGGGTAATCATAACTTTTATGTGATCACTCGATACAATCACAGTCGCATGTATGCGATGGCTGTTTATCAATTAAGCCAAGAATTTAAATAGCGCTACCATGCACCCATATATGCAAACACATACGCAAAACAATGTTGTTGAAAATACTATTTCTATCTCGGTAAACAAAAGGCTGATCTTAGTGATCAGCCTTTTAGTTATCGCCTCTACTTATTTAACCGGCTGCAGCACCAGTCGTTATCAGCACGCTCAAGATTTTGTGCCCAATCCAATTTTAGATCCATCGGTATTAGTTGACGCTCAAGTTAAGCCAGAACCATTAAGCGCTATGGGAAACCCTAAGCGATATACTGTTTGGGGCAAAGAATACAGGGTTCAAAATCGTGCGGTGGGTTCTGTACAAGAAGGGTTAGCCTCTTGGTACGGTATGAAATTTCATGGCCACGCAACCTCAAATGGTGAAATTTACGACGTGTATCAAATGACCGCTGCACATAAAAGTTTGCCTTTGCCGAGTTACGTAAAAGTGACTCGTAAAGATAATAATGAATCAGTGATTGTACGCGTTAATGACCGTGGGCCGTTTCATCAAGGGCGAATCATTGATCTTTCTTATGCAGCGGCTGTTAAGCTAGGCATTCACAAAATGGGAACGGCTGAAGTGTTAATGGAAGTTCTGTCAACACCCCATACCGGCCCTGAAAAATGGCTGCAAGTATCTGCTTTAAGTAATGCAGATTCGGCTAATGCACTCAAAAGTAAACTGCAACAACTGCAGTCATGGCCTGTTAACATTGTTCATGATTCGCTTAAAAAATTATACCGAGTAAGAATTGGCCCCGTACCCGATGGCTTTGAAACAGAAAAAGTTAATCAGATTTTAGCCGAGCAACAGTTACCTGCGCCGCTTATTTTAGCCGAACATCAGCTGTAAAAAGTTGCTTTTGTTTGCGTATTTAAACGCTAAAGCAAGGCAATCATCAGCTGATCAGATTTAGCACAAAGACGCTTGAACTGTTACAATAGGCTAATGATTAACACTTAATTCACCGATACATTATTAAATTATACCCTTATGAACATACGTCAGATTTTGAAGAACCGTATTGCGACTGTTTTTACCGCAACCTATATTTTTTCTAGTGCGCTTGTTACCAGCGTACAGGCTGAATCCATTATTATCCCTAAGCCTCCGGTATTAAACGCAACCGCTTATGTATTAATGGATGCGGCAAGTGGCGAAATTTTAGTCCAAAAGAATGCTGATAAACGATTACCACCGGCCAGCATGACCAAAATGATGACCAGTTACCTAGCGACGCACGAATTAGCTTTAGGTAATTTAGGCGAACAAGACCCAGTCCCGGTTAGCATTAAAGCTTGGAAAATGGGCGGGTCAAAAATGTTTATTCGTGAAGGTCGCGATGTGCCATTTATTGATTTAATTAAGGGTATTATTATTCAGTCGGGTAACGACGCCAGTGTTGCCGTAGCTGAATACGTTGCTGGCTCAGAGGATGCCTTTGTTGATTTAATGAACCGCCATGCACAGCGCATGGGAATGAATAATACACAATTTAAAAACTCTACCGGATGGCCAGCAGAAGGGCACTATTCAAGTTCTCTGGATATGGCTTTGCTAGCGCAAGCGATCATTAATGAACATCCTGAATATTATGGGCTGTACAAAGAAAAGTATTTTGAATTTAATAAAATTCGTCAGCCTAACCGTAATAAATTGTTGTGGCGAGATCCCAGTGTTGACGGTTTAAAAACAGGCCATACTGAAGAAGCGGGTTTTTGTTTAACGGCATCAGCAATTCGTGACGACATGCGTTTGATCGCTGTTGTGATGGGAACAAACAGTGAAAACGCACGGGCTACCGAAACTCAAAAACTACTAACTTACGGTTTCCGTTACTATGAAACACATCGCTTGTATCAGGCGGGCGCGAGTATTAAAAGCTTGCCAGTATGGTACGGAGAAGACACCGAATTTGAAGTTGGTGTTGAGCAAGACATGTTCATTACCATTGCCCGTGGCTCCAAAGAACAGCTAGAAGTTGAAACGTTGACCAATGAATTTATTGAAGCGCCTTTGCAAACAAGTGATCGTTTAGGGTCATTAACGGTGCGTTTAAATGGCGAAGTGTTGGCTGAGCGTCAACTGGTTGCTCTGGGCAACGTTGAAGAAGCCAGTTTCTTTAGTCGGTTGTGGGATGGTATTAAACTGTTCTTTATAAAATTATTTGGTGGCGAAGGCTAGGCTCAGGAAGTAATGATGAAAATGCCCATTAAAAGTACTTTACCAAAAGGCACAGCAGTACCTGTTGATGCGCCTAAAATTGAATTTCCCTGCGACAATTACCCGATCAAGGTAGTTGGCCAGTGTATTGCTGGTTACGAAACTATTGTTATCGAAGTGATGCGTCGTTACGACCCCAGCTTAGATATCAGCAAGGTTCACAGTAAAGACAGTGCCAAAGGAACGTTTCGTTCTGTTACCTTGTACATGACCGCGACAGGTGAAGATCAGTTAGAAGAGTTGCACATAGAATTAACCTCGCTAGAATGCGTCAAAATGGTTATGTGATGGGCTGTTCAACGCTTGTTATCCATAACTTTATTGGTGAAGAGGGTGCTAATAATCTACTTGATTACCTGCAAACTCACGAAAAGATGCTTCATTTCACGTTAAATCGAAGTGAGCAAAGCCAAGACGAAATATGGTTATTACAGCATCCTAAAGTATTTACTCAAGGTCAGGCCGGTAAGGCTGAGCACGTTTTGTTTGCTGGGGATATTCCAGTAATACAAAGCGACCGTGGTGGGCAAGTGACTTATCACGGCCCGGGTCAGCTGGTGGTTTACTTAATGATCGATATTAAGCGCAAAAATTGGGGGCCAAGACAGCTGGTAAGCGCTATTGAAGATGCGATTGTTGCGACGCTGAATGATTTTGGCATCGCCAGTGCACCTAAAAAAGACGCTCCTGGTGTGTATGTGCAGCAATCAACAAATGCCTTGGGCGATGCAAAAATCGCCTCATTGGGACTGCGGATTAAGCAAGGCCGCTCTTTTCATGGCTTAGCCCTTAATATTGATATGGATATGGAACCTTTTCAGCGTATTAATCCTTGTGGTTATGCCGGTATGGCGATGACCCAAGTAAAAACTGAACTATTGCCCGATCAACTGCGTACATTTGAGACACAAAAGACACTCTTTGAAAACGTAAGCACACAGTTAAAGAAGCACTTAATAAAATGCTTGCACTATACTCACTCAATTGAACATTCTACATAAAACGTTCATCCAAGAGCCACTAGATCCACTATTTGTATTAGGTGTATATGACTGATTTAGATAAAACTGCCGCTCAACTCGCTACACAGCCTGCATCAAAACCTAAAGCACAGCGCGCAGTCCAAGGTGAAAAACTTCGAGGTGCTGAAAAAGTTGCCCGAATTCCGATAAAAGTAATTCCTACCGAAACCATGCCGCGCAAGCCAGATTGGATTCGAGTGCGCATACCGTCTTCGCCTAAAATAAGCGAAATAAAAGAAAAGTTGCGTAAACATAAGCTGCACACCGTTTGTGAAGAAGCGAACTGCCCCAATTTAGGCGAGTGTTTTGGTGGCGGTACTGCAACCTTTATGATTATGGGAGATATTTGTACACGCCGCTGCCCATTTTGCGATGTTGCCCATGGTCGCCCAAATGCGCTTAACAAAGACGAGCCCAAAAGCTTAGCCATTGCCATTGCCGACATGAAACTTAACTATGTGGTGATTACCTCGGTAGATCGTGATGATCTTAGAGACGGTGGCGCGCAGCATTTTGTTGATTGTATTCGTGAAACCCGTGCGCTGAGCCCCAATATTGAAATTGAAGTCTTGGTGCCAGATTTCCGTGGCCGGATGGATGTTGCTATTGCTATTATGGAAACCGACGTGCCAGATGTGTTTAATCACAATTTAGAAACCGTGCCGCGTTTGTATAAAGAATCACGCCCAGGTTCTGATTATGATTGGTCGTTAGACTTATTAGAAAAGTACAAAGAGCGGTGCCCAGATGTGAAAACTAAGTCTGGTATTATGCTAGGTTTGGGAGAAACCGACGAAGAAGTAATAGCAGTAATGAAAGACCTTCGTGCTCATAATGTCGATATGATCACGCTTGGGCAATATTTGCAGCCCAGTAAAAACCATTTACCGGTTGCTCGCTTTGTAACCCCAGAAGCCTTTGACGAGCTGGGTAGAATTGCTACAGAACTAGGGTTTAAGCATGTGGCCAGTGGCCCAATGGTTCGATCTTCATACCACGCTGATCAACAGGCTCACGGTGAGTTTAAGTAAGTGTGATTGTGCAGTGATTGTAAAAGCGTTGAATACCAGCAGCTAGACGCGTAACGCCTAGTTGCTGGTATAAATGCTAATTTAAAGTCGCTTGTTTCTTATGAATCAGGTCTTCTAAAAACTGCGTAATATGTTCGCCCGATTGTTTCATTGCAATCTCGCCTTTAGAATTTTTAAGCCCTTCAAGATCAAACTTTTGTGATTCATCGACTCCGGCAAACGCCATCGCCCATTCAGCAAAACTTCTTTCGCTAGCTTCTTCAAAATTTAATACAGTGATGTCTGCATGGCGATCATCCATCTGGATAATTTCAAAAAGAGATTCAATATTATCTTCTTCTCCTTCAATTACCTGACAAAAATAACCTCCCGAAAATAATAAAGCACCGGTAATACCCATTGCGGGGTTATTTTTATGAGCAGCCTTTAAAATAGATTTTATTTGACGGTGGAGGTTATCTTCATCACCGCTGATGGTGTTTTTACTGATGTACGATAATTTGTATAAGTTGCTCATAAGAACACCTCTTAAATTAACTCTTTAGAATGTTCCAAAAAGTTTGCTATTTCTGTTTCTAGTAAGGGTTTGGAAAAATAATAACCCTGAATTAAATCGGCACCCAAATCAGTAATAATAGCCAGTTGGGTGGCAGTCTCAACACCTTCGGTAATCACATTAAGACCTAAACCATTGGCTACGCCATAAATTCCACGAGCAATGATGCGGGCTTTTTCTGATTTTTCTGAATCAGCAGAATCAAGGTCAAGAATAAAAGAACGATCTACTTTTAAATCACTGATCGGTAATGTGGTTAGCTTAACAATAGAGGAATAACCCGTACCAAAATCATCTAAGGCAATTTTACATCCTAGCGAACGTATTTTCTTTAAGCTAGCGGGCACGCTATCGGCAAATTCAACCGACTCGGTGATTTCAATCCTAATCAATTGCGCTTCAATGCCTGAAGATTCAATCGCTTGTTCTAATGAGTTCAGCAAAATATCAGCGTTAATGAGTTGTTTAGGGCTTACATTAATACTAATAACCAAATCAGGAAGATTTAAGGCTTTTTGCCACTGTACTGTATCAACACAGGCTTTTCTTAATACCCAAGCGCCTAAAACATCCATTACACCAATTTCTTCTGCGATATGAATAAAATTGTTTGGCATAACGGTCCCCAGTACGGGGTGGTTCCAACGTAAAAGAGCTTCTAAGCCCACTACTTTATTTTGATTTTGTGAAATGATGGGCTGATAAGCGATATAAAATTCACTGCTGGCCATGGCATTAAACAATTCATGTGAATTGCTGACTAATGAACGGCGTAAATCGTTTGCAACCTGATGCTCTTTTTTGGCGCTGTCTAGCATGTGGGTTTCAAATTTACAGACTTTTAAACCATTGATTTTAGCATGGTGTAAAGCCGCTTCTGCGCAATGCATGGCGCTGCTGTAGGGTTGTATATTTAACTGAGCTAGGGCGACACCTATGCGAATGCTTAAAACAATAATTTTGCCGCGTACTGCAAAAGGACGCTGAATGAAATCTTGAAGTTTTTCGATGTGCTGTTGTAAATTAGAGTCGCCATTGAAGACTAAGCAAAAGTTGTCACCATGAGATCGGTAGATGCACATCGCTTCAGTAAACATTTTGGATAATCGTTTAGCGGTCATCGCTAAAATTTTATCAGCTAAAGAATTGCCGACACTGTCGCTTATTTGGCCAAACCTAGAAATTTCTAATACGATGACATGCGCTGAATCTACTTTATCAACAGCAATTAAATCTTCAACAAGTTGACAACCATAGACTCTGCTGGGTAACTCTGTAAGCGTATCTATACGGTTTAAGGTTTCAGTTGTCATCGTTTTGTCTCAAAAAAATATCACTAATGATTTTATAGTAATTAGTGTAAAGCTGTTAACCTTTTATTGTTTAAAGAGCGATTAAATACGTTCTACTATTCAACACAGTATTTTAATAAGCACTAAAGCAAAAAAGGCCTTAAACTCACAAAATTTAGAGTTTAAGGCCTTTTTAATCTGGCTGATTGTTTTATCAAACATAACAATCATTTATAGCAACCATATGTCGGTCGATATTATTTGCCCGTTACTGCTGCTGTCTTCTGTGCAGGTTTGGCAGCAGGTTTTTTAACGGCAGGCTTTTTAACAGCAGGCGCTTTAACGGCAGCTACTTTAGTCGCAGGTTTAGCGGCAGTTTTTTCAGTTGATTTTGGCGCAGCTTTTTCAGCTACTTTCTTTGTAGTAACTAACTTTGCTTTAGACGCTTTTTTTACCTTAGAAGTTGCTTTCGCTTTCTTTGCAGCTTTTTTTAATGTCTTTTTCTCAGCTTTTTTAAGTTCTTTGCGCTCAGCCTTTTTTAAGCTCTTTTTTTCTTTCTTAGCCTGTTTTTTATCGGCCTTTTTTTCTGCTTTCTTTTCAGCCTTCTTTATGGCTTTTTTCTCAGCTTTTTTCTCTAGTTTTAATGTGTCTTTTTTAGTCGCTTGTTTTTTAGCTTTCTTTTGTACACTTTTTTTAGCAGCTTTTTTCTGTGCTGCTTTTTTAGCTTTAGCTTCTTTTAATTCAAGCACAGCATCTTCTAATTTTTTCAAAGATTTTTTAGCTGCTTGTTCAGCTTTCTTTGAATTTTCTAATGCTTTTTCAGCTTTCTTAGAGGCTTTTTTAGCCAGCTCTGTTGATTCTTTTACGGCTTTCTGGCTTTTCTTAATTAAAGCTTCTAAAGATTTATTGTCTTTCATGTGTACATCCTAATTTAGGTTTATTAATAATATATGTTAGTTATTTATCGTTGTTGTACAAGTTACTGGGCGTACTAACAACAAGAGGATCTGCTTGCCCAACCACTCGTTCATCCTTACTAGGATAATCGACTGTGGATAAAAAATGTCGTAAGCAGTTGATTCTGCCACGCTTTTTATCGTCAGAGCGGATAATGGTCCAAGGTGCATCTTTACTATGAGTATGGAACATCATGTTGTTTTTTGCTTGGCTGTAATCGTCCCACTTTTCTAATGAAGCCATATCAATAGGACTTAATTTCCACTGCTTTAGTGGGTCTTTTTGGCGAGACTTAAAACGATTAAATTGTTCTGTTTGGCTAACAGAGAACCAGTATTTAAATAAGATGATGCCACTGTTTACCAGCATTCTCTCTAATTCTGGTGCCTGTCTTAAAAATTCTAGATATTCTTGGTCGCTACAAAAGCCCATTACTTTTTCTACACCTGCGCGGTTATACCAAGAGCGGTCAAAAAGAATGATTTCACCTTTGCTGGGCAGATGTTGAATATAACGCTGAAAATACCACTGATTACGCTCTCTGGCGTTGGGTTTTTCTAAAGCAACAACATGAGCACCACGAGGGTTCAAATGCTCCATAAAGCGCTTAATTGTGCCACCTTTACCGGCTGCATCACGACCTTCAAAAATAATCACAACACGCTGCTTGGTTTCTTTCACCCAATTTTGCATTTTGAGCAGTTCTATCTGTAGCTCATGCTTATGTTTTTCATATTCCAGCACATCCATTTTTTTCTCATATGGATAACTACCGTCATCATTCCATGGGATTCTTTTGGTGTTAGCATCGAGGTCAAAAACGATTTTCTGATCTTCTTTTCGATCTTCTTTTCGATCTTCTTTTTGAACATTTTCTTGCTTAATATTGCTTTTCTTATTCACGCTTCCTCCTTGGTAAATCGCCTAAAAAGAGTCAATATGGGTGTTTGTTACAAATACTGAATCATTGTCTATGTCATTGATTATAGAGGTAAATAACCTATAATTATAATTGTATAAAGTTATAGCTAGGATAATCTTTAATTATCATGATAAATCTGACTCAATTAGCGCTATTTCGCGATATAGCGAGAGAATTAAGCTTTATAAAAGTAGCACAACAAAATCATATCTCTCAACCTGCGGTGAGTGTTCATATAAAAAAACTGGAACACGAGCTGGGCAAGAAATTATTGACTCGATCGCCTCATAATATCCAGTTAACCCCCGAAGGCTCGATTATCTTGGCAGATGTAAAGAAAATTTTATATCTGTGCGATAACTTAAAAATAAATACTAATTACCAACAAGAAACGATGGAAGGTAATATTCGTATCGCGGCTATTCATAGTGTGGGCATGTATGAAATAGGTGATTTTCTTTCTACCTTTATGAAGTCCTATCCAAAGATTAGAATACATTTGGAGTTTAGACGTTCTGATGAAATTTATTCTTTGTTATTAACCGAGCGCATTGATATTGGCGTAGTTGCTTACCCAGAAAAGCGGACTCGCATTCAGTCTCTACCTTTGGGCCAAGATGAGTTGGTGTTAATTGTGGATAAAAGCCATCCACTTTGGGGTAAAAAATCGATTAAGCTGGAAGAAATTAATAACCAGCCTTTTGTTGCTTTTGAAGAAGGCATTCCAACCCGTGAAGCGATTGATAAGATTTTGCAGGAAAGAGGCATAGCGATTGATATTCGTATGACAAACGATAATATTTTCACGTTAAAGAAAATTGTCACAGCTGGCATTGGCGTGTCTATTGTGCCTACCAGTGCGGTAGATGAAGAAGTATTAGAAGGGGTGTTACACCGGGTAAAAATTCGTGATATTAATTTGTATCGGCCCTTGTCTGTTTTAAAGCTTAAAAAAAATCGCTTGAGTCCACCGACCGAAGTGTTTGTTGAACAGTTGTTGAAGTTTCATACATCTTAATGTGTTTTATTTACGTATTAATTGACCTGTATAAAGATAAGGCATTTCTATTATGAATCAAATTAACCCTAAGAAATTGCTGCATAGCAAATGGACTGCGGTAGCACCGGTTAATAAAGAAAAACACTTTATGGTGACAGATGTTGAGTTTGATGAAGAAGGTGCAGTGACTTTATGCTGTATCGAGGCGGTTTTGTCTAAGCGCAGTATGGAAATTAATTGGCAAGATCTAAAGCAAACAGAACAATGGCGCCAAGGCTGGAAATAAATAATTTATTAATCATAAATAGGAAAGAGATTATGTGGGACCAAAGATACAGTGAAGAAGGATTTGCCTACGGCGAAGCAGCAAACGATTTTTTGAAATTACATTGCAGCCATATTCCAGCAGGTGGGCATGTACTGTGTTTGGCAGAAGGTGAAGGCCGTAATGCTGTTTTTTTAGCCCAGCAAGGCTACCAGGTAACGGCCGTTGATCAGTCTGCTGTTGGTCTTAAAAAAGCACAAGATTTAGCCAATAAGCACGGTGTTACTATTAAAACTGTGGTGGCGAACTTGGCTGAGTTTGATCTGGGCAATGCATGCTGGGATGGTATTGTGTCAATTTCGGCCCATGTGCCAGCACCTCTTCGTAAGCAATTACATCAGCAGTCGGTGCTAGCTTTAAAAGACGGTGGTGTATTTATTTTAGAGGCTTATACGCTCAAGCATTTAGAGTTAGCCGGTGCCGGTGGGCCGCCTCCTTCACAGAAAGAAATGTTTATGTCTCTTGAAGAGTTAAATCGTGAGTTGTCGGGTTTAAATTTTGAAATCGGCGTTGAAGTCGAGCGTGATATAGCTGAAGGTAAATATCACGTGGGTCACAGCGGTGTGGTGCAAGTTGTCGCTAAAAAATCAATGTAAGCAGGCCGTATCAGTAAAAAAATACCCCAACTAATGAATTAGTTGAGGTATTTATTTATTCGCTTAAAGCGTTATTAAAATGAATCAGATCTTATAACGAGTCGTCGTGACTCATGGCTTTTAAGAAAGCGACCATATCGTCCACTGTTTTCTTATCAAGATTACGCCCTAGCTGCAGAGATCCCATTAATGATACCGCTTCTTCTAGAGTCTCAACTTTACCATCATGGAAGTAAGGTGCTGTTCTTGCAATGTCTCTTAACATTGGCACTTTCACTGTCATTTTATCTTCAGGATTTTGAGTCAATTCAAAACGCCCTTGGTCAGACTGGTTTTTATAAGGATTAACAACCCCTAGTTTTTGGAACATGTTGCCACCTAAGGTTGTGCCTCTGTGACAAGCAATGCAACCGGTATTGATGAACGCTTGCAAACCGTCTTTTTCTTGCTGATTTAGGGCATTCACATCGCCTTTCATATACACATCAAAGCGGTCTTTGGTGATTAAAGTGCGCTCAAAAGCAGCGATTGCATGGGCAAGGTTGTCGTAGTTTATCGCATCATCACTGTTAAAAGCTGCTTTAAAGCCTTTTTGGTATTCAGTAATGCCAGACAGTTTTTCAATTACTTGGTCTGCTGAATGCATGCCCATTTCAACGTGGTTTAAAATAGGGCCTTTGGCCTGTGATTTTAGGTCTGGTTCACGACCATCCCAAAATTGAGCAAACTGAAAACCTGCGTTCCAAACAGTTGGCGCATTTCGATTTCCAAAGCGACCATCAATTGCACCTGCAGAAACTTCTACGTTATCTACCCCAGAGCCAGCATTGGTGACGTCGTGGCACGAGTTGCATGATTGCGTATCGTTAATAGATAGACGCTTGTCCATGAATAATTTTTCGCCTAGAGAAATCAGCGCCGGTGTATCATTTTCTGAGCCTGGCATAGTTTTGGGTAGTGGGCCAAAAATTGCGCTAGCTTGTGCTTGTAACGGTTCTGCTTGTGCTGTCACGCCAACCAATATAAAAGCGGCTGTTAATGCTGTATTTTGCAGAGTTTTAAACATGGGATTACCTAATTTATGCAATGTTAATTTACAGGTTATCAATTTCCATCATGGAGTAAAGCAATTTATATTACTAAATGGGAATATAGTTAGATTATCACTAAAACCTCATGTTTTTCACTGATTTAAGTCAATCTATTAGGCTTCGTTTAGCTTGGATTATTTTGCCTCAAAGTGATGGATTTATCTTGTGTTAGTGAGATAGCTAATATATACGTATTGTCTAACAATAATGCTGATAAACCGGTCTGTTCAGAGTGTTTTATTAGAGTTTGCTGTTTGCGTGTAGATTCAAATTTAACCGTATTTTTTGTTTTACATCTTGAGAACCGTATGACTGAAGAATCAGAACATAAACTTAATCTGAGACACTTAACCCTTGATGATTTTTCTGACATCAAGAACCTAATGGACGCCGTTTACCCAGGTTTAGGTGGCGCTTGGCCAGAAAAGAAATTTCAGGCACAACTAAAAGTTTTCCAAGACGGCCAAATCTGTATAGAAGACCACGGTGTGGTTGTGGCCGCAGCTTTTAGTGTGATTGTTGATTACGATAAATTTGGTGATCAGCACACGTATGATCAAATAACCGGTGATGCGTACTTGACGACTCACGACCCGTTAGGTGATGTGTTGTATGGCGTTGATGTATTTGTCTCGCCTAACTACCACGGCATGCGTTTAGGACGTCGTCTTTATGAAGCGCGTAAAGAGCTGTGCCAGAACCTAAACTTAAAAGCGATTGTTGCTGGCGGGCGCATTCCTAATTATCAAAATCATGCCGATAAGCTGACGCCACAAGCCTATATCGAGCAGGTTAAGCGCAAAGAACTTTATGATCCAATTTTAACCTTTCAACTGTCTAACGAGTTTGAAGTTAAGCGGGTTATTAAGGGGTATTTACCAGAAGACAAAGAGTCACACGGTTATGCGACTTTATTAGAGTGGACCAACCTTTATTACGACCCTGAAAAAGCAGCGCTTATTGGTGCAGAAAGAACCAGTGCGCGTATTGGTTGCGTGCAATGGCAAATGCGTCCGTTTAATTCGATGGTTGAACTTATTCAGCAAGTTGAATTTTTCATTGATGCGTTGTCAGATTACCAGTGCGATCTTGCTTTGTTCCCCGAATTTTTTAATGCACCATTAATGGGTATTGAGAATCATAAGAATTCGATCGACTCGATTAAAGCGTTAACTGAATACAGTGCCGAAATTGTTGAATCGATTTCCAAGCTGGCTGTGTCCTATAATATTAACGTGATTGCTGGCTCGATGCCTGTGTTAGAAAACGATGAATTATTAAATGTTTCTTATTTATGCCGTCGGGATGGCACGGTTGAGGCGCAATACAAACTGCATCCTACACCCTATGAAAAACGTGCTTGGATTATGCAAGGGGGTAATGAGCTAAAAGTATTTGATACCGATTTTGGTAAAATTGGTGTTTTGATTTGTTACGACGTTGAGTTCCCAGAGCTTGCCCGCTTGCAGTCAGAGCAAGGTATGCAAATGTTGTTTGTGCCTTTTTGGACCGACACCAAAAACGGCTATTTGCGGGTGCGTTGTTGTGCTCAAGCTCGTGCGATAGAAAACGAATGCTATGTGGCAATTGCCGGCAGTGTGGGTAACTTACCCAAGGTTGATGGTGCTGATATACAGTACGCGCAGTCTGCGGTATTTTCACCTTCTGATTTTTCGTTTCCTCATGACGCAATTATGGCTGAAACCACGCCTAATACTGAAATGACGTTGATTGTTGATTTGGATTTAGAAAAATTGAATAAGTTACAAAATGAAGGCTCGGTTAGAAATTATTTAGATCGTCGTCGCGATCTTTATAAGGTTGAGTGGTTAGGTAAAAAGTAGCTAACGCGTTTACAATACGCGCAAACACAGCCCTTGAGTTTCACTCGAGGGTTGTTCTGCCTTTTATTACACTCATCAAATCACGAGAACAGCCCTAAATGATCGATGTGCTAGCGGTTTTCATTACTTTTTTTGCGGTTATTGATCCTATTGGAACCGTTCCTGTTTTTATTGCTGTTACCGATAAATACGATCAAAAAACCAAACGCCGTGTAGCTTTATTAGCCACTCTTGTATCCGCTTGTGTGTTGTTGTTCTTTATCGTTGCTGGTGAAATACTGCTAAAATCATTGGCAATTCCGCTGCCAGCGTTTCAGATCTCTGGCGGTATCGTGCTCTTTGTTTTTGCTTTAACCATGATATTTGGTGAAAGTAAGCCAGAAGAAGAGATTAAATTACTGCAAAGGCACCATAAAGAAACGGCTATTTTTCCTTTAGCCGTGCCATCGATTGCCAGTCCTGGTGCTATGCTTGCGGCGGTGTTATTAACTCGTAATGAAGTGTTTACCGTTTGGGAGCAGTTTCAAACCGCACTGGTTATGTTTGCTGTGCTGATTTTGGCCTATATACTCATGTTGTTGTCGGGTTTTATCACTAAAATTATCGGCAGTAGTGGTGCTAGCGTTATTAGCCGAGTGATGGGTTTAATTCTATCGGCCATTGCGACCACCAATATTTTAACTGGGCTTAGTGACTACTTTGGCATTGTGTTGAAATAATGTTTGCAGGTAAGCAATAACATTTTAAAGCGCGTTATGTCTTATATTTTGCTTTAAATGGGCGATTTATCGCCTATTTGGCGCGAAAGTGATGAATTGGGTTGCAACTTAGTTTAAATCTGGCAAATTGGTACGTGGGTAATCTATAAAGTTGGTGTAAGTTAAAACAACTTTATTAATCACTTACCTAAATTATTCTCGGTATTCCTTTTGAATAACCTATTTCTTTGAAGTAACTGGGTATGTTTAAAGCGTTAACAAGCTAACGCCAACTGCATAGTTATTTTCATCTTTTGTGCAATTACAACGCACCTAAGTCTCTTACAAAATACAATGGCTCATACACATGAGCGTCACCTTTAATTAAGGAGCATCTTGCAGTGCAGGACAAAATTACCTTGGTAGTCGAATACCTAAATGAAGTAAAAACACGTTGTACTTTTAATGCTGCCGCTCAAGCTTTGGGAATAACACCACAAGCCCTTAAAAAAGAGTTAGGCGAAGCGCGTGCCGAAGTATCTTGGTTTGTTAGCCCAACGTCCGGTGAACCGATGCGTTATACCGACGAGCAAAAGCATCCTGAGCTTTATCGTACATCCCGCATTATTACCGCTGCCAGTGTTTTAAAACGAAATCTTGCCTTGTAATATCTGCTGTCGCTATTACTGATAACTGCTTGTGTTCATACGCTTAACTCATTGAACATAAGTGGTTTATCTTTTTTCTGCTCCTCCTACTTCTCCTGCTCCTACTCCTTTTTGATTACCAATATCGTATTGCCAAAGCAGTCAGTTACTCTTGTCATTTTTGAAAATGCACTCCTGTTCAAGCAAATTATGTTGCTTATAACTGAAGAAAAAGGCTTACTTAGCCGCTTTTTAGTGCTCTAAAATCCTCTCTAGGCCACGTCTCATGGGCGATTGGGGCTGTTAGAAGATCAAATACTGAAAAGTGATGAAAAAAACTCTACATGAATCGCCCCTAGTTCACTAGACACTCTTTAACTATATAATGAGTTAACAGAGG
>OJBJ01000019.1_pt1 | contig 62576 bp, 88 predicted proteins | sample 1590621 | NCBI WGS metagenome assembly OJBJ01 (sample SAMN05416808, study PRJEB24817) | seawater metagenome | isolation source: Sea water | place: Canada:Atlantic | collected 2013-11 | reverse complement strand
AAAGACAGTGTTAGGGAGTATCTCAAAAACCTTCCCGATAAAGACAATGTAGAACAGATCACAATGGATATGTGGCGGCCATACAAAGATGCGGTTAATGCAGAGCTACCAGGCCGAATCATAGTTATTGATAAGTTTCATATTGTGAGAATGGCTAATGAATCCCTTGAGGCCTCAAGAAAGGCGATTAGATCCTCTTTGGAACGTAAAGACAGACTCAAGCTCAAGAATGAGCGTTTCGTGCTTCTAAAGCGTCGTCATTCGTTATCCGATGAAGAAACTGAAAAGCTTCAAAAGTGGTCGGCATGGTATCCAGAGTTAGGTTTAGCTTATGATGCTAAAGAGGCTTTTTTCTGTTTGTTTGACCAAGGGCTAGATTCTAAGACCGCAAAAGAAGCACTTATTGCTTGGCAGAGAGGTATTGACCAAAGCATATCAAGGCACTTTGAGCCATTGACCAAAGCATTGAATAACTGGATGCCTGAAATATTGAACGGCTTTGATTACCCAATTACAAATGCTTATACTGAATCTATAAACCGATTAGCAAAGGATTTACAACGTATGGGCAGAGGATACAGTTTTGATGTGGTTAGAGCCAAAATGCTCTACAACGCAGAGGCCAACAAACCAACCACAAGTACAATACGCAAGAAGAAACGCAAACCAGTTAAAGAAGAGTCAGTATTCTCTTTAATGACTGATAGCCTAGCTGATTCGTCTGCATCAAAGCAAAAATACAGAATAGAAATCACCGAAGAAAAACGCTATTACGGCGCTCACATTCCCACTCTCTGTAAATTACTTGAGCAAGGTGAATTCGATTAAATTCCCAATTTAGATGGGATGAGTGTGGAGCTAATTTGATTGAACTTCCCCGCACCATTCCACTTACCCGTATATTAAAACTTTTGCAGCTTGCTTCAGGTGTCTTGAGCTGCAATTAAATTTCAATAACAACAACAGGAGTGACTAGTTTAATACAACAAAGAACCACCTCTTTTGGCCCTATGCAGGCAATAGGCGGTTCTTCATACTCAACCACCCCTGCAACAAGAGTGGCCCTGCAAGATCCACAGATACCCACTCCGCAGCAAATATTCACATCAACCCCCTCTTGCTTTACCTGCTCCAAAACATTCACCTTACTACTCAACGCTATTCGAGTTGACATAGAAACTCACCCTTCATTGATTTATTAATAACTGGATTACTAGAAAGTTAGTTTTAGCTTTAGTTGTTTCTCAACTTAAAAGGGGGGGGCAATAAAAGGGGAGGGAAATCGTTTAGGGGTGGTGTGTCATTAATACTATAAGCACCGAATGAAAAATTGCAAATTAAAAAGGTAAAAGTTTGACTGAGTATTAAAAGCCAGACTATAATTAAAAGCATCTACCCCCTCCAGTACACATCCTCTTCAAAGTAAAATTTCCAAAATAAATCCAGTGTTTTCGAAATTAGATTTCTAGATCTTTTTGATCTTTTAACTACCCCCACCAACGGGCCACATATAGCCCAATGGGATTATATGTGCCTCAAAAGGAAGCACTATGATTCAGACATACCTCAAAGCTAAATTAATGCAAAGTGGATTCCCGCAGGAATCAAATATCGAATACTCCTTAAGCTCATGCCAGGGTGATGGGGTCGCGTTCTATTGCAGTCTCGACTCAGACGACTTAAGTAATTTGATACCACAATGCTATAAGGAGGCTACAAAAGCTCAAAGGGACTGTCTTCAGTTTTTTATTGAAGAAACAGCAAGTGCCTGTGAAATTAGTCGCAATGGCAATGGGCTTCACTACTCCCACTACAACACCATGGATCTTATAGTAGAAGACGATTGGGATTGGGTTTGCAGTAGTGAAGATGCTGCCGATATCGCAGAAATGAGCTTGAGTCGCTTTAAAAGAGGCCGCAGACACTTCCATAGCTTTTGTGAAAGCTTATCAGCCTATATTGTTGATGTGTCAAAAAACCTTGAGCGTAAGGGCTACAACTTAATCGATTCTTTTATCGAAGAAGAGGTAATCCTTACCAGTAAGCACACCAAAAATCTTAATGTTCAAGTTAAGACTTTTGCCTTAGAAGAAAATTTCGATGATTACAGTATGTTTTTCAGCGAATACGATCTAGACATAGATAACATTAACTCTGGTGAGTCGGCGTTATCCACTTTAGTCGAAACAGATATGAAAGCTTTGCTCGTCAAGGCAGAAATATCTAATCGCGAAGGTCTTGTATTAGGAGAATATGATGGAGGTCTGGTATTTTCCAGCAATCCAGAAAACGACCCTAAATTATTGCCATACATTCGTAGCGTTGTTGCAGAAGCAGCTTCTGAAGTTCGTTGCACAATGAAAAACATGCCAGTATTAAGGAAATAGAATGAAGATTTCTAAAGCAAAAAACAAAGTTGTAGGCATGCTACTTATAGTAGCGTCTTCTGCACATTCCAATTGCATTTTTGAAGGTAAAAGCTATGAGCCATTTACAGGCCCACAAGCATTTATTAGCAAAGAGTGGAGTGAAGACAGTGCGAAAGGATACCCAATTGATGGGTATGCTTTAGTAATTACTTGTACGCCAGTGATCGATACAGGAAAGCTAAGTAACGGAAATTGGTCAATAAGTGACATCCCAAAATCTAATTACGCATGGACTATTAAAAAACCATGATTAATAATTAGTAGGCCGTCAAAACTTAGCAACCCTTCTATTTATAGAAGAGTTGCTAAGAGTCTTTTTAGGAAAGCTAGACTTCCCTAAAAAGATTCCTAGATCAGTATAGATCTTATGACTACCCCAATTAATAATATGCAGGAATAAATAAACATGAAAAAACAAACCCAAAAAAATCTTGCCTTATTACTGATCACAAGCAGCCTCATTGCATGTGGCGGTTCAAGCTCAGGCACTGAGAGCAATAAAGCAATTAACCCTATTGGAGGCAATGACAATCAAGAGGAAAATACTCCTGATCCATCAAGCGCTTCAAGCCAAGAAATCTACGAAGTTGCAACTAACAATGACATACTAAGAAGATCGCAGTATGTTACCGATGGCTCAGTGGTTGTAGGCTCGTTTCTTCAAGAGGGAGACACAGATACCTACCGACTAACCCTTAAAAGAGGATTGACTGTAACGATTTCAGTTGATTCAGAAGTAGGGCATACGATTGAACTACTTAGTAATAAGTATGGGGTTTTAAGTGAAGAATCCAGCGTATCATCTGTAAGCTTTAACACAGATCTTGCAGGTACTTATTTCATAACAATGAAAGGTGCGGCCTACGGTGACTACGAATTAAAAATTAGCTCGTCAGAGATAGTTTTTACTCCTGATGTTACTTACTTTATAGCCACCCCCAGCAATGGATCTTGCTTGGAATTGACCGAAGAGCAGAAGGGATTTGATTCACCCAATTTTATCCTAGGAACATGCCTTGAAGATTCAGGCATGATTTTCAATGGAAGCTGCACCGCACAATTAAACGCGCCAGTTTCCTACACCACCGATTGGGATGCATCTAGCTGCCCACGAAAACTCCCGATAGACTAACACCACAAGGCCATCGCACGATGGCCTAATCTTTTATTATGAAAAATAGAAAGTTATGAATATTGTGTTTGAAATAGCACTGGTACAAGCTTAAAATAATGAACACCTCTCCCCAAGAGAGTTTTACTACCACCCCTCAAAAAATAAGCCTAAGCACTCAAGGCACAACTCTGTCTTTATTCAGCACAACAAAAGCTTATAACCTCTTTCAAAAGTATAATTTCCAAAATAAATCCAGTGTTTTGGAAATTAGATTTCTAGATCTCTTTTGATCTTTTAACTACCCCCACCGGCCATTTATAGCCACACTCTCTGGAGAACCCATGAACCACAACTTATTCTGCAAAATTTTTCGATCGATCGAATTACATCCCGCAGAAACAAAATGGAACCCCACTCTTAGCAAAATACAGTACAGTCGATGTCATACCGAGGAGTTTGAACAACTTCTTGTTAATGCTGACTTCGCGATTATTTCTGATATTGGATTCAACGTCAGAAAATACTCTAGAGCCCGCAAGACTCTTACTGTTGCGCACAGTGAAGATCATTATGAACATGACTTCACACTGCATGATTTGCAAACATCAGAGTACACAATTCAGCTTTTTGTCTACACAGACGGAAAGATGAATAAAATACTTTAACCCCACCTTACCAACCCCACTAAAGCAAAGTGCGCTATGCATGATGCCAATTTTTTTCTGAATCACTACTATGACTAATGTAAAAGCAAAAAGCTGCATGACTAATTTCCAAGTTACTTGGACAATAGATCTGCAAGTTCAAACTAAGTCTTCAAACCCTGTGCGCGAAGACTTCGTAAATGCCGCAAGAGAAGCACTGCTAATGCAAGGCAAGGATTCACTTGCAATTGAGTTCGAAGTTACCCACGAAGAAAAAACCAAGAAAATTGATCTTCTAACCGAAGATTTTCCTGAGCTTAACAAAAAGCTGTTTATCGACAATATTAAGGCTGGGTATTCAGCAGATATTGACGGTACTTTTGTTAGAAACTTAGGAACAACGGAGGATCACTTGATCTTTATTTCTGCAGACAACAATGAGTTACTGCCTGAAATCTCAATAAAAATGCAAGATATAGCATCAGTTGCACTTTGCAATGACGGTTTAGTTTGGAATGTCTGCGGGTACAAGATCCGATTTTACGATCTTACCCCTGTAGTCAAATAATCGTTAAACCCACCACCAACCAAGAAACCCACTTCTATAGTGAGTTTCTTGGTTACCTTCAATAAGTAGAATTTCCAAAATAACTCCAGTGTTTTGGAAATTAGATTTCTAGATCTCTTTTGATCTTTTAACTACCCCCACCGGCCATTTATAGCCACACCACTGGAGAACCATAATGATATTCCATCAAACAAAAGGAACCTCAAAACTAAGCTGCGCAATTGAAAGCACTGAAAGACAGGGTGTTTGCAAAACGATGCTGAAAAACATCATGGAGCAAGTGAATATTTTCAGTCTCGGTGAATCTTATTACCTCCCCCTATCAACTGATAATCAAGGTGAAGAAATTAAATGTCGCGACCTAAATACAATGGAAGTTGTATTCATGATCGCAGAAGACCTACTAGAAGCAGAGGACTGCGTACTGTATGAAAAATGTATGCATATTTCGAAAGGCTCTCAGAAAACCTTTAAGTATCTTGTAATAAGAAGAATTGAAGCGCTTGAAGGTGTTGATAAATACGAAGAAAGCGATCATGAACAACACTATTACATTTACTCAGACCGACCACTTCAAAATACCACCCACACAGGCGAACAAGCCAAAGAGTTTGCGGAGTTTATTGGCCTTGAATACGAGGGCGAAAACGACCAGTTTTTGGTTTTCAATGAAGCAGTTTTTGACATTGATATCGTGAACATCTAACCACTCAGCGCCACTCATCTTCTGAGTGGCACCTTTCTTCATTAAACGAACTATACTCTTAATATCAACATCTAAAGCAAGAGCTAGTTATGATTGGTATCAGAATCACACAAAAGCAGAAATGGTACATGCTTATAGCAATAGCCATAACAGTAACAAGCACTATCACAACTCTTTATTTCTGGCCCCACTGGTTGACAATAGGCCACGGAACCATGGCAGGGTTGTGGGCAGGTACGGGAATGTCAATAGCAGAACTTTGGCTTAGAGGGGGGTGATTTCTCCACAGAAGTTCTCTCTATAACATTGTAGATAACGACCACTGGAAAGACTGCAAGATAGGGCAAGCATGACATGGAGCTAGTCTGGTCAAAAAACAAACACTGGGTATTAATGATCCTGAGATCCAATAACTTCAGGACAGCCAGTAGAGTAACTATCCACCATTTCGCCAACCGATTGCTTTATAGGGATTAGTGCCTTGGTTTGTGTAGCGAGTACCACAATAGCCTCATGCAGCTCTTTAGGATGCCTACACGCAACACTAAGAAGCATTTCATTCTTGCTTTTCAATCCACTAATTTCTCCCATTAAGCCTGTGCAATACAACCCCATAAGAAAAAAAATGGCGACTGAAGCAGCAGGAAATATCATAGTTTTTAACATGAGCACATCAACGGACTAAGCCACCTCAATAATTACATAATACGAAATCGACATTCCGATCATTAGAAAAACACTTAACAGCAATGTAGACTTAAGAAAGGCCCATGCAACCCTGCGAATAACTGGGCCTGCACCTGAAAATGGGGCTTTAACTGAATCAACCATAAATTTTAATCCTTGAGCTAACCTTGTGAAGATAATCTCTTGCTTCCTTATGTGTCAGATTGCGCTTAAGGTGGTGATAAACCTGATCGCTCGTCATTGAATTAATCCGTTTACTAGCAAGCTTCACGGAAGCCTTTCCTGTGAATGCCCTTGCAACATTTCCCGCGCCGGTATTATAAGCCGCAATAACACAAAATCTGCGGCTCACCGGATCTTTTATGTCAGAAAGATAGCGCTTATCAAGGAGGTGTAAGTAAGCAGTACCGTATCGGATATTTGAATTTGGATGAAGAAGTAACTGCCTAGACGGTTCGGAGTTGCTTCCTGTGAGGAATTTATGAACATCGCGACCTGCACTGGATGGGACAATTTGCATTAAGCCAAAGGCCGGTATGTGGCTCTGCGCAAGCGGGTTGAATGATGATTCTGTGTGAATCACTGCATAAATAAGAGATGGATCAACCCCAAACTCTTTAGCCGATCGCTCAACGTGAGGCAAAAGCCTTTTGGCTCTTTTAAATGTCGCAGAATTAGGAAGCTGAAGCGTCACCTTGGTAAACTTTCCCGAAGAGTCGCTATTAACACTCATTCGAGCGCCAGCTACCATGGATTTAACCTCACTTGCGGAAAAAGAAGCACCAATTAAAGGCAGGCTATTCGATCTCGCACCAGTCCCGCGATCACTAAGAATCGCGCTATTTGATATGGCCTTGCTGACTGTAATACTAATCACTTCCTTGATCTTATTGGTTATTTTTTCTGCTGACACCTGAACCGAATCTCTAACCGAAATGGAAAGCGTATTCATTTTAAAATCAACGGATGAGCGAGTTGTAAAATCCTCACTATATTGGACAAACACCTTGGGACTAGATACTACAGCGACCCCCCACTGCTTCTTTATGTTCGATTCATAATCCAAGTACTCTTTACCAAGAACCTGCTTGTGTTCAACATACTCGCGCATATACGCATCAACACCATGATTACCTTCCTCAAGAAACTTTAGGAAGCCATCATTTGAGTGTACAGAAGGAGAAAAGATTGAAATGTAGAAAATTAGAAACGATATTGTTGTTTTCATGAGGTAATCCTGTGCAATTGGTAGTAAGTCAACGTAACACCAATTGCACTTCTGTCTACAACCCAAACAAGGGCCAACTTGGAAGTTATCAGAAGCCAGCGATGGATCTATTAAGAACTACATTTTCTTGAAGAAAAAACCCCAGACAACCATTTTCCAAAACCCTGATTAATAATACAAAGAGCAAATCCAAGAATCATTGAATAATAAGCATCAAGGGCATAAATACTTGCCACTGTAGCGATAGAGATCCAAACAGCGAGAAGAGAAACGATCTGAATTGCCTTCGCTGCCTTACTATTTTCGGCAGTGCAAAAAACACATTCATGGAGATTGTGTTTTACTGAAGGCTCGGAAACTTCAACAGCTTCCCCTTGGGATGCAAAAGCTCCATCTTCAAGCGCGTCTTCTTTTTTGTTGCTGGAGTTGACCATAATGACCTTGAGTACAATGTATGTAGTACCTACCAATAATAACACGATAACAAACAGCGTAAAACTGAAATCCTTCACCAGCCAAAACCATGATTGAGGGAAAGATCCTAATTTTTCTTTGTGTTTAACAGCATAACCAATGCGCAGAATTGCATTATTTGCAGCAGCAGACATCCCTGAAAAAGCTCGGGCCTCCTCCATTTTCTTGTGATTAGATCCAAGCTCCAGCAAGACTCTGGAATCATTAAATTTGACTATAGCGATATCACAGTAAAACTTTTGTTCGCTTGAGGTTAGTCCGTTTTTAACGCATAAACCAGAAAACTTAACCAAGCCATCAAGCAATACCAAGTTATTTTGCAGTAGCTCAATAGCTTTATCCTGTTGCTCTTGCCTGTCAGAAATAACCTCTACAGCTTTAATAACAGCATAATATCCAAATGTAATTACTGCGCAATACACAACCACAGCAAGCACCCGACTGTATGATGTAGTCGCTGCGGAGCTGAGAAGTTTATTGCCATATTTCGTTATTTCAACAATTGTACTCATAGTATTTTCCTTTCATTTAGTTAATAGATTGAATTTTTTGGTTATGCTGCAGAAAGCAATAGTTGCTCAACCAGCTCAATTCGGTCTTGACCAGTGTATTCAAAGCCTTTGCTTTTCATCGCCAACTCATGCTGGATAAGAAGATCCTTAAAAACCTTTTCGTTGCCAATCCTGCTCGAATTCATCAATGACCAAGCAGATCTTGCATCTATTTTTATTGATTTACTAATCGATTCTGCATTATTAAACTGTAACCAAAACTCGTCAGATACGCCGTTTTCATCCACTGGAAGCCAGGATCTCAGCTTCCCTACCTGTCGATTAAGTAAATCGATCAGATCCTTGCGTCTTGGGAAAAAATGGAACGTACCAGCAGATGGATAAAATCGAACATCGAAATAATCACTAGACAACCGATTGCCGGAAGACAACTCTCCATAACTCTCACTAAAGAGATCAACTATGCCAAATGTTGTTTCATGAGCCTTACCATCCAACAAGGCAAAGGTTTTATCGATATCAGACAACTTTCTTCTGTCATCGAAGCTAAGATTGGTAGCGTATAGGTAATCTGAAGGGCCAGATGTAGGCAGGATAAAGCGAGTCATCATGATCCTAAATGCATTAACTCGATGATTCGCATTAGACTTCCACCCCTGATAATAACAGCGGTTGTTTGGATGATAGCGGCTAATCTTATCAAATACATCGCAAATCATACCATTTTGTATATGACTCGACTGACTGACAATACCATCTAAAAACCCCCATATATTCTTCAAAGTAAATTCAAGCAAACATATTTTTTCAAAATCACTCTCAACCTTCTTTTGAGCGGATGTGGATAGGCGATTTAAAACCTCGCTAGATCTTAATACGGACGACCAAGCGCGTTGCTTCAACTGTAAATAATCCTTATTGAATTTTTCAGCGAACGAGCAGGATAAGCCCTTGTCTTGATCCTTAAGTTTATTCGGGTTCTCCTTGTTAGCAGAAGGATCGGCATCAAGGATAGACTTACCTAGCATTGCTCCGTAATGTTCAGCTGTCGCAGCCGCTTTCGCAGATCGTCTAGCAGCCTCCACAGCGCAATCGAAGTTAAACACATACCCTTGGAACTTTGCCATGGGGACGGATACTTCGTGAGGCAGAGAAAGGAAATCATTATTTTTTACACTGTCCGACTCTAGGTTCCCAATAAATTCGAACGAACACTCCGCTTGCTTACAAAGATATATAACAGCGACCTCAACCTGAGTTTTACGCTCGGCATCCTCACTCATAAACTGTTCCTGCAGAAATTCAACAGATCCAAATCGAGAAACAAGATCAACCAAAAAACGCTTCTTTTTTGAATTAGGATTCTTAATGGTCTCCGCATTAACAATAGCCACCACTTCGCCATCAAAGAGGATATCCCAGGCATGCAAAACGTGCTCTACACCCATAGCAAAAGGAGGGTTAAGGAAAATATGAGAGTAAATACTAATACCATTAAATTCCAAGAAATCATGACCAACAACCGGAAAGCCTTTTTTTTCAAGAACCGCAGATCTAGAAAAATCAACCTCAATACAATCAACTTTTCCGCGATAATGCGAGGGAACGGATTTTAATAAATCACCATGCCCCGCACTAGGCTCAAGTAGTTTTTTGATTGGAAACTGAAACTTATCAAAAGCGTACTTTGCCAAAGATGGAGGGGTCGAATAAAACTGAAGACTATCCATGATTAATACCTGTAAATATTGAGAACTTAGTATTTAGAGATACTTACACGCTTTTAAAAACCGTCAAGCGCAGCAAGTCGGAAGAGGGCAGGGAGGCCAAAGTTAAGTAAACTATTCAAAACAATAGATTTTATAAGAAGGTCTTAGTACAAGGTGCATTAAGAAGAACGGTCATAAAAATTATCGTACACGATACCACAAAGGCGGGACGGAGCATTCTTGTATTAACCCTCTCTACCGGCATCCGAAGCGCCATGATTCCAAGCATTAATAAACCACTCCTCCCTCCCTTCAGGCATCAGCTCTTCATTTGAACCTAAAGATGATCGGTATCCCATGTCGTAGGCTTCATAATACGAGCGAACATTTTCTTCAAATATATCAGCCTCAGAAAGCCCTTGCCGCTCAAGAATAGGCAGCAACCCACCTCCGTAAAAACCACTAATCCATGCCTTATGCCAAGCAGATCGCGCAAAATGCCTACGCAAAGAGGGTGGTAATTCAACACGCGAATAGCCGAGATGGAAAAAGAACGATTTAATATCGTGTGCGCAAGAAAGGGATTGTTTAATGGACTTCAATAGTGACATAAACCGCACACACAAAAGGATATTGGAAAAAATAGTGTAGGTTATTGAATATAGAAAGGGAATCCCCTACAATTAAAAATATGTTTAATGGAAACCCTTCGCCTCTAGCGAAGCATGATGGATTTTAGATCTCTCTTGATCTTCTAACTACCCCCACAGCCTTTCGGCTAACTCCTTGGAGTACCATCATGCAAAACACCACCCCAACTGCGCCTAAAAACCCATTAATTGGAACTTTAGAAGCACTTCAATTTGAAAATGTATCAACAGGTATTGTCGATAAAATCTACCAGCTTGCTGAAGAGGTTGCTCAATATGAGATCGATAATAAAACTGTAAATACCCAAAATGTTGGAAAAGTCTTACAAGCGAAGTACATGCATAAGAATAAAGAGTTCTTTATTATTGTGCATTTTGATGAGTCTGACGACATTATCGATATTGAAGAACACTGTTCCGGTACGATTGATGGCGCTGCTGTCTATCCGAGGGAATCAGTGAGATCCTGCTTGGAAAGAAACTCAGTAGAAGTAATGCTTCTTCACAACCACCCGAGCGGCTTAAGTACGCCCTCTAAAGCAGATATAGCAATAACCCAAAGGCTTATCAAATCCCTTAAAACGATTGACGTAACAATTAAAGATCATCTGATCTTAGGCGTTACGATTCACTCACTTAAATCATCAAATCCAGAAATTTGGGAGCACTAATATGACTGCTTCTAGAGGATTGAGTCTCGATGAAATAATGATAAGCAATGTAATCAACATCACGAAAGGCAGCGATTTATCCTTGAATGATAGAGAAAGCATCTATGATGTGGCCGTTAAACTTGCTGAGAAATCATCAAGTAATAAACGTGCATTTACATCACCAAAAATGAGTGTGCGATTCCTTCGGGAAAAGTACGCCAATAACCCGCAAGGGTACACAAGAGGTGTAATGCTACTGGACTCACAGCATCGACCGCAAGCGGTTGTTGAAACCCCCTTTATGATTGCAAAAGAGATGTTATCTCTAGCAATAAAGCATAAAGCGGCTGCAGTGATATCATTCGATGTTCGATATGAAGGTAAATTGAATATGGAACGTGAGTTTAGCGCCTATACGAATAAAGTAATGGCATCCATTGATGTCCGGCACTTAGACCACCTTGAAATCAATTTTGCAGATGATGAATTTATATCACACGCGGAAAAAGGTTGGTTGTAACCCCCCAGGCCACTCATTTGAGTGGCCATACCCTACAAAAATCCTTTCAAAAGTAGAATTTCCAAAATAAATCCAGTGTTTTGGAAATTAGATTTCTAGATCAGCTTTGATCTTTTAACTACCCCCAACGGCTATTTATAGCCACTCCCTGGAGAACACCATGACTAATACAACACAAAAAATAAGCGCAACAACACTTAAGCAAGCTTTAAGAAGCGCAGACATTATCGAGATCAACGGTGATCAGTACGATATTGACAGCTTCAACCCCCGATCGAATAAACTTTCCTGCCACAATATCGCCAAAGGCGATTGGCCAACATTTACCTTGGAAGAACTGGAAAGCGGCGATTTAGAAGTAGAAATCTTCTCTAAGACCCCAATTGCTTGGTTGAAAAAGAAAGCAGTGGCAGAGCGATTTACCGAACTGGCACATAACTGCGATCTACTGATTATTGATGGAAGGCACACATTAGTAATGGATCAGGACACCCAGTCTTGGAATGACAGCGGTTATGCTTTGGGGCTATTTGGGCTAGACCTATCTGGCGAAGAGTGCAATATCGTTGTAACTAAGCTGGAAGCTCACGAAGCTATTTTGAAAGAAGACGAAGTTACATGGCTTGTTAACGATCGCGAATTAAAATTCGTTAGCTTTAACAAAATAACAACCAATAGACTTGAATTACTTGCAAAATAAACCACAGGCCACTCAATTGAGTGGCCACACCCAAACCGCAAGAAAAAGTAGAATTTCCAAAACAAATCCAGTGTTTTGGAAATTAGATTTCTAGATCAATTTTGATCTTTTAACTACCCCCACCGGCTATTGCAGCCACACTCCCTGGAGAACACTATGCTTGGATTTAACACACAAGAAGCTCGCAGCGGCGAGTCTCGAAAAAGAGCTATCGCTTATGCAAAAATCAGTCACTTGCTTACAACTAGGAAGTTCCATTCTTGGTTTTTATGCAACGACTCAAGATTAGGCTGTTGCAATGAAGTGGTTCATGAGCGATTAAGAGCCGACTTATACTATTCAATGATATCTCTCATTGATCGTGAAAGCCGGACAAAACCCCCAAAGGCTCGATTAAAACTCATAGCTGATGCATTCAAAGATACATCAATTGAATTTGAGGCAAGAGTGACGGGCAATATCTTTCTTAAAGAGAAAGTATTCTCATTTAAAAATAATAGTGTGTCTAAAGACATTCTTGATTTTTTTAAAGAAATTGACTTCACTGGGAGCGATTATACTATCCCTGATAGTTACCTAAGAGATTTTATGTTGTGGTTGAAGCACTACGCTGCCGCTCGACTTACAATTTCTGAGGATACTGCCAACTCGCAATTTGAAGATATGCTAAAGGAATTAACACCTGAATACTTAATCAGTGGCTACCCTTACGACATATTATGTCATGACGCTAATGTCATACGCGAGAAACCTGAGTCAGTTGTTATGATAGCCCGAACAAAGGCTTACTGCAGCAGCTACATGAAGCAAAATCTTGGAAATCAGGACTTTGATTTTGATAGCAATGACAGAATAGTAACTCACTTCAAAAACCCAAAATATCAGCAAAAGATAAGCAGAAAGCCAGCTCAGAGATTAAATCAACGGTTGGCGTAGACGCTTTTTGAATGTCTGATAGGATAAAGTCTTTAATCACAAATTGTGATTAAAGACTTTTTTTTGGATATGAATTTAATGAATTACCACTTTCCAGACATGCTCATCAATGACATAAGAGCAGAGTTAAAAAAACAATTTAAAAGCATTGGCCAGCACAAACAATTCAAAGCGAAGGGGTGGAAGCAGGTCTGGTTTGATCTGCTTGTTAAAGGGGCCATGCCTCAAGATATATCAACTGCCGGTGCATTTACTGAGTTTCAATGGCTTAAAAATCCAGTTTGCTATGTACCGGAATCAAAAGAGCTTCTAGATGATCTCAAGGATATAAAGGTCGATGGCATTGTAGGTATGTCCATGGCCCCTGCAGATGTTTTTTCTGTTGCTATGCCTAAAGACTACCTTGTAAACAATCAAAGCATTAAAGGCTGTTTTGTTTCATGGATGAGCGAAGAAAGCGTAATAAGAAGTATGAATGATGTGGCAGCCTCTTGCGGGTATAAAGACCTATCCATGAGTGCAGGGGAGTGGCCATACCAAAATGGACGATTCAACCTATCTTACAAAGACCCTGAAGGGCTTGGCCGTATAGTTGTTACATTAAGCGGGTCAAAAATACCACAAATCCTACTCTCAAAAAATCATCAAGAATACAGTGAGCGCGTTGGTGAAAGTGATATGGGATACGGATTGAACGATCAAGAAAAGAAAACACAATTCGAGATGCTTAAAATATCCATATCATTAATGGTCTACATGAAAGCACATACCGGATCGACCTATAAGCTTGATAACATACTGGCAAAGCCAGTTAGCATGGAAAGTAAGATTAGGATGAGCCCGATAGGTGTAAAACACTTCACCACAAAAAGAGGGGTCGCGCCTCATTACAGACAATTGAGAGACCAAAGATTTTATCAAGGAGAGCACCGTGACTTAGAGGCCGGTAGTCGGTGGATTCCGGTTAATATGGATTGCTATGCGGTCGATCGAAATATTTAAAAATGGCCTTGCAGTCAATTGGAGTGCAAGGCCATGTCTAGAACACTGTAATTGCTCGAACAGCCAACAAAGGAACGGGTTAGGTGTGTAAATAGCGATCAGTAAAGACCCCTAATATGCGATCATAAAATTCTTTACTGGGAGGAGTTACCCACTCAGATGGCTTCTCAGAATAACCATTCAAAGCAGTTAAAGTATCAGTAGCCGAGATCCAACAACTACAAAATTCAGTATAGCTCTTGGATGTGAATCGAGAATTTACTAATTTTTTCTGTCGGACATTGAGGCAGATACGAATAACCCCTTTTTTTAGGTGATATTGGCTGCACTCAAAGTGTAGACCTGGGATGGTGTATTCAACATTCGGAGTAATCACGCCAATAGCAGCCTCAAGTTCCTTACTTTGCAAGAGTGCTTCAAAATGCTTAATAGCAGACTGGAGTTCTCTTTCAATATCCTTGGCGCTTTTATTTTGCTTCAAAATAGAAATAGAGACCCTTTTTCGAATAGTCCCCTCGCGATGATCGCAGTCCACTCTAATGTTTCTAACTCCATCAATAATGCGGAGTCCATTACGAATTTTAATAGGTTTTTTTGCTGGTGGCCTTAAGGTCTTAGAAATAAACCGATTTAGCTCAACAGCAGTAACCCCAATATTTTGAGCAATCTCAGACCGGCATAGCTTTGGTGATGATACTAAGGCTTTAACTTCAGACACTGACAAGCCGTTTAAGAGTTTGGGCATTACTTAAGACCAATAATAAGTAAATAAAAACTAATATTCATAGTACATCCTATCAATATCACTATAAGGCTGAAATACAGAGACCTTCAATCCATCAATGCATAAATCTACACCACCGCCTTCATCAACCGGCACAGGAGTAATTGATCCATTATTGGCTATAACATAGTCAATAGCTGCCGCCTCCCCAGCAGAGTAGCTTATATTGATTGAAAGAAGTTCTTCAAGCTTTGCGATAAAAAGCGAATGTGAATCACTCATACAAGATGCCGGTGTTTCTATGACGATATCCATTATTCAATTCCTTCAAGAATTCTCGCATGCGAGAACTCTGATTATTTCAACCTGGATCTAATGCTCAAAAAAACATCAATCTTAGGAGGAAGGCAGGCTAACATACTCCCTTACCACACCAGATTGTTTCTGAGCCTCCAGAAAAACTAGATAAAAAAGCAACAATACAGCCAATTATCATTGTCCATTTGAACGCTTCAAGAAAAGCATGCGTGAGAATATCCGATACATTCACTTCTACATCCAATTGTGTTTTTTTATCATGAATTTGTAGGACTGTTCTTTCCGTACTCTCTTTTTCAATTCTTAATTTTTCCTTAGCTTCCTTATCCCAAAATGGGGATAGATTAATAATAAAAACAAGGGTAATAATTGTAAAAGCGATATATACCATAATTTAATTCCTTCTAATTATTCCAACATTAAATTCTTTCAGGGCATTCGCCATAAATTAATTCTAAATTCTCAATTTTCTTGGTAGTTCTGACTGCCAAATAACATTCTTATCAAAATTTAGCCCGCTAAATCCTATGCTCATTGTTACCCTGATTGTTAAAATTCGGTCGTTTGGTGGAGATGAATTGGTAATGCCAACACCATCACTCTTGTTCGTTCCAGACTTCCATCCGCTGGGTGTTAAGTGCCACTCTGTCCACTCTCTACTTGCTGACATTGCTAATTCCTTCTAGTTTCATTTCAATTTATTTCTAGCGCTCGAAAAACTGGCTAAGTAGAAGGGCAATTATGACATGATATTATACTCTGGGTGTTTGTCGATAAGCTGGTATGAGTGGATATACATTATTTCAACACCAAATCTTTTCTCATAACCCGATCTTTTTATTTCAGCTGAATGATCAAATGATTTAGCAAAAATGGCAACAATCACTTTGTCGTCCCCAGTATGATAATCCCTAACATACGAACAGATTTTACCTATCTCTTTAGTACTTATTTGACCGTTCTTTACTTGGGCATATAGTTTAATATTATCTTTGTTTCCGACAATATCAATCTTCATTTTATCCTCATCAGAATTGGCCATTCTTACTTCATACTGTAAGCTTTTAAGGTAATCAGCAGCGTGATACTCGGACAATTTACCTTTAATTGTTTGGCTTTTTCCTGTGTATTTTTTTAGCTCTTCCGTTAACGTTTTAACATGATGGGCACTTGCACGACGAAAATCACCCATTTCGTTGGTGTAGCCATCGGATATTTCGCGGCTAAAATTGACTGAAAAATGTACGTCTTCATTAGCGATATTTTTTAGAACATAATCAACTATCTCTTCAACTTCTTGCTCTGAAAACATAGGGGTTAAGTACAAGTAAGCTACAGAATGCTCAGAAAAGTGCATGTGAAGCTCCCCCAGGTATTTCCCAACCCCCTCTATGTGAAGACTATACATTTCACTATTAGATGTTCTTGTTTCTCTTTCAAATTCAAACAAGGCTAGCTCCATTTTTGATTGTTTTTGTTAACATGGGATAACTTTTCCGTTAGTGCATTGTAGTACCAAGAAAGGCTGCTGAAGCCTAGCGTGAACATGAACCATAGAAGGACTATTCCAATGCACCCCGATGCCTAAAAGGCCCGCGTTTCATGAGAAAGCTGGCTATTGTGTATCAATAGATTGGCTAGTGCCATGAGCATAAAGCGGGCTAAATTTGGCAAAGAATCTGTGATTAGAATTATTCCAATGCTAATTACGTCTGTTTATCAGGACTCACCAAATGCCAATACTTATGCAATTGGTATATGGCTCCCCAGTTGTTGCCCTCAGTATTTTAGTTTTGTCTTTATTTAAAACGACTTGATCAACAACCATGCTTCCTGATTCCCAGACTCTAGCCATGTAAAACACATGAAAATCACCTTCTGTAAATTCTGTTCTGGCAGAAAAATTAATATCAAGCATTTTAGATAGTACTTCTTGCTCTCTTGTTGATACCAAATCGAAATAATAAGATTCTCCTGTATGCTTAGTTTCACCGTGGGTAGAATAATAGAGCTGTTTCTTTGAGGCCGAGGGCGCGTATTCAATAGATGTAGTAGTATTTTCTGTTTCGCACTTTATTTTGAACGGTTCCTGGGCGAGGGCTGAGGAGGGTAGTAATATAGCGATTAGCCAAAGCTTGAGAGTTTTCATGTTATCTAATTCCTTTTATTATTCCAATGAGGTGTACTATCAAAAGCCGTCCGACTTGAACGAAGGGCAGGCTTTAGGATAGCTATCCTAAATCTATGTTAATAGGCCATAGGAAGTAAGCTCCAAATCTTGCTTTGGGTATGAATTCACCCCCTGCATCTGCGCCAGATTCTGTAAGTGTATGGCCCTTGCCATCTACTAGTAAGTATCCCCTGCTTACTAACTTGGCTAAGAAATCTTGGAGACTCAATCCTAAATGCTTTGCCACTTTGCCACTTGCCAGCTTGCCTTCATCCGAACTCTCATTATCTTTGATTTTCTTTGCCTCTGGTGCAGGAGACTTATCGATTTTCTCTAGTGAAATCCTCACTTCATCGCTAATCCTAATTATTCGCTGCGCCTCTTCATAGGTGTCTTTGTACATATTTGAGTCTTCATCACGGGTAATAAGAACCCCCATTTCATTATTATTCACCTGACTAAACTCATATAAATTCAAGCTTGTTATTATGCAATTACTTTCATTTATGTAGCATTTCGCGTGGAGATTTTTGCAGAAACTTGTGCGGATAAATGTCAACTCTTTAAGCCAATTGATTTCAGATGGCTGCAACTCACTCTTACCATATACAATTCTGACATCGATTTTTAGTCTGTTCTTATCTTCAAGCAATTCCTTGATACGGTCATTCAGTCGGAGGTAGGGGCTGATTAGAATCAGCCTGTCTGAAGCGTTCTTTATAAGTTCTTCTAGGTAGTAATTGGTTGCACTGGTGTTTAGAAATTTTGCCACTTTTAATTCCTTCTAATTTTCCTAATATTCAATCAAGCCTTAGCGGGCTTTTCCTTGCCATTCGATTTCAAACTCTTCTACTGCTTGACCATTTGGTTCGCTGAGTGAGAAGGGGCCAGTTATACTCGCGTAAGCTCCATATTCCAACGTCACGCCTCATTTATTAGAGCGTTAAATTCAGTCACTTTTTTTCAATATCCAAACCAGTTGACGCTTTTAATTCACAAAGCAAATCATCACCTTGTATTTCACCCCAATGATGTCTAAGAATAATATCTTCAAGCTCTGAAATATAGGTGGCAACTTCTCGTATTTCATCATTATCAAGAGGCTTTGATTCATCTAATCGTGCAGTATGAATCGCCTTTGCAACCCGATGCCTTAGTGCTTCGTCTTTACAAGCAGGAAACACTGCCCCGAAATCAGAGCCTTTTCGACGTTCAAATGTCAGATCAATTATTTTCGCATGTCCAGTCACTTTCCAATTCCTTTAATTATTCCAATAATATTCTTAATGCGCAATGTAATCGTTTAATGCTCATACAGTTCTTTATCAGGAAATTTTCTTTGCCATGTTTCTATTAGAAACAAGGATAATGAGCTGGATGCGTGAACTGCTAGACTAGCAATTCTTGAATCAACTCGCTTATAGCCTCTTTCTCTACCATGAGCATCGCCTGCATGAGTTCGAAGAGCACCTACACCTTCTACGACCGTTGCCAGTCCGCCTAATATTTTCAAAACATCATTGGCGATATCGTCGGAAAATGAGGATTTATTTGGTGTCAAACCAAGTGGTTCCCTTACTGCCTTATACAAGCTTTTTAGGTCTTTTGAATTAGGTAATTCAAGATCCATTTCGACGAGAAGCGATCTGCAAACACTCTCAAGCGTGGAACATGCAGAGGTTAGAGCACTTTCAGGATCGTCTTTAGATGACTGAAGGGCTCTCTCCAAATCTCTTGAAACAGTATCGAGATTAAGCGTCTTAGCTTTTTTTGACAATGCTTCAGAGGCAACGAGTGGTGATCCTGTAGAAATGCTATTAGCTAACTTGATAACCCATTCAACTTCATGACCAAGGTCTTTTTCTTGAAATTCCGACATTGAAGTTTTATAGGTAATCAATTTTCTCAACATTGTAGAAACATTAGGCCCGTCTTCGATTTCAATAAAAGACCTCATTAATTTAGCCTTTGATGCTCCATTGATAGAATATTGCTCTTGATCAATATCAATACCCATTTCATCTTCAAAGAATTCAGCCATTGTTCGATTGGAAAAATCCAAGCAATAGCCGCCTTCCATCTGAAATATTGAGTTAAGTTTTCTTATATCAGATCGTTTCAGCTTAGGCACTTTTTGTCCTTAAATAATTCATCATCTTTTATATCTTTTAATTATTCCAATATCACTTATTAGCAGAATGGTAAGCCCGAAGCTCATCTGAGATATAGTTTGTTACTAGCCCCTGGCAACGCTGCTCTTGTTCGTAATCTTGTATAGCTTTGTTTTTTAATTGTTTCGCCCACCATTTAGTCTCAGAGAGCATTCTTGATGCTTTAGCTCTAAGCATATCAGCATTCCTGCTTTGTGCTGTTAGAGAGCACTGAGGAGGGCGAATACCCACGTTTTCTGTATAAGACAAGGCATTAGCAAGTCCAGTGCTGGAAATTATTCTTTCGCACTCGACACTGTGAGAAGTCGCTTTAGTTATCGCTTCATCCACTAAATCTTTAATTATATTACCCATGAACGCTCCTCAATTATTCTGATGATTGAATCCGTTTCCAGCCATTCTCAAGCATCATCATAAAATATCCATCGATATCGCTTTTTCCAGTTTCTAGCTCTTTTAAGTTTTCAGACTTTATTAGAAATTCATTCTTTGATTCAACCCACATGACGGAAGTGATGCGTTCTGGTAGAAGTTGAAAGTCATCAAATTCGACACTCAGGCCAATAAAAGGAATAAATGGGATCTGAATATTCTTTTCGAGATCGATTCGTCCGGTGGAGTGTGTGTAAAGGTTTTTGATAAATCGGCATTTATTCACTATTGAGCCCCTTTAATTTTTTGATCAACGTCATGATTATTCCAATGTGTTTTTTAATAGCTTCTGTTTTTCATTCTCAAATTCTGCGTCAGAAATGTGACCATCTTCTTTTAGTTTTACCCATTTGATAAGTTCATCTGCGACTGAGTGTTGTTGTGGCGTATCATTCTGAACAACATCGACTTTAGGTGCTGACTTCTTTTGTAATTGAATTCTCTCTTTATTTGAAAATATATCATTTACAGAAACCCAGTCACTATGCTTCTGTAAAGGAGACAACAATAAGAATTGGACTGAAAGTAAGTAGCATAGAGGGAGTGTAATTAGAGCTATGGCACCTACATAGTGACGGAAGTAAAAATAACCTTGGTTTAGGAACCAAAATAATACATAGCCTAAGCAGCCTAAAAAAACTAACCAATAATACCCTCTAGCATATCTAACAGCTGTCTCTATACTGGAGAAATCTTGATTTTTTCTCATCATATAAAGCCCAAACAATAAGAAAATTGCAGGGATTATGCCTGCAATAAATAATGTTGAAGGGGCGAAAAGAAGAAGAAATATCAATATTTTCCCCTGCTCACTGCTATTCAGCGGTTTGTTCTTCATATTACAATAACCCTCAAAAATCCGGTTTAAATATATCTATGTGATGATACCGCTAAACTTCAGAAGTCCTGCACCAACAAATAGCAGTAAGGCTCCTATAACCAACATTAAAATAGGTGCTTCAAATTTTTTTATTTCTTCAAGCATATTCTGACCCTCCTAATAATTCTCGCATGCGAGAACTCTGATTATTCCAATATTCTCAAGCTTTGTTCTTCAGCGTTAGCTTGATGCCAATCGCCACGCTAATCAGCCCAGCTAATAACGCTATGATACCGATGCCAAAAACGAAGACAGCAGACATTTTAAAATCACTAGCTTGATAAGATATTGTACCTATGGCGATCACTAAAGATGCGATAAGGATATTACGAGCGTCCATAAAAATGGATCTTCGATCATATCGAAATTCCGTCTTATCTTTTTCGAAAAAATCATACAGCTTTTTGCTCATTATCGATTCTATCCTTGTTGTTTACTTTAAGAGACCTGCTAGAGCAGTTTGACGATCATCTACTTCCAGTATCTTAATTCGATGCTTAATATTTAACAGGTCGAGATAAACGAGTTCTGGCTTGGGGTTTCTATTGATGAAGTCAATAAGGTATTCTTGATGAGATGATTCAACTATCAAAGATTCTAGTTCATTTCTCTTCTGTTGATTTAATGGTGTTACTAGCTCAAGGTTAGCTTCAGCGTTGCCAAGATTGACAAATAGAAAGCAACTCCCAATAAAGTACACAATTAGAAAGGCCCAAAAGTATATTGTCGAGCTTGGCTCTTTCTCATGGAAAATACCAAAATACATATCGTAGGATGTACCAATAAAAATCATCGCTAAGAATACATAAGAAGCGGGCCTCCAGCTATTAACCTGCTTTACGAACACTGTTTTCATTTCATTAATCAAGGTTTCAGTATAATAAGTAGATGAATCATCGCGTTCGAAGATTTCTCGGAATTTTTTTAAGTCCACCCCATGCCCAAAAACAAATGATATTGCAGGCATCAAACAAGTTATGAAGCAGCACAATAAAATGCCAGCCAGAAAAGATCCAAATTCATCCATATTTTAGTTGCTCCTAATTATTCCAATAAACCTATTTATTCATTTCTCTTCAGGCAAAACACTACCACCTGCCAGTGTTTGGTTGTGTTTATCTGGTTTCTGTCCACGTCCCGATTTACCAAAACTTAAGTAATGGTGTTTTATCTTCCCGCTAAATAGCGAGTTGTCCTCTTGTACTGGTTTACCTGATAGATCCACGACCTTAGGGGAAAGTGGTAAAATAGTAGGCTTCTTCATATTCCAATATCCTAGTGCTCAACATGATCTACACGGTTTCGTACACTCAAGGCATCCAAGCATAACTTCTTAAATTGATCCATTTTTGAAGGCCAATACTCATTAGATTCAGGAAGGTCATCTATTAAAATAGGGAGCAAGTATTCTGCACAAATGTCGATGTCTGTATCTGCCGTTTCTATGAATGCCGTGTTTTCCAGTATTGGGAAATCTTCTATGGCATTATTGAAAGCTTCCGCAATAGTTGATCCTCCATTTCCGTTACCGCATTCAGCGCTACCGCCTTCGCGAAGGTGCCCCCCAAAGTATTCCAAAGAGTACCACGGGCCTTCGGTTTCAATTTCATCAGTTGGATCAAACTCAACCTTAAAAAACTTATAAGGTGCGTAACTGCACTGGCTATCAAAAATCGCTCCTATAAGAGCCAACCCATTTTTCTGCAATCTTTCTTTATGTTTTTCAGAGTAATCAAATGCTTCTGATAGTCTCATATTACAGCCTAATTCCATTTATATTTATTGAAGCAATATTAATAATTTAGCACGTCTTTGACGTGCTGTAAATTAACTTTAATCCATTCTTTTTTTATAGCTCCCCAGCCAGATATGGCGTATTTACCATCCTTTTCGGTATTAAGAGAAACACACCGAATGTCCAGTTCGGAAAGAGCAGTAATCGTGTCTTGTGCTGTTCTTCTAGGCATTCCTGTGGCTTCAATGATTGCAGGTACTGTGTTTATGCCACTATCAATCAGATAGGCTACATAAAGCCTCCTGTAATAGCTGGTCTTAGTTTTGCTGTGGATCTGGCTCATGGTTTTAGCGTCTCTGGCATTTTGACTCCCGACATCCAGCCTTTGTAAGCTGTTTCAATTCTCGCTTGCCAAGGATCAATATATTCAATACTCATTTCAGGGTCTTCATGATTAAGCACGTACTGTATTAATTCAAGACTACAGCCCTTACGATCCAGCCAAGTGGAAAGGCTGCGCCTGCCTGAATGAGAAGATCCACCTTGGATGCCTGCACCTTTAAAGATTTCTCTCATGAGGTTTTCAAGAGAGCTGCAAACTTCAGTCTCTGTTACCACATCTTTATCATCTACTTTTATTGTGTATTTCTTTTTATTGAATGCGAATTTGCGCCAACCACTTTTTTTAGAAAGGAATAGGGGGCTATCACCATCTAATCCTCCATACGTCCCGTCATCGGCCAGCATTCCATTATCGCCTAAGCGTTGCTTGCACCACGACTCTAACGCTTGTCGCTGTTGAGGAACGACGATATAAGCAACGCGGGATTTGTTTGTCTTTGTATACTTCGCAGGAATAATAAATGTTTTCTTTAGCTCACCATTTGATCTAAAAACATCTTTCACCTTTAGTTTGGCAACTTCATTTATTCGCAATCCTGATCCAAAGAGCATCATTGTGATCGCAACATTTCTTTTGCCTAGCTCTCCTTTGGATGCTCGCCATAAAATGTCGGAAAGCTGGCTAGGTTTATCAATGGTCTGGGCTTTCCCTTTGCCTGGTTCATAGGTATCGATAAGGCGTTTAATAGGGCGGTGTTTGCGCGGCATATAATCCTCAAAATTCGATATAGGGGCCAAATTCCAATAATCTCATCTTGGTTGCACGAAAACAAGCCAAACCCTTATCTTTAAAGGGTTCATTGGAATGTTCTGAGGGGCTTGATGCCTCAGTAGAGATTTTCTTTACCCGTTCTTAACTCTCAGGTTATATTTCGTACAGTTTCAAGTCCTGGGGTTGCTAGATGCCTTATGTATCAAGGGCTTGCATTTGATTTGTTAGGTTTGGTTTTCTTAACTGACTCTTCATTGTTAGGCAAGCTGCTAAAATCGAATAGCAGCGAATGCCAATATTCATCAAAACAAAGTTGACTGATTATTGGCACCTCATTTTAACTAGCGATTACTGATAGTCATCTAGCCAAAACCTTCTTTAATTGTGTCCAAGGGAATCCAGAGCTGAAAGCTCAAGGGATCGCTGTTGACTGGAGTAAATCCATACTTAAGATAAAATTCTTTAGCTCTTATATTTTTAGCATCAACAAACACACCTATAAACGCAAGAGCACTGCTCATTTCAATAGCTTTATGAAGTATATCGAATAGTAAAAACTCACCAATCCCTTGACCTTGAAAATCCTTATCAACAGCTAGGCGAGCAATTTTTAAAATGGGGGCAGGATGAGGGTACTTTAAGAGAGTCTTCTTTGCATCGTCTGGCACTTTTACTTCACCTGTTATCAGCGTGAAATAGCCTGCGATTTGATTCTCATCTTCTTCACTAGAGATGATGTAGGTTCTAGTGAGATCTTTCTTTTCATTTTGCATAGCTGTCTGCTTGAGAAAGCTATTTAATGGCTCCAAGCCACAATCGAACGATTTACGATCATGCTTCGTTTGGAGGTGTTCCGTTTCTACTTTTGCTTGATTCACGATTAATGTCACCTTTTTTATACTTCTTAGCAGCGGCCAAGAAAGCGTTATTGGGTGGCGGTGGGTTATCCAGAATCGCAAATACAGTGTTTGCCTCTTCAAGCGACAAATGAATGTTTCTTGATTGGTCAATCACTGCGGTTGCTTTACTAATCGCAGCATCAATTAAGAATTGCGATACAGTTGCCCCTGAATATTCAGCCGCCATTTGTATAGTGCGCTGCACGTCCTCAGAGGCTCTGGCTACTAGCCTGACACTCTTAAGTTGTGAATTGCTCATTGTTCTCTCTCCTAGTTTTAAGAGTCGGTATAGTGCCGCTGTATTGGCAAATTTGTATTCATCGACTCATTGCTATCACAAGGCATACCCCGATGGAATATATTCTCCATATCGGCTGGCATGTGTGATGATTGAATTCTACCGCAAGCCATTAATAATGTCAAATGTGTGTCATAGTGGCACACATCTAGAGTAGGCGTTCAGGCCAAGAAAGGCCGCGCAAGTTACAATTTTATGATCACAACTTAGCGCATGCCAATGATGTGTCTGCTATCGAAGGCTATTCTGAATGAGTCCGTTTGCATACCTGCTTTGGAAATAATTGTTTATTGACGTAGAAGGGCAATCACCGTAGCATTCCTTCTGTGGGCGTTTCAGCGTCCTTCCTGCCGAATGGACAAACTCTGATCAAGAAAAATCAAATCAATAATCATCGACTATTAACAGCGGTGGTGTGATCGGCACATATCACATGCGTATGCTGTTTTGGATAGATACGATGACCTCTCTACGATTACCAGAATCATTAGTTCCGATGTTTAAGGAACTGAGTAATGAAACCTCCAGGCGATTAACAAGACTAGTGGGATCTCCTTATATAGGTCGTAAACTGTTAAATGATTTTAGCCAGAGTCTTGGGCATAAAGATTACAACTGCTTGCTTCATGACTCAAAAGAATTTGGCAATGGCCCACTAGATTTTCAGGACTTCCTCTCTAGAGCCTTGCTCGTTGAATTCAACATGGATATGAAAATACCTAAGTTCGATTATTTAACAGCTGTATTTGAGGCTTTTATTTCAGTTATGAAAAAAATGGGTCTTGACTGCCCTAGTGATATTCTTTTGCAGGAATCGGTAAATAAGGCTTTAGCAAAGCGAGGGCTAGTAATACTTGGTATTAATCCTTTCCATAAATATTGGAAACAAATTGCACCTAGCAATCTAATTAGTACCTTTTCTCATATCCAGTTCAGGCTTAGGAAAATCATGCTTGGAAAAAATAATGCTACTTCTACCATCCGAAAACAGCATCAACTTTTTTCTCAACAAATTGAATTAATTTTTTTGCACATTAAGGCGAACGGTAATGATGCTCAGTTAAGTTGGTTTTTATTTCTTCAAAACGAGGTTTTAGATGAAATGGAGTTCACCAATATTTCTGCTGAACAAAGCCTCGCGGTTCACAATCTCCAGCGATGGTTGTCAGACCTGCCATTTTTCGAGTTAAGCCAACATCAGTGATTGTTAGCCCAGCAATGGCCAACTGAATTCGGATATATGTATTCGGTTGGCCATTACTGGGGGATTGCTTGGTCACCACTGTCAAAACAACGATTTCCAATCTTCTATATCGAGGGTTGGGAGAACCTAATTGCAAAAGATAACTTGAGGGAGCGAAGAGATAAAAGCTAGTGTTGGGAAAAGCCCTCCGAAGAGGGGAAAATCTGATTTTACTTTGTTTCACTTGCAACAGTACATTGAATGCAAATGTCGCCAACGGAGACATCTACATCACCCTTAACTGCCAAGAAGCCGAAGCCTAAGACAGCAAGAATGAGTACGATCGCAACAGTGTTTGAAAAGTATTTCACTACTTAACTCCTATATGTTGCGAGTTGCACTATTACCCAGTCCTGAGTTGGAATAACAGATAAATCCAGTGACTGGTTAGCTCACAAGAAACAACTCAAGTTAGTATTGATTGTTCTAAATCAGGATCAAGGGGAACTACCCCCTCACAGAACAACCCTCTAAGGGCAAGACATCGTCCCGCCCTTACGGATCATCACTGTAAAATGAAGAAAGGTAAGGGCGCTTAAGCGGTTTCATCAATTGAGAGAAAAACAGCAGAGGTAATCATAGCAGGTATTTGCATTCAGAGGGGGAGTTGTTATACTTATTTGGCTGGTTAGCACACAAGAAACCTCTAGAGAGACCTAAACTAGCTCTCTGGAACAGATAAGCCACCCTTGAGGTGGTTTTTTTGTGCCTGTAATAAAGCCCTGCATCCCTTGTAGGCCGCTAGATTGCGGCATTTTTATGTATTCCCCATAAAACCTTTTCCCTTAAGTCCTCTATAGGCAGCGCCATTGGAGTGTTTGGTCATTGATCAACCTTAGAACTCTTGCTATTGTGATACAGATTCGCCATATAACGAAAGTGTATCAGGTATTAATGAGTAAGATTTTAGACGTTAGATCCATTATTAAACTAGCTAAGAAACATGGTAAAAATCCCTTTTGCCCTAGAGATGAGCTGATTATTGCTTTGGTCGGTCTGGCTTATTTTAATGCGACAGAGTTAAGCTTAATTAGAGTAAAAGACATCATAACTGAACGAAACTCGATTAAATTGGACGGATATTTGCCAAGTGATCTAGGAGTTAATTCGTTTGAAAGATACGTTTTTATAGGCAAGGAAACTTATCTTAAGGATTGCATCGAGAAGTATATTAGTTGGCGCAAAGAAAACAGCTTTGATTGCCTAGATCGAAACCTATACTGCGGCCTTAATCCTGAATCTCGTTTATTGTTGAGAAATGACGGTTCTGATTTTGAAATTAACTATAAGAAGCGGGAAGCTAAAGACGAATCGGCAACACTCATGCACCCGCAGCAAATGCAAAGACTCGTTAAAAGTTATTTTCTAGGCGAGGGCGTATCAATAGTTAGTTTGCTGGATTCATTTATTGCTAACTACTGGAACGTAAAGAGCCAGCAAGGTACGACTCAGGCGATCAGAGATCTTATGGAGATGACTGGATTAACAGCCGAGACATTGCGTAAGAAATGCACTCGCAAGCAAGATAGTATTCAAGATATTTTAGTGAGTTTATATAAATGAGCAAAGACAATAAAGATACGGGAACCATCGATGCTTTCGGTGAGTTGATGGATGAATTTCAGATTAAGGCCATGCTCAAGGATAAAGGCTGGACGCAGAAAGAGGTTGGCAAATATTTCGGTCGGCGTGAAGAGTGGGTAAGTCGGCTAATTAAGAACAAAGACGGATCAAGAGGTAGAATGCACGACTGCATGTTTAGAGGATTGCCTGTTAAAAGTTGCGGTATAGCGCAATTATTACTTGACTAACTTGCGGTATGCCGCAATAATAACCCTCAATTAAATAATTGAACGAAGGAAAGGCGATGACTGTATTTACAGGCGACAAAGCAATCAAAGTTACAGCTCTTGAGCTGCTAGCGGAAAAAGGACTTGGTAAGAGTTGCGATGCTTCTAGCTACGAGCAAGAAGTCGATCGCCAGCTGGAGGTTATCGCTGATTCTAATCGTAAATTTGGTCTTTCCACTTTACAGTTTATAGGGGAGGCTGGTTTCAAGGCTTCTCAAGGTTTTGTTAATGAAACGAAAGATGCCATTAAGCAAGCAACGATGCGTATGGAAGTGGCTGCTTCACTGGCTACTGTTAAATATCAATCTGATTTCTTAGTAGGGTAAAATGCCAATGATTTCATTACAGCAAAAAATTGAATCGACTGTAATCAGTTGGATTGAAAGCGGTGATGTTCATAGCTCAAAAGAAATTAATGATGGACTTTGCGCTGATTTCGCCTCATCGATTGCAGATGATGAAGATTGTGAAATTGTTGGTGTTTATGACTCTGAAGATATCGATAGCATTCAGGGTCAGGTTTCAGAGTCGTTTAAGTTAGCAGTCGAAAATGATTGGATTGGGCATACAGCGCTTTATCGTGACGGGCTGTTTTTTGATGCAGAAGCACCAGAGGGTGTTAGCCGTTTTGAAGATCTTTCGATCAATCAGCGAGCAATGAATTAATACGGGAAAAACTAATCAGGGAGAAACGACACAATGGAAAGATTATCTTTATTTTCCGCATTGGAAGAATTTGATCATGAATGCAGTGACTCTTTGGAATTAAGAGAAAGGATTGTTGGAAGTGGAAGCTCTTATGTAAATCAATGTACTTTCTGTGGTCGTCAAATTGGGCAAAGCATATCAAAGAAGAGTATAGCTGTTACGCCTGATTCTTTTGATGTGATTCTACACGAAGAATTTGAATACCATTACTCACGAGTGAGTAGCCTATTAAAGGAAGGCTTCACGGAGTCGGGTGGCAGTGACCGAAGGAACATCCATGAGATTTTCGAACAGGAATTTGATGAGTTCCTTAATGATTTTGTGGAGAAACATAATAATGGAGAAGTAAAAGCTAAAAATAGTCTAATTAATAGCTACCTTACAAGAAAGAGCGATAAGCATTATAAAACTCTAACAAGTAAGTGGCGTGATGAACCACAATTGAAAAGTTGGTTCATAAGTAAATTTTCCAAATGGTTTCATATTTACCCTGAAGTTAGAGGTAGGGGTTATCTCAATGGTAAAGAAAATAATATTATTATCGACTTTGTTCTTTTGGCTAAACCAGAATTACTTGCAGAAGGCTTCACAACTGAACCTGTGGGTGTTGAGGTAAAGTTTCTGAAGACAGGGATTGGTGATGGGTTTACAGATTCTGCATCTAAAGGGGTTTTTCAGGCATTGTCGTATGCTTATAGCAACTCAACATGGGATATACCGAATAGTCCAAATTCGAGATTATGCTGCGTAATGATGCTTAGCAATCTAAGTCATAAGCATGAACGTGATTTTCTTAATGCAGCACCAGGCCGCATTAAATATCTGCAATGGGAGAGCTTTTTGAATTTGGCGAGACATGCCAATGTAGGAGAGATTCATTACTACAGCAATAACAGCACAAGAGATGAGATGTGGTCGCTTAAATTCGCTGGTGGTACTTATTTTACTTTTCAGGGTAATGGAAAATATAAGTTGCGAAATATTAATCTTATAGGAAAAGAAAGAATCGGTAATATTCAGTGAGTCCCGAAACAACTGAATCAGTTAAAAAGAGGTTATATAAGCGATTTATTAGGAAAAAATAGTGGCCAATCCCATTTTAAATTCGTTATCCCCAGCAGTAGATGATATTGCAGAAATGGCTAAGCGAGGGGTTGATAATAAATCTCAGCTTCGTCAGCAAGTTAATATAAAACTCAGGTATGTAAGGAGAAGATCATGGCGGGCTTTTTGGGTAAAAGCATATTGTTGAATCAAGGTTAAGGTTATGGATAGAGAAAGTATTATAAATAGCATAGTGCCAGCAAAAAACTCCGTAGGTGAGATAAATAGGTATTTCATTGATATACAGGAAGAAGCGGGGGCTGAAATAATTAAGCTGGAATCAAGCGAAATAGATAATGGCATTTTCATTGTATTTTTACCGAAGAATAAAACCCTTCATATTGCTGCAAATACTGAATTTGGTCATATCCAATCTAAGCTCCCAAAGAAGTTAGTATCACTAGCTACGCCATGGGGCGGAGGCTTACGATAATGGCTTTAGTATATATTTCAATGAGTCATCTTACTCAAAGATAAAAGACTTCCTTGAGAAACATGGCACTAAAATCGAAGATCAAGGTAGTAATTAATACAGGGAAAAATGCCAATGATTTCATTACAGCAAAAAATTGAATCGACTGTAATCAGTTGGATTGAAAGCGGTGATGTTCATAGCTCAAAAGAAATTAATGATGGACTTTGCGCTGATTTCGCCTCATCGATTGCAGATGATGAAGATTGTGAAATTGTTGGTGTTTATGACTCTGAAGATATCGATAGCATTCAGGGTCAGGTTTCAGAGTCGTTTAAGTTAGCAGTCGAAAATGATTGGATTGGGCATACAGCGCTTTATCGTGACGGGCTGTTTTTTGATGCAGAAGCACCAGAGGGTGTTAGCCGTTTTGAAGATCTTTCGATCAAACAGCGAGCAATGAATTAATACGGGAAAAATGATGTCGCACACGGTCACGCAAACAGCTCCTAAGAATATAGAAGCTTTGATCAAAAAAGCAGATCGAATGAGCAGGTCTCGATCAAAAAACTCAGCTTTCACTGCTTGGCAGCAATCTCTAAGATCAAAAGATAAGCTTCCACGGGGTAAGTTTTTTGAAGGCAAAAAATCAGGTAGACCGCCCATAATATTGGATGAAGCACATTATTATCCGAGCGATTCTTTTTTAGAATTGCGTGATAAGTCACTAAATTAAGTACAGGGAAAAACAATGAGTATAGCCACAAAAATTCGGCTTATGTCGTTGATAGTAGGGCCTTTATATTGTTACTTCGCATATATAACTTTGTCTGTAGATAGCATTCCCGCTTTCATTTCATTGTTAGCGGTTGTGATAGGGGTGTTGATTTTTTCAGTTGTATTTGTTCTAGCAGGCGCAATTCAAGCTTATTTTGATTCTAACGAACAGAACTAAAGTGGGGGGATAATGATCATGAAAAAGACAATTTTGGTTAGTATTTTAGCTTTTATTGGAGGCTTCTTGAGTATGAAGATGAATGCCTACTTTGATGACTCAAATCAGGTCGATCACATGGAAGTTGTTTATGACCGACCGCTAACAGTTGGAACTTATTCAAAATTGATGAATGAGCGAATTTGTGCGAAATCGGATTTGGCTAGTCAGTTTAATAAAAAGAATACAGAATTTGTTTATCACTCAGTTGATGTTCGGACTTTGGGGGATATTGGTCTAATTTGCAATATCGTGGGAGAACAAGTGTTGCGTGAGAAAATCGGCAGCACTATGACGAAGGACATTAGCTTGCTGTTTATAATGAGCCCGAAAGATGGTGAGTCTGAAGTTATAAGCGAAGAGGTGGCTGGGTTCCTATTGAAATCCAAACTTGTTCAGTCAATAGCCACTTATGGCGAAGAGCTGAAGGTCAAGAGAATGAAAGATACTAGGCCAATTATTACTTTCAATTAAAAGAACAAAGCAGGGAAAAAAGAATTATGAAAAAACTTAGTATTAACGTGCGAATAGCAATATTTATAGGGCTATTTATATCATTCGTAAGTAGTTTATTGTTTGGATTTAAGTACCCCGATAATTTTCTAATGGATGTCTGGTTTTGGTCGTCCACTATTGGTCTTGTTGTTTCAATATTTATGTTCATGCCAATTCCAAGCGATGTCGAAAAATCTTAAGGGGAAAATTATGGCACATTCACCAATCAAAAAAGAGCTAACAAAAGAAGCTTTTGCAGCTCGTTTGTTCTCTGAGAATCAAGGGAAAATTCAACCACTATGGTTGTGTACATGTGAAGAAGTTAAGCAATCAATGAAGGATGATTTTGAGAAAGCGTATGATTCTTGGGTGCAGGAAGAATTGGAAATGGCTGCGAGGCGTGAAAAGAATAATCCTTTAAAGAATGTCGAAATCATTGAGCTTAAGGATGGTGAAACTCGATGGGATTACATGGATGATTAAACAGGGGAATAATAAATGCAAATTATGGAAATATTTACTCAAAATGTAGAGCTAATTAATAGCTCTATATCCTTCAAGGATGATTTTTATTTATTTTTAATTCTTACGATTGTGTTCGTAATCGGAGCTGTAATTTCCTTGTCTATTGTATTTATCTTAGATGCACAGGAAGCATCTCTAAAATATATTGTAAGTACACTAGCTGTATTCTTTGTGTTTATGTTGGGCAATGTGGGTGCGACTTACTGGTATGAATCATATGATTACACAGATAAATACATTGGCACGAAAGAGTATGAATCACTTCAATCGGTTACTCGTATCATGGGTTTAGATGCAGAGAGAACCCCCTTAACTTTGGGTTATATAGGTAAAGTGCAGCGAAAATCTTCAGCACTTCAAAAAGAAATGGATGAATTTTTGATTCGCAGCAAATTACTAGGCATAGATAGGGCTGATTCATCTGAAATTGCCTTAGCTTTATTAGCCCAAAAAACAAAATAGATGGCCATGGAAGATATCGGATCGAAAGTCTAAAGGGATATTATGTGGCTGCATCTGAAGCCCCCAGATAAATCAAAGTAATAGAGGATAACATGGAAGCAAGCCAAGAAGATTTTTCAGAGGTGGAGGTATTGATAAGTAAATTGCCTCGATTTATAAAACTTGACCATGAAAAATTGTATTTTAGGGTATTTGATAAAGTTGAAATATTGAATCAAGACCAAAGAGAGCGCTATAGGTCAATCCTGCCTAGTTTTGTTGACCATTCTGAAAAAGAGCTAAGCAAGTTAAACAAGCTCTACGGCATATATGGAATCTCAGCGCTAGTATTATCGATAATATCAATGTATACGCTTGGGTCTAATAACCCAGTAAGTTTTACCTGTATTACGCTATTACTTCTATTGTTCGCGTCCATGATTTTCAGTGGTTTTCACCATTATTGGCCAATTAGAATACGGTTAATTTATTCCCGCATAATTAGATCCGTTCTGGAGGATATCCGAAAAGGAAAAAGTAGGTCAGAGATGGAAAAGACTTTTAAGTTACTCGACGATCTCACGAAAATATTGTGATATCCAAAGCAAAAAACATCTAAGGGGAAAAAAACGATGGCAGGTTTAACGGCTGAAGACTTGGCTCAAAGATTAGATATCCATGTGGATATTGTTAAGCGATCCCTGGCCAGTCTTAAAGAAAAAGGCTTGGTTGAAATTCAGAATGACTGCTCTTGCGATGAGCTAGGGTCTGAATGCCCAGCTTGTGAAGTGGAAAACTAATACAGGGAAAAAAGATGTCTAAGAATCTACGTGAGAAAGAATTGTATTCAAAGTTCCAGGGCGATGAATACTATGGAAATTTGGTAAAAAGAGGCGGTCTTCTTTATCGAGATAAGAATCCAATAAATTTTTTGCTGCAAAAGTTTGACTATAAGGGGCCAGCCATTGTCGCCTTTATTTTAGGTGCAGTTGTATCTAGTGCTGTGTTCTTGAATAAACTTCCTGATTCTGAAGACCAAATAGCTTTAATGCTACGTTGCCTTATGATACCTGTACTAAGTTACTTTGCGGGATTTATTGGAACTCTAGGCTATATCGCATACCTAGCTGGTTTAGAAAAAAATGTACTTGATCCCTCCATTAAGGAAGTTTCTAATGATATGAAATTAAGGCTTAACCTTTCTAATTCTTTGGATAAATGGGCCTCGATCCTTGAGAAAGAAAAGTTACTGATTGGGAATGAGGGGTGTTCCTGCATTTACAGGGTCAGTGACTTGGTTGCATCAATACAAAATACAAGTGCTAAATTAAAAAATACGGAAGTTACAGATGTCGAGGAAGAAGTAAAAAAGGTGCTTTCTGGATTTGATACCTATGCTTCGTATTTTAATCAAATTCGTTATATAAACGGCCAGAATGTAAAAGTGTTTGATGGCCTCTAAATAAATATTCTATATAGGGAAAAAATCCGATGGCCAATTTACAAGGTGTTGAGCCAAAGCAAAAGTTAGTCAGGGGTGCAGAACCTTGTGATGAATGCGGTTCGAAGATGGATATGTGGCAGACCCAATACCTTGACGATGGGTACGACTATATTCAGTGGATATGCCAGAACGATGATTGTGGTTGCGTAGAAGAAAAACACTTATACCATAATGACGAAGATGTTCAGCGTGAATTAATAAAATAGATAGGGGAATACATGTCGAAAACTGACTTATTAAATAGCAAGGTCTATAGTGGTGCCAAATTCTCACCATGTCGTAAGTATCGATATTCTCTTTGGCGCGAATGGGATGAAACAAAATCTACATGTGTCTTTATTGGCTTAAACCCTTCTACAGCTAATGAGTCAGAAGATGATCCAACTATCCGCCGCTGCATTCAGTTCGCTAAGGATTGGGGTTGTGGGCGGTTGGTAATGGTCAACCTCTTTGCATACAGGGCAACAGATCCAGATGTTATGAAATCATCTAAATCCCCTGTTGGAAAAAATAATGATATCAACCTTCTGACTGAGTGCTCAAAAGCCGAACTTATAATCGCGGCGTGGGGTAATCATGGCCTGTTTGAAGGCCGAGGAGATGCTGTAAAAACCCTTCTGAAGGAAGTAGAGTTGAAGTGTCTTAAAATAACAGTGAAAGGGCAGCCAGCTCATCCATTATACCAGGCAGCAGACGCAAAGTTATTGGATTTTAATTTTTAGAGAGAAAAAACCCTGTTGATTTGACAGATCCTAAATCAATGAGATCATAATTTTTAACAATCAAAGTTGAGATATAGGTTATGTCAGATCAATGTGAGTTTATTGGTGAATATCAGGGCCACAACAACAAAGACACATGAATGGAACTTTTTAACTGCTGTGATTGTGGTAGTTGTGAGTGTGGATGCAGAGAGTGTTTTTCTTGCAATGCTTGTGATCACTGTTTAGAAGAATCTTAATAATTAATATGGAGAAAGCCCATGCCTGAAAATACAAAAAAATAGTGGTGCGAGGCGACAATCTTCATAACACCAAGTTAAATCTAACAGGATTTGTGATCGATGCTTCGAACAAGGAAGCTATAAAAATACGATCTGTATTAAATGAAGGTTTTTGGAAACTCAGTGATTGTGAACTATTAGATTAAAGGAAGAACCATGAAAGGATACGCAGTTTGGCTATTGCTGACTCTTGCATTCACAGCAAATGCTCAAGAGATGTGGAGGGGTTTGACTGTCAAGCCTGAAGAAAGATGCTCTCCGTACAACAAGAAGTCTCAATACCCTTATCCTCAGTCTGTCGAAGATCAAATCGTTGTTAGTATGGATGGCAGGATTTACGGGCCTTACACTGGGACAACATTTACATCAGACAAGATGACAGATATAGAACATATTGTGGCAGCTTCAGAGGGCCATGACAGTGGACTATGCTCGGCATCAAATGAAACCAGAAAGCAGTTCGCAACCGACCTACTCAATCTGACTCTTGCCGCACCAAGGGTTAATCGATGTGGCGCGGGTGGTAAGTGCGGATTTGATGCTGGGGAGTGGATGCCAGAACAAAATAAGTGTTGGTTTGCTAATAGAGTTGTTGAGATTAAAACAAAATACAATCTTAGCGTGAATAAAGTCGAAGCTATCAACTTGGAAGCTGTGCTCGCTCACTGTACTAGCTTTGACATGGTGTATTACGAAACCGTTACCGCCACAAAACCTGCAGCCTACAAGAGCAATGATGCTTTGGCACTCTACGATAGCAATGGCAATGGACGCATTACATGTACGGAAGCTCGCTCTCATCAGATAGCCCCTGTACACACCGGCCATCCAGCCTTCAAATATATGAATGACCGTGATGGCAATGGTGTTGTTTGTGAATAATCAGCTTGGAGAAAAAGAATGACAGTAGGGATCGATTTATTTGCAGGTGCTGGCGGGACAAGCGAAGGGGCATCTAAAGCTGGAGTACAGATAGCCTGGGCCGCAAATCACAACCCTATTGCTGTAGAGTATCATTCGAAAAATCATCCCAATACGGAGCATGTTTGTCAGGATTTACACCAAGCTGATTGGTCACAGGTTCCTTCCCACGACATACTCTATGCGTCACCCTGCTGCCAAGGGCATTCGAGAGCTGCTGGCAAGGTGAAAGCAACAATGAAGGCCGATACTAGCAGATCGACAGCATGGGCTGTGATAAGTTGTTTAGAAATTCATAGATCAGCAATGGCGGTCATTGAAAACGTACCGGACTTCCTATCTTGGACGCTTTATGAAGCATGGGTATTAGCCTTGAACAAGCTGGGTTACTCTTTGTCTGTAAACTTCGTTAATGCTTCATCTATCGGAGCGCCGCAAAATCGAGAGCGCTTGATAATTGTGGCAACACGCTCAACTAAACCATTTGACTTAAAGCTGCCACAGCGAGAGATAGTTACTGCGCGATCCATTGTAGATACTAATTATGATGGACATGCTTGGGATAAGGTTTCGAGCAGAGTGATAGCTACGCAAAATCGTGTAGCTAATGGGCGAAAGCAATTTGGGAATGTATTTCTCGACGCTGCTTACGGTTCTGCAAAATCTGGCCGCTCACTTGATAAGCCGCTAGGAACTGTTACAACTGTAAATAAGCATTCGTTAGTTATTGGGGATGACATACGAGCGCTAACAATTAACGAGCAGGCTGCAGCTCAAACATTTAGGAAAGATTACGTCTGGCCAAAGTCTAAAACATTAACTAAGTTGATGATTGGTAATGCTGTCCCACCAATAATGGCTTACGAAGTAACAAAATCAATTTTGAAAGCCGCATAAGAACGAAATGAAATGCAATGCATAACCAGTACTACAAATGTCATTTTTTCGAAAACCTAGCAAGCTTTAAAAAGACACTGTAAATATCGAGAGAATAATAACCCCCCAAAGACAATATATAAGTGAGTAAACCTGCGGTGCAATATTCAAAAAAAGCAGTACAACGAGCCGGTGAAGCTCTAATTGTAGAAGATGTTAGGTTGAATGATCCAGAATTGTTTAAAAACAGCATGAAGGTCTTATCTTACTGGCGTAGCAGCCATGAAGGAACACTTAACAAAATGACTTCTGAGCTTGAATCAGTAAGTCGAGGGGTCGATAAGAAAAGCATTGTTGTGAAGAGACTTAAAAGAACTGCCTCAATTGAAAAAAAACTAAAAAGATTCAGCCGGATGAAACTTAGAAACATTCAAGATATTGCCGGTTGTAGATCAATACTAGGTAGTACCAAAAAAGTAAATCAAGTCAAACGAGCGCTAATAAAGAGATCCGATTTTAAAGTAACGGACTATATAAAGAAACCGAAGAATGATGGATACCGAGGAATTCACCTAGTCGGTAAATTCTTAGACAAAGAAAAAAACTCTCAATTCCCTGTAGAGATACAGCTACGCACAAAAATCCAGCACTCTTGGGCAACCGCAGTTGAAATAGTTGATTTATTTACAGGCCAGGCTCTCAAATCTAATGATGGAAGTGAAGATTGGTTAAGCTTCTTCAGAAACATAAGTCATGAATTCAGTAAGTTAGAAGGGGTTAATAATATAGATGTCCCTGAATCCCACAAAGAAAGTTTGCGTCTACTGGATAAGTTGCATGCCTATAAAAAATTCGAAGCATTTGCTCAATCAATAAAAATAATTGAGGAGCACCGGCGTATTGAGGGGGAGGGATATAACCTAATGACGATTAATACGGCAAAGAAATTTTGTGAGATATTTACATATGGAGTTGAACACTTTAATGACGCCGCTAAAGACTATTTAACTGCCGAGAAAATGGCGGCTTCTGAAAAGGATGTTGTTGTAGCGCTTGTTTCATCACAATCAACTGACAATTTAAAAGAGGCTTATCCCAATTACTTCGCAGATTCGGCTCTTTTTGTATCGAATGTAAGAAAAGTGGAATTGAAATATCGCGATCCTAGGAAAGAAGTAGCCAAACGATATCTCAGCAATGTATTGAAGACTGCAGGTTTTAATGGTCGAAATTAATTATACCGTTATCTTTCAGCCTCTTGGTCGGTTACAAAGGGGCTTCACAGGCGTTGAGTAGAGAGTGCCTAACTCTAAATTTTTTCGCACAGTAACCATGTATTTAGCGCAACTTAAACGTCTTTAGTGTTCGAAGACTTAGGTTTATGCAAGACCTCTTCCACTAGCGCACTGTACTTTGAATTGATAGCGCTATAATTATTCATTAAACCTATGTAATTGTCTTGAGCCAGTGACAGTCTCGATCTCTCCTCATTAAGAGCAACCGAAGATGCCTTTAACTGATCATTTAAGGAAGAAAGTTCACACAGCAAAGAGTCGATTTTTTCATTTTTTTCAGCCAGGTTATCATACAAAGAATCAATTTCCTTCTGCATAGATTTCATTTCTATAGCAGACTCATTATTATTTGCCTTTAGTTCATTAACCTCAACATCTTTCAACCCAAGCTCCCCCTTAAGCTTCTTTAACAGCTCTTCGTTCTCAGTCCTTTCAACCCCAAACGCTTCAGCTGCGACCAATTGGTTCGCATCCCAAACAGATTCAAAATTTGCCAGTACCTTTTCCGGCAGGCGATCAGGTAAAGGTATGTCCATGCTCTCCTTAAGCTTTTCCTGCCAACCCCTCTTTACTTTAAGAACCTCATTAGGCGATCCCTTTTTATCTCCATCACCAAAGCCAAACATCAACGCAATCTCGCCACGAATAGCTTCAACGGAAGGGTTGATACCTTTTGATAGTAGAGAAAGGATAGCCTTCTCTACATTCTTTTCATCTGTGTAGTTCGTAGTCATTCAAAGTCCTGTAGGAATAGGTAGTAGAAAAATCAACCAATAATATTAACTATATCATGGATTTAGTTGCACCTGCATTATTATATATATAGTGTTTAGATTATATTATAATGAAATCCGCTATATATTGCATAATGGATTATAACTTATTAAAATATGTATTTTAGAAAGTAACGATTGTGATTTAGGATTTTATGGGGGAACATATCACCTATGGATATTTCAATAATGGTAAAAAGATCCAAAGAAGCGAGGTTTAGTTAATGAATGAGCAAGATTCAAGCAGAGAGATAGAAATCGAATCAGTTGAACGGATAAGCAAAGATCTGACAAATTTTCACGAAGGGGATTCGCTATTACAAAACCCTGCCGTTATTTACCTTGTGAGCCTTGGATCGAAGTCGAGCAGAGCAACGATGTCATCATTTTTAAACATTATAGCCAAAATGATTGGCTTTAATTCGCTCCATGACTGCAATTGGGCATCAATCAAAAGGCATCATGTCCAAATGATCATAGAAATGCTTAAAAATTCAAACAAATCCCCAGCAACAATAAACACCTATCTATCCGCACTAAAAGGAGTAGCGCTTGAGGCGTGGAGCTTGCAGCAAATCGATAGCGACACATTACAAAGAATAAAGGCTGTAAAGTCAGTGAAAGGGTCTAGGATACCAAAAGGCAGAGCACTACAAGAAAATGAGATTCGCGCTCTAATGGAGTCCTGCACCGGCGACAAAAGCGCTAAAGGGGCAAGGGACACCGCTCTTATTTCCGTCCTTATTGGCTGCGGCTTACGCAGAAGTGAAATTGTGAGTATCGATATCGAACACATAATTACGCAAGAAAAAGCATTCAAAGTAATGGGAAAGGGAAATAAAGAGCGGTATGCATTCATGCCGGATAGCGTTTGGAATAATGTTCTAAGCTGGATAGATAATTACAGAGGTGAAGGATCAGGCCCACTATTCCAAAGAATAAGAAAAAATGAAGACATAACAAACGGGCGACTAACAAGCCAAGCCATTCTTTACATTTTGGAGCAGAGGCGAATCAAGTCCGGTATCGCAAAGTGCGCCCCACACGATCTACGGAGAACCTTTGCTACCATACTAATTAACGATGGTGAAGATATCATGACTGTCAAAGATTCATTAGGTCATGCCGACATCAGCACTACTCAAAAGTACATAAAACAAGGCCATGATAAAATGAAAAAAGCAGCAGAACGATTTAGTGGACTCTAGGAGCTATCAAGAAATGAATATTATTGGCCCAAAAATAAGAGAGCTAAGAGTAAGCATGGGACTAAGCCAAAAAGACCTGGCGAAAAAGTGTAGTCTACATGACCTGCCAATCACCCGCAGCACACTGGCGAAAATAGAATCTAAAAACGCAGATAGTATGATACTTTTCCAAATACCCACAGCACCAGATCAATAACTTTTCACGGCGAAAAGTATGATAGCGAACAACAAAACAAGAGCGATAATTAATGAATTTATTAATTGAAATAGGATTTTTAGTAATTCTAATTGGTGCGATTACAACATTCTATTGGGCGATAAACGCAAGAATATACAGAATAGTGGCTTCCAAGGGGGCCATTCTAGCCTCCCCTATCTTGGCCCCTGGGGTAGTTTTCCACGAACTCGCTCATTTTTTTTCAGCACTAATACTCTTCCGCAAAATATTATCTGTAAGGCTCTACTCGTTTGATCACTCATCAGGGGAGCTTGGACATGTATCCTATGCCCACAGAGGACGAAGTGCGCTCACATACATCTACGATGCAATAATAGGATTAGCTCCAATATTTGGTGGCGTGGCAGCAATATATTTCACAACAGACGCACTAATGAACAGAGCCCTGTTTGAGTATGCCGTTAGTGAAACAAACCTAATTATTATGACAACAAGCCCACATGAAAAAGAGTTTTGGGTTGGCAATTGGAATATCTATTTAGCTGTAATAAACAATCTAAACACAAGCTGGCAAAGCATTCTATGGGTTGTCTTGCTAGTGTCCACATCACATGGACTAATCCCAAGCTATACCGACATAAAATTAAGCCTCCCAGGAATAATCATAATACTTGCCATAGGAAGCACCCTGCTAATATTAGCTCCGGCAATCATAACGCCTTACGCCATTAGTGTAATCTACGTTCTTGAGCGCTTCCTGACGCTCCTAGTGACACTTATCCTGCCAATAATGATGGGCTACATCCTAATAAAAATTTTATCGATCACTACCAACATGATTGCAAAATAACGGTTTCATACAATTGCGAAAAAAGAAAGAAAACAGCATGTCCGATAACGGTATAAATAACCAATAAGAAGCATTACTGCAAGGCATAAAAAAACCCTCACCGATGGCTCGGTGAGAGTTTGATTTTATGCTGCTTTTTGAATGGTTCTCGAACTAGAAATCATAGCTAAATGATTCGCCAAAAACTCACCCACCGCAACAAATTGTGGGTATATTATTGCCTGACCTAAACATTCGTGTTGTTGGCCTACTGGCATATTATTAACTAGTGCTAATGGAATGCCTTTTATAGCAGCATGCTCTTTTACAGTAAGCAGCCTTGAAAGTGCTGGATTGCTCTCACTCTGGACAAACGGTTCAGTAGACCTACATTTATTGTATAACCTCCCCACGGTTCCAACGGAAGTTGCAGCCCTACCAAGCAACTGCCTACGGAAGCCTTTACCTGCTTCTATATCTCTTACTTCCTTCTTCGCCAAGTAATCAAAAGCTTTCCAAGCAGGACTGTCATCTGGAACTTCTTCCATCACATCGCCCAAAGTTCCAACTTTAGATTCCAAACCGCCAACGAGTTCATCAACATTAAAAAAGTCAACAAAATCGTTTAGCCCCTCCGATACAGCGACAAAAACCCACCGCTTCCTATTCTCCAAAACTCCAAATTCTGAACCTGCAAAAACAGACTCTGAAAACGTATATTTTAGACTTCTCAGTACGGATCGAAGCATTGCAGCGCTTGCTGTAGAAGCATACTCAGGCACGTTTTCTATCAATACGAAAGCAGGGTTGCTTTTAACGATAAAATTAAGGGATTCAAAGATCAAACCACCTGCCTTGCTATCCTCCTCAGCAAACGTCAAGCCTTTCTTGGCGCGGCCAGCTCTTGATGCTGCTACGCATGGAATGCCCATGACGACCCCTTCCGAAAGAACAGGGGCAGAGTTTATGAAATCAACTTTTGTGACATCAGACTCTACTGCTATTGTTTTATCATCCCAAATCTCTTTATTATTACGCATAGAGCAATCCAAATAACCAGGATCGATTTCTATGGCAACAGCGAGCTTTGTTTTGATACCAGCTAATGCAAAGCCATCATGCACAGCCCTATCAAGAATTCCAGCACCGTGGTAGCAAGAAGAAATTCTTAACTCTTGGTTCGCATCAAGCTTATTAAGAATTCGTTCAATTCTTTCAGCAACTGCAGCCGACTGAAGAGACTCACTTATAATAATCACACCACCTCGAATGAATACTCGGATTTCATCACCAACATTACAAAATGTTGAATCAATTTCCTTAGTTTTCATATCAATGATCGGTTTTATAAGCTCATTCTTTATGCGCTTAGATACAACATAATCACCACCGCCATCAGAGACAGCAGTTAAGATTATTTTATCCTGTTGGATAGATCGGTTATAGCTAGTACCAGGCAAAAACCCGCCTCGCTCTAACTTTGTTCCTTCAAGCCAAATTCGTGCGGTTCCACGACTTAAACCTACGGAAGTATTGCATAATGTAGCCATTGTGTTCTCCAGAGAGTACGGCTATAAATAGCCGGTGGGGGGTAGTTAAAAGATCAAAAAGATCTAGAAATCTAATTTCGAAAACACTGGATTTATTTTGGAAATTCTACTTTTGGAAGGGATTCATAAGGGTGTGGCCACTCAAATGAGTGGCCTAAGGGTCGCTAGATAGTTTTTAAAGTGATTTCATACTCACTGTAATGATAATCTAGCGGTGAAACCAAGAAATAACACTGATCGTCTTCGAGCATATCAAACTTAATTGATACCACTCCGATATTAGTGTAAATCTCACCGTCATTCTCACTAAACACTTTAATGAAGATCTTACGATCATTTAAAGAAATAATTGAGATTTTTGGTGATATACCTTCTTCGCAAAGAAATGTATACAAATCGACATCCAGACGATCAGAACTAATGAACGATCCTTTTATCTTAGAATTAAAATCAACTTCTTGAGCAGTGCTCATTGAGTCATTTGATTCATTTTTTTCGTACACTTCATTAAAACCAGCTTCCCGTTCAATAGCATCATATAAAGATGCTAATTCAGGGGAGTTTTCAAACGGATGCGATTCTGAAGATTCAGAATTACAGCCAGTAAGAAAAGCGATCAATAAAAGTGCCGTAACTTTAACATTAATAATGTTTGTCATAGGGGTTTCCATTTGGCATAGCCAATTTTAGTGGGGGGAGTATCAGGGAAATTCCTGAATTACTTAGATGAAGAACTTCATCCAAACTTGAGTTCAAGCAAAAGAATTTGCTCGATAGATTCTAACTATTGAATTTATGTTTATAGTAAGTAATTACACCAACGCAAATTAGCATTGATATAAAACTGATACTGACAAATATTTCCGGTAGTAGATTCATTAACTTAATCTCTTTTAAAAAGATCTCTCATAGACATCACAAGAATCCAAAGAAGGATTGTTGCAAGTGACCAAAAAAGCAATTTTAAAGCTAGTAAATCATTTCCAGAGGCAAAGTAACTTACCGAAGAGATGAAAAGATTTACTGCAGTTTCTGGAATTTTTAGTATAAAAGTCTCTACTTCAAGAGAATTCTTACTAGCTAAAAAAACGATAACTCCGATAGTAATCAGCCAACCCAGCGTGACAGACATCACTGAATAGAGCATACCACTAGTCGAGGTTAAACCGCTGATAATTAGCGCAAGGCTAATCGTATCAAGCAAGATTAAGTTGGTTTTGGTTTTATCATACATAAATGCTCCTGTATTTATTTATAAAATAATATAGGGCAATATGCACAATAAAGGGCATGTTGCCCGATATTGGGGGGGTAGTTAAATAAGGCGATGCCTTAAAAAATCATTTCTCCAAACTGTCGCTTGGAGCGCCTAGAGCTATTAGCTTTGAGACTTCATATACTTAGTAGCTAAGAAGCCAGCAAGTAAGGTTAAGCTCAGGCCAGAAGCCATTAAAAGTAAAATTAGATCTGGGTTTGTTTCCATCTCAATTCTCCTCATGTTGTTTAACTTAAGTTTACGACCAGTACAACACAAGTCAAGAAAAATGAGAGAATCCATAAGCGCGAGACAAAAAAAAAGACCTAGAAGGTCTTTTTAAAGGGGGGGATCAAGTTGCCTCTCTCTTCATCGGAAGATCACTACAACTTAAATCAATTGAAGGAAAGCCTGATTTTCCCAATGTGTTCATCACATCGTTCCAATCAACACCTTTTTCTCCTTCTGGAATCGCCATTTCAGGTAGGTAAGGTATAAAAGTTCCCTCCCAGCCTTCTGCTCTAAGTCTTTCAGCCAAAGATCTCATTGCTATATCACCTGTTTGACTGCGATCTTTATCACCAAAGCCAATCAAAACCTTACACCATTCGGGAGGTCTAAAGCTTCTCACGTTGCGCTCGGCAATTAGAGACCATACAGGTACATCAAAACCTTCTGCACAAGCAAGACCAGTTTCAAGCCCTTCTGAGATACCTAGAACTCCATTCTTCGGAGAACATGAAGGTATTAATCTCCCCTTTTTAGAAGCTAATGAACTAGCCATAGGGAAGATCCACCGGCCCCATCGAGGATGAAGCCTGCCACCAGGGGTTAATCGAATAATATGCAGTGTTAATGGAGTTCCATCACACGCAAATACAGTACTAACAATTGCAGGTGTCGTATCAACAATCTCTTTATTTTGAAAAATATCAAGATTAGGACAGAAACGAACATAGCGGCCATCCAGATAAGAAGCATTAAGACCTCTATGCTCTTCAAAGTACGCCCGACCAATCGCTGCAGATGAATCGTGAATTGAAATGCACTTTGCGCTAATCGCGTTAAGTTCTTTCTTAATCCACAAATCCTTTTGCACTGATTTTTTTTCTGCATCAGCTATTCTTTCGTTCCTTTTGATTCGAGCAGCCTCAAGCTTTTTCTCATCAACAATCACTTCAGAATCCAAGTCCAGTCCTAAAAAGCGACCAACCTGAGCAACAGCTTCAGGAAAAGACCAACCATTAGCATCCATAAGATTGGTATAACCGCTTCTGGAGCCACAAGTACAAATAGTATAACCATTCTCACTTGCACGATCACGGCTACTACTCTTGTCCAAACGGAAGTCTTTCTTACCACCATGAAAGGGGCAATTAACGTGCTTTCCATTTGCCTTTACTGCTAACGCAAGATCAGAAGACAGCCCCGAAAGGATATCCAACCAACGGCCCATTGCAAGATCGTTAACTATCTTCGTTCTTTCTTTTAACTCTTCAATTGATAATTTTTTAGACATAAGCACTCCAATTAAAGGCACCTACGCCGTTGAGGGCAGGATGCCCTAGTGAGGGTAGTTAGAAGATCAAAAATGATCTGGAAATCATCAAAACACTTAATAAAGCCAATTCTTTATTAAGTATTCTTAAAAAGGTAAGCCTCTCATAGAGAGGCTTGGGGGGTAAGGATGGGACTTGCATCATGCAATGTCTTCATTCCTAGCAGGGTGATTAACTGAGTGTACAGCTAGTATAACATTGCCTTCAAAGAAGATAATGCTATTAGGGGTGCGCTCTATACGATTAATTCGTATTAAGTACGGATGCTCAAAAAGAGGCATATTAAACTGGGGTGTAACTTGCAATAAATTGCGAAGATACATTAATTTTCTTAGGTTCATTTTTAACTCCGTAGAGCTAAAAACCCCAAAGGGCTTTTGCCCTTTATGGTAGGTTGAGTACTACATAAAAGCTATGCAGCTGCTTTATCAGACGAAGCTGTAAGCATCATGGAGGTCAGCAAGCTAACGTCAAAACCATCACGAATGATCATTCTGCGTGCTAACTTTTCAACATCGTCTAAATCAACGACAGAGTTAGTATCATTATAAACAACGTCAGCCGAAAGGCCGTTGTCATCGATGGATACTTGAAACGACTCAATGATAGAGTTGCGTTTAGTTTGAGTTTTCATAGTAGTGTCCTTAAAAAGCATATAACCCAAAAGAGACACCACCTAAAAAGCTAGGGGTATTCCTCCTAGCTATAAAAGTGGGGGTAGTAAAAAGATCAAAAAGATCTGAAAACCTGTACTACTGGGCGCGTTTAAATCGATAAAGCAAGGGGAATATAAACGGCCAGAAGCCAAAAACTGATTTCAATGAACTGTAATAAACAGCACATTCAAAACAAACCTTGAAGGTTCTATAGAGAGGGGTAGTTAAGGGGTTAGCCTTGAAGGAAGTTAATCCTAATTTAATGCTATTAAAAATAGCATGCAAAGTAAAGTAAAGTGAATCGATAAATAATAATCATAACTTTGTAATTAGACTTTAAACGTCACTTACTTTTTTGATATAATACACGAAGGAATCAAAATACATGGAATTTGAAGCACGATGTCACTAGAACTAATCACAAGTAGAGCTGCATCTTTAGATGTACCAGTACTAACACTTTACCTCGCATTGGCCGAAATTGCAGAAAACCAAACAACAACATGGCACAAAATACCGTCAGGTGTAGAATTTCTGATAAGCCTTGGACTAACCTTCAGCGAGATAAAAGAATCTATAGCTTTTCTAGGTCGCCTTGGATATTGCGATTTTAGTCTAAAAGGCGACATCCATAATTTCAAAATTCTTGACGAAGGCGAATTAAAAAACACGGCATAACAAAAGTTCTACATATACTCTACAAACCTAGTATTAAGAATATCATTCATGTAATATTGAATTTGACTTGAATCAAGATAACTTAGGTTAAAAAAGTAAACACCGTGAATAATGTAGCTCCAAAAAACTATTTTATAGAATTATGTTTACACCTGAAAATATTCACCAGAAGTGCATGGACTGAATTCTACACCCATGCATCAGCACAAATAGAGTTGCCATACCCTCCGAATCCAGAAAAAGAATATAAGGATTTTTGCTGGGGCTTCATCGCACCTGCAAAAGGCATAGATACAAAAATAAACTACAAACATGCATCATTCCTTGCTCAATATTTCAATATAACAAGCCAAAGGGAATGGGCCTCTTTCATTAAAACAACTGCCGGACCAATAGGTTTCCCAGTCCCTACAAACGCACCCGTCTATTACAAAGCAAGGGGCGAGTGGTCAGATTGGTCTGACTTCCTAAAAACAAAGAAGTACAGCGCTCAAATACGTCACGACCAGTTCATATCCTACGAAGATGCCGTTGCATTATTAGAAACTCTAGACATTAAAACAGCTTCTGACTATCGAGACCTTGTAAAAAGTGGATTCACAGGATCACAACTACCTTCGAACCCTAATGTTGCATATAGCGAATGGATTTCTTGGAATGACTTTTTAGCACCAAAATTCTTACCTTATGCCAAAGCAAAAGCTAAAGTAAGAGAGTGCGGGATTACAACCAGGAAAGAGTTTCAAGACAACAGGCCGGATAGAGTACCGTCTGCCCCCTTCTCTTACTATAAGAAGCACTGGAAATCATGGCAGAGCTTTCTTGGCCGCGAAGTTAAGTCAAAGATCTCTTAAACTCAACCTTAACACAGGTCTGATCGCCATCTACCCACTTGCTTTGAATTTCAGAGCGAACCACACCCTTATGCTCAACCTTTGCATCATGCAAAAGCCTTACCACCTCAACTCCGTTCGTTGACTCTACAGAGACCTCGGTAGCCTGCTCAATAATAGCCGGTGAATTATTCGACAAATACTCAGAGTCAGCAATAGCCTTAGCAATCAAAACTGAATTATCAATAGTTGAATCAACACAACTAACTACAAACTCAGGACTAGAAACCGCTCTAGAGCAAAAAAACAGCACAAGTATAAAAGATAGATTTTTTTTCATAACAATCCTAAAATAGAAACTCACCTCTATTATGCCAGAATTAACAGTATGTCAAATAAATGAAATATGCTTAAGTCCGTACCTATTGAAAGCAAGTCCAACAACTTAATTCTAATCAAGGGGACATTGACCAAGCCAGCCTACATGACAAAAAGCGCATACACAAAAGCATTTTGCCTACCAAAAGGTGATGTATTAAGTGAAAGACTTAAAGAATTGCGGGATATGATTGAGTGCTTATCCAGCTACTTGGAGCTAGGACAAAGCCAAGAATTTGAATTATCACGAAGCGGCATTAGATTATTTATAAAAAATACAAAAGCCCACATCCTTGTAGACTCAGTATCCAATCCAAAATTAACAGTTATAAGAGCATAAAAATGCAGGCCACCTAAGCGGCCTCATTACTATTTTTCAATCCCAGCTTTCGTCTTAGCGGCCTCTATAGCCTCATTAAACGCCTCAGTAAGTTCTTTATTGGTCACGCCATGTTCGTTAAACAAGTCCTGATACTGCTTCCTATTCAACTCCCTTCTGTCATGAATTAACGCTTCCAACTCCTTGCCAAAGTGCTCAGAATCTTCATTCCACACAATTTCACTCGCTGCCTTACTATATCCTTCAAATAGAGCCTCAAACCATGCATAAAGATATTGCATTTGAAGCTTCACCTTATACGTTTGATAAAGCTCTCTAGCAGAGCCTGAGTCATACTTACTCACAATAAGTAGAGAGTTAATCAAGGTTGCCGCATTTGGCAAGGTATTCATAAACTGCTGCTCCGCGACAGTAGGCGCATTATTCACCTGATCATCGATCTGGCCTAACTTAGCAACAATACCTTTCGAGACCCCAGGCACGCCCTCCATGTTTTTCACGAACTCTGCCATAAAATCTTTCATTTTAAAGTTCATAGTTACAGGCTCCTGACAAGCACCCTTGGACTCGGAATGTGAATACCCAGGACAGAGAACTCTCGCAAGTCGATTAATATGTGCTTTGTTGTCCTCATAATAATATAAGGTTTTAAAATCGATCCATGGCAGAATACTTTCTGCAGAAGCCTCTATATCCGCATCTTTTGTAACATAATTAATAGATCCGAGGGTTGCGAAAGTCAGCGGAAGAACAAGATCAGGGATACTTGGGCTCTGACCCACAACATGACTAATGTGAGAAGCTAGAGACCCTTCAAACGCAAGCCAAAATGATAGATTACCCCCAAAAGCTTTATCGGCGAGTCTTTTCGCATCCGCCGCTATGGCACCACCATCTTCATAACCCGACTGAACAACACCCTTCTTGCCAAGATTGTCCCATAAACCTGCAGCCTTCTTTGCCATAGAATCAGCTGAATCCTTTAAGTTATTACCCGCCTTCCCAAGCCGCGTTACAGCTTCACTCTGCTTTTTAGAAAATGAAGTCCACTCTGCAGTTTTAAAATCCTTACCTTCGGATTTAATACCTGACACCACACCACCAACAACCATACCCGCTGCTTCACAACTACTCGCCATACTACCGTTCATTAAATCCTGTAGCGCGTACAGCCACTCCATCGAATCAGAGCAAACAGAGCACTGATCTTTTAAATAGGTCATAAAGGTAAAGGTAAGCAACGCCCCCGAATTATCTGTAACCCTTTCAAGCCAATTCACAATCTCATCTGCAGAGATCATTGAAAATGAACCGCCATAAATATCAAAACCATTACAACCACCCGTCATTGTTGGCCCTTCAATAGAAACAAGCTTCGGCGCTTCCGCAACAGGAATTCTGATACGGATATAGCCGCCAGTATGGACTGTTCTGTCACCAATTTGATAACCCGCAGGACTACCAGACTCAATAGAGTAGGCATTTGAAAGAGCGTCATTCAAATCAGCAGCCATCGACAACGATGAAGACAACAGCAACCCCACCACTACAAAAAACTTAATCATTCTGAGATTCCTTATTCATAATTGATTCCATTCCAGATTTAACATGCTTAACAATGTCAGAAGGGGTAAGCTTCTTATTATTATCACCCAACTCATTAAACTTTAACTCAGTAAAGCTATACGGATCATAGATAATTGACGCATAATTTTGAGTGTCTTGATCAATCCAACCTGAAAATGACGCAGCTGAAATCAAACGATCAACGAAGGTTTCTTTGGTTACCATTCCTCTAGCAATCTGAACAAACTCTTTAGATTCTAAGTTGTACGCAAAGATAGTAGGAAATTCAGTGATGTTATATTTTTTCACCATCTTGTCATCATACTTAACCGGCAAGTCTTTCAAATACTTCGATACAGGCGCTTTTCCATCAGTAGCAACCAGAATAGCAGGCGTACCATTTTCTTTAATGAACTTGTCGAAAAGACGATAAGCCGGTTCGCACAAGTCGCATTTTTGAGAGTTGTAGAATATCCAAAGCCCGATCTTTTTTGACCCCAAAAGCTGGTTCGCTACCTCAAATTTACGCTCATAAAATTTCTTGCGATCATAAAGACTTCTCTTGCTAGTCGAAGATGATTTATGACTAGCATCCAAGTAAGGGTCTAGCTGCGCATAACGCTTCGCAGCAACCCCTAAAGCCTTTCCTCTATCGCGCAACATTTTCTCCATATACATCATGGCCAAAACATTGGTCGCTGTAGGGTTATCAGCAGCGGTACGTCTAAAATCAGGTAGATTTTCCTTAATCCAAGCAGAAGACATAGGCTCATGCTCTGACTTGCCCATATAAACTGCGTACTCCTTCGCAACATCCTCAATCGCCTTTTTTTCTTCCTCTGTCCTTTCGTTATAAAAGTGCCAAGACTCAGACTTCTTCAACCAATCCTTAACTGTCAGTTTTTCAGCGTAAACACCCGCCGAGAAAAATGACATCAAGAGAATTAAACTAGTAAAAACTTTTAATTTTTTCATCTATTTACATGAACCTTTTTTCTTATAAGTACCTAAAACCTGACCACCAGATGTAGACCAAGTGTAATATCTATTCTTACGCTTCTTCCCCCAGCCACACCCAGACTTTTTAGTCTCATACTTACTTAAGGTTGCCGCCAGTGGAGAGGTGCATTGGTTATATTGATACGATATGCCACCAAGAGAATACGAGAGGGTGTACCCTGCGCCAGAAGAAGACATAGAGCACAAAGTCGGAGATGCCTTAACAGATTCCTGAATAGGAGTATCTGTATCACAACTCTGATCCGAATAAACCACAGACTTAGTGACTGTATCCGTATCAACATCAACATCAATACCACACTCTTTCTTTCCTCTGAATGTTGTTTCACTAACTCCCTCAATTACAGAGCAGTCTGTTCTGATAATTTTACGACCATCCCTCATATAGAATTCAATGTACTTAGATGTTTTCGACTCATCAGCAGCATATTCAAATCCACAAGACTCATACTCAAGAGGCATATCTACGCTAACCCCATCAACGATACTGCATGAGGTTTGAATTCTGTCAACTCCACCATAGACAAACATACGCTCATGCTTTGTCACCATACTCTTACCAACCAGCTCTACACCGCAGTCATTATAGGAATACTCTTTAAACAAACTAACACCATCAATCAGGCCGCAGTCATTATTATCATGAGTCACACCACCAACAAGATAAGATGTTTGATATCTCGTCTTATAACCACCTTCCAGATGTTCCGTTCCACATTCAGAATAATTCAAAGGAATTGTTTCATCATGATTACAAGAGACAACAGTCTCAGTAGCTCCTTCAATGACAACTTTTGTTTCATGGCTAATAAGCATATTTGGATGAGATATATTAATAGCACATACATTAACAACATGAGGGTATCGAGCTGAATGTAATTCGGCATACCCACAAGGCGATGCAACAAAAGACCCAGCAGTAATTGAGTTAGCAGTTAAAACAAAATCACTCTGGCTATAACCATATTTAATATGGTGTGAGATACCACACGCTTGAGCAGACACATCGAAATTCTGAGGGGCGCAATTATCAACCTTTTCAACACCATCTTCCGTAGTGAAGTATCGAGTCATATTAGGAATATATTTACCAGCAACAACCCCAACAGAACAAGCTGTGAATTTATGCATAAATCCAGCTGATACTCCGTCATAAACTGAGCATTCTCCTCTATCGATGCGAGTTCCATCCTCATCAACAATGAAGCGCTGCAATTTCTCTACAGAGTAATTTAGGTCTGAGACATGCTCATAACCACATGTTTCATAAAGCTGTTCATATAAAGTATCGTACAAAAGTTCACGGCGGGTGTCGGCTCGAACATCCTCAATTCTAAGATCTTCATATTTTTCAAAGACCTCCTCCGCATTAGAAGAGGCGGTTGCAGCATCGGGATCTTCAGTCACTTTTCCTACTAGATCGACCATATTTTCCTCAGAAAAATATGCAGCTGGAGAAGTCAGCTGATTATCGCCTTTTAATTGTGACATCCCGCGAGCATAATCTTCCTGCTCTTTTGGGGTCATTGCTGAAATTGTAGCTTGATCCTCCTCAGACAAAGCACCTGCATTAACCACACCAGAATCATTAACCTCTCCAACCACATAGCCATCACTAGTTGGGATAATCCCCCCTACCATTAGCTCATCAATCCAGCCCTCAAGGGTTATCTGTGACCAATCAAGATTAGCGATGTCATTCATCGATAGACCTTCACACGAAGAACTATCGACAAGACTTCTACCGCCCAAGCCTTTATCAAAAATTTCTTTATTAAGATGCTTTGAAAAAGCTGACGTATAACAGCAGAATTTACGTTTATGTGTAATGCATGTTCCAAATCCATTACGATCAGAACAATATGAATCATACTGAAGGCATTCCCCCATACCCAATTTCGATGCGGTGCTAAAATCGTCAGCATTACACTGCGTAGCGATATCATAAAGCGCCTTCGCGATTACATAAGCTGTATAAACCGCCCCTACAAAACTCACAGCAGAACCGATCGCCTGCATGGTTGCCGAACTTGCAATGCTTCCTGTTGCTGTAGTTGCCCCAGCAGCCCCAGCGGAACTCGCTCCTGTCGTTGCAGCGCTACTTGCTGCGGCAGAAGTGGCCGAATTCGCTGCAGTATCCACAGCTGCTTGAGCTGCAGCATCTACAGCAACGTCAGTCGCCTGATCAGCCATTAAATCAACAAATAAATCCTTAGCTGCATTAGCCACAGCGTTATACATGGAAGCCACTAGATCTTGAAAGAAATCAGTACTGGCAATCGCGATCGCTAACCTAATGCCATCAGCTGTTGTAAAATCAGTGGGATTTTCACAACAATCTTTGCCGCCATAACCTTCAACTGAAACCTTGTCACGACATACGCCGGATTCACCCCCAAACAAAATACAAGTGCTCGGATCATCATTCGCGCACTTCCCTTCTTTAGAAATCATATTTGCAGCTGTAAGCATCCCTGCAGTTTGCGCAAAAGATGTTGACGGGGTAATGTTTAGGTCTCCACAACTGTCATCGCCAGAAGCACAAGGAAATGGTGCATTGCAAACAACACTACTTGCCGGACTCGGAGAAACGGTCGTAATTTCTTTAGAGCAAGAGAATGATAAGCCAGTATAGGTGCACTCACCCGTATCTGAGTTTCTTATTTCACAGCTATTATTAGTAATCGAGCATTCACTGTTTTTCTTTAATTCATCACAGCCTGCATTGTTACCAACAATACCCAACCACGCATTACCTGCATTTTCTGTGGCTATGTAATCTGCACCGTAGCAAGACCAGGTTCCATCATCACAAGCACTAGCATTATTAATATTCACCAAAAACTTACGAGCCTTAACTTTGAAACATATACCTTCAGGCTGCACCGAAATCTTTTCACCAGGGTACATTTCACGCAGCAGCGTGGAATCTTCTTTGTTAATTGTGACAGGTATAACACCAGCATTAATGTGTGAAACACGAGCATCCAAACACTCCCAAGTTTCATTTGATCGACCTAAAGGAGAGTCTGTGAAATTTTCTTGCGGTACGGCCACACCAACAGCATTTGTGAGAACTGGCCCACCAATAACTTGAACCGTTACAGATGAAGGATTAGAGATACAGCCTGAAGGAATCTCCCTAATAGTTTCTATGATTTTTTTATGCTTAAAGACCAGAGTAAAATCCGTCTTCCCAACCCAATTAGCAGGACGGAAACCCAATTTATCAGGCGAGAATGTGTTACTAAATATATTGTAAGATCTATGTTCAGAATTATAACTTTTACTATTCCATACACTGGTTAATTTCGCTGATAATCCAGCGAGTGACTGGTTCATATCAGACGAGTGTTTACTCTCACCAACTGCCGCCGTTCGACACTCAGCATTACCAGAAGCGATAGAGCCCGTACACAATATAGAGTGACTGGCATTTAAAGTAATTCCAAAAATACCTAAGTCTTTAACAAAATTTCCCTGATATTTTTCACCCCAAGTTATCTCTCCAGGCATAGTTGTATAAACTTTTGGCTTGCTATCACTTTTCTTCCAGCCCCGAGGCTGCTCTAAATACACACTCATTTCATTATTAGGATCGATATCTCCAAGAAAATTGGGGAGCTTGGTATCTACACACTTTGTGTATCGATCTTTTTTATCATGTCGCTGGTAATAAGTTTGCGTTCCCTTCGTACAAACATACTTTTCACCATCAACATAATCAAATGGCTCATCCTTCCAGTTACTATCTTGAACAATTACCTTAAAAGTATTTTTCCCCTCGACCAAATAACTAGAAGGTATCTCAGTAAGACTTTCATAAGAGAGCACAAAACTATTATTTAAAAGAACAGCAGCAGACTTAGATGATGACTTTATATCCAAATCAAATACAAAACTGTCAATTTCGGATACATAAAAGTCAACCTCACCTTCACCATTCATTGTATATTTATAAGTTGTAGTGAGAAGGTCACCATCCTCTAAGACAGATTTTTCAGCATCAGCAAATTCATGCGCTGGGGTAATTAAGGTACGAGTTGCGCTACAACTAGTTTCAAGATAAATATTACCGACCTGCTCACTACAAAAGTGCTGACTAGTCACTGTTCTTGTTTCGATTATTGGTTCAGGATCTACATTTCGACAAACAACCCCTGCTTGAGCCTGCGCATCCATATCAAGATAACCTTGAAGTCGAGAATTAGTAGCAGGATTATCGTCAGTCAGAGTTAGATCATCCGAAAGCTCTTTAAGCTTTGATGAGGGCTCCTTGTACTCAGGCGCCTCTCTGTGTTTATTTAAAAGCTTATAAACGCGCCCTTCACTGGATGCATCCCCTGAACCGATAAGTGAATTCTCAAATTGCATTGCATTGGTTTTAATAGAACCATTCGATGAAAAGTCCATCGTCTGAGTTTGGTCGCCCAAAACCCCAGTAGTCTCCTCATCGTAACGAAAGAATTTATTTGACCGATCGAGAACATCGTGTGTATTACCTACCTTATCAGCAACCCCAGAAGAACTTGTCGAATAACCATTCGCTATATCCTTCGTCCTTTGTTTATTTTCTTCCGTAAAAACAAAAGGAGCCGCAGCACCCGTAGTATCACCAGATGCGTAGGCATGTGCAGGAAGCCACAAAGACAGAAGAATAAAATAAACAGCTCGGCAAAATCTTATGAAACTCATCCCTAAATCTCCAAAATCAAAAAAGAGTACAGCACTCTTTGTATCTATAAAGAACCTGAACAGATTGCCCAGAAGCTGTTGCCGAAGTCATTCCAGCACCCCAAAACACAGTCGGCTCACCCATTTGATGATTGCTATCACCTTCCACCCCAGGAAATACCATTCCCAACCGGTACTGCTCTTTAAGTAGAGATGGATAAATAACAGATCTACACATAGCATCACTTCCATAAGTTTTATGTAATAAGAAGCGCCTATGCATAGCATTAACAGCCTTAACAGCTAGAGTACTTGCAAGCTTAAGTGAACTAGACCCCGCCACATCGAAGCCAGAGCTGGGATAGGCATTGCCCCAACAACCAATGCACCATGGAACCAGATTAATATTAGAACTTGCATGCATTGCTGCACACTCACCAACACACGCAAGCTGCGCAGGCAAAGAAGAAAAAACTAATGACTCAGGCTGAATCATCGAGGTAAGGATCTCATCATTCCAAAGCGGATCAGGCTCGGAAATGTAACTCATATCAATTTCAATAATATTACCTGGGTTGCACTTTGCACCAGTGAAAAGTTGAACAACAGTCGCAACCGGAAAAGTCCAAACATGAACATTAAGAAAAGCGTTATCCGGTTCGCCACCCGTCATATCGCCGCCCGTGGCAATACGCTGCGCACCCTGAATGTTTTCGCCACCAAGCATAGGGCTACAATAAGGAGTTCCGACAGTTTCTACGGCATGCGTAATGTCCCACATAGCCGTATGAACGCCAGGTATGGGAACGCCTAGTTCATCAGCACACACACAAGCAGCTGAATTATATCCATTCTTTGGCCGACCATTAGATCCTTTACCTGTAGGTGGATTATTCCACTCAATACCAGCAATGGTCATTGGAAAATAACAACTCCAACAAATCCCAGTCATTAATTTACCACCCGTAAATACACCAGAATCTTGACAGTTAAATGCGTATGCAGATGAAGAACAAGCAAGGAAAAACAAAAGGGTTTTAAAGTTCATTATATTTCACACAAAGTAGTGATACATTCGTATTCAGAAATCAATAGCTTGTATTTCAGCGAAGGGTGCTCTTGAATAATGACAGGAGATGTGACCAGATTGAATCGATCAATAATTGAGTCCTGCACAATGAAAAGATTCCAAGTTCCAAAGAAAGTTTTTAATTTAGAAAAACTACCCCACCCCTTACCATCCTCCAACTGCGTAACCATCAATATAGGTTTTTTACTCATTGCAAGTGAATCGACATAAGCATTTTTAGCTAAAGACAACTGGCGACTATCCATCGGGTTAAAAATGATTAACACACGATTAAATGGAACCGCTTTCATAGGATTGATTCTTGCACCAGCCTTGGCAATGACCACGCCATTTGGATCAACGATATCTGACACAACTTCTACTTCAGGATCAAAAACACTAACCCGACTGCGCTTTCCAGTGACAAGAGTTGGAAAGTCATATCGATCCCAATATGTTGAAGCATTTTTACGAGCTTGCTTTTCCAAAGCCACCGGATCAATTTTACTTTTCATCAACTCAATCATATCTGTTTCAGAAATCGATGATAAATCAGGACTATCAATCACCTTTTCATTATTCAGCATCTTTCGAAACGATAAAAATCCAAGACTTTTCTTCACACCTTCATCATCAATAACGATCGCCGCAGGTACTTTATGAATTTCTGCTTTTTGAAAGGGTATAGGGTCGATAGAGAAGCCTACCAGCGGCTGATCGTCAAAATAATCAAGCATCCAGCTATTCCGCTTAAGATATTGAATAATATCCTTATCACTTTTATCTATACCGCGAACCACAACATTAATTGGCATATCAAGAGATGAAGCAATTGCGCCAGTTTTGTCCAGTATCACCTCTAGCCTCGCTCTAGGAATGGACTCAGATATAGCAAGATATAAACCTGTACGCGATTTAGGATCATGCTTAGGCTTACCACCGCCATGAGCATCAATTAGCTGAGACTCAACCCTAGATTGAATAATATTAGCTCGTTTTTTAAGATCATCAAAAGTCACAGAATCAGCATGCGAAAACTGTGATAATAAGAGTAACTGAAAAAAAAATAACTTAAGCATCAGCCACCATCTCAATAGCCTCAATCAAGCCAACTCCAGATTTCCGAAGATCTTTAATTTTGGTACGATCATCGGCTTCCGTACCAAAAACCTTCAAAGTGAATGGCGACAAAATCAATCGCCCGACCCCCATCCTGTCCTTCGTCATAATAAACAGCTCAGAAAACCCCCCCCTAACCTTGAATGTACTAACAGTCTTAAGTTGATTAATCCAATAAGGGGTTAAATCAATACGTTTCTTTTCGGCCAACTGCTCAACAGAAGCAGGATCTTGACCCAAGAATATTTTCACCGCTGCGTTATCAGCAATCGCCTTACCAGCTGGGTTTGAGTACACATCTTCCAAACTTTGAACAAGAAGACCAATACTGGCATTGTGTTTTCGGAACTGGCGATAAGCGGTTAAAATAAACTGAAGAACAGCATTGTGCTCACCGGCATCACCTTCAGCCATAAACTTCCATGCTTCATCTATTAAAAGATTTGCCCATGAGTTATCACCCTTTTGAACCTTCGCATAAATATATCTATTAATCTGAAGAATAAGCTGCATAACAACAACTCGACTTAAATCTTCTTTATCTTTTAATGCATCGATATCAAGAACAACCAAGCGACTTCTATCAAAATCTACAGGTACGCCTTCAGTATAATAGCGACCATAAATACCATGAGTCGTCCATTTCTTTAAGCGCATAGCCAAATCACTATAGCGACGATCTTCTAACGACTCACCCTGCTCAAGAAGAGTGTTATAGATATCATCGATCCCTGCCTGGTTTCCCTTAGATAGCCAAACAGTGTTAATAACATCTTCAATTATCGAGATCTCTAACTTGTCTCTCTTGGGATTGATGCTCATCATTTCCGACACGACACCAACTACCATTGGGCCTTCAGCATCCTGACCATCCCAGTCCACAATATGTGGAAAAGGGTTCAAATTGGGACAATTATCACCATCGAATGTAATGTAAGTCCCATTAAATATTTCACAGGTTGTGATATACGAATGACCCTGATCGATAATAAAAAACTTTGCGCCGCATGATAAATAATCAGAAACAAATCTGTTTGCTAAAACAGACTTACCAGATCCAGACATTGCCATGCCTAACCAATTATAATTTGATCCAGTGTCATACAGAGTTAGTGGTAATATTTGACCGCTTCGACCAGCAAACAAAGTTGTAGGTCTTCCAATACCAGTCCACTCAGAAACAACCGGAAGCATTCTCGATGCATGCTCCGGTAAGCATCTCTTAAATCGACTAATTAAATTAATCACTCCTTTATCGGGAAGGAAATTCATAGGAAGCATCGCATAAAATATGCCATGCCCGATGATTTTTTCATCAAGATATTTGTATTGTAAAGTACCCAAGTGAGCAATCGCTTGCTGCGCCTTTTCGATCACATCTGTTTCAGAATCACCGAAAATAACAACCGAGCTACATATACTAATAGCCCTATTGGATCGCTCTACACCTTCATGCATATCACGGTGAGCACCGTAAGTTGATGAAGCTTTCGATTCCTTTGAGCCAGCAGTTAAAAACCTATAGGTCTTTTCATTTCTCGCAATTTCTTTCTTGTCTGATACCCTATCGCCATAATAAATATGAGAACAGAACATGGAGTTATCCTTAACTCCCGTACCTGTAGCAGTCTCTAATTTCTGAATAAACTTAGCTGTATCTGCAATGCTAGGATAATCAGGGGCTTTCGACATGGTAGCAGCCATAACGAAACGATCATTTATCCGATAAACCCCAGGCTGTCGCATTTTAACAAACTCAGTAGTTGCATCCTGAACCTGCTCATTAATCGGGATATGATCATCATACTCAAACCCCTCAAGCCAAGTAGCATTTGGAGCCCAATTCAACATTTCATGGTAAACTTCAAGAAGACTTCGAGGCTTAAGAATTCTAGGACTAAAACCTACACTGTCCAAAACAGCCATGATTTCAGACATCAAAGCAGAATAAATTTTTGAGGAGTCAATTTCAGGTTTCTTAGTTTTCTTTATCTTCGTAACAAAGCTAACAAAGCCTCGCTTATTATTAATTCGCGTTTTGGATATATGCTCTACAGGCTTCTTTGTACCTGAACTTAAATGCTCAAGAGCTTCATCTGACAACCTCTTCAGCAAAGCGTCAGATTCATCACTTCCTGTGGAAACAAAGCGCTCAGACCTAACCAGTGAATGCTGAGATTTGATCTTTGAAATATTTGGAGAAGACCAAAGAGCAAAGCTAAACATACTGTTATCGGGAATCGTGTCCTTATTCAAAAGATTTTCAAGCGTAACTCTTGCATCCTCACCCATTTGATTCATTGGTGATATCTCAAAACAAAATCCGATGTATTGAGTTTCTGTAAAAGAATATAAGTTTGACGATGGATCAAAGCTTTTTGCAGCTAAGAATCGACTTATACTAGATCGTTTAAAAAGAAGCTTTTGAGTTCCAATAAAGGACATAAATTTAACCTTATAAAATAAAGCGGCCCGAACAGACCGCCTTTACTGATCTGTATGGGATCTAGACAAAGAAGCCTTTTAGAGCGGAAGGAACAACAACCACAAGAATAGCGATACCAAAGCAAGTTAGCGTTCCCATAAGATCTTTAGTCTTAAAGTATGTGAAAACACCCATAGCAAATGCAAGCAACGCAAGCGCATAACCGATCTCACCCTGAAGAAGACCAATGATAAATGCAGTTGTCCCTGTTGCAGAAGAATTGACATTAGCAGCTTGCGCAGCTGTAGGCGCAGCGCTGGCAGCAGAAGACATCAATGAAACAGAAGCTACAAGAGCACCAGTTTTTGCTTTAGAGGCCGCAGAAAATAATGTTTTAATATTCATAATAATGATCCTTTTATACTTTAGTTTTTTAGTTTGTGGTTTATTTTAGTGGTTCGAACAAATTGCTTTTTTCATAAGAAGTTGCACTCCAAGATGATTGTTTACTCTTGAAATAGATATAATGACTTTCATGATAATTACCATGATCATCAATACCTGCATTTATTAGAACGCGCTCCCGCTGCTCACTAACTATTGTTGGTGAACCCTCAGAAGTTGGTGGATTAACCAAGACAAGTGAATCAATATCACCATTGCCAAGAATTAATAATTCTTCTTTTTCAATGAACTCATGCGGTACAACTTCATTGGCATTATCTAACTCTACAAATTTCGAGTGGTTGCCAGACCCAAAGCCAAGACCGTTTCTTTTCAAAACAACAACTGGCGGTTTGATTACAACCCTATCACTCGAATAATTGCTCTCAGTGACATCCCCGTAAACACCTGAAACTGGCTGACATTTAATTCCAGCTTCAACGCCTCCACATTTAAAGTCAGATTCGCCTAGAGTCGTACAACCGCCAAGGAGCAAGATAAATACAAGCGATAAAATTCTCATAATCCGACCTTAATAAACTTTTTATAATCACTAATAGATTCCCAACCGTCATGCATAATCAAGGTAGGAACTTGCATCTCAGATAAAACTATTGCCTTTTTTAAATTCTGAACAGATTGGTGATATTTTTTCTTATTACACGATTTATTGTTGTGAAAGCCTAACAAATCAATCACCGTTGCCGACTTCGAATACGCTCCGCAACTAGCTAGAGTAGAATCCAAAAGCAAGACATTCATATTATTTTTGTTGCGACTAACAAAACTCTTTATTTTATTAACAGTCATCAATTCTTCAGTAACAACGAACGTAGCTTTGGGCTCAGGAGCTTTGAACAATGGGTAATCAACAAAAGAACCACTCGTAATCCTCATACTATCAAGAGGGATTATTTTTCGACTCTCATCAATTTCAGAGAAACTAATCTGCTTCTTACGAACGGTATCAGTGACCTTTAGGCTACTACCAATACTATGAAGAACAAATCGACCAGAAACCGATGCAATCCAATCCTCCGATTCCGTCTCCACAAACAAAAAGTTCCGAATTGGCAAGATGTGCTTTATAGCACCTATTTTTTTAACTTCCTGTTCGGTTTTTTTAAGGTGCTGCGCAAAATCAGAGCTTGCGTCAACAGCAAATACAATCATGATCAGCACTTTAAAAAGATTTAACTTATTCAACATCAGAATCTTCCTCCTCATTATCAGTTACCTCAGAAACTGTGAATCTATTTTCTACCACAAACTCAATTACTCTCCCCGCCTGAATCTCAATAACAGGAAAGATATTTTTAGCTATATCTAGATAGCGCTCTGTAAGCAACGAACCAGACTCACTCAACCCACGACCTAG
>OJBJ01000010.1_pt1 | contig 71230 bp, 58 predicted proteins | sample 1590621 | NCBI WGS metagenome assembly OJBJ01 (sample SAMN05416808, study PRJEB24817) | seawater metagenome | isolation source: Sea water | place: Canada:Atlantic | collected 2013-11 | reverse complement strand
GAGCAACTGACTTGTAATCAGTAGGTCAACCGTTCGACTCGGTTAGTCGGCACCATTCATCAACTTATTTCTATTATCAAAACACTGAATCAGTAGTCTGTACAAGTTACCCGTTCGACTCGGTTAGTCGGCACCATTTATCAACTTATTTCTATTATCAAAACACTGAATCAGTAGTCTGTATAAGTTACCCATTCGATTTGGTTAGGCTGCACTACCTCGTGTACAACACTTTATTTTTTCCTGATAAATTAATTTTAATCTACATAAATAATGTTGTGATCTGATAGTGTTTATATTTACAAAGTTGCTGATCATTTAACTATACCTGCCGTATAACTCACTTATTAGTTCACTCATCGCTAGCTATGTAATGTTATGTAAAGTAAGTTGAGCAAAATTAGCCAAGGTGCTTGAATTACATTCATAAATAGCAGTAATTCAGGTTAAATTATGATTTGGCAATACAAGCCAACGTTATTGGCACTTAGTGTGATTCTGCTCAGTGGTTGTGCGAGTAATATAAATCCACAGGAGCGCCAACAAGCACCCAGTAATGTTCCTAAGCAGTGGCAACAACAAGCAGCAAGTTCAGTTTTGCAAGTGGATGATGAATGGTTAACGCAACTAAACACGCCATTGCTGAAAAAATATGTTAACCAAGCGCTTAAAAACAATCAGCAACTATTACAAACCAGCTACGATGTTGCCATTACTAAGCAGCAACTTATTGCGTCCGGGGCAGACCTTTGGCCTAGCTTAGATTTATCTACGCGTACTAGTCGAAGTAAAGATAATCGGCCTGTTAGTTATAATAATGCTAGCTCCGTAAGCTTAAACTTAAATTATGAAGTTGACTTATGGGGCAAACTGTCAGATTCAAAACGTGAAGCTAACCTTTCATATTTAGCTCAAAAAGCGCGTTTTGAACAGGCTAAACAGCAGCTTGTTTCGGATGTTGTTCAAGGATGGTTTGATGTTGTGTCTGCACAGCAGCTACTCGATTTATATAAACGCCGTGAAGAAAATGCTAAGCAAAATCTCGATATAATTGAATCGGGTTACCGCCAAGGTATAAACGAAGCGCTCGATGTTTATTTAGCCCGCAATGAGCTAAATAACGAACGTTCACGCATAGCTACTCAAACAGCCAGCCTATCCAGTGCTGCAAGACTACTGGAGCGTTTATTAGGTGAGTACCCAAAAGGAGCAATTTCTGCAAGTAATGACTTACCGGTTATTAACACAGAAATTCCACTGGGAATTCCATCTGAACTTATTACCCGAAAGCCTGCATTACTTGCTAGTTGGTACGAACTATTGGCGACCGATGCGTCATTGGCTTACGCACATAAACAGCGCTTTCCTAGTTTAAATTTAACTGCAAGCTTAAGTGATAGCACAGACAGAGTGAGTGATTTATTTTCTCCTTCAAGCCTTGCATGGTCTTTGCTAGGAAGTATTTCGGCACCTATTTTTGAGGGGGGACGTTTACAAGCCAATGAAGAAATTGCACGCCTAAATACACAAAAGCAAGAACAGCAATATCTGCAAACTCTGTACGATGCATTTGGCGATGTAGAAAACGCGATTTCGCAGCAGCAATCTTTAAAGGCTCAATATACAAGCACACTTGAAGCGCAAAAAAATGCACTTGCTGCCGAGCAGTTATCATTTGAGCAATATCAAAGTGGCTTAGTCACTTACACCACAGTATTGGATGCACAAGATCGCTCATTCGATGCGCAAAGTTCATTAATACAAATTAAGAATCAATTAATTGCAAATAGAATCAACCTACATGTTGCCCTTGGTGGTGATTTTGAAAAACCATCAAGCGACCTAAAGAGTAACAACGATGAAAACTAAAACAGCTAAAATTATTATTCCAGCCGCGGTTGTTGTTACCGCTCTTTTAATTGTGTTTTTTATCAAAAGTAACCCGCCAGAAGCGAGGCGTTTTGGCTCAGCACCAAAAGCAGCTATTAGCGTGTCGGTATTAGAGGTTGTGCCTCAAAGTTACCAAGTAATGATAGACAGCTACGGTACAGTAAAGCCTCGCACACAAAGCTTACTTGTTGCTCAAGCATCAGGGCAAATCATCGACGTGAGTGATGAGTTTAGAGAAGGTGGTTTTTTTGAAAAAGGCGACGTGTTACTAAAGCTTGATGATAGAGATCATCAGGCAGAGGTTAAATCTGCACAAGCTAACTTACTCACAGCAGAACAAAGCTTACTGGAAGAAAAAGCCCGCGGGCAACAAGCACTGACTGATTGGAAGCGTCTTGGTGGTTCAAGCCAAGCCAGCAGCTTGGTACTACGTGAGCCACAATTGGCAGCGGCACAGGCACAAGTGTTATCAGCACAAGCTACTCTTGAAAAAGCAGAGCTTGATTTAGAGCGTACAAAAGTGACTGCACCCTATGCTGGGCGCATACTAAGTCGCAGTGTCGATTTAGGCCAAGTAGTGAGTAACAATACCCAACTTGCCACTATTTACGCTATTGATAGCGTAGAAATTCGTTTACCAATAAAAAATAAAGACCTTTCGTTTGTAAACCTGCCAGAGCAATACCGTGATGGTGCTAAAAACCAAGCCGGTTCGTTAGTCAAATTTAGCTCTGATTTAGTGGGCGAACAAACATGGCAAGGCCAACTTGCACGCACTGAAGGCGCAATTGACGAAAACGCGCAACAACTTTACGTAGTAGCAAAAATAGACGACCCATATAAATCAACCGAGAGTAACCAATACCCAATTAAAATAGGGCAATACATTAAGGCACAAATTGCAGGCAAAACGGTACAAAATGCGTTGATCATTCCCAACAGTACAATTTATCAAGGCACCTATGTTTACGTAGTTGAGGGTGATGCACTAAAACGTAAAGACGTTACTTTTGCATGGCAAAACGCAAACCAAGCAATGATCAAAACAGGATTAAAAGCAAACGACAAGTTGGTTATCACGCCACTTGGTCAAGTGAGTTCGGGCACTAAAGTGAGTATTTTAGGTGAAGAGCCAAAGGAAAAAAAACCTAAAGGTATGCGCCCGTCGCGAGAGCAACTTGAGCAAAAAGCAAAAGAGCTTGGTATCAGTGTTGAAGAGTTAATAAAAAAACGTCGCGCAGCCAATCAAGGAGATAAAGCATGATTGCTTGGTTTACCAAAAACCATGTTGCTGCCAATCTATTGTTAGTAACTTTGTTGTTGTCGGGGCTATTTAGTTTATCGAGTAAAATACCACTTGAGGTGTTTCCGTCTTTCGAAACAGACATGATAAGCGTAGGTGTTAGCCTGCGTGGTGCAACCCCTGAAGATGTAGAGCAGGGCGTAACAATTCGTATAGAAGAAGCGGTACAAGACCTAGAGGGTATTAAACAAATATTTAGCCGCTCGTCAGAGGGCTCAGGCTCTGTAACCATTGAGGTTGAAAGTGGTTACGATCCTCGTGAACTGTTGGCTGATATTAAAAGCCGAGTGGATGCGATTAATACGTTTCCTGGCGATGCCGAAAAACCAATTGTTGCGCTGGCTGAGCGCAAAAGAGAAGTAATAGCTGTTACTGTATCAAGTGATTACGGCGAAAAAGAAACGCGTGAATACGCAGAAACAGTGCGAGATCAAATACTGCGTTTGCCTAATGTAACGCAGGTAGAGCTAAGTGGTGTACGAGATTATGAGTTAGCCATTGAAGTTAGCCAAGACACACTTCGCCAATATAACCTAACCCTTGCGCAAATATCGAGTGCGATTGCTAATTCAAGTTCTGATATTTCTGCCGGTAACTTAAAAACAGAAGGTGGCGATGTACTGATCAGCTCAAAAGGGCAGGCTTACCGCAAAGACGAATTTGCTAGCATAGTAGTAAAGAACCAAGCCGACGGAACAATTATTCGCCTAGGTGATATTGCTACAATAAAAGACGACTTTGAAGAAACGCCAGTGCGTACCCGTTTTAATGGTAAGCAAGCAGCGTTTATAGACGTTTACCGAATTGGCCCGCAAAGCGCGATAACCGTGGCAGACGATGTTAAAAACTATATTGAAGAACAGCAGGCCACGCTACCACAAGGTTTTAAACTAAGCTATTGGGATGACGATTCAGAGTTAGTTAAAAGCCGTATAGCAACCTTAACCAGTAATGCTCTACAAGGTGGTATTTTAGTTCTGGCACTGCTCACGCTATTTTTGCGCCCAGCAATTGCATTTTGGGTATTTATTGGTATTCCAGTATCGTTTATGGGCGCATTTATCGCGATGCCAATTTTTGGTGTAACGCTAAATATAATGAGCTTATTTGGCTTTATTTTAGTGCTCGGTATTGTAGTAGATGACGCCATAGTAACCGGCGAAAACGTGTATACCCATTTAAAAACGGCAAAATCGGGTGAGCAGGCTGCTATATTGGGTACTCAAGAAGTGGCTACTCCCGTTACCTTTGGTGTGCTGACTACGGTTGCTGCCTTTTTACCTTTAGCATTTATTGAAGGGGCACGCGGCGCCTTATTTGCGCAAATTCCGGTAGTCGTCATTCCGGTGTTATTGTTCTCGCTAATTGAGTCTAAATTTGTGTTGCCAGCACATTTAAAATACATAAAATTACGCCACCAAAAAGGTGAACCATCGAAGCTTGAAGCAATTCAACAACGCTTTGCAGATGGCTTTGAAAGTGCAATTTTAAAATATTATCAACCTATCTTAAATACTGCTTTACGCCATAAATTAGCAACGGTAAGTTTATTTGTTGGGGTATTTTTTATAATTTTAACCATGATCACAAGCGGTTGGACTAAGTTTATCTTTTTCCCACGAATTCCTAGCGAAACCGTACGGGTTAACCTAACACTGCCAACAGGTACACCGTTTGAAGTAACCAATAAATACGTGATTGATATGTCCGAAAAAGCGCAGCAATTACAAGACAAATATCGCGATCCTAATACAGGCGAAAGCGTTATTTTAAATATATTAGCCACTACAGGCGGGCGCGGTGGTGTATCCAACTCCGGAGCGGTACGCTTTGAGATTACACCTGCAGAAAAGCGTGAATCAGACATAGGCTCACGCGAGCTTGCAAGTGAATGGCGCGATTTAATTGGTGTTATTCCTGGCGCTGAAAGTCTAACATTTAGAGCTGAAATTGGCCGAAGTTCAGACCCAATAGACGTTCAACTAAGTGGCACCTCGCTAACAATACTGCAAGATGTAGCTGATAATATTAAAAATCGTTTAACAACGTACCCAACGGTGTTTGATATTGCCGACAGTATGTCTGACGGTAAAGAAGAGTTGCGTATAGAGCTTACGCAACAAGGTTTGGCGCTTGGTTTAAACCGTGTAAATGTGGCAGGACAAGTGCGTAATTCGTTTTTTGGCTCGCAGGTTCAGCGTATTCAACGCGGACGAGACGACGTGCGTGTAATGGTTCGTTTACCTATTGACGAGCGCCGCTCGATAGCTGATTTACAAAATATACTAATAAACACCCCCGATGGCGGCTCTGTGCCATTGTCGCACGTGGCAACACTTACGGCAGGACAAAGCCCATCAACCATAAACCGTATTGATCGTTATCGCACACTAAACGTGACGGCTGATATTGAAAAAAACAACACCAACATGACGGTGCTTCAAGCCGACCTAGCACAATATTTAGACGAGTTAATGCAGCAATACCCAGGTGTTGATTACAAACTCGAAGGTGAAGCCAAAGAGCAAAGAGAGTCGTTTGGCTCATTGGCTTGGGCGTTAGTGTTTGTGTTTTTTATAATTTATGCGTTATTGGCCATTCCGTTTAAGTCATACATGCAACCAATTATTGTTATGAGTGTTATTCCATTTGGCATGATTGGCGCAGTAGTAGGGCACTGGATAATGGGTATGGATTTAACAATTATGAGCCTACTAGGTATGCTTGCGTTAATAGGTGTCGTAGTGAACGATTCGCTTGTATTGGTTGATTTTATTAATAAAAAACGCAGCGAAGGTGGCGATTTAATAGAGGCAGTTAAACTTGCTGGCGCATCGCGCTTTCGCCCAGTTATGCTCACCAGTTTAACCACTTTTATAGGTTTAATGCCGCTGCTGTTTGAAAAAGCCACACAAGCGCAGTTTTTAATACCTATGGCCGTTAGTTTAGGGTTTGGGATTATTTTTGCGACCTTTATTACTTTATTGCTAGTACCAGTCAATTATATGTTGATGGAACGATTTCAAGGCTGGTTTAAATAATACAAAAACGTGTTGATACAAAAGCTGTAGGTATTCAATTGCCTGCAGCTTTTTTGTTTTTAGCTATGCAAAATTGAAAATTATTTAAGGTGTTAAATAGATAAACGTGGATATATAAAGAGGTTTGATTGTGCGTGTTAAAACGCGAGTAGATAATAGTGTTCCCCAAGATACGGTACTCGGTTTCAGTCCTGAAACCAGAAGGTTTCAGGGCGGGAATCTGCGGTTTACCGTAGGCTTCTCGGTACATGCCAAGCTTGCACAATAGTAAACGAACAGAAACCCTGGTATAAAATTTATCGGCTCAGGGACTTAACCCAGCTCCAGTATCCCAGGGAACAAATTAAGTATATAAGACATATGCCAATCCTTAAACCCAAAACGTAAAAAATTAAGTCGTTCGCTTAGTTTTCCCACACCTTTAACTCGCTGTTTACTTTATTGCGTAGTTTTTGAGCGTGATCATACAATTAATTGGAGTTGCTTTTTATCGAGTGGTAGCATTGCTTTAACTAGCAAAGCGAAGGCTTGATTATGAACGATTTACCAGATTACGAAAAAGCTCAACTACTTTTAGAAAAAAACGAAATATTTGTTTCCCCTGCTGAAGCGCATGGTGTTATTAGTGGTTTATTAGCATGTGGACTAAGTATTGACGACAAGGAGTACCTAGGCCTTTTAAGCGATGTATTCAACGATGGTGAATCGTTCGGTAATGGTTTAAAAGCATTTTTTGGCACTATATATAAGCAAGTTGTTGCAAGCTTTAATGATGAAGAGTTTCAGTTTGATTTATTTTTACCAAGTGATGACGAGACACTCATCGATCAGGCTAATGGGCTCGTATCATGGGTATCGGGATTTATGCTTGGTTTTGGTTTAAAGCAAAAAGATTACGGTAAGCTGTCGGCTGACGTGAAAGAAGTAATTAGCGACTTTAGCGAAATAACACGCCTAGATACCACTTTCGAAGAAACCGAAGAAGATGCTAACGCACTTCACGAAGTTATTGAATATGTACGTGTATCGGCACTACTTTGTTTTGCTGAGCTAGGTAAAGAGCAAAGCAGCCAAAGTGATAAAAAAACGCTTCATTAAACTTAATTAAAAAGTACAACGGGTTAGCTAATAATGGTTGAAATAAAAAAGTCAGAGTTTAAAGCACGCAGAGAACGCTTACTTGCACAAATGGACGATAACAGCATTGCGCTTATTCCGGCTGCTAGCGAAGTAACGCGAAGCCGCGATACTGACTATGCTTTTAGACAAGACAGCGACTTTTTTTATTTAACCGGTTTTAACGAACCCGATGCTGTATTGGTGCTTTGTAACAACAGCGATACACCCAGCACCCTATTTTGCCTTGATAAAGACAAATTAGCCGAAATTTGGCATGGCCGACGCGTTGGTTTTGATAAAGCCAAAAGCGACTACTTATTTGACGAGGCTTACCCATTAAGTGATTTAGAAGAGCAACTGCTTGAGCTACTAAATGGTAAAAATGCGATTTATTTTGCACAAGGCGCTTATGATTCATTTGATAGTAAAGTTTTTTCTCTTTTAGGTACACTTCGTGGCGGGGCTCGCAAAGGCCTTAAAGCACCGAGTACGTTAAAAGAAATTCGCGGCCTTATCCATGAAATGCGTTTGTTTAAATCGCCAAGCGAAATAGAGGTAATGCGCGAAGGCTGTGAAATTAGCGCCCGTGGCCACATGCGAGCTATGCGCTTTTCACATGCAGGAGCAACTGAGTTTCAATTAGAAGCAGAGCTTCATCATCATTATGCAATGAACGGCGCACCTCATCCGGCTTACGGCACAATTGTAGGTAGCGGCGATAACGCTAATATTCTGCATTACACGCAAAATAGCGATGCACTTAAAAATGGCGATCTAGTACTTATTGATTCAGGTTGTGAGCTACAAGGCTACGCAGCCGATATAACACGTACATTTCCGGTAAATGGCTTGTTTAGTGAAGAACAATCCGCGCTTTATAATATTGTTCTTAACGCACAACTGGCTGCCTTTGAAGAAATTAAACCCGGTGGTTACCTGTCCCACGCTAATAAATTAGCAATGGAAGTATTAACGCAAGGCTTACTTGACTTAGGTATTTTAACTGGCGACTTTACTGAACTAATGGCGCAACAAGCCTGTAAAGAATATTACATGCATGGCCTCGGGCATTGGCTGGGGTTAGACGTGCATGATGTAGGTGATTATAAAATAAATAACGTTGAGCGAGCATTTGAGCCTGGTATGGTTTTAACCATAGAGCCAGGACTCTATATAAGCGAAGACTCAAACGCGCCACAAAAGTACAAAGGTATTGGTATTCGTATAGAAGATAATTTACTCGTTACCGAGTCAGGCCATGAAAACCTTACTTTAAGCGTGCCTAAAACCATTGGCGATATTCAAGCACTTATGCAACAAACTAAAAGCGCATAACGGGTGGAGAGCACAATGGCTAAGCAATTTGATGTTGTAGTAATTGGTGGCGGTTTAGTTGGCGCAAGTTGCGCACTTAGTATTGCTAAAATAAACCCCTCAATAAACATTGCCGTGGTAGAAGCAAGCCAAGTAACCGATGAATACCACCCAAGCTTTGACGACAGAAGTATTGCGCTTGCTCAGCAATCAGTAGAGTATTTACAAACACTTAATTTATTTGATCAAAATGCCCCTTACACCTCTGCTATTAAAAAAGTGAGCGTGTCTGATAGAGGTCATTTTGGTAAAACCCACATCCAAAGCGCTGAATTTGCAAAACCTTCTTTAGGGTATGTAGTTGAGGTTAATCCATTTGGGCGCGCGCTTCATCAGCGGCTAGTGCAATCAAGCATTAGCTTATTTTGCCCTGATAGCGTAATCGAAATAAAACAAACGTTGCATAGCAACGCACTGACTTTGCAAAGTGGCGAACAACTTAATGCCAAGCTACTTATTGTAGCCGATGGCGCGCAATCTCCTACACGCCAATTGCTGGGCCTTAATTTTAATACTCAGCCTTATGAGCAAGGCGCTATTATTGCCAATATAGAAGTAGCCGAAGGGCATAATAACCATGCCTTTGAACGCTTTACTCAGCATGGCCCTATGGCACTATTACCTATGAGCAATAACCGATATTCATTGGTGTGGTGTATGGAAAAAGAGCAAATTAATTCATACATGGACTTAAATGAAATCGAGTTTTTAAGTGCATTACAATCAGTCTTTGGTTACCGCGCAGGGCAATTTGTTAAAGTGGGTATGCGCGCAAGCTACCCGCTGGTATATGGGCAAGCCGAATCGTTAATAGCTCATCGAACGGTGGTTATTGGTAATGCTGCTCATGCTATTCATCCCATTGCAGGGCAAGGCTTTAATTTAGGCCTGCGTGATGTACAAGTACTGAGTGATTTAATTGCCAATAGCCCTAATGAGTTAGGGAGCTATGCGTTTACACGCGAGTATGGCCAGTTGCGCAGCCAAGATATAAAAACAGTGATGACTTTAACAGATACCTTAGTAAGGTTATTTTCAAATTCATCTCGAGTATTAGCGCTTGGGCGAAGCATTGGCTTGTCTTCAATGGATTTATTCCCCGCATTAAAAGCCCCGTTAGCAAAACAATTAATGGGGCAAGTTAAACAAGGTTCACGTTTATGAAGCAAACACAGGTGTGTATTGTTGGTGGTGGTTGCGTGGGGCTAACGTTAGCCCTTGGTCTAGCTAAGGCTAATATTAGTGTTGTGATACTTGATGCAGCATCAACACAAGCCCCTCCAACTGATGAATACGGTTTACGTGTAAGCGCACTTAGTATTGCAAGCCAAACGTTATTAGAGCAATTAAACGTTTGGCCTGAAATTATTGCTCAGCGTGCATGTGCATATACCCATATGGATGTTCGCGATGCCGACAGCTTTGGTAAAATAACCTTTAATAACAAACAACTTGAGCTCGACCATTTGGGGCATATAGTTGAAAACGATATTATTCGCTTTGCACTTATCAAACAGCTAGAGCAGCAAAGCAGTGCTACGTTAATGTTTGATACCGAATATCAACAAATACACCAAAGTGAATCAGACGTATTTATAACCCTTAAAAGCGGCGAGCCTATTATTGCTAAGCTGCTGGTGGCGGCTGATGGCGCAAATTCAGCGATTCGTAAACAATTTAATATGGCGCTGACCTTTAAAGATTACGATCACCATGCACTCGTTGCTACAGTAAAAACAAAAGAGCCACACTCAAATACTGCGCGACAAGTGTTTTTACCTACGGGGCCATTGGCATTTTTACCATTGAGTGACGCTAACACTCATTCAATAGTGTGGTCTACCAGCCCCCGCCATTGCGATGAATTGCTAGCAATGGACGACACTACTTTTAATAAAGCCGTAATGGCTGCCATAGATGGCCAATGCGGCCTGTGTGAAGTGCAAAGTAAACGCGCGGCATTTCCACTTAAAATGCGTTACGCCCAGCAATGGGTAAGCGGCAAAGTAGTATTAATGGGCGATGCAGCGCACACTATTCATCCATTGGCAGGGCTGGGTATGAACCTAGGCCTAAAAGACGCCGCGTATTTAATTGAGCTACTGACAAGTGATAGTAAAGAATTTGCCAGCACGCGCACGCTTCGTGATTACGAGCGTACACGCAAGCTCGACGCGCAAAAGCACATAGCCATGATGCAAGGGCTAAAAGAGTTATTTGAAGGTGCTAACCCGGTTAAAAAGCTAATACGCGGAGTCGGGCTGTCACTCGTTGATAACCTAGGCCCAATAAAACACCTATTCGCCAAAGAAGCGATAGGCAAATAAGTAGGTTGGATAGAGCGAAGCGAAATCCAACAGGTAAAGTGGTTAGTTTTTAGCTGTCAGCTTTTAGAAAAGAAAAACCGATGTTTAGTTTAAACATCGGTTTTTTATTTTAAGTGGCTTTATACAGATTAAAAGTTGCGCTTTTTTACGCGAGCAAGCTCTGCGTCTTCATGCAAAGTTTAACACTAAGCTTAATTTTACCTGTAGGCGTGCAGCTTGGCGGCGCGACAAACATAGATCGTAATTACTATCGTTAGTTAAAAAGCGCTTTATGTAAAATCAGCTACAAATTGGCTTGGGCTTCATTGACCATATCTTTGAGCGCATCAATTAACAGTTGGTCGCGAGAATTTTGTTTAGCAAGTTTTAGTGCGTGTTTCATACTGGTAACGGCTTCTTTAAATTGTTTGTCAACTGTGTACCCTTGTGATAATCGCATGTGGGAGTAGGCTGCATTTGGGTAACCGCGAGTAAAGTGTTTAAGCGTCGTTATCGCTTTTTTAGTATTACCAAACTTTTGCTGGCGGTGGGCAAATTCTACGTACACATCTTGTGGAATTTTAAGCTCAAATCCGTACTTATCGCTCAGTGCTTGGTAGTAACCGGTAATAAGCGATACATCAGCAAATTTTCCATGCTCGTCTGTTACTTTAAATATTAGGTCGCTAAACAAGTGAATCAGGCTATCGCTAATTGCTGGAAGTATGGTGCCCATATGACTTAAAGTAGGGTAATGCTTATATTCCCACTTTAGCTGTGTGGGCATTTGTTGTTCTAAATTTACTAACGTATTTAATGCGCCTGTATAAAAACGTGCGCCTTCACTCGCTACACTAATAAATAACTCTTGAGCACCTTTAGGGTTTCTAGTGTATTTAATAATATTATTTTTTAACTCTTCGTCACTCCACCAACTATTTGGGCTAATAGCTATGTAGTTGTTAAACAATTCAGGCTGATTAACTAAAGTATAAAGCGCTAATGTACCAGCGTTAGAGTGACCAATTAAAGTGTTGTAGCCGTTAGTTGAGTAATTATTGTTTATGTATGGCATGAGTTCATCAGACACAAACTTTAAAAATTTGTCGGTTTGCCCAGCGTCAGGCCATTTATTTTTAACAAAGGTTTGAAACTCCGTTTTAGGCTCACCCTCTACTTGAGGTAAGTAATCACGAACTCGGTTAGTTGTATCAATAGCAACAAGCATGGCATTAGGTATTTGCTCGTAATCAACAAGGGATTTTATAACGCCAGACGCCGTATGAAAGTGCTCAATACCATCAAGTAAATAAATAACATAAAGCGGCTGGTCGTCTTTTACAGTGTCAGGTATGAAGATGCTGATTGGCCTATCTTCGTTAAGTATTTTTGATTGTAGAATAACTTTTTTACCAACGGTTATGTCGGTTGTAGCGGTGTTTGAATAGCTAAAAAAAGAGGTGCTAAAAGTAAGTATCAAGGCAAGCGATAATAAAAGCTTCATAAATATCCTTATTTAATAATGTGTTGCTTAATAATTGCACGGCTTTAGGCTTGAGTAAACGTTTATATTTTAGGAGCACATACAGGGCTTTATTAATTAAAAGCTTTGATTTTTTTGTGCGAGCAAGCTCAGCGACTTCCAAAAAACGAAGGCACTTACTTTCAATTTACTTATTGATAGCGGGGCATCGAGTACCATCACCCAATAGCTTTAACACTTATCTATTAAAGCTTAAAAAACCTGCTTGCTTAATTATCCTACTAAGCGTAAAATGCGCGCTCATTTCGGCTTTTAAACTATTAATTCCTTGCCTTAAACCGACCGGCCGAAACGGTAGAAGGCTCTATTAACCGTAAGGAATATCCATGCGTCATTACGAAATCGTATTCATGGTTCACCCAGATCAGAGTGAGCAAGTTGCTGGTATGATCGAACGTTATACTGGTTCTATCACTGAAGCTGGTGGTTCAATCCACCGTCTTGAAGATTGGGGCCGTCGTCAATTGGCTTACCCAATTAACAAGCTTCATAAAGCTCATTATGTTCTTATGAACGTTGAAGCACCTACTGAAGTAATCAGCGAGCTAGAAACTACTTTCCGCTACAACGATGCAGTGCTTCGTAACTTAGTTATCCGCACTAAATCTGCAGTAACTGAAGCGTCTCCTCTTGCAAGAGAAGAGAAGAAAGAAGCACCAGCTGCTTAATTGTTTTGAGTCCAAGCATGGCGTTTAACTGGCGGTAAATATAAATGGTTAGCCCTTTTATGAATCAGCTGGTTTTATCTGGGGTAGTTTGTAAAACACCCAAGTTAAGCCAAAGCCCTGCTGGCATCCCGCATTGCATTTTTGTTTTAGAACATAAATCGATGCAAACCGAAGCAGACCTTAACCGTAATAGTTATGTAAAGCTTCAGGTTGTTGCCAGTGGAAAGCAAATGCAACAACAGACTCAACATTTGCACGTTGGGCAGGCATTGCAAGTGAGTGGTTTTTTAAATCGCCACGAAGGTCGTAACGGCCTTAGCCAATTGGTTTTGCATGCTCAGCATATAGAAAGAATTATTTGAGGAATTAATCTCATGGCACGTTATTTCAGACGTCGTAAGTTCTGCCGCTTTAAAGCGGAAGGCGTACAACAAATCGATTACAAAGATCTAGCTACTCTTAGAAACTATGTTACAGAAAGTGGCAAAATCGTACCTAGCCGTATTACAGGTACTAGCGCTAAATTCCAGCGCCAGCTAGCAACTGCTATTAAGCGTGCTCGCTACTTAGCCCTTCTTCCATACACTGACTTACATAAGTAAGCAGCGGATTAACAGTTTTTAAAAGGTGTAGAAACATGCAAGTTATTCTACTAGATAAGATCGCTAACCTAGGTAGCCTAGGTGAACAGGTTGTAGTTAAATCTGGTTTCGCACGTAACTTCCTTTTCCCTCAAGGTAAGGCAGTTCCTGCGACTAAAGCTAACATTGAAACGTTTGACGCTCGTCGCGCAGAACTTGAAGCGAAAATCGCTGAACAGTTAGTTGCTGCACAAGCACGCGCTGAAAAACTAGAAGCATTAGCAGAAGTTACTTTAGTATCTAAAGCTGGTGACGAAGGTAAGTTATTCGGTTCAATCGGTACTCGTGACATCGCTGACGCTATCTCAGCTGTTGGTGTTGAAGTTGCTAAGTCAGAAGTTCGTTTGCCTCTAGGTACTATCCGTGAGACTGGTGAATTTGACGTATCAATTTCTGTTCACACAGACGTAACGGCTACTATCAAAGTAATCGTAATCGCTGAAGCTTAATTTTAAATTAAGCGACAAAAGCCGTGCTTTTAGCACGGCTTTTTTGTGCCTAAAATTCAGTTTTTTTTATTAATGTGGTACTGCCTCCTAATACTCTTCTTACTTAGAATTTAAATTCTTTAAATTTATTTTCATTTCATTCAAACCTTTTACCGCTGTTATTGCGTCTAACTTATCAATACACTGGAAATGGTACCAATACCATAATAATTAAAAGGTGATATCACGGATGTTACACGTTAAACCCGATCAACCCGCTGAGTGCGAAAATGCATTGATTGAGCGCGTAAAGTCGGGTGATCAAAGTGCATACACAATGCTTTACCAATTGCATATAAAGCGCGTTTACGGTTTGTGCTTGCGCTTATTAGCTGATCAGTCGCACGCTGAGGATGCTGCGCAAGAAGTGTTTGTTCAGGTGTGGCACAAAATAGCAATGTTTGATGGTCGTTCGCAGTTTTCTACTTGGTTATACAGTGTGGCGAGTAATATTGCGATTAACTACTTACGTAAACAAAAAAGCTGGGTACAAAAAGTCGTTAGCATTGAACAAGACGGTATGGATGAGCAATCGGCTAAAGACTGTAAAGGCTTAAACGGCTTAGATAAGCTAATTGTTAGGTTACCTGAGCGCGCACGCATGGTGTTTGTATTGTTTGCAGTAGAAGGTTATCGACATGAAGAAATAGCAGAGCAGTTGGGTATTGCCGTTGGATCAAGCAAGTCACAATATCATCGAGCAAGGCAGTTATTACAAGAGTGGTATGAAAATGAATAAACCAAACTTTGACGACTTTTTAGATAAATCATTAAACACGCTTGATAAAGAGATAACGCCACAAAAAGATCTGTGGGCAGGCATAGAAAGAGCCATTGTAAATACCAATGAGCCTGAGCAATCAGCCGTTACTTTATGGCCAAAGTTAAGCGCAATTGCGGCATGTACCGTTGCTGCACTAGTGGCGCTCAATATGTTTGTAATAAACCCTAAACCACAACCGGTTGTGGCCATAAGTGACTATTTTGCGCAGCAAAAGCAAAGCTTACTGGTGCAGTATAAAAATCAAGACGCCTTAACCGATAATTGGCAAACACAATTACAAGAACTTGAAGAGGCAGAATATGCCATTAAGCAAGCACTTAAAAACGAACCCCAAAACCAAGCATTGCTAACAATGTTAGCGCAGATTTATCAACAACAACTTGATTTGATTAATAAGGTGCATGCACCTCGTTGGCAAAGTATTTAGGAGAAAAACATGAAAGCAATTTTACTAGGATTAAGCTTATTTCCACTTGCTGTATTTGCAGGAGAAAAAATTGATAAACAAATAGAAGTGCCAAAAGAGGGTACTGTTTTTATTGAGAATCAGCGTGGTGATGTAAGTATTGCTGGTTGGGATAAAAGCGAGTTTAAAGTAGTGGGCGAGCTTGACGATAAGGCAGAAGGTTTTGAGCTCGAAACAAGAGGCGACAATACATATTTTGTTGTGAAAATGCCACGTAAAATGGGCTGGGGCAGTAATGGCGATGGCTCTAAACTAACTATTTTTATGCCGCATAGCAGCGCATTAGACTTTCGTGGTGTTAATGTATCGGTAATAGCTAAAGCACTTAAAAATGGTGCAGAAGTAAATGTGGTTAATGGTGAAATTACCGCACAAAATTTAGCAGGTAATATTAAGCTAACCAGCGTTAACGGTGATGTGAATGCACAAAGCCTGAGCGGTAATATTCAATTTGAAACGGTAAATGGCGAAATAAATGATGAACAGTCTAGTGGTGAGTTACGCTTTAGCGCTGTGAATGGTGATATTAAGTCGTCATCAAGCGCGAGCGATGTTCGTCTTGAAAATGTGAACGGTGACATAAACTTTAAGCTGGCTAGCATCAAAAACCTACGTATAAACACTGTAAATGGTGAAGCTGAAGTTCGTATTGGTGAGCTACTGGACAGTGCAGATGTACGTTTCGAATCAGTAAGTGGCGATGCAGAGTTTTTCTTCCCTACTAATGTATCGGCTAAATTTGCGATTGAAGCCCATGCCAATGGTAAAATTATTAATGAGCTTAGCGATGACAAAGTAAAAAAAGCCAAATATGGCCCAGCCAGTGAGCTTGAGTTTGTTATTAATGGCGGCAATGCAGACGTTGAAATGGATACTATAAGTGGCCGTATTGAGCTTAAAAAGTAAATCGTAAACTTTTGAGTTACAAAAAGCAGGAAAAGATTTCCTGCTTTGCTATTTGCACAACCCCGGCAAGTCGATAGAATAGAGCCATTCAATTTTAGTACTGTGAAGTTATGGCCAAACCAGATAAGCAAGTCGATACCCTTAAAGTTCCTCCCCATTCAATAGAAGCTGAACAATCTGTTTTAGGTGGCTTAATGCTTGATAACCAAGCATATGACCGCGTAGCCGAACTTGTTGTATCTCAAGATTTTTATACTCGTACGCACAAGCTTATTTTTGAAGCAATGACAGAGCTTGCAGAGTTGGGTGATCCAATCGATTTAATTACGATTTCTGAAAGCCTTGAAAAAAATAATAAACTGGCAGGAATTGGTGGTTTTGCTTACTTAGCCGAAATAGCCAAAAATACACCGAGTGCCGCTAATATCGATGCATACGCTAATATTGTGCGAGAGCGTGCGGTTGTGCGTGAAATGATTGGTGTAGCAAATGAAATAGCCGAGGCCGGTTTTAATACCGAAGGGCGTACAAGCCATGACTTATTAGATTTTGCCGAGAGTAAAGTATTTAAAATTGCTGAGCAGCGTTCAAAAAGCACCGAAGGTCCGCAAAGCATACACAACATACTCGAAAAAACTGTTGATAAAATAGAAGAGCTATACCAATCTCCGCAAGATGGTGTAACAGGCGTAAGTACCGGCTATGCTGACTTAGATAAAATGACCACAGGCTTACAGCCTTCAGATTTAATTATTGTAGCCGCGCGTCCTTCAATGGGTAAAACCACCTTTGCGATGAACCTTGCAGAGCATGCGGCAATGACACAAGACAAGCCTGTGCTTATTTACTCATTAGAGATGCCCTCTGAGCAAATCATGATGAGGATGCTGGCATCACTTGGTCGTATTAACCAAACTAAGGTACGTACTGGTCAGCTAGACGATGATGATTGGGCGCGTCTTTCATCAACCATGGGCTTGTTGATGGAAAAAGGTAAAATGTACGTTGATGATGCATCAGGGTTAACACCTACCGATGTTCGCTCACGTGCACGTCGTATTGCGCGCGATCATGGTGGTATCAGTATGATCATGGTTGATTACCTTCAGCTTATGCGTGTGCCGAGCTTGTCGGATAACAGAACACTTGAAATAGCAGAGATTTCACGCTCTCTTAAATCACTAGCAAAAGAATTAAAATGCCCGGTTGTTGCGCTTTCGCAGCTAAACCGTACGCTTGAGCAACGTGCTGATAAACGCCCAATTAACTCAGATTTACGTGAATCTGGCTCGATAGAGCAGGATGCCGATTTAATCATGTTTATATACCGTGATGAAGTCTACAACGAAGACAGTACTGAAAAAGGCATAGCCGAAATCATCATAGGTAAACAGCGTAACGGTCCAATTGGTAAGGTGCGCTTGACGTTCCAAGGGCAGTTTTCTCGCTTTGATAACTACGCAGGTCCTGCGATGGATGACGAGTATTAATGCGCTTAGCTACTGCTGAAATTAATTTAACGGCACTTGCGCATAATTTAGCGCAGGTAAAGCGTTTTGCACCAAACAGTAAAGTTATGGCGGTATTAAAAGCCAATGCTTATGGCCATGGTTTGGTTAAAATTGCACAACATTTAAATGATGCAGACGCATTTGCAGTAGCACGTATAGATGAAGCTTTAGCGCTTCGAGCTGGCGGGTTAACAAAACCGATTGTGTTACTTGAAGGCTTTTTTAATAAAGACGATTTACCTATTTTATTGGCCAATAACTTTCAAACTATTATTCATGATGGGTATCAGCTTGCCGCTTTGGAAGAGGCTGAGCTTGAAGCGCCTTTATTGTGCTGGCTTAAAGTAAATACCGGCATGCATCGCCTGGGTATTGCCCCAGAGCAGTTTGATGAATTTTATAAGCGCTTGCAAAAAACACCCAATGCCAATAACACCGTTAATTTAATGACCCACTTTGCATGCGCGGACGATGTAAATAACACCAAGACAGCACAGCAAATTTCACAGTTTGACTGCCTAGTAAATAATATTAACCAAGCACATTGCTTATCTAACTCGGCAGGCATTATTGCTTGGCCGAATGCTCATGGCGATTGGGTACGCCCTGGTTTAATGTTATATGGGGTATCACCTATGGCAAACGCATTGGGTGAGCAGCACCAGCTTAAACCCGTTATGCGATTAACGACACGTGTTATAGCAGTGCGCCATGTTCCAGCTAACGAGGCCGTAGGATATGGTGGGCGTTGGAAAAGCGATAAAGCGACTCAGTTAGCTGTGGTTGCTATGGGATATGGTGACGGTTACCCGCGACATGCAAAAGAGGGTACACCAGTGGTTATTGGCAAGCAGCGCTATGGTATTGTGGGTAGTGTGGCAATGGATATGATTAGCGTAGACATAGGCCAAAACGAGCACAACATAAAAGTAGGCGACAGAGTCACAATGTGGGGCCCTGAGCTACCAGTAGAAGAAATAGCACAGTGCGCCGATACCATTCCTTACGAGCTTTTATGTAATATTACACCGCGCGTAAGTTATGAGTATCAGGCGTAATTAAACAGTGGTAATTACTCTTTAATAAAGTAAATATCACTAAAGCCCATGCGGGCAAATTCTTGATCACGAAAGTTACGAACAGAAGCCGACCCTTTAGAGGTCATTTCTATTTGTTGTACCATGCTTAAATAATTAGTTAAATCAATGCCTTCGGCAGCAGCAATTGCTTGATACATGTCGTGGTATTTGTCTTTAGCGAAATTTATTTCGCGCGGTTGGTTTTTAAATTTGTAGGTTATTCTGCGTGCCATATTAAGCTCATTGTAATTGAGTATTACAGCGATTTTACACTGTATTTAGTAGCGGCTCTAGCATTGAATGACACGATATAACTAGGCACCTAAACCATAGGGTTAATAATGAAATTATCAGTAGAGATTAGTAAGTACCCACTTCATCAAGATTACATTCCTTTTATTAAAGGCTTTATTGATCGATTAAACGAGTACGATGGTTTAAAAGTGATTACAAATACATTATCGACACAAATTTTTGGCGATTATGATTTAGTAATGCAAGTACTCAATACCGAAATTAAACGTTCATACGAAGAGTTTGGAAAAGCTATTTTTGTGTGTAAGTTTTTGTCTGGCGATTTATCGCCTCAGTAGTTTTTTCGCCACAATTTAACGGTAACAGCACACTATGGAATTTATAACAAAAACCTTAAGCGGTTTTACTGCCATGTCGCATTGGGAATACATTGCGGTTGTGCTATCAATTGCTTATTTATTGTTAGCTATAAAAGAGAGCCTTTGGTGTTGGCCGGCTGCGTTTTTTAGTACGTTAATTTACACTATCATGTATTGGAATGGCGCATTGTTAATGGAGTCATTACTTAACTTTTATTACATGTACATGGCGGTATTTGGCTGGGTAGTATGGCGAAAAGGTAAAGCTAATAATAACAATCTGAGCATTAGTTCTTGGTCAATGGAACGTCATGCGCTGTTAATTATACTTACCTCTATTGCGGCAACAGGCATAGGGTATTTTATGACTAACTATACGCATGCTGATTTTGCCTACTTAGATAGCTTTACAACCTGTTTTGCTGTTGTGACCACTTATTTAGTTGCGAAAAAAATTCTTGAAAACTGGCTGTACTGGATAGTCATAGACGCAGCCTCTATGTATTTATATTACGAGAAAGGCTATTACCCAACGTTAGCGCTTTTTGTGTTCTACACCATTATGGCTGGGTGGGGCTTTAAAACTTGGTACGAAGAATACGAGCAAAGCCAAGCTAAGCCACTCGCACAGCTTTAATTTATGAGTGATTACACTGGGCTTATAAACAAATGTCGTGCGTTTATAGCGCCAAGGGACGTTATTTCACATGTGCCTTTATCACAAGGTTTAAGCAACGAAAACGTCTTAATACACACCATTCAAGGGAAGTATTTATTAAAGCGTTACAAAGACCATTGGCCAGAAAATGCCTTAGAGGCGCAGCGTATCCTGAGTGCGTCAAATATATGTCCTTCCCCCGTATGGCTTGATAAACAAAACCAACTTGCTGTATTTCATTACTTTGACGGTAGCACCGCAAATAGTCTATCAATCGACGACGTGATTAAAAAACTTGCCACTGTCCATGCTTACTCAGTTAGCACTGAGCCAATGAACATAGCCCAAGAGCTAAGCTGTTATAAATGTTCACCAGTGTATTTGGAGCATCAGCAGCTAATTAGTGCAGCGGTTAACTTTATTACGGCCATGCCTATCGAGCTTGGTTTTTGCCACAACGATTTAATTAAAGATAATTTAATAGTGAATGAGTCAGGCAGCTACTTAATTGATTTTGAGTACGCTAAAACTAACGACGTGTATTTTGATTTAGCGGCGCTAAGTGTTAGCTTTGAGCTAAATAAAAATAATGATGATGCGTTATTAAATAGTTACGCTAAATATAAAGATAAACAGGTAGGGTTTGTAACATCAACCGATAAGCTTAATTGTTATAAGCTGTTATTTTTGGTTTTAAGTATTGGTTGGTATGAGCAGCGCGACATAAGAGCTCCAGCAAAAAAATTACGCGCGCAGCTGCTAAAATTTAGTGCAGCATGTGGCTTTTAAAGGCCACCAAAACGCGCTGCTAATTCTTTATATTTTGCTACTTCATCTGCATCAAACTGCGGTTCGCCGTTTTCATCCTCTGACTTAGCGATTAATAAACTTTCACGTGCAAGACGTTTTACGCGTTCTTCTTTAACACCTAAAAACTCAGCAACTTGCTCAGTAGACATCAAACTCATTATTACTTCCTCTCATTAAATATTTTTATTTCTGTGACAATGATAGTTAAAATGTTGCTAAAGCGTAACTATTTTTATCGAATATTAATAAATAACGCGTTTTTATAAAATAGTCACATGTTTTATTCAAAAGTGCCTAATTAGTAATCATATAAACTAATGTCGCTAGCATTTGTGTAAAGATGGCTTTATCATTAGCGCATGCTAACACATTGATATCGCGAGTTGATGTGGCGGCAACAAATGTGCTCTCGTGGTGAAATGGATATCACGTGGCCCTCCGGAGGCTGAGTTGTAGGTTCGATCCCTACCGAGAGCGCCATTTGGTCCCTTTCCTTTATTGATAGTATCTACTAACATATCAAAAATGGTGACCTGAGTGTGACCAACTTAAAACTATTTTAATTTTTAGAGCTGTTAATTTCGTTACTTTTACATAATACGAGTTTATGGTGTATTTACATTTACGCATATCTACAGCCTTGTCCTTTCTAGCCATACTTCTCATCCTAAATATTTAATGACTTTGTTTTCTTAGTTGAAATATAGATTAACTTCAGACCTTATTTTTTTTCGTCAAATTATCAACAGGATCTACTTACACTGTTACGTGAATATAAAATATATTGTATACAATGATAAATTAATGTTATAAAAGTGTTTCTCTTACCGTTTGGATAGAGAAAACAACAATTATCAAAGGTAAATTATGAAAATTAAAACATTAATTCTGGCGCTACCAATGCTTGGAGCAAGCTCTTTAGCTCATTCAGCTAACGTGCAGGAGCGCTTATTTACACCAAAAGTGCAGAAGTTGAGCGTACACATCATCACGGTGTAGATCACCAACATAACGAAAAAGCGCCTATTGCTGAGTTGCAAAAACAGCCACAACAACTTAATCAGTTCATGATGCGCAGCCAAGCTGCCGTTGTCACTTGTGATTTAAGTGCGATGGCAAGTGCAAGCACTAGTGCAATTATCACTGAACTTAAGAGCCAAGGTACTAATTGCATTAATGAACTTTTTAGTGCGCCATCTTCTATTCAGAGTCAGGTTTATAGTTCAGATAACATGTATGCCGTTGCAAATCATGCTAAGTCACTCTCACAGACTTATGCTGGTGGTGGAGATGTTGATTTAGAAGCGCTGTTTTTATATTTGCGTGCGGGTTTTTATGTTGAGTTTTATAATGCTGACGTGAATTTTAGCTCTTGGGTACAACCTGCAGTAGTTGATGCTATAGATGCATTTGTAAACAATAGCCACTTTTATGATGATAATGATGGACACGGAAAAACACTTGCTGAAGTTATCATAACTATTGATAGTGCTGAGCAGCAGCATCGTTACTTAAACGTGGTAAAGCAGTGGTTAACGCGCTTCAATGAGAGTTATGCTGCAAAATGGAATATGCGTAGTGCTGTTAATGGTATTTTCACGCTACTTTATCGTGGCCAGTGGAATGATGCATTTGTAACCGCTATCGGCACTGATACTGACTTAGTTGCTAAGCTAAGCGCATTTACTCAAAAGCAGTGGATGATAGACTCAGATGCACAATACTTGATTGTTAACGCTGCCAGTGAATTAGCTCGTTTAAAACAATATTCAGGCACGTCAATACAAGCAAGTGTTGATACTGGTTTGAAAGCTATTTTTAGCACCTATAACAGTTTTGGTTATGGTGATGCAGTATGGCTTGCAGCAGCTGATTCTGTAAGTTATTACGCAGATTGTAATGACTACGGTATTTGTGGCTTTGTTGATGAACTAACTCAACAAGTGTTGTCACAAAATTATAGCTGTAGTAGTACTATAAAAATTCGCTCGCAAAATATGACGGCTATTCAACATGCAGCAGCATGTGATGCTATGGGCGCTGAAGAAGGGCTTTTTCATAATAAGCTAGCCACAAATAACACCCCTGTTGCTGATGACAACAATAACTTTTTACAAGTAAATATTTTTGACAGTAGTGACGATTATAGCAAGTACGCAGGTGCTATCTTTGGTATAAATACTAACAATGGCGGTATGTATTTAGAAGGTGACCCATCTGTAGCTGGCAACCAAGCTAATTTTATAGCTTATGAAGCAAGTTATGCCAATGCAGAGCACTATGTATGGAACTTAGAGCACGAGTATGTTCACTATTTAGATGGTCGTTTCGACTTATATGGTGACTTTAACGCACCCACAGAAGATATTGTCTGGTGGTCTGAAGGGGTTGCAGAGTATGTTGCTAATTTAAATAACAACGATGCTGCAAAAGCCACTATTAGTGATGGCTCGCGCTATACACTAGCGCAAATTTTTGACACCACCTATGATGGATTTGATCAAGATCGAATTTATCGCTGGGGTTACTTAGCTGTTCGCTTTATGTTTGAACGTCACAACAACGAACTTGATGCCATGTTGGCTCATACCCGCACTGGTAATTGGAGTGCCTATAAATCAAAAACTGTAGAGTGGGCCAATAACTATGAGAATGAATTTGTACAGTGGTGCGATGACTTAGTTGCAGGTACGAGCACTAATACCCCACCAGTAGCACAAATTAATGGCCCATATTCTGGCATGCAAAATAACAATATTAGCTTCACGAGTAATGGTAGTAATGATAGCGATGGTAGTATCGCCAGTTATCAATGGAACTTTGGCGATGGTAGCAGTTCAAATCTGGCAAATTCTACTCATAGTTACACAAGTGCAGGAGAATACACCATAACATTAACTGTGGTTGATAATGAAGGTGCAAGCCAAACTGTCACTACAGTAGCAACTATCGAAGCTGACAGTAGTGTTGATGATGGTGTGCTATTGAATAGCCAGCCAATTAACATTAGTGGCGCTCAAGATGAATTTTTATATTTCACTTTTGATGTTCCTTCAGGCGCCAGCGACCTTATGTTTAATTTAACTGGTGGTACAGGTGATGCGGATTTATATGTAAGTTTTGAAGCAGCACCGAGTGAAGCTATATATGATTGTCGCCCTTACATTGGTGGTAACGAAGAGTCGTGTGCTATAAATCCTGCACAAGTAGGCCGATACCATGTGATGGTTAGAGGTTATAATGCATTTGATAACGTTCAGTTAACAGCATCATTTACCCAAGTGACTTCTAACGTGCCAGATGTGTGTGCTAGTCAAGGTAGCCGAAGCAGTGGCCGCTTAAATGATGGCGAAGTAATTTGTCTAGGTAATAGCGATCCTATGTGGTTTAGCATTGCAGATGTTCAAGGCCAAAATGGTATTGCGATCACCACCGCTAATGGTAGTGGTGATTTAAGTCTAAGCTACGCTGCAAGTGGTTGGCCAAATGGTAACAATGAAGTGGCTGAGTCAAATAATAGCGGAAATGGAGAGTGTATTTATATTTCAGGCCAGAGTGAATACTGGGGCTACCTAAAAGTAGCTGGTAATAGCACTGGTGCAAGCTTAGTCGTCGACTTTAACAGTCAAGGGTGTCGTTAGTTAATATATAAACTTAAAGCGTGATCTCACGCACTTTATATAATGGAGTCATCAGTTTTCTGGTGGCTCTTTTTTTATAAAGAAACAAATGCAAAGGTTCATTTCTTCAAAGTCAAAACACCCCTTTAGCTTTTTTCTGGTGTTTTAAACTAACTATAAATTGAACTACTTGGATGTAAAGTTGATAAATAAACATTCAATTGTACTTACGTTGCAAAAGTGTCGCCAAAGCTGACAACTTCAATATTGATGAGTGCATTGAAAGGTAATTAAATTAGGCCAAAGGTGGCTGAATACCAAGAGAAAGAAAGCAACATCAACTCAGTTAACGCTGGACTAAACAATGGTAATCTAAAGAGGAGGCAAAAGCCACTTTCTTGCGAAAGTGGCTTTTGTCCTATTGTTAAGCTTAGGACAAAGTTAGCTCTTGAATAAGACGAATAGGCTCACCATCAACATTTAAAATGGCCTTTACAGAAATCTGTTGTGGTTTGCCAGTTTTTGTTACTTTGAAGGTGTATGTTTTTTGTTCATAAGGTGCTATATCAACACTTTTCTGTTGAGATTTTGCGGGGGTGGCTTGCTCGAATAATGTTGAGGTTAGAATAATGTCCCCAGTTGTTTCCCCAGAATAAGGACCAGATAAATTAAACGCTACTAACCAATGGTCTTCATGCTCCTTCGTTTTTACTACATTAAACTCAACGCCATTAAACGGGGTTACTCGTTTTGAGAGCGTAGTTTGGTGCGTTAACGACTTCCATTTGAGAGTTTGCGCAATAGTAATCTTATCAGCATTTATTTCTGTTAGCAGTGAGATATTATGTGTTCCTGAAGTCAAGTTGCGTTTGAGCTGATGAGTTTTGATTAGCTTATCAGCGCTATCTATGAGTGATACTTGTGCAGTAATTTCTAAAGAGGAACCAGTTGGATTGACCACTCTTAAAAAAGGCTTTTGTTGGTGATAATAAATATCAGATTTAACCCCAGAAAGAGTACTAAAACCAGTATTATTTAATGTGGTTATATATTGATTTTCCAAGAACTCTAGTTCAGAACTGGCTTCATCGTGCAGCTCTATAGAGGGTAATTTTGCCAAAATATTACTCAACTCAAGATCGCATTGTGGTATAAATCTCTCGTGTTGCTGGCAGGTTTTAAACACTCGGTTTAATAGAGCATAATTTTTAAAAAGCCAAGGGTTTGTAAGCGCATTCTCTGCTGTGACAGACACCAAGCGAGTGGGGGTAGGGTTAAATAAATACGGAGTGATTTTATGGTTGTTATTTTGACCTAATAAGCTGATCTTTTCGCTGTTAAGTGTTGAAATCATTTGCTTATTCAGGGGAATAGAAAATTGTTGGGTTACTTTTTGACTGTCACTTTGAGCGTGTAAGTTAATGCTTAATTGTGCTTGCTCGAGCGTTAGGTTTATTGCAAGTTTCTTATCTGCAATTAATGCACTTTTTATCTCAGGTGTCAGGGCTATTTGCTTTGCTTTAAAGTTATCGTAGCTTTGTGCATTTATAATTAAGTGACTGCCATCTTCAATAAGCAGCATCAGTAATTGATCATCATTCACTTGCTCTTCACCAATAAAAGTGCGGCGATATTGTAGATTTTGTTGGTCACGCTTTCCTTGTAATGCTATGCCAATTTTTCCTCGATGTAATTGAGCAGCTTCGAACTCGATTAGCGCGGCCACTTGGTTTTTATTTGCTACATCAATGAGTGAACTCGGTTTTGGCGCTGGAAAGTCCATGACTGGGTGGTTGGCAGCTGAGGGGGGATTAATATCTAATCGTGATAACGCCGTTGATTGAGTATTACGTAGCCAGTAAGCGTTACTGTCTTGCTCCCAAGGCCCTGATACAATATGGAAACTAGGTTGGATATTTTCTACAAAATCAGCAAAACCTTGTTCTATTTCCGACCAATTTTTAAAAGTACTTTTAAGCAGTGAGTTAGCTGTTGAAAGTGTGGCTTCGCTGTGTGGGTTCGCTAATTTGAGCTCTTCAATAAAGTGAGCAAAGTACTGTGCCCGTTCAGGAGAGCTTAAAAGATAATGAATAATAAAAAAATTAAGTCCACGTTTTAGTGCTGGATCGTCATTTATTTCTTCAATTGTAGGTTTATTTGCGCTGTAATATTGTTTTAAACCGGTTTCAATGTAATTCATTGGGGCGCGATCAAATACCATGACGGTGAGTTGTTTTTGCTTAGGATCATAAACATGGTGAGCAATCGAATCAGCTAAACCTTCGGTGATCCAATTAGGTGCCCACGTTGAATGGCCGTTTAATGCCATATGAAAAGCATGCATGGTTTCGTGAATAACTATATAACGCTGATGGTGCTCACGGTGGCTGGGGAAATTATATCCGGCACGGTTATAAAACATGGTTTCACCACCGGCCGTTTTATGTACCCCACGTAAAAAACCATCATCAAGCATGGCTTCTCGTACACGGGAGCGACTACTACCATAAACAACTGCAATGCGTTGGCGCTCAATATTTGGGGGAGCCATACCAAATAAAGCAACATAATGTGGATATGCCATTTCAAGTAGCTCTAAGTATAGCGTGACCTTCTCTTTGGGTAGATCACTTTTTAGCGCAAAGTGCTTACTTACCCACCAGTTGTAGCCCCGACTATTTCCTATTTTGCCATCGCTGTATGTATATGGAATTGTTTTTCCTAAAAACTCAATATCGATATTATTGAGTGTGCTGGTATAGCCCTGGACGGTAATGTTTGCTTGCATTTTACTTGGGCCGCTTTTTATGTTACCGAGATCAGGTTTATTATTCGCACTAGTATTAGGCGTGGGCTGACAGGCAGTGAGTAGTAAAGTTAATAATGTGAGAGATATAATTTTTGTCATTTTAGTTGCTTTGTTTGTATATTGTATGCAATATAAAATACTGCGTTTAATTGAAAAAGTAAACTATGAATAATAACCAACAATTACAATCAGCAGCACAGCAGGAAACTGGCAAAAATAAACAAACTTGGCGTAGCTTTGGGTTAGGTTTCTACTTGGCTAATACCATGGAAATTTTTGAGCGTTTAGCTTGGTATGGCTTTTTTGCAGTATCGTCGGTGTATATGACCACACCCATTGAGCAAGGGGGGGTCGGATTTAGTGATGCAGAGCGAGGCGCCGTACAGGGGATAATTCCGTTTTTTTTATACTTATTACCTGTGATCACTGGGGCTTTTGCCGATCGCTATGGCTATAAAAAAATGTTTACATGCTCATTTGTTGTGATGACGCCAAGCTATTACTTCTTAGGTCAAGTGACTGATTTTAATTCGTTCTTTATGATTTTAATGTTAGTCGCTTTTGGTGCATCCTGCTTTAAACCTGTGGTAGTAGGCACTATTAGTCAAAATACTAACGACAGTAACCGAGGATTAGGCTTTGGTATTTTTTACACTATGGTTAATTTGGGGGGCTTCATTGGCCCGTTAGTGGCTGGGTATTTAAGGACTATTAGTTGGGATGCGGTATTTATTATGTCGGCATCTTGGATTGTTATTAATTTTATTCCATTGCTTTTTTACCGTGAGTCAAGCAGTAAACTACGTAGCAGCATAGGTGCGGCAGCGGTTTTACAGCAAGCTCAACATGTTTTGGGTAACAGCCGTTTCGCATTATTACTGTTTACCAGTGTAATTATTTTAATGACGGGGGGAGTTAGCTGGTTAACATACACTCAAGCTTTTTCACTAATTACGATTTGGTTAGCTGCGAACTGGTTATGGGATAAGTGCGTAAGCGTGCAAAAAGCGTCTAAATGGTATCTACAACCGGTGAGGGTTAGCAATCGTAGTTTTGCACTATATTTAGCAATATTAACGGGGTTTTGGACGGTATATAACCAACTTTTTTATACTCTACCTCTGTTTATACGTGACTATATAGATACTCAAGATTTAGTTGCATTCTTGAGTTACTTTGGTCAATCAGCAGTGGATTTTTTTGCTTATGTTGATATTCAAGCTTTAAGTAACAAACTGCAAACACTGGCTGCTACTCAAAGTCTAACACCAGTCAAAGAGATAAATTTAGAGGCAGTGCGTCTAGAGTTAGTCCACCTAAAAGTCAATGTTCCTGTTGCTGAAATAGCGTTATTTTTTAAACAAGCCAGTGCTTCTAGCTTTTCGGCTGAGCAAAGTATGCAAGTGGCGCAGCAGTGGCTTAAATACCGACAGGTAAACCCTGAATACCTGATTAATTTAGATTTTGCAGCTATTGTTCTGTTACAAATAATAGTAAGTGTTAAATGTCAGCATTTTAAAGTTATATCTGTCCTAATAAGCGGTTTAATTGTCACAGCAGGTGCTTTTTTAGTGTTGTTATTAATGAGTGCGGGGGTATTACTAAGCCAGTTGGGAGGTTTAGTAGTGGTAACGGTTATATTATTAATTGCTTTTGGTGAAATGCTCACCTCACCAAAAAGCCAAGAGTATGTTGCCAGCATAGCTCCAAAAGGCAGTGCTGCGATGTTTATGGGTTATTACTTTGTGTCTATGGCATTAGGCTTTTTATTTGCTGGATTTTTGTCTGGGTGGAGCTACGGCTACCTGGTCAAAGAGATAAAGTCACCTGAAATCATGTGGTTATTATTTGCAGGCATTGCACTAGCTACTGGGTTTGGTTTTTATTTATTAGCGCGATACAAAAAGGACTAAATAAATGATTTTTAAAAATCTGTTTATTTTAATCACCGTGCTTTTAATCAGTCATTGTAAGGCTGCTGCTAGTGAGGTGGTTAATTATAAGAACTTAATATATAGAACCGGCAGCCCATATTATATGCAGGAATTTGAGCAAGGCGATCATCAACGTTTTAGCCCTCTTTTTGATTTAGGCGCATGGCATGGACATTTGCTACCAACAGATGAAAACGCCGGCGCGTTCACCGGGCCTGCTATTGTTACTGAGGAGTATTTAAATTTTATAGCACCTTATTTAGAAAAGCTGACTGTTTATAAAGGCCAGAAAATTGACGAGGCCAATAAAGTGAAGCTAGCAATGCGGGCTTACAGCGAACCCGGCGCGTTAGTGCAAGAGCTAAGCGGTGATGGGGTAAACATAACGCTTACTTTGCGCTTTGTGACAAATCGCACTTCATTAGTTAAAACACAGATTAAAACTACTGAGCCTATTACATTACATTTCACAGGAAAACTTATAAACCATTTACGTGCTAACAATGGCACCGAAAAAGCGGGGCGTTCGCCATTTGTGGTTTATCCGAAATTAAACCCCCGATGGCAAGTCACCAGCAATAGTATTGCGATTAGTTTTGGCAAAGTAAGGGCGCATGGACACCTGCTCACCTCGGGGAGTTCACAGTTATTGCTTAAAAAAACGTTAGCGGTTAAAACACGTCATGACGACCTAAGTTACTCAAGCAAAACGCACATAAAAAACAATCGCACATTCTACACAAGCTATTCATATTTATTAAATAATCAAGACGTGGTACGTGAAAGAGAGATTGTTGATGAAATTTTAAAGCAACCCGAACACTATTTATCACGTAGTAAATTACGTTGGCAAGAGTATATAAATAAAGCGACACAGCCAATTAGTAACAAGCAGCCAGCCTTACAAAAACTTGCGGTAAAAAGTGTTGAAACGTTAATTGGAAATTGGCGCAGTAAAGCTGGTGCAGTAGGTTTTGATACCGTTAGTCCTGCCGTGACCGGTCGCTGGTTTTCAGGTAATCAAACTTGGCCTTGGGATAGCTACAAGCAGGCATATGCACTGGTAACATTTAATCCAGAGCTTGCTAAACAAAATTTGAATGCTGTGTTTGAGCATCAAATAACGCCAGACGATGCTGTCAGGCCATGGGATGCTGGATTTATACCTGACTTAGTGGCCTATAATTTTAGTGCAAAACGCGGTGGGGACGGCACAAATTGGAATGAGCGTAATACTAAGCCAAGCTTGGCAGCTTGGGCTGTGTGGCAGGTGTTTGAAAATACAGGCGATACTCAGTGGCTCGCGCACATATACCCTAAACTAGTTGCTTATCGTGAATGGTGGCTACGCAATCGTGATCATAATAAAAACGGTGTGCCAGAGTATGGTGCCACTGTTGATAAAGCTCATAATACTCGTGACGAAAAGTTATTATTTAAAGTAAAAACCTCGGCAGGTTGGCGAACAAGAAGTGGCTTAAAAAGCTATAGGACTTACCTAAGCGATGAAGCAACCTTAGAAATTAAAGTTCCGGCACAAACAGCCGCATCTTGGGAATCTGGTCGTGATGATGCTGCTGTGTTTGGTTTTATAAATAATCAACAGTTAAATCGTTATATAAAAAACGGCGGGATTCGTGGTGACTGGCACGTTGGTTTTGCAGAAAATCGTAATGATACAGGTACATTAGTTGGGTATTCATTATTGCAAGAATCTGTGGATCAAGCCTCATATATGGCTGCTGATAACCGTTATTTAAGTAAAATAGCGAAGCAGCTTAAGTTACCGCACCAAGCAAGTTACTTTTTAAGGCAAGCAGCTCAGTTAAGGGATTATATCAATCGGTGCATGTTTGATAAAAATACAGGCTTCTACTACGACATTGAAATAGCAGATACGCCCTTAGCGAATGGTTGCGCTGGGAGGACTTTAGTAAAAAGAGGCAAAGGTCCTGAAGGGTGGTCACCGTTGTTTAATCAAGTAGCGAGTATGGAACAGGCCAGTGATGTGGTAAAAACAATGCTTGATAACAATGAGTTTAATACTTACGTTCCGCTTGGCAGTGCTGCGCTGACTAATCCGGCTTTCGGTGCGGATATTTATTGGCGTGGACGAGTATGGCTTGATCAAGCTTACTTTGGGTTAGTAGGTATGAGTCATTACGGTTATTGCAAACAAGCTCAGCAATTAAGTGAAAAGCTATTAAATCGTGCCAATGGTTTGCTTTCTAATGCACCAATACGTGAGAATTATAATCCGCTTAATGGTGAGCAACAAGGAGCGCAGCACACTTATTACTAATTGCTCAAAAGCAAGGTAAATGGTGCCAATAATTGGCACTGTTTAATTCAGTTCACCAGACTAATCACACTATGGCATAAATTAATCACCACTGCTTAAGCTTCACAAATTACAAGAGAATTAACACAAATAGAATATTGTATACAATATTCTATTTGTGTTAATATTTATAGGAGTTACCTTTAAGCACAGGAAATATGATGAAAACAACGAACACAGATTGGCGCTTTTCAGTTATGCCGGCCGTATTCACATGGCTAAAAGAGTCTGAATCTGGATCATTTGAAATAGACTTTGATACAACAAAGAAATACGCTGCAGAAATTTTAAAAGTACAAGGGAAAGGCGGTAGTAGAATGGGGGGGCTTGTTGGCTCAGGCACATTAGGTGAAAATAGTTATCTAAGTGTTGATCAGCGTCTTTCTTTACTTGAAGCTCTTTCTGATGTTGCAAAAGAATACGGTGTGCCACTGATCAGTGGTGCTGCGGCAGAAACGAAAGAAGAAATAGCTGAAATTGTAAAGCAACTTGCATCTGTTGGCGTAGATACTGTCATGGTTATGCCACCAAAAACCAAAGAAGCACCTAGTGATGAAGATATGTATGCATATTATGCGCTTTGTGCAACAGCCGCTAAAGAGGCTGGCATTACAATTATGCCTTATAACAACCCAGATGCAGCTGGCTACCATGCGCTCTCAACCGAGCTTCTTAAAAAACTTGCTTCACTCCCTGAAGTAACTGCGTTAAAAATATCGACGTCAGACGTTTCAATCATTGAGACGATAATGTTAGAAAACAAAGATGCAAAAATTTTGGCAGGTGTAGACACTGTCACTGTGCATGCCGGACTAGCAGGAGCATGTGGCGGGATCACAGGTGTAGGTTGTATCTTTCCAAAAGCGAGTGTGACGATGCAGGAGTATGTAAATAAAGGGGAATGGGCTGAGGCTAACAAAATTTCTCAGGCTATGAATTCCATCTCTTACTTGGATGCTCAACCGCTACTTATGGAGTACCTTAAGTGCGCATTTGGAATTCATCATGACGATAAGGATGGTGGACTTCGTACTTTCGGTAATAAATTAACTCAACAGCAAATTGATGACGTTCGTGCAAGATATCTTTTAGCACGAGAGAGGCTTAAAGCTTTGGACTTGTTAGGCTAATTCGTTGTCTAGTTCTTTCAAGTACTAATTAGCTGCACGGTAAGTATTCGCCGTGCAGCAATGAGTATATTTATCTTATAACCCAAATGGGTTTTCGAGGCTATGAGCGGGTTCAGTGAACCACTTTGGACCATTTTCAGTAATATAAAAGTGATCCTCTAAACGCACACCAAATTCACCAGGTACAACTAGCATTGGCTCATTACTAAAGCACATACCTGCGGCTAGAGGTGTTTTATCGCCGCCGACTAGGTAAGGCCATTCATGGATGTCTAAGCCTATACCATGACCGGTACGGTGTGGGCAGCCAGGTGTTTGATACTCAGGGCCAAGGCCTTGCTCTGCTAAGTAAGAGCGGGCAGCGTTGTCGACACTCTCACAACTTTGACCTGTTTGAGCTGCATCAAAAGCGGCCATTTGTGCGGCTTTTTCATAATTCCAAAATTGGCGTTGGCGGTCTGTAGCTTCACCAAATACGTAAGTGCGAGTTATATCTGATAAGTAGTCGTGTACTTTACAGCCAGTATCAATTAAAACCATATCTCCTTTTTTAAGAGTTTGTGGCTCTTTGACACCATGAGGAAATGATGTCGCGAGGCCAAACAAAACGATGCAAAAGTAGTTACCAGGCGCGCCAACTTTTTTGTGCGCCTGTTTAATAAATTCTTCTACCTCAGTTGTGCTTATACCCTCATATAGCATGCTGGCTGTGGCCTGATGAACTTTTAAGGTCATATCCATCGCACGCTGTATTAGCATTAGTTCATTGGCTGACTTATGCATGCGGCAATGAGCTGTAACAGGCTGTGCATTAACGAGGTTTAAGCCTGTTTGCGCTTTATTTATGCCATCGAAAATGAAAAACTGCGCGCTTTCGTCAATCCCTACAGTGCCGCTCTCAGCAATGCCCATTTCGGTGAGCACTTTGACAAATAATGCATAAGGACTTTCGTGTTCAAGCCAGCCGCGAATTGGGCCTTCTATAACTTTAAAGCCATTGAGAGAGCCAATTTCAAAATCAGGGGCTATATATTGTACTTCGCCCTTCGCGGGTAAAATAGCCCCGACCATGCGCTCACTTGCGTACCAGCGCATACCCGTAAAGTAAGTAAGGTTAGTCCCTGCATTTAAGTAAATGGCATCAACATTATTGGCTTGCATATACTCTTGAGCACGGGCAATACGGGCTAGATGCTCATCAGCTTGAATGGGAATTAAATCGCGAGTCATATTGGAAAGACTAGCAAGTGCTTGTTCTTTCGTTTGAGTACTAATACCTTTGGTCATCATTAGGTTCTCCTATGTATTTGTTTAATTATAATTTTTAAAGAATTAGCGCATAAACCGGTTTATAGAATATGGCTCTAAATTTATGGAGGGGGCTTTATTGAGACACAAATCTGTAATTAACTCGGCAGTTATGGCTCCTTGTGTCAACCCTAAATGCTGATGACCAAAGGCAAAGTACAGGTTATTGTGATTGGGGGCTTGGCCTATTATAGGTAATGAGTCAGGCAATGATGGCCTACAGCCCATCCATGTAGTCGTGGCACTAAGAGGCTGGCTAGCTAATAACGCTTGTGCATGGGGCAGTAAAGCTAATGCACGTTTATTGTTAGCCTTTCTATTTATACCCGCAAACTCCACTGTGCCTGCCACTCTTAACCCTTGACTCATCGGGGTCATGATAAGACTCCGTTCAGCAGAAGCTACGGGCCGTGTTAGGCCATGGTTAATATTAACCATACAGTGGTAACCACGCTCGGTATCTAAAGGTGCTGTGTATCCAAGCGGCTCGGTGAGAGAGGCACTCCAAGCACCCGCTGCGATCACGACTTTATCGAAATTGAGACTATCTTGTTCATCACTCACCATAAAACCTTCACTTTTAGGCGTGATAGCAACTACTTTCTGTTGACGAAATTGCCCTTTTAATAAACTGAACTTTTGCGCTAATTGGATACAAAATAAATGTGGTTCAATACTATGAGCAACGTCTTCAAATAATAAAGCGTGATTTATTTTGTCGGATAAACTGGGCTCTAGAGCATGTACTTGCTTTGTATCAAGTAGCTTTACTTTAATTCCTTGCGCTTGATACATAGCCAAGGTGCGCTGCACATTAACCAATGAGGTTTTTTCAAAGGTAAGTAAACTACCTTGTTTAGTAAGCAGGTGGCCCAGTTGATAGTTTGCTAATAATCTTTCATAAGCATGAATTGCATGTTCATTTAAGGCTTTGAGAGCGTGTGTATGTGCGATAAATCTGGCAGTAGGCATATTTTTAATAAACTGCCAAAACCAAGGGAGAGCTTTTATTGCATAGCGCCAATCAATGCGCAATGGTCCTAATGGGTTAAAAAGCATAGCAGGTAATTTTTTTAATAATGCTACCTGCGCTAGAGGAAATACCTGTTCGGTGGCAAAGTGCCCAGCATTACCTTTTGAACAGCCTTGCGCTAGGCCATTTTCATCGTATAGCGTCACTGCAAAGCCAGCTTGTTGTAACTGTAAAGCTGTGCAAATACCAATTACACCGGCACCGATCACGGCGACTCTTTGAGTTCTTGTATTGGTCAAAATTACCTTCCCCTGATGATAAAAGTAAAACGCTATACGTTTTTTAAAAAATAAATCGATATTGTATTTACTGACAAGTAGTAAGAAAAAACTCTACAAGCTCTTTCTAACTCATTTTTAGTTATAACTTTCAATTGGTTATGTGTAATTAGTTATTTGTAATCTTTTAAGGGTGTGTACCTATAAATTTAATATCAAAATAGGATATTGATTATTGTATACAATATACTTATCATATCAAGCATAAATTCAGTTCGGAATAGGCAAATGAAAACCAATTGGCATGGTATAAACCCAGCAATGGCCGCTCAGTTTAATAGTGATGAGTTAGTTAGCTCTACATGGCAACTAGTTGGCAGCGCTATAGTAAAAGCTATAGCAGATTTTAAACTACTGGTTGTAAATGAAAAAACTTCTTCATCAACGCTTAACGATACTGCGAAAGCGTATTGTGTTGATGTAAATAAACCTAAATTGGATTAAGTGATGCGCAAAGGAACATTTTTTTGTATAGATGGCCATACTTGCGGTAACCCTGTGCGGCTTATAACAAGTGGCCACCCTCTGTTACAGGGAAATACCATGAGCGAAAAGCGCCAGGACTTTTTAGCTAACCATGACTGGATCCGTCAAGCGCTCATGTTTGAGCCCAGAGGTCACGATATGATGTCGGGCGGTTTTTTATACCCACCTACTAGCGAAGATGGTGATGCAGCCATTTTATTTGTAGAAACTTCCGGCTGCTTACCTATGTGTGGTCATGGGACAATGGGTATTGTTACCTTCGCCTTAGAGCATGGTTTGCTACATGCTAAAACCCCCGGTACTTTAAAACTGGATACGCCAGCAGGACGAGTTCAGGTCAATTATGAAATGACTGGTGGTAAAGTGCAGTGGGTTAAAATTTACAATGTGCCTGCTTATTTAGCGCATCAGTCTATATGTATCAATATTCCAGAGTTGGGCGAATTAAAGGTTGATATCGCCTTTGGTGGTAACTTTTATATTATTGTTGAACCACAGGGCAACTTTAAAGGTATTGAACATTTTAGTGCAGGGCAATTACTCAAATACAGCCCATTAGTGCGTGATGCTATTAATACCAAAATACAATGTATCCATCCGCTCGACTCTACCGTTCAAGGTGCTAGCCATGTGTTATGGACTGGCTCACCCAAAAATTCCAACTCAGATGCGGCTAATGCGGTTTTTTATGGAGATAAAGCCATTGACCGCTCACCATGCGGAACAGGCACTAGCGCCCGCATGGCTCAGTTGTTTAGTAAAGGCTTATTGCAGCAAGGCGATGCATTTATTCATGAAAGTTATATTGGCAGCCAGTTTATTGGCTGTATAGAGCAGGTGTCTGAAGTGGCAGGTCAAACTGCTATTTTACCTAGCATTCGCGGCTGGTCTCGGGTAACCGGAACGAGCACCATAACAGTAGATGACGACGACCCATATGCCTATGGGTTTCAAGTAATTTAACGAGGAGAAAAGCATGACATTAACAGGACAAAGCCTAATTGCCGGACAATGGCAAGGTCGCGCTGAGCAAGGTGAATTTCAAGCCTTTTCACCGGCTAAAAATCAACCATTATCGACACGCTACTTTAATGTAACGAGTACTCAGTTAAATACGGCAGTTGATGCTGCTGATAATGCTTTTATCGAGTACAGAAAAACGAGTTTTAGTCAGCGTGCAGATTTTTTAGAGTGTATTGCAGAGCAAATTTTAGCACTTGGCGATGATTTACTAACGCAAACCGCGCAAGAAACCAATTTACCTATGGCACGCTTACAAGGTGAGCGAATGCGTACGGTTAATCAGTTAAAAGCATTTGCCAGTGCACTGCGTGAAAACCCAGATTCACCACTAGGTTTAAAGCTGCTTGATGAAGCTGATAGTAATCGCTCGCCACTACCTAAACCTCGTACAGAGCTTAATTACTTACCGCTTGGGCCTGTAGCTGTATTTGGTGCGTCTAATTTTCCGTATGCATTTTCAACACTCGGAGGGGATACCGCCGCCGCACTTGCAGCAGGCTGCCCAGTGGTTGTTAAAAATCATACTGCGCATCCAGGCACAGGGGAGCTAATGGCTCGTGCAGCGCTTGCTGCGATTAAAGAATGTGATATGCCGCTAGGTGTATTTTCAGTGCTGCAAAGTGATGTTTACGATATTTCGCATCAATTAGTCGCAGCTCCGGCCATTAAAGCAGTCGGTTTTACTGGGTCGTTTAATGTGGCTAACTTACTGCAAGCTACTATAGCGAAACGCCAAGAACCAATTCCATTTTATGGTGAGCTAGGTAGCATAAACCCACAAATAGTTTTACCCAATAAAGCGCAAAATGAAGGTAAAGCTATGGGTGAAGCTCTTTGCCAATCAATGCTAATGGGTAATGGCCAATTTTGTACCAGTCCTGGCTTATGGCTGGTACCAACGGGCTGTGATGAATTAGAAGCCGAGGTAGCCAACTGCATTAGTGCAGCCGCCTCAGATACTTTATTAACCCCAGGTATTGTGAAGACCTTTAAAAAGCAAGTTAGCCAGCGCAGTGAGCTCGAAAACGTAGAGCTTATTGCTAAAGGGGAACTCACAGAAGACTTTCATGGTAATGCCCACGTATTTGCATGTAATGTTGATACTTATTTAGCAACTCCAATGTTACGTGAAGAAGTATTTGGCCCAGCCGCTTTATTGGTTCGTTATGAAAGCATGGAGCAGTTAAGCTTACTAGTAGCAGCGCTTGAAGGGCAGCTTACGGCAAGTGTGCATGACAGCGCTGATGATTTAGCTAAAGCTGAACACGTTATAGAAGAGCTGAAATACAAAGTAGGGCGTTTAATACACAATCAAATGCCAACCGGCGTAGAAGTATGTGGCTCAATGAACCATGGTGGACCTTTTCCAAGCTCCACAGATGTTCGCAGCACTTCTGTTGGGTTAAATGCAATGTTGAGATTTTTGCGACCAATTTGCTATCAGTCTTAGTTAATTGTAGCGGGAGTGGAAATTGCATTTCCCGCTATCTCTTTATTATGAAGGATTCTAACTTGGCATGCGTGTTTTCATAGGTATAATGCATATTAAATGCAATTTATAGAAATTACTATGGCCATAGAACATAAAACTCGAACTCAGCTTGTTGCAGAAGCTATCCGCGAAAAAATTCTTTCAGGTGAAATCAAAGCGGGTGATCCGCTACGTCAAGCAGCATTAGCCACTGAGCTAAACGTAAGTCGGATTCCAGTACGTGAAGCTTTGCTTCAACTCGAAGCTGAAGGGTTAGTCAACTTTGAAGCTCATAAAGGTGCGACTGCTACACAGCTTTCGGCATCTCAAATTGATGAGATTTTTGATTTAAGAGCATTGCTCGAAGCGGAACTACTAAAACATTCGATAAATAATTTAACTGATCAGGATTTAATTGATGCAGAATTAATTTTAGCTGAGCTTGAAAGCGCTATGGACGCTGGCGATACTCATTTAGCTACTGGAGATTTAAACAGTCAGTTTCATGCTAAATTATACAGCCGCGCCGCGCGCCCACAAACCCGTGAGCTGGTTGATATGTATAGTAAAAACTCTGAGCGCTATGTACGTATGCATATTTTATTGGCAGGCGGTTTAACAAAAGCTCCTGAAGAGCACCGTACTTTACTCGAGTTATGCAGAAAAAAAGACTGTCAAAATGCCTGTGAATTTCTAAAAAATCATATTGTTAAAGCTAAAAACGATATAAAAAAATTACTTATAAAATTAGAAGGTGAAAAAAGTAATTAAAAATATATCTGGCAATTAGTACAGGCTACTAAACTCTAATTTATAACTTTAGGCATCGCTTTAGCTTTCCAGCAGCAATAAGACAGTAGCGATGTCTTCCTCCTTTTTATTATTCCAATTAACACCATAAATAGCTCCTTTCTGTTGGGTCGAAAGTTCATAAATTTTTTTACTATTAAGATCAGTTGGTTATTTTTGAATGCGAATTTTATGTATATTTAATATTGTATACAATATGTAATAAGTGTATATTTTTTGTCGTCTAAGTTAAATAGGCAATAAAACCAACAGGAACAAGGGAACATTCACATGTTTACAAATAATAAAAAGCAAACTCGGGGAATAGGCATTAAATCGCTGTTAGCAACGGCGGTAACAGCTGCATTAATAATGACTCCTACAGCAAAAGCAGTTGATGGTAGTAGCATTGTTAAAGGTCATGTAGTGGCACAAGCTGGCAACGATTTAACCGGGGCTACAATAACTTTAAAACATAAAAGTAAAGGCTTAGTGTATACCATTACTAGTAATAATGATGGTGACTATTTACTGCGCAATGTGCCAGTTGGTACATATGATGTCACTATAAGTAAAGAAGGGTTTGAGCCGTTAGTTGAAGAAAATGTTGCAGTGACGATTGGTCAATCAATTATTCTCGATGCACAATTATATAAAGCCGGTAGTGATATTGAGCGAATTGCTGTTACTGGATCCGCTATTCGCCGTGTAGATATGGCTTCGTCTACTTCAGGTCTAACATTCAGTGATGCTGAATTAAAAGCTATGCCAGTAAACACTGGTTTTGAAAGTATTGCGTTATTAGCTCCAGGTACAGCTGCACCGGGTGGCGCAAGTTTTAATGGTGCTTCAAGCTTTGGTGGTTCATCAGCAGCTGAAAATGGTTATTACTTTAATGGCTTAAACGTAACCAGTATTCGTACAGGTCTGGGCTCAATTCGCTTGCCATGGGAAGCTATTTCACAAACGCAAGTGAAAACAGGGGGGGTTAGTCCTGAATTTGGTGGAGCACTTGGCGGTATTGTTAATGCGGTGTCTAAATCGGGCGATAATGATTTTAACTTCGGGGCAGAAGTACGTTGGGATCCTGATAGTTTACGTAGCCAGCACGATTCTATTTATCAAGAAAATGGCACAATTAGCACCAATACACAGCAAAGTAGTTACGACTTTAAAGAACTGCAGTTATGGGCTAGTGGTGCAATCATCGAAGATACCCTGTTTTTTTATGGCTTATTCGCACCTCGCCGTGAAGAGTCTACAGGCGCAGGGCAAACAACTTTTTCTGACTTTGAGCGTGATGAAGACCGCTGGTTCACAAAAGTAGATTGGTTTATAAACGAAGATCACTCTGTGGGTTTTTCAGCGATGAACAATAAGCGCACCTGGACTGATAAAACCTTTGCTTACAGCTGGCAAGAGAATGTGATTGGAGAGCAACAAGGTGTGGATGCGCCTGGGGAAGATGGCGGTAAAGTATATAGCTTAAATTATAATGGCTACCTAACTGATGCTTTTTCAGTTTCAGCTGTCGTTGGCCGAGTGACAGAAAACGTTGAAAATGTGGTCGCATCACCAAACCCAGGTGTTTGGGATGAGCGTGATGGCTTTGTCACTTTGAGTCAACATACAAATTCATCGGTGACAGAACAAGAATTCACGCGCGACCAAGCAAGAATTGATTTCAACTGGGATTTAGATATGCACTCAATCCAGTTTGGTATTGATTATACTAATGTAAAAGTGGACTACTTTGAAGGCCAAAACGGCATTGGTGATGCAGAGGGCTGGTGGACGGTCAAGACTGCCGGTGAAAATGATGTATCAGGTGCACCTTTGGGAAGTGATTTTATAGAAAGACGAGTTCGAAGTCGCGAAGTCGATTCAGATACAGCTTCACTCGCTTTTTACATCAATGACTCATGGCAAGCAACCGATAGTTTAGTGCTTAACATGGGGCTACGTTATAGCCAGTTTGAAAACACAGTATCAGATGGGCGTGCCTTTGTTGATATCGATAATCAAATAGCACCGCGTTTACAAGCAATTTATGATGTGTCAGGTGACGGCAGCGCTAAAATTTTTGCTACGTATGGACGCTATTTTCAACCAGTATCTGCGAACATGAATATCACCCAAGGATCAGCTTCAATTGAATGGTTTGAGTATTTTGAGTTAGATGAATTAGACGCAAACGGTGCACCAAGTTTGATGGCTGATGGCTCACCAAGTAGAGGAGATATGCTACGAGATAGGCGTTGGCGTCAGCGTGGTATTACTGAACCAGGGTTGATTGCTTCATCTTCATTAAAACCAATGTACAGTGATGAATTTACTATCGGTTATCAGCAAGAAGTGTTCGATACTATGTCAGCGGGTGTACGCGCGATTTATCGTGATCTTGGACGCAGTGTTGAAGACACTGATGTCGGCCCGGTATTAGCTAAAAAACTGGCTGAAATGGGCATTACCGATAACGTGGGTCAAGGCTCTTATTATGTACTGAATAACCCAGGTGAAGCTATTCAAATGTCATATGATTTTGACGGTGATGGCCAGGTTGATGAGGTTAATTTAAGTGCTGATGAACTTGCTTTACCAGAGGCGCAGCGAAAGTATTTAGCGCTTGAGCTTACCTTGGATGGTAATGTGACGGATGATTTACGCATTAACACCTCATATACCTGGTCACATAGTTATGGTAATACCGAAGGGCTAGTGAAAACGGATAATGATCAAGCTGACCCAGGCTGGACAACCTCTTATGACTACGGTGACTTGATGGATCACGGCTATGGTAATTTACCTAACGACCACCGCCATGCTCTTAAATTTAGCGGCGCCTACAATATTACTGAAGCATTGACTGTTGGCCTTGTTGCCCGCACTACGTCAGGCCGTCCCAAAAGTTATTTCTCAGTTCATCCAGCGGGCGTAGATAGCTGTGCAGAGGGAAATCCTTGGGATGCGTGTATTAGCCAATATTATGATCAAGCATCACATTACGATGAAAATGGTAATCCAGCTCCTCGTGGTAGCAAAGGAAACCTACCTTGGTTAACGAATGTCGATATGTCATTGACCTACTACACGGACTTTTTTGGTACCGATATGACTTTAAAAGGCACCGTCTATAACTTATTCGATGGTGATAGTGCAATGTCAATCGATGAAGAACGTGCACAGTACGGTGATAATGGTTTAGAACTGAACCCAGACTATGGGCTAGTGACGGGGCGTCAAGGCGCGCGTTATGTGTCTTTAGTGGCGCGTATAGAGTTTTAACTCCCTGGTAAAACAGCTGTTTGAAAACAGCGGACTAAGCTATTTATCTTAGGGTAATTTAGTGTGTTGTTTTGATGTTTAAGCACATGCTCATTTGAGCCATACAGCCTTAATGCTAAGCAGGAAACTGCTTGGCATTTTTCGTATAAATTTTAAGGTTAACTATGACGAACAGTTTATATTTTCATTGGCAACAGCCTACAGGTGATTGGCTGCAAGTGCACACTCTTGATATGCACACGGGCGGTGAACCTTTACGCATAATCATTGATGGATTTGCTGAACTACAAGGGCAAACCATGATTGAAAAGCGCGCTGATTGCCTAACAAGATTTGATCACCTACGTAAAGCACTGATGTTTGAACCCCGAGGTCATGCTGATATGTATGGCGCGGTGATCACAAAACCTGAACGTAAAGATAGCCATTTTGGCGTACTGTTTTTACATAATGAAGGCTATAGCACAATGTGTGGTCACGCTATTATTGCGCTTGCCACAGCAGCCAAAGATAGCAGTATTAGCAACTTTATTGAGGGCATTAATGAGTTACGTATAGATACACCAGCAGGGCTTATCAAGGCATATATTACTCTTCGAGATAACCAACTAATAAGTGTTTGTTTTGATAATGTTGCTAGTTATGCAGAAAAGCTTGATATGCCAATTGAAATTCCTCTGTTTGGTGCCGTCAATTGTGATATTGCTTATGGCGGTGCTTATTATGCTTTTGTAGATGCTGATACTTTGGATGTGAGTTTAGCGCCCAACAATCATGAACAAATTATTAGCTTAGGAAAAATTATTAAGCAGCATGTTAATAGCCACTACCAACCAAAACACCCGACAGATGATGCGTTGAGCTTTTTATATGGGGTGATTTTCTATTCAAATTCACAAAAAAGTCATTCTGCATTTAGCCGCCATGTCTGCATTTTTGCTGACGGCGAATTAGATCGCAGCCCAACTGGTACCGGTGTGAGTGCCAGAGCTGCATTAGAGTTTGCAAAAGGCAGGCTTAAATTAGGACAGCAAATAAGAATAGAGAGTATTTTAGGCTCTGTATTTTCAGTTGAGCTAAAATCGCAACGCATGTTCGCTGATACCCATGCAGTAATACCTAGAGTGAGTGGTGAAGCATTTGTTACTGGTAAACATACTTTTTTAATTGATCCAAATGATCCCCTAAAGCAAGGATTTATATTTCGATGAAAAATCAATTTATCTCTCGCCAACAATTACTAAAGCAGGCATTAAAAAAAAATGGGTTAACAGCGCTACTCGTATTAGGCCATGAAAATATTCGTTACTTAAGTGGCTTTAGCGGTAATGCTGCTTACGCGTTAATAACTGCGGAGGAAAGTGTACTGATAACCGATTATCGCTATTTTGGCCGAGCTCAAGCAGAGTCTATTGGCTTTGAGGTTGTCAGCCGTGATCGTGATAGTGAAACATTAGGTCAGTGCATAAATCGTTTTTTAACGACTAATAGTCAATTAGGTTTTGATGCCGCTTTTATTGATGTTGCGCTTTGGCAGCAAGTGGCAAGTGAGTTAACTAGTCATACAGTTACACAAGTTACCGGTATGGTTGAACGTTTACGCATGGTTAAAAATGATTGGGAAGTCGAGCAAATAAAAGCGGCTGCGGCCATTGCTGACGAAGCGCTTAGACAAACATTACCCTATTTTAAAGAAGGTGTAACAGAGCGAGACCTAGCGCTGGAGCTTGAATTCAGAATGCAAAAACTAGGCTCTGAAGGAATGTCGTTTGCCACTATTTTAATGTTTGGAGAGCGTTGTGCACTGCCTCATGGCAGCCCGAGTGAACGTACTCTATCTAAAGGTGATTTTATTACTCTTGACTTTGGCGCAGTGGTGAATGGTTACCGCTCTGATATGACTCGCAGTTATGTACTTGGTAAAGCTTCAAAGAAACAATCAGCAATCTATCAAAGCGTAAGCAATGCTCAGCAAGCAGCGATCAACCTACTCAAAGCAGGTGTTGACTGTCTAGACTTACAAAATATCTCACAGCAAGTACTCGATGACTCTGGTTTTGGTAAATGGGCAGGGCAAGGGTTGGGCCATGGAGTTGGCTTGTTTTTACATGAGTTGCCCTTTATTAATAAAAATTGCCGTCATGTATTAGAGGCAGGTAATGTGATCACGATTGAACCTGGTATTTACATTCCGAATTTTGGTGGTGTGCGAATAGAAGACGATATTTTAATAACTCAAAATGGTTATGAAGTATTAACCCACGCCCCTAAGCCGTTCGAATTGGAGGGTTAGGATGAAAGTAATAGATCAAACGCAAATTGATGACTCCCTAGATTTTGACTCGCTTCGTATTGCTCTACAGAAAGGGTTTGCTCAACAGTTTTCTATGCCTAGGCGTAACGTGTATGAGTTAGATCAAACAGACACAAACCATGATGCATTTGCCGTATTACCAGCATGGAATAAGCAGGTAATTGGGGTTAAGGCATTTACCTATTTTCCAAGTAATACTGACAGTGAGTATGCGTCACTTTATTCAAAAATAATGCTGTTCTCGCGCGCTCATGGTGAACCGCTTGCACTTGTTGATGGTACACGTGTCACGTTCTGGCGAACGGGTGTTGTATCTGCTTTGGCAAGTTACTATTTATCGCGAAAAGATAGCCAGCATTTAGTCTTTTTTGGTAGCGGTAATTTAGCTGAGTATATGATTCGAGCACACTTGAGTGTGCGCAACTTTAAACGGGTAACGTTAATAGGACGTAATCAAGATAAAGTTGCTGCTTTACACAATAGCTTACAGCGCGCATTTACTGATATTGAGTTTGTACTCGGACAAAGCTGTGAAAAAGTTATTAATAGTGCCGATGTAATCAGCTGCGCAACGGGCTCACCAATACCATTATTTAGTGGCTATTGGTTAAAGCCTGGTACGCATGTTGATCTGATTGGTAATCATCGGTGTGACTCGCGCGAATGCGACACTGTTACTATAACGCAAAGCAAGGTATATGTTGATAGCAGGGTGAATGTTCTTGCTGAGGCTGGTGAGCTGTTAATTCCTATCTCTGAAGGAGCTTTTGATGCAGCTAATATATCCGGCGAGCTTGCGGAGCTAGCTAAAAAAAATAACTATGAGAGAGAATGTGAATCCGATATAACAGTATTTAAGTCTGTTGGCACAGCGTTAAGCGATCTTATAACTGCACATTATATTTATAAGTCATTAAAAAATGAGTAGCTTATTACTTTTATTATTAGGGCTTTGTTTCGTTATGTTGAGCTTACTAACATTTATAAGATGGCTCAGGATTCGTTATGAGAAGCAACATTGGCGAGTTTGTAAAATTGTAAACATTAACAATGTAATTGATAATAACGTGCGCAATTTAGAGCTTTTGCACTACAAGAGGATGTTAGTCAGCTATAAATTCAAAGGTAATTTTTATAGTGTTTTTGTTGCTTTTGATCAGCAGCTTATAGCCCAGTTTAAAAATGGGATTGATTGTACAATTTTAATTGACTCTAACAATCCTAATGTCACTTATCTTAATAGTAATTACTGGGTGAAATACTGTGGAGTTTGGTTTTTTTCGGGCATTATTTTTATAGCTTTAAGTTTCTTAATCCTCATCTGAATTGGGTATAATAAGAGAGCTGGTTAAGGTGTTTGCTTAAAGTGCGTAGTTTAGCTTTTTAAAAAAATGTATCTTATTTTGTAAAAGTTAAAATAGCTTACGACAACTGGAAAGCTTTTTTCTCTTTTAAATATTAGCTGACTATAGTTTTTTTCTCAAAGTGGTGATGCAAATAAAAGGGATTCATAAGTATTAAATATTTAGGGTATACCTGTAATTAATAATTTAAAGGTTAGACATATTTTATTCCTATAATCGATTATCAGGGTATAGGTTTTTACGAAGGCTGAGTTGTAGGTTCGATCCCTACCGAGAGCGCCATTTGCGTTTAAAGTATCATTTCCTGTTTCTTCCTCAAAATACCTACAATTATTTAAATTAGTCCGCTGCCTTACATTATTTAATTTTCGATAATAAAATATGTAGCAATCTATTTTATACCTTTAGGCGTATATTCATTGCTGAGCTTATGGTTTATTCTTGCTAGTGCGTATAATTATTGATGTTAATCATTTATTATTACCCTGAACTCAAAAGCTAGACTTTTATAGCTAAATAATGCTATTTAAAGTATATATTCATTAATTATAGAAACCCTCATTTTTATGCTAATCACCTTACCTATATCAGAACTCGTTCCAGGCATGTACGTAAATAGCGTTACTAAGCAGCAGGAGAGTGTGGATGGCATAAAAATTAAAACCAGTGGTTTGGTTCGTGATAAATCAATCATTCAGCGTTTAATTACCGAAGGGGTGCTTGAGCTTCTCATCGACTTTACAAAAAGTGATGTCGCCGTGCCTAGGGTTATTAAAAGGTGGGAAAGGTATCACCTCTTTAATGTTAGATATGATTGTAAATCATCATGAGCGTCTTGATGGTTCAGGCTATCCAAGAGGTGTAGATGGAAGCAAATTAAGCCGCCCAGCTCGGATCATTGCGATTGTAGACGTATACGATGCATTGACAGCAGATAGACCGCATCAAGAGGATGATGAGCCAATTAATGCGCTTCGCTATTTGTTAGCTAACAAACAGCTGTTTGATGCAGAGTTAGTACAGTTATTTATTAAGTGTTTAGGTGTACACCCAGTAGGGACTATTGTTAAGTTAACCAATGAGCGATTAGCGTTGGTGCTAGAGGGCAATCATTCAAACCCTATTAAGCCAAAAGTTAAATTATTTTATAATGCAAAGCATAATCATCACGTAACGCCTAAAGATATAGATTTGAGTACCGACAACCAAGAGCTTAAAATTTTAGCGAGTGTAAAGCCCATGGATTATCAAATTAACTTATCTCGTTTGTTAAAAGATCATCTGCTCGTTTAGCCTTAATACATCGGCGCTTTTGGTTTGCCTGAGCTGATATAAACGCGCCTAAAAAGCAACTTCCCATTAGTACCAACCACAACAAAGTGCCAAGCTCTACATGTAAAGCTGTGCAGCAAAATATGAGCGATACAACAGCATTTAACATAGCGCCTAGCCAGTAACGATTAACAGGGTTGTCGCATTGTCCGGCCTGTGTGCACGCGCAGTAATTTGCCTTATAAAAGAAAAATACACTGGCTCCACAAAAAATGAGACCCACCATAATTAGAACGATCAGCACAGTTTTAACCCGTTGGTTATTTTAAAAAGAGTTTGAAATGCGGCGTAATCCATGTCAATCTAAATGATAATTAATTACATTTAGAGCAATTACTCCAATAACATATTTCTTGTCCGATGAGTTTTAAATAGTTGTTAAAATGTAGTTAAAAAACGTGTTTTTTAGGTGTTTTTGGTGTGATCATGAAGTTTTTTTCTAAAAATTAATGTAGTGTAGTCGGGTTTTGAATATAAGTAACAACACACATAGCTACCCAAACAGTGAGTTTGGTTAAGGACACAACAATGAAATTTTCTAAAACGCTTATCGCAGCCTCGCTTGCATTTGTTTCAGCTGACTCTTTTGCAGCTGCGTTTCAATTAGCTGAGCAAAACGCATCAGGTTTAGGCCGTGCTTATGCTGGTGAAGCATCTATCGCAGACGACGCGTCTGTTGTTGCACGTAACCCTGCTTTAATGACTTTATTTAAAGATAAGCAACTAAGTGTTGCTGCTATAGCCGTTGTTCCAGATGTTAGCCTTGAAGGCACTGGTACAAACAATGGCATCGACCCGAATGCATTAGATGACGACAGCATTGCGCCTAGCGCCGTTATTCCAGCAACTTATTTCACAATGCCAGTAAACGACAGAGTATCAGTTGGTTTTGGCGCATTTGCTAACTTTGGTTTAGCAACAAAATTTGATGACGACTACGCGGCAGGTCAAATTGCCGGCGAAACAGAAATTGTAACCGTAAATATGAACGCAAGCGTTGCCTATAAAGTAAGCGAGCAGTTCAGCTTTGGTATTGGCTTAAATGCAATTTATGCAGAAGCTAAAATTATTCGTAAGTTTGGTGCTTCAGCTTTACCAATCCCTGCTTCAACAGATGCAGTAAACCTTGAAGGTGATGATATTGGTTACGGCTTAAATGTTGGTTTAATGTACCAATTAGACGAAAACAGCCGTTTTGGTTTTAACTACCGTACAGAAACTGACATCACGTTTGAAGGTGAATACTCAAACGAGCTTCCTTCTGCATTTATTCCTGGTGGATTAGACGGACAACTTGAACTTCCAGGTTCGGTTGAAATAACGCTACCTGCTATTGCTGAGTTTTCTGGTTCACATCAGTTAGACGAAAAATTAGGCTTACATTACAGTGTATTGTGGACTGGCTGGAGCAGCTTTGATTCATTGGAAGCACAAGTAACAGCACCAACGGGTGATAAGTTTAGCGCATTTGAAAAAACAGAAGATTTCTCTGATGCACTTCGTTACTCAGTAGGTACTGACTACCAGTACAACGAAAACCTATTGTTACGTGCAGGTATTGCGTTTGACGAGTCGCCTGTATCACAACAGCATTTATCAATCTCGATTCCAGACACTGACCGCTTTTGGTTCTCTTTTGGTGGTAACTACATCATCGATAAAAACTCAAACGTTGATTTAGGCGTGAGTATTATTCGTGGTAAAACACAAAACTACACTGAAAAAGATAACTTAGGCTCGCAGTGGTCTTTTGAATCTAAAGGTCATGCTACGCTTATTGGCGCGCAGTACAACTACACGTTTTAATGTAGAAGTGCCTTTAGCTTAGTCATTAGGCACAAAAAAGCCGCTCACTTTAATTAAAGTGAGCGGCTTTTTAATGCCTGCTAAATTGCTTTAGCAGGTATGTGACTAAAATTATAAGCTTTCAATCTTCGTTTTTTGCTCAAGCAGCTTAGTTTTAGCATCGGTGAATTCAGCTAACTTAGCGTTTTCTTTTGCAAGAACAGCTTCTGGTGCATTGTTTACAAACTTTTCGTTAGCAAGTTTGTTTTGCACTTGCGCTAGGCCTTTTTCTGCTTTTTCGAGTTGCTTGTTGATACGTGCAAGCTCTGCTTCAACATCAATTAAGCCCGCCATTGGGATCATAATTTCAAGGTTGCCAACATAAGAGGTTGCACACGCTGGTGCGTCGTCTTTGTTTTCAAGCATTGTAAACTCTTCAAGCTTAGCCAATGATGCCAAGAACGATTTATTTTCTTCAATACGGCGCACATCTTCGCTCGATGCATTGGCAAGTAATACGCTCAGTGGCTTGCTTGGGCTAATATCCATTTCACCACGAATGTTACGAATAGCTAAAATGAATTGTTTAACCCACTCTAAGTCTTCCATTGCTTGTGCATCAACGCTTGCTTCATTATAAACAGGGAAGCCTTGTACCATAATGCTAGTGCCCGCTGTTTCAAGGCCTGCAAGTGGTGCAACACGTTGCCAAATAGTTTCTGTGATGTATGGCATCATTGGGTGCATTAAGCGCAGTAGGCTTTCTAGTACCGTAATGAGTGTATTACGTGTACCACGTTGCTGTGCTTCATTACCTTTAAATAATACGGGCTTAGTTAGCTCTAAGTACCAATCACAGAACTGGTTCCAAGTGAATTCGTAAAGTGTGTTAGCAGCTAAATCGAAGCGGTAGTTATCAAGGTGTTCAGTGTACGTTTTAACTGTGGCTTCATATTGGCCTAAAATCCAGCGATCTGCTAGCGAGTACTCTTTTTGTGCATCGTTTGCAAAACCACAGTCTTGCTCCTCTGTGTTCATTAATACGTAACGGCTCGCGTTCCATAGTTTATTACAGAAGTTACGGTAACCTTCAAGGCGGTTCATATCCCAGTTGATATCACGACCGGTAGATGCCATTGCTGCAAGGGTAAAGCGAAGCGCATCGGTACCGTGTGCTTCAATACCATTTGCGAATACTTTGCGCGTGTCTTTTTCAATTTTAGCGGCAAGTTTTGGCTGCATCATGTTGCCAGTACGTTTTTGTACTAAGTCTTCAAGTTCAATGCCGTCAATCATGTCTAGCGGGTCAAGTACGTTACCTTTTGACTTAGACATTTTATCGCCGTTGTCGTCACGTATTAGGCCAGTAACATACACTGTTTTAAACGGCACTTGTGGTTTACCATTTTCATCTTTAATAAAGTGCAGCGTCATCATGATCATGCGCGCAACCCAGAAGAAAATAATATCAAAACCTGTTACTAACACGTCAGACGGGTGGAAGGTTTTTAAATCATCGGTGTTTTCTGGCCAGCCTTGCGTTGAGAATGTCCAAAGCGCTGACGAGAACCATGTATCAAGTACATCTTCGTCTTGGCTAAGTGCTACGCTATCTGCAATGTTGTTATCGCGGCGAACTTCCGCCTCATCGCGGCCAACGTATACGTTGCCTTCGCTGTCGTACCAAGCAGGAATACGGTGACCCCACCAAAGCTGACGTGATATACACCAATCTTGTACGTCGTTCATCCACGAAAAGTACATATTTTCGTATTGCTTAGGCACAAATTGAATGTCGCCGTTTTTAACTGCATCTTTAGCAGGTTCTGCAAGTGGCGCAACACGTACATACCATTGGTCGGTAAGTAGTGGCTCAATGACCACACCAGAGCGGTCGCCGTAAGGAACGGTTAGGCCGTGGTCTTCAATTTTTTCAAGTAGGCCTAGTTCTTCAAATTCAGCGATAATCGCTTTACGCGCTGCAAAACGATCAAGCCCATGAAAACGCGCTGGAATTGGCGCATCGAGCTCAAGCTCTTTGCCATCAAAGGTGTAAGTTTCACCTTGCGTTAAAATAGCGGCGTCTTTATCGAAAATATTGATCATTGGCATTTTGTGACGCTTGCCAACTTCGTTATCGTTAAAGTCGTGGGCTGGGGTTATTTTTACACAACCTGTGCCTTTATCTTTATCGGCGTGTTCGTCAGCAACAATGGTGATACGACGGTTAACGATAGGTAATAAAATGTCTTTACCAATTAAATCTGTGTAGCGCTCGTCATCTGGGTTTACTGCAACACCTGAGTCGCCTAGCATAGTTTCTGGACGAGTTGTGGCTACGACAATGTAGTCTTTACCGTCTTGTGTTTTAACGCCATCGGCTAGTGGGTAACGTAAGTTCCACATGTGGCCTTGTTTGTCTTTGTTTTCAACTTCAAGATCAGAAATAGCAGTGTGTAATTTTGGATCCCAGTTTACTAGGCGTTTACCACGGTAAATTAGGTTTTCTTTATGAAGGCGAACAAATACCTCTTTAACCGCTTCAGATAAACCATCGTCCATCGTAAAGCGTTCACGGTCCCAATCAACTGATGCGCCAAGACGACGAAGCTGTTTAGTAATTGTGCCGCCCGATTCGTTTTTCCATTCCCAGATTTTATTAATAAAATCTTCGCGGCCTAAATCGTGGCGTGTTTTACCTTCTTCAGCATGCAGTTTACGCTCAACCAACATTTGCGTTGCAATACCTGCGTGGTCAGTACCTACTTGCCATAATGTGTTGTTACCTTGCATACGTTTAAAACGCGTAAGGGTATCCATTATTGTATCTTGGAAAGCGTGGCCCATGTGTAAGCTACCCGTGACATTTGGCGGCGGGATCATAATAGAATACGGTACGCCTTGGCCAGATGGCTTAAAGTAGCCTTTTTGTTCCCAGTCTTGATATAGAGACTGTTCAATATCTTGCGGATTGTAGGTTTTATCCATTACACAGAACCTTAAATAAGTACTTAAATTAGTTGGTTAGTTTGCCTGAGTGGCTAGCTATTAATATCTTGCGTGGTGAGATTGGCACCGAGTTGGCGTAGCTTTTTAAAACGCTCGCGGGCTGCTTGTTTAGCAACAGGTTCTACGGGGACAAAATCAAAAACTTGGTTAAATCGGCGAATGTAATCAGGTAGCTGAGTGGCCAAGTTTATTAAAACTTTTCGGTTGCCAACAGGTGGCGTAATACCAATTTCAACAGGGGCTCCGCCTTTAGGGCCTTCACCTTGTAAATTGTGTGGTACAAAACTGTCTGGGTCGAATGCCCAAATAATTTCATCAATGGCACAGGCTGTATCGTTATCGTTTACACAAATAAATACACGTTGCCCATTACGATACTGATCGGCCGCTATTTGTGCAGCCAAAGCAAAATGATCATCAGCCTGGGCTTTAGACTCATCTTGTTGCTTTAGAACGAAAAATTTAGCGTTCATGTTCATTGTATCGGGCTTTCCCATGACATTGAATGTGCACTAGGTTAATACACATAAATTAAGAGGCAGATTTTGCCATATAACGGGGTTTGCTTCAATTAATACACAAATAAATAAGGCGCCTAACGGCGCCTTATTTTGAACTAAACAGATAATTAATCGTGTGCTGCTTCGCTTACACCCGCTCTGTTCAATAAATACTGAGTTAGCATAGGAACAGGGCGTCCTGTTGCGCCTTTATTTGCACCACTTCGCCATGCAGTACCCGCTACATCTAAATGCGCCCAATTATATTTTTTGGTGAACTTAGATAAAAAACACGCTGCGGTAATTGTGCCTGCCGCGCGCCCACCTAAGTTAGTAAAATCAGCAAATGGGCTTTCTAGTTGGTCTTGGTAATCGTCCCACAGTGGTAGCTGCCATGCACGGTCGCCACTTTGCTCAGACGCTTTCAATAAGTCGTGGGCAAGGGGGTTATGGTTTGCAAGCAAGCCTGTTGCATGAGCACCTAATGCAACAATACATGCACCTGTAAGGGTGGCTACATCTATGACGGTATCTGGGTCAAAACGCTCCACGTAGGTTAACGCATCGCATAATACTAAACGACCTTCAGCATCGGTATTAAGTACTTCAACCGTTTGCCCCGACATCGTTGTTAAAATATCACCTGGTCGGTAAGCATTTGAACTTGGCATGTTTTCACAACCAGCTAAAATACCTATTACGTTTATAGGTAATTGCATTTGTGCCAAAGCGCGCATTGCACCTATAACACCTGCAGCACCGCCCATATCGTATTTCATTTCATCCATGGCTTCGCCAGGTTTAATTGAAATACCGCCTGAGTCAAAGGTTAAACCTTTACCAACTAACACAATTGGCGCTTGCTCGTCGCTTGCACCTTTGTAGTTAATAACCGACATAACAGATTCGTTATCACTACCACGGCCAACCGCTAAGTATGAGTTCATACCCAGCTCAGCCATTTTTTCTTCGCCAATAATATCAACGGTGATGTTATTAAAATTAGTAGCAAGCTCTTGCGCTTGTTCGCCTAAATACGCTGGGTTACAAATGTTGGGTGGCATGTTGGCAACGTCTTTACACAACTTGCTGCCAGCAGCGATAGCTAAACCGTGCTCAATCGCACTTTCACCAATAGTGAGTTCGCGGCGCGTGGGTACGTTAAATACAATTTTACGAAGTGGGCGACGCGGGTCTACTTTTTTACTTTTAAGTTGATTAAACGTGTATAAGCAATCTTGCGTTGTTTCAACGGCTTGGCGTACTTTCCAATAAGTATCTCGGCCTTTTACGTGTTGCTCTGTTAAAAAGCATACCGCTTCCATAGAGCCTGTATCGTTTAAGGTATTTATTGTTTTAGAGATAATTTGTTTGTATTGCTTGTCATCAAGCTCGCGCTCTTTACCGCAACCTACAAGCAAAATACGCTCGCTTAATACGTTAGGGACATGGTGCAATAATAAAACTTGGCCAGGTTTACCCTCTAGGTCGCCACGGCGAAGTAAATTTGAAATATAACCATCACTGATTTTATCGAGTTGTTCACCAATGGGGGATAACCTGCGTGGTTCGTACACGCCAACGACAATACATGCGCTGCGTTGTTTTTCTGGGCTACCACTTTTTACGCTAAATTCCATTGTTGCTCCTGGTTGTGAGTCATTTAAGCTAATAAATAAGGCCAAAAATAATATTTTCTAGTCTTAGTAGCTAAGCTTATGTAGAGATAATACTCATTTTAGCTGATTTTTACCGACTCTTACTGTGTAATTGAACTTTATATGCTTAAGGGCTACTAATGCAACATTATATCTTGCACTTAGGTAGGATAATTAATTTTGATGGCTTATAATAATAGCCTATTTGTCGGTATAAACTGTGCAAAATAGCTATTTAACTATTCGACACTCACTATTGTAGTGAAATACTAAGTTTAACAGGGGCGAGCATTGCTTATTTTTCGTTATTTGACCGCTGAGGTTTTAAAATCGCAGGTCGCCGTATTTTTAACTTTAATGACCATTTTTTTATCACAAAAGCTGGTGGTTATTTTAGGTGACGCATCAGAGGGAAGCATTCCTGCTCAATTAGTGCTGTCGATGATTGCGTTAAAGTTACCACAACTTGCCTCGTTAATTCTTCCATTGAGTATATTTTTAGGCATTATTTTAGCGTACAGCCGTATTTACGCCGACAGCGAAATGACGGTATTAAAAGCGTGTGGTGTGAGCGAATGGTATGTAGTGCGTGTAACTTTAATATCAAGCGCAGGCTTGGCGCTTTTGGCTGGCGCATTAACTATGTACCTAGCACCGTGGGCCAGTGAGCAAGAATATCAATTAAAAGAACAAGCTAAAGCTGACGCAGGGCTGTCAGCATTAAGAGCCGGTCGTTTTCAAGAAACAGGGAACGAAAAAGCCGTGGTGTTTATTCATAATATTGAAAATGGTGGCAAAGAGCTAAACAAAGTGTTTGTTGCACAGCTACCAAATAGTGATAACGATGAATTAGCTCGACTAGTATACGCAGAGCAAGGCGTGGTAATTGAAGCGCAAAACGGTGAGCAACAGTTAGTGTTAACCGATGGGAAACGGTACGAAACCGACGCAACAACACCAGCATTAAACCTGACCGAGTTTGATGGTTACAGTGTACAAATTCGTGAACAAGAAATAGAGCATCAACGCCGTAAGTTAGAAGCTGTGCCGACTAATCAGTTGCTTGCTATTAATACGCCTGAGTCTATTGCTCAATGGCAGTGGCGTATTGCTATTCCTCTTTCTATTCCGCTGCTTACTTTACTAGCAGTGCCGTTAAGTGTGGTTAATCCTCGCCAAGGCAAATTTGCTAAATTGGTACCCGCTATAAGTTTGTATCTTGGGTATTTTATTTTATTAAATGCCGCAAAATTCGCGATAGAAGATGGCAAAATACCGCCGTCAATCGGGCTTTGGTGGATTCACTTGAGTGCCTTATTTATTGGTGGCTTATTAATTATTAAAGGCCGCCCAATAGGCGCTTTGCTTAAAGCTGTTGTCACTAAGCGGGAGTTAAGCTCATGATGAAAACACTCGACTGGTATTTAGGCCGCAGCATTTTACAAACAACAGGCTTTGCTTTGTTGGTTTTAGTTGGGATCAGTACCTTAATTAAATTTATTGAACAGTTAAAATCGGTAGGGCGTGGTAGTTACGATTTGATTACCGCCATGCTGTATACGCTGTACAGTATTCCTGGTGATTTAGTGGTGTTTTTCCCTATGGCTGCGCTCATTGGGGGCTTAACAGGGCTTGGTGCGCTTGCTTCAAATAGTGAATTAGTGGTTATGCAAGCTGCGGGTATGTCGCGGTTGCAAATTATTGGTTCGGTGATGAAAACCGCCATGTTTATGGCCATTTGTATGATGGCGCTTGGCGAATGGGGAGCACCAGAGGCACAGTTACGTGCAAAAGAAATGCGAAACCAAGCTATACATGGCGGAGATGTGTTTAGCGCACAAAAAGGGGTTTGGGCGAAAGATGGAAATAACTTCATAAATATAGAAGATGTGGATGAAAGCGGTAAGCTTAACGGTTTGCACATGTACTATTTTGATAGCTCACTTGAGCTTACTCAAATTACTAAAGCTAAAGAGGCAATTAGCCGAAAAGATGGATGGCTTTTACGTGATGTAAACAAAGTAATTATTACGGATGAGTTAATTACGACTGAACTACACCCAGAAGAGTTTTACCCATCGCAACTAACCGCTGAAAAGTTAGGCGTTGTATCTGTAAAGCCTGAGTCGCTTTCGTTTACAGGGTTATGGTCGTACTTAAGCTACTTAGAGCAAAATGAACAAGATACCAGTACTTATGATCTTGCTCTTTGGCGAAAGTTCATGCAACCCGTGTCGGTTGCGGTTATGTTATTGGTTGCGCTTTCTTTTATATTTGGTCCATTACGCACTGTAACTATGGGCGCACGAATAATTATGGGTGTTGTAACAGGCATTGTATTTCATTTAACAAACGAGATATTTGGTCCCGTGGTAATGGTTTACCAAATACCTGCCATAATTGGCGCCGTGCTGCCTAGTGTTATTTTTATAGGCTTTGCGACCTACTTAATGAATAAACGGGTATAAGCGATTATATCTAAAAACAAAAAAGGGTGACTAGTAAGTCACCCTTTTTTGTTTTTAGAGGTTTTATTAGTGTGTATACATTAATCGAGCTCGCGGTATATACGTTTGTTCTCTTCTTTTGAAAGAGCAACAACCTCTGTTTTAGATAAGTAATCTTGTAACGCTTTTTTGTTTTTAAAATCAACTAACACAACTAAGTTACCTAAACCAAGTAACGCGCCCATGCAGCGAATAACTGATTGCGACCAACTAATTAAATTGCCATCGTTAGTTTGTACTCTTAATCGCCATGCTCGCATACCAATTGTTTGACCGCTTTTGGTCCAAAAGTAACTAAAAAATATAACATTAACGCCCACAAACAAAGCACTGCGAATGCCATCTAGTAAAGGTGAATTCTCTATAAATGCAGCAGGGTCTTGACCTTCGGTTTGCTCAATAAGGCCCGTAGAAATTAAAACTTGAATTGCAGCAAAGTACAAAATAGCGGTTAGCATAGATAATGAAATGACGACTAAAGAGTCGTATATTAGCGACGCAAAACGGCGCCAAAAACCAGCACGTGGAAACTCACCCGACATAAAAATACTCTCACTGTTAATGTGTGGCTAGTTTAGCAAAAAAGCGCAAAAATACTAAGCGCTATAGTATGTTGGTATCATTTAACTATTGGTTTAAATAATATCTGTATTTTTAAAGTGCTTTATTTACATGACGCTTTAATTTTTTTAAATGTTAAGAGTTGCCTAAATGTTAAGCGGTTGATCATGCTTATGTAATAAAAGGCTTGCTGCTAACCCTATTGTTTGTATAATGCTTGGCATAGAGACGAAGGCACATAAATAATCCTAAGCTCTAAAGTGGTTTTTCTTTATCTTCTCGTGTTTAGAAGGTTAAAGAAAAATGATGCCAGCGTGATGAAATTGGTAGACATGGGGGATTCAAAATCCCCTTCCGAAAGGAGTGCCGGTTCGAGTCCGGCCGCTGGTACCACTTTTTATAACCTCTGCTAGATTTAGCAGAGGTTTTTTTATGTCTAAAATTTGTGATGACGGACTCGAGCGGCACTCAAGTGCGCTGCTATAAGTTAAGGTCCGGCCGCTGGGTGAGAGTAAACCGAAACGAAGTTTCGCAGTTATTCGAAGTGAGTTCATGGATGAACGATAGATGTAGCTTCATGGACGAATTAATTACTCTATAATGGGGCTTTTACTAATAGACTCGAGGGTCACTCAAGGTGATATTCTAAATAGTCATATCACTTTGCGTGGCTGTTTTTTCGTATTAGCTTTGTAAATGAATCAGAGGGCATAGGGCGGTACATAAAAAATCCTTGCGCCATTTCGCAGTGAGTCTTTGATACGTAATCAAGCGTTTCTTGATCCTCTATTCCCTCTGCAATAATAGCTAAATCTAAGTTATGACCAATATCGATAATACACTTGGCAATGGCAGCGCTTTGTTCATCAGTAATGACATTTTGTAAGAACGATTTGTCTATTTTTAAGTAATCGATAGGCAATAACTGTAAATAACTAAACGACGAGTAACCTTTACCAAAGTCATCCAATGCAAACGCAACACCATAGTGCTTGAGCTTATGCATGGTTTTACTCATCTTCTCTTTATTTTCCATAAAAATAGATTCAGTTAACTCAATAATTAATTGATCGCCACTAATTGATGAGTTTGAAATACTTTCAATAATGTAATCAATAAAATGTTCGTCCTGAAATTCAATAATTGATAGGTTGACCGCAAGCTTTAAAGGCGCGATGCCCTCTTGTTGCCATTGCTCTAATAGCGATATAGCCGAGCTAATAGCAAACTCACCTATTTTTTTTATTAGCCCAGTTGATTCAGCAATAGGAATAAATAAATCGGGCGGTATAGACTCTCCGCTAGCCGTAAACCAGCGCATCAACACTTCAGCTCCCAAAATCTGATTGCAGTCTAAACCTATTTTAGGTTGTAGGTATATTTCTAATTCTTGGTTGTTTATTGCTTTGCGAAGTTCGCGCTCAATATCCATTTGTTCACGGGCATGAGCTTCTAATTTCCTATGATAAAAACGGTAGGCATTTTTGCCATTATTTTTGGCGTCATACATCGCCATGTCGGCATTACTAAGCAAGGAGTCGGGCGTAATACCATCTTGTGGATATAACGCAATTCCAATGCTTGATGATACATATTGAGGTCGACCATTTATAATAAATTCTTTACTTATTGTCTCTAACAACGCCTCGCACAAGTTTTCAATATTATTTTTTGACTTAACAAGCTCAACAAGAATTACAAACTCATCACCACCTATTCGGGCAAGTGTGTCTTGCTCTCTTAAACGATGGTTAATACGCTCTACCATTTTGATTAGTAGTTCGTCGCCGCCTTTGTGGCCTTCAGTGTCGTTAACTCGCTTAAAGTTGTCTAGGTCTAAAAAGAGCACTGCGGTCATCGAATCATCGCGTCTTGCGAGTGTTAGTGAATGCTCAAGACGGTCCATAAATAATTGACGGTTTGCTAATCCAGTTAGGGCGTCATGGTAGGCTTGAAAATGAATGATTTCTTCATGTTCTTTTTCAACGCTGATATCACGAATACAAAATACACGACCAATAAGTTGGCCATTTTTAAGCTGAGGAAGTGAGCGGTAGCTATAATATTTGTCGTCGATAGATTCAAACTCGCCACTCAAGGCCTGTTTTGAGTCTGCTTTTAATTGCGCGATAATGTCGGCGCTTTTGTTGCCTTTTTTTATTACTTTATCTATTTGGCTAAAGTAATTATATGCGTTTAAATTAAAGCGCTCGAAGAACTCTCTGGCCATTATATTGGCGCTCACAACGTTACCTTTTAGGTCTAGCACAGTAACTTGTTCGCCTATAGCGTCAAATGTTGCATTAAGCACGCTAATTGAGTGTTCTAATTGTTGCTGTGTATCAGAAAGCTCATTAAGTTGGTTTTTAAGTAAGTCATTACGTTCGTTTAATTCGTTAGACGTAATAAATAATGAGCGCTCTAAAATATTGATTTCGCGCTCATTCAGTTCATAAGCATCAGATACCCGCGATATAATATCGGCATACTCTTGAACAAAGCTTTCATCCACCTTACTACGTTTTAACTGGCGTGCTAACAGTTTATGCAACTTGTAAACCTCCTAGTCTTCACTTAATAAAGTCAGGGTCATGGTTTGATTATGTAAATGACATGGCCCCAGAGGTACGTGAGGCGATAACTCGCCGTAAGAGTAAAAGCCGGTTCTAGTGCAGTTTTTGGGAAGTAAGTCTGCAATTGTTTCAAGCTCTTCTTCAATTAATTGGTCGAGTATCATTCGTCGGCCAACACAACTCACTAAAAGCGCAAGACTAGGCTGGTTGCTGCCCATCATTTGTATGGCTGCTTCACCTGCCTGTTGTGCTCCATCAATCAGATTTTCGTAGTTTGCGCGCATTAGTTGGCATTTAGCACCCTCTGGGAGATTACCCGCAAAGGTCATGCTTTTTTTATCTTCATCAATACTTAAAATGGTTCTGACTACGGATTGTTCTTCACCAACTTCTTGCATAGATAACGGGAATAATAAAGCAGAACTTGGCAGCCCGTCAGCGTATTCACCTAACATCGTTTTGTACAACTCCAGTGACGGGCTATGGTCTACTTCGTAAAGGGTATTTTTAGTTGATTTGGTAATTTCGCGTATAGGGCCAAATGGTTTCCACCCGCCCATGGTGCCATGGCTAATATTTAACTTTTCGCCATAAAACCCAACAACAACGACTAAGCCTTTAGTAACGTTATCGTTGTGCCATACTATGGTTTCTTTAAAGCGGGCCTGATCACCCGCTAAGCCACCGGTCACAAGTACGTTTTTAGGTAATGCGCCAGTAATACTCTCAATGAGCTCGCTGCCATTTATAAGCTGTCCATCAGAAACAACAAACACATAACGTAAGCCATTATGATCTAATTGATTTACAAGTGCGGTGCCCAAAGAGCTTGAGTCGGCATAGTTACTAATGTTATCTGACTTGGCAACAACATGACTTTTCTCAAAGTGGACGGCGGTCAGCGCTATGCTTTCGTCGTGTATTTCACTACCTTGAATTTCTCCGCTGGTAGAGCACCCTAAGATTTCAGCCTCAGGGAAAGATGATTTTAATTGAGACAACATGTGTGATGTTGCCATGGCATGTCTGTCACCAAAAGCGAATACTAATGCTGCATCAGATTTTTTTGGTAACGGCGTTTGCCATTCGCCTTCTTTATAAATAGATTGAAAAGTGTTCATAATTTAAAGGCTTTCCCGTACAACTATGTTATTTATAATATAGATTATAGGGTAAATGCAGGTAAATCCACATTTGTTACGTTTAATTAACGCTCTTTTATAGTGTTTACTATTTTATAAATTAAGTATTTAACTCTTTTAGATAAGTAATGTGGCTTCACATTTAAAAATTGATTTTTTGCTTAAATACAATGAAATCCAACTTAAATGTTTTAGCGTACAATATAATTAAGTATCATGTTTACAACACGGTTTTAAGAACGTTCATATGACTCAGCTAAGTGCCAAACAAAATATTCAAGCAATTGTTAAAGCTATAAAAGCCGAAGAGGCAGTACTTCGCCAAAAATACCCTTTGCTTGCTCATCAAAATACCATTGGGCTTGTTATATTATTGCTCTCGTTGAGTGCTTTAATTGGTGTTGGTGTTTTGTATTACCTTGCCATTATACCTGCATGGGCTTGTATTATTTTGGCAGCTATGGCGGCTTCGATTTCTCACGAACTTGAGCATGATCTCATTCATAAACAGTATTTTAGTAACCAGCCTTTAATCCATAATTTTATGATGTTGACGGTGTGGTTGATGAGGCCAAACACCATTAGCCCATGGTATAGACGCAAGTTGCATTTACATCATCATAAAACATCAGGTACAGAGCAAGATCTCGAAGAGCGCTTAGTGGGCAATGGCATTAAAAATCCATTTATGCGTGCGCTTGTTATTGTGGACGGTTTACTCGGTTTAGTTATTAATACCAAACGTTTTAGTAAAGAAATTAAAGGATTTAGTTTTTTAAGCGTGTTTAATGCGGGCTTTCCAGTAACAACTACATATTTTATTATTTTGTATAGTGTAATTATATTCCATACAGTTAACTTTTTTGTACCCATTGAAGCAAGCACTCCGGCACTAGCGTTAGAGGTTTTAAATGTGTTTGAATTTATGATGATTGTGTTAATTGTGCCTAATATAGTGCGTTCAAGCTCGCTTAATTTTGTCACATCAAGCATGCACTATTACGGTGGCGTAAATAATATGCTTGAGCAAACACACGTAATTACAAGCCGGTTATTTATGCCGTTTCACCTTTTTTGCTTCAATTTTGGTAAAACGCATACCATCCATCACTTTGTACCAAATCAGCCATTTTATTTACGCCAAATGTTAAGCAAAAAAATACTCGACGTAATGCGCCAGCATAATGTACGGTTTAATGATTTTAACAGCATTAAAAATGCAAACGCTTATAAAGCCCAAGCTAATTAATGCAAAAGCAATTTGAGCTTTATTTTTAAAACCAATCGTATTTGCGATTGGTTTTTTTTTAATTGCATTTACCAATTAAATTAAGTTTTAGTATCGCAGAGTAAATCTATGTCGTCTGTGCGATTTAAGGATAGTGCATTTAAAAAGTGGTGTAGGCTATAACTCAACAGCACTTTTTTATAATACTAAATCGGTTGTTGGGCTTCATTAAAATAATAAAGGAAAACAGGATGAAAAAATCACTACTTTCAGTGGCATTAGGTTTTGCTGCACTTGGTACGTTTAACGCGCAGGCAAACCTTGATCAACACGTTAAAAATGTAGAGCAGCAGGTAATTGAATGGCGACGTGACTTTCACCAAAACCCTGAGCTTGGTAATCGCGAAACACGTACCGCAGGCATTGTGGCTAAACACTTAAAGTCGTTAGGTATGCAAGTACAAACCGATATTGCTTACACCGGTGTTGTGGGTATTTTAAAAGGCGCAAAGCCTGGTCCTACGGTAATGCTACGCGCTGATATGGATGCACTTCCTGTAACCGAAAAAACAAATGTTCCCTTTAAATCAACAAAAACAACAAACTATCGCGGTGTAGATGTGGGGGTAATGCATGCTTGTGGGCACGACACGCATGTAGCCATGTTAATGGGCGCAGCACAAGTATTGGCCGATATGAAAAACGAGCTGCACGGTAATATTATGTTTGTGTTTCAGCCAGCTGAAGAGGGCGCACCTATTGGCGAGGAAGGCGGTGCAGAATTGATGCTCAAAGAGGGGATATTTACCAAATATAAACCCGACGTAGCATTTGGTCTTCACATAACATCGAGCTTACACAGCGGCAAAATTGGTTACAGAAGCGGCCCTGCTATGGCCAGTTCTGATAGGTTTGAAATTACTGTTAATGGTCGTCAAGCACATGGTTCAGCACCGTGGACTGGGGTTGACCCTATTGCAGCGGCTGCACAAATTGTAACGGGCGTTAACCATATTGTGAGCCGCCAAGTAAATATAACCAAAGAGCCCGCAATTGTGTCGTTTGGCAAAATAGCAGGTGGAGTGCGTAATAATATAATTCCTGAAAAAGTTGAAATGGTAGGTACAATTCGCAATTTTGATATGAATAATAGAGCACAGATTTTTGAAAAAATAAAAACAACGGCTACACATATTGCTAAGTCGTCGGGAGCAACTGCCGATGTGCATATTCATGAAGGTTACCCAGTAACGGTGAATAACCCTGAGCTTACTGCGCAAATGCTGCCAACCCTCGTAAAAGCGGCTGGTAAAAATAACGTAGTGGAAATGAATAAGATTACAGGTGCAGAAGACTTTTCGTTTTATGCATTAGAAATCCCAAGTGTCTTTGTATTTTTAGGTGGTACGCCAAGTAGCCAAGATTTAAAAACGGTACCAAGTAATCATTCACCTTATTTTTATGCTGACGAATCATCGTTTAAAGTAGGGACTAAGGCATTAAGCCTGCTCGCTGTAGATTACTTAGATAGTAAAAAGTAGGCTGCTAACAATTGAGTTAGTAAAAGTCATAAGCTAACTCAATGTATTTTAAGCGTAGTACGTAAAGATGTGTGAAGGCTCTATAGGCCTATGTTAGAGGATTACTATATGAAAATCACTGGAAGCTGTTTTTGTGGCGATATAACTTATGAGGCCACCACACAAAATAATAACGTAGTAGTATGTCATTGCAGTGATTGCCAACGGATGTCGAGTGGACCATTTAGAGCCGTTGTAATTGCAGATCCTAATTCGGTTGATTTTACAAAAGGACAACCGAAAGAGTATGTAAAAACAGCGCAAAGTGGCAATAAGCGAGCGCAAGGTTTTTGTGCAAATTGCGGTACGTCACTTTATGCAACAAATGAGTCTCCTATCGATCGTATATATGGGTTGCGTTTAGGTTCGATTGATCAGCGCGATTTGTTTAAACCTTCAATACAAATTTGGACAAAGTCAGCATTGCCTTGGCTTGATGATTTACATCATGTTGATGCATTTGATAGCACCCCAAAGAATTAGTCTTATAAATGCTTTAAACCTCATTCCTGCAGTAAAATAAAGCGACTTATACGTATATAAGCCGCTTTATTTTAATAGCTTTATTTACCAAGTATACGATGCCGATAACATGGCATTGCGTGGTTTACCCGGAAAATATCTATCGCCTGTAAAACTAGTGTAATCAGCTCGCTCTGCATACGCTTTATTGGTCACATTTATAATACGAGCCATAACTTCAAGGTTTTTAGTTGCTTGCCACTGGGCGCGTAAGCTAAGAACCGAATGGCCTTCGTATTCATTTAAGTTCTCAGGGTCTGTGTAGTAATGGCCAACATGATGCCATTGAAGTGCAAATTGGGTGTTGTTACGTGCTTGCCACGTAATATCAATATTAGCAATGTTGCGTGGTGCGGTATCTATGTCGTTGCCATTTATGTTTAGGCCGTTAATAACTTGGTTGTTAGTGTAACTATGTTTAGCATGTGTACCTGCAAAGTTAACCGACACGTTATTGGGTAATTGATAATTAAGTTCAAGTTCCACACCTCGATGGCGAGAGCTGCCATCATTTACAGTGAAAAAGTCGCTATCACGGTAAATAGTATTGTGTTTACTCATAGCATATACAGATAAGCCGTAATTAAATGCACTGTATAATCCTTTTATACCAAACTCAGCGTTGTTAGCTATTTCTGGGTTTAAGTTAGCGGTGGTTTGCTCGCGTTGTAATTGATATAACTCAGCAGCTTGTGGCGCTCGGTAACCGCGAGAAAAGTTAGCGTAAAACGTGTTATTACTGTTGTATTGGTAACTTATTCCAAGTTTAGGTGAGGCATTACTAAAGCTATTTTTAGTGCTAGCAGGACGACTGTATCGGCACCCACCAAACCCGCACTCGCTACCATCTTCTTTTGTTCTACCCGCAAGCATATTATTTGTGTAGTCGTACTGCATGTGCTCGTAACGAACCCCGGCTGTTAATAGCCATTTATTTAATTGCCAATTCACGGATGCAAATGGTGCATAAAGTGTGGCATTGACGTTGTAATCGTAATGTTTACCCTTTGGCACGGTAGCCACTAAAAATGCCGAACCTTGCGTTGCCTCGTTTTGACTTTGTAAAAAGTCGGCTTGGGTGTACTCGCCATCTAAGCCTAAGTTCAGAGTTACATTGTTATTTATACTGTGCTTATAAAGCGATTGAACACCAATACCTGTTTGACTGTTTTTTTCAAGGGGTGTACCTGGTAAAAAGTGCTTAAAAAAGTCCATACTTTGATCGCGCATATACACAGTGGTAGAAAGTAAATCGTTATTGGCTAATTGCCATGTTGCATTGCTCCACGCTCGCAAAGATGTTGCCTTTCTAAATGCATCAGGATCGAAGTTTTGCTGTGCTATATCTTTATTTTTATAGCTTTCAAACCCAGTAATAAAACCAGCTGTTTGCTGATCTAAATGTGTATAAGTTATACCTGATGTGAGCAATAGATTATCGCGCTCTAGACGATGGCGTATATTTACTTTTTGTTGTTTAACACTTTCATCATCACGGTACCCTGTATCGTCAGTAATACTGGCGTTTATGCCAATTCCGCTGTTCCCATAGTCTTGCCCTGCACGTAATTTAACGCGTGCATAGCCATATGAGCCATAATCTACGCCCAATAAACCGCCGCCTTGAGTTGTGTCGGGTGTTATTACATTAATAACACCATGCACAGCATTTGAGCCGTATAAAGCAGAGCCCGGCCCTTTTAACACCTCAATGCGTTGGGCCATCTCACTATGCGATTCAAATAGCTCGTTAATATTACAAAAACCCGCAGCGCGAAGCGCTATTCCATCTTCTAAAGTTAGCACACCACCACATGCGCCAGCCCCAGACAAAACTGGCGAGCGAAGCGCAGGTAAATATTCTTGGCCATTGCCGCGCTGTACATTAGCACCAGCAACGCGTTGCAGGGCTTCTTCAATGTGAGTGGGTGCAATGCTCTTAAGTTGCGCCTCGGTTAGGGTAGAAATAGACAATGGAAGGGGTGTAGAAAGCGCTTCGACCCTCGATGCTGTGGTGGTAATAACTTCAATTGAGTCTGTACTTTTCTGATCAGCAACAACAGCTTGGCTAAACGGCAAAATGAGCGGCAAACAATAATATTTCATACATACCTAAAACGTTTGGGGAAATAGCTTGGTTAAATGATATGTGGTTTTTATAGGCTTTTAAACTTGTTGCGTTAAAGTGCATGTATAACCGTAAATTATTGTTCGTAATATTGCTTTATTTGCTTATCAATTAAATTTATATCGACTACACCCGGCTTAAATGCAATATAAACAGGTAAGCTGGATTCATGGAACTGACGAGCGTGAATGCCGACACTGTTTTTTGCAAACCAAAGCCCAGCTTGATAATTAGTGATTATAAAATCAACACGCTTTTTTTCTAATAACTTGAAAGAATCTGACGTTGAAAGTGCATGCATTATATTTTTAGGCAATATTTTGTATTTATCAGCTATTTCATTAGGTAAGGCAACGCCTCGGAGCATAGCTATTCTAGTGCTAGAAAAGTCTTTGTTATTTAGGGTACTTTTATCTAAAGCAAATAATCCAAATTTGGTGACATGTGTAGGGTGCTGAGTAAACTCTAAATGCTTTTTACGTAGGGTATTTGTTGCTAAAGAGAAATAACAGTCGTAATAGTTAAGGGTCATTTCTTTTTTTACGCGTGCCCATGGTAAGTGTATTACTTTAATGTTTAAGCCTAAGCTTTGATTTAAGTAATTTATCAGTTCAATGTCTGAACCGGTAAAAATGTTTTTTTGCTCATCAAAAATAGTATAAGGCGGGTAGTGAGTTGTAACGCAGCGTAATGTTTTACTTGACTCGGCAACTGCTAACGATGGCGCCATTAAAGCTAAGATTAATAAAATAAAACGCATGACTATCAAATCCATTTTCTTTTAAGTATATAAGCTATTTTTTAATTTTAAAGTGAGTGATGAAATTGATGATCTACGCGCTTTTAAGTCGCGTATAAGATTAATTTTTGGAACACACCATGTTTAACGCAGAGCAGCAATCACGCATTATTGAAATGGCGTGGGAAGATAGAACGCCATTCGAAGCCATTGAACAACTATACGGATTAAAATACCCTCAGCTCGTCGTTTTTATGCGAGAGCACATCTCTAAAGGGAGCTTTAAAGTGTGGCGTAAGCGCCACGCAGGGCGTAAAACTAAGCACTTAAAGTTACGCGATCCCGCTATTATGCGCAGTCATTGTAAAACTCAGTACAAACACCGTTAATACCGTAAATTTAAGCGCTATTTCATTTGATGTTCATCCTAGCTTGGTAGTCTTAGATGACTTTTAGCACTGGAGATACTTATGAAAGCAGCTATTTATATCACACTCATCACACTTGCGCTGTCATCTGTTGGGGCACAAGCTAACCCAAACAAAGACAATCATGGCCAGCACCAAGGTAAAAAGGTTGGCCATAAAAAGCACAAGCATCATGATCACAACTCTCTTTCTAAAAAAGAGAAAAAGCAGCTACTTCGTGCAGGGTGGACTCCGCCAGGTAAAAATAAGCGTTACCATACTGGTGATATTTTAGAAGTTGATATATACAAACGTGGTAGGGTTGTTGAACGTTCTAGAAATAATGGTACTGTAAGTATCGAAATCGACCGTAAAATTATCCACTTAGTACACGATACACGAGAAATATTATCAATTTTGAGTCGCTAAATTAATTTAAAGGGATTTAAGTAATGCTTACATTGTTGGCTGTAACTACTGGCTTTTTTTTACTGGTAACTTTACTACCCATGTCATACAGCCAGCATTACTTGGTTAGAAGTTGCGATTTTGTTCGTTTGCAAGTGTTATATATTGCTGGTTTTATATTTGCTAGTTCACTATTTTTGTTATGGCTAAATAGTGATACGCACTATATTTATATTACGCTCGCATCTGTAATTATTATGGTTTTACAAGGTAAGTGGATCTTTCCTTATACTTGGCTTGCAAAAAAAGAAGTACAAAGCGCGAGCAAAAACAGCGAGCACAGTATAAGAATTATGTCGGCTAATGTGCTTATGTCAAACCACAATAGTGAGCAACTAATAGCGTTGGTGAATCAGCATAAACCTGACTTACTTATTACACTTGAAAGCGATAGCTGGTGGGAAGAAAAGCTATCTGTGCTTAAAAAAAACTACCCTCATTATATCGAATGCCCTAAAGACAATCGCTATGGCATGCACTTATACAGCAAATTTAAATTACTCGATGCGCAAATATGTGAGCTCATTGAAGATGATATTCCTTCAATTCATATTTTATTTGAAAACGACGAAGGCCTTGAAATGCAAGGGCACTTTATTCACCCAGCACCACCAAGCCCAACTGAAGAAGATTCATCGCGCCCACGCGACTCAGAACTAATAATGGTTGCCAAAGCAGTTAAAAACCCAACTCGTCCAACAATCGTAGCGGGTGATTTAAACGATGTAGCATGGTCGCGCAGTACGCGTTTATTTATGCAAATAAGTGGCTTTTTAGATCCCCGTAAAGGTCGCGGCTTTTATAATACATTCCACGCGGGTTACTTTTTTATGCGCTGGCCGCTCGACCACCTATTTCATAGCCAGGGTTTTAAGGTTAAGCGTATTGAGCGCTTAGCTAAATATGGCTCAGACCACTTTGCGCTGCTTACCGAGCTTTCTTATGAAAATGCCAGTCAGCAGTCATTAGAGGACAAACCCGACAAGTTAAAGCAAGAAGAAGTAGCAGAACTTACCATGAGCAAAGCCGATAAGCGAAAAGTCCCCAGGTTTGAAAAATAGTAATTGTTATTAGGTTGTGTAGGTCGAATAAGCGAAGCGCCAACGACTAAGCATTAACGTATGAATATCTAGCGCCTCGGCAGCGTCTTTTGACATGACATCGTCTCGTAAGCTTAGTTCGAATGCTTTAATTTTGAAGTTAACGGGGTAAAACGATGTCTTCCTAGATTGGGTATATCTGGGCATTTTAGCCTCCTCAAAGTAATGAGGAGGTGTCTACTAAAACGGGTGAGGAGTAATTACCCTTTTGAGTGCATTGTTATATTTTTATTGCGCCAAGTCTTCTTTTTTGGTTGAAACAGCCAATAGTGATATTGAAGCGGCATAAGTAGAAAAGAAAGCGATATACGCTACACACAAACCGACTAAGCCGAAAACATTGCTTTCAATTGATATGTCATAAATTAAATATGCTGATATTGGTAATGAGATAATTGAAAAAGCTTTACCGCGAGAAAGGATCACTAGCTTATTTTTAATATAAGGAATTGCAAGGATCAATACTGGAATCAATAATAGCCCAGCAAATAAGATATCGATTTTAACTTCTGAATTCATTTAATGCTCCAATTCGTTTGAAATATAACGCTTCATCAAGAAGCGGTCTAGGCTTGCTAAACTTATGTGACGAAGGAACTCGCTCAAGCCGTGACGAGTCTTTCTTCAGTGACTTATAGTTCGACCAAGCCACTTAATTTAAAAGTAACTGACTATTATATTAAGTGGAATATGCTTCTGTTGGTTACGAATATTGAATGACGAACATCCAATGTTTTTAACAAGACGTTCGAGCCAACAGAGCACCTCGATTTCAAAACGCATACTCAGGGATTGCCGACCAAGACTATCTATAAGACCTGCGAGAAACGAGATTTAAGCACATTCCGTCCTTAACTTTAACCGTAGGCGCTATAAAATGAAAGCATATAACGTTGATAATTTTGCTGCACTCATTGGCATTGATTGGGCCGATAAAAAACATGATATTTGTGAGCATCCAACAAGCACTAATAAATATCATTACACCGTTGTTAAACACAGACCTGAAGCGTTGCATGAATGGGCTATGGATATTAAACAGCGTTATCCAGACCAGAAAATAGCGATTGTTTGCGAACTTAAAAAAGGCCCGCTTATTTATGCATTAGCTAAATACGACCACCTTACTTTATTCACCGTTAATCCTTGTGCTGTTGCTAAATATCGCCAGGCTTTTACGCCCAGTGGCGCAAAAGATGACCCATCAGATGCCTTTCTGCAAGTTGAAATTCTTAAGTTACACATGGATAAGCTCTCTGTCATTGAGCCCGAGTCAGCAGCTATGCGAACGCTGTCTCAGCTTGTTGAATATCGCCGAAGTTTAGTGCAAGACAGTGTCGATTTATCCAATAAAATAACGGCGACATTAAAGAATTATTACCCGCAGGCACTTGAATGGTTTAAAGAAAAGGACACGTATATATTCTGCGACTTCATTCAGAAATGGCCATCACTCACTGCGGTTAAAAAAGCAAGAAAACAGACCTTACTCGACTTTTTTGAGAGTCATAATTCACACTATTGCACGGTTAATAATGCACGACTAGACAGTATTAAAAATGCGATGCCATTAACTCTGGACGAAGGAGTAATTGTACCTAATCA